>Ga0310121_10005705_pt1 | contig 10629 bp, 6 predicted proteins | sample CB27_Tmax_986_MG_FD_203504 | JGI IMG/M metagenome (GOLD analysis project Ga0310121, IMG submission 203504) | Marine microbial communities from Western Arctic Ocean, Canada - CB27_Tmax_986 | ecosystem: Environmental > Aquatic > Marine > Oceanic | place: Canada: Western Arctic Ocean | collected... | reverse complement strand
CCGCGTGTTCCCCCCCACCCATTGGCGGGAACTCCAACGACACCCGTGGTGGCGGCGAAGCCGGCGGAGACAGGAGACCGCATGTTGCCTACGTCAGCAACGGCGTCGCTTCGTTCTGGGTGATTGCCGAGGCCGGTGTGAACAAGGGTGGCGAAGAATTCGACGCGGATGTGACAGTGCGGATGCCCGTGGAAGGGATTAGCGATCAAAAGAGAATGATCGAGGACCTGGTTACCCTGGGCGTGGATGGCATGGCCGTGAGTCCCATCGATCCAGAAAACCAAACAGAGCTGCTTAACCGAACCGCCAAGCACACCAAACTGATCACACATGACTCCGACGCGCCCGATTCCGACCGCCTCTGTTATATTGGCATGGACAACTACGACGCGGGACGATTGTGTGGCGAGCTGGTCCGAGAGGCTCTGCCTGACGGTGGAAAGGTGGCCATCTTCATCGGGCGATTGGAGCAGGACAACGCCAAGCGACGGCGCCAAGGATTGATCGATTCGATTCTCGGTCGTGATTCCGATTCGTCACGCTCTGACCCGCCTGATGCAAAACTTGAGACGGACCAATGGAACATCGTCGGCACTTACACGGACCAATTCGATCGCGCTCAGGGCAAGGCTAATGTCGAAGACGTGCTGTCGCGACATCCGGACATCGACGGGATGGTGGGACTGTTCGCGTACAATCCGCCTTTGATGTTGGAAGCGCTAAAGCAGGCGGACAAGCTCGGCGAAGTTCAGGTCATTGGATTCGATGAGGCCGACGAGACGTTACAGGGGATCAAGGATGGGCATGTCTACGGAACTGTAGCGCAAAACCCGTTCGAATACGGACGGCAATCGGTCCGCGTGCTAGTCGGTTTGGTTAACGGAGTATCGTTGTCGCAACTTGGAATTCCCGATAGTGGCATCATGCACATTCCCGCCCGCCAAATTCGACCCGGCAATGTGGACGAGTTTTGGGCAGAACTGAAGAAGAATCTTGGCGAAACCTAACCGTATGCACGCGGCGAAAAAACGCGAAGAGGTCCCGCTGTTAGAGGTTCGAGGACTGACCAAGCGATTCACCGGCGTCCGCGCGTTGGATGATGTCCAGTTGCACGTTGAACGGGGAGACGTCCACGGCATTATCGGTGAAAATGGGGCGGGTAAGAGTACGTTGGTTAAGATCCTGGCCGGCGTGCAATCCCCTGACAGCGGCGTGATCCGCATCGACGGGGATCCCGTCTCCTTGGATTCCGTTCAGCAGTCACTCGATCACGGTGTCGCGCTAATTCATCAAGAGCTGAATCTCTCCGATAACCTTGACGTCGGTGCCAACGTTTTCCTGGGCCGCGAGCCGCGGCGTATGGGGATGATCGATTTTGCGGCGATCCGGGAGCAGGCCGGACAATATCTCGACATGGTCGGACTGGATGTCGCGCCCACCACGATCGTGCGGAATTTGAGCATCGGTCGTCAGCAATTGGTCGAAATCGCCAAAGCCCTCTCGGTCAACGCTCGTATCTTGATCATGGACGAACCGACTTCGAGCTTGTCACAGCGCGAGACAGAGAATCTCTTTCAGGTGATTCGACAGCTCCGCGAGCGGCAGGTCACAGTGATTTACATCTCCCATCGACTGGGTGAACTGCGGGAGCTTGCGGATCGCGTCACGGTCTTGCGGGACGGTAAGAACGCCGGCGAACTCCAGCGGGAGGAGATTTCGCACAACCGGATGGTCCAATTGATGGTCGGGCGTGACATTTCCCAGTATTACGCGCGGAGGCCTCACGAGGTTGGCGACAACGTCTTGGCCGTGAAGAACCTACGTACTTCGACATGGCCGTGGCACCCGGTCTCCTTTCAGGTGGCGGCTGGAGAAATGGTCGGGGTGGCTGGGTTGGTTGGCGCCGGGCGGACAGAATTGTTGCGAACTCTGTTTGGTGTCGACCCGCCAGTTGACGGCCAGGTCATTTTGAATGGCCAGCCGATCGAGCCGAAGTCGAGTCGAGAGGCGATCGAGGCCGGTATTGCGCTGGTGCCAGAGGATCGGAAACAACAGGGATTGTTCGTGGAGATGGAGATCCCGTTCAACATCGGTATCGCTGGTCTTCGCCGGCACAGTCGGGCGGGCGTGTTCGTCAATCGACTTCGTCAACGTGAAGACTCAAATCGCATGATCGCCGATCTCAAGATCAAAACGTCCCATAATCAGCAGTTGGCCAAACAGCTATCTGGCGGAAACCAACAAAAGGTTGTCCTCGGGAAATGGCTGGCCATGGAACCACGGCTCTTGCTGCTCGACGAGCCGACTCGTGGCGTCGACGTGGGCGCTAAACAGGAGATCTACCGATTGATGGAAGAGTTGGCCGAGCGCGGCGTGGCGATTTTGTTTGTATCCAGTGAAATGGAAGAGGTTTTGAGCATGTCCGATCGAGTGATCGTAATGCACGAGGGACGACTCGCCGGCGGGCTCAAGCGTCACGAGCTCAGTGAGGAAGCTGTAATGCAACTGGCAACTGGGAAAACCTATGCCCCTCAAAATCTAGACGCGGGGTCTCTCTCATGAAGAAGATTCTCGGCATCTTTGGCCTATTGGTTTTTATCTGTGTGATGACCGCCCTGTTTTCGGATCGGTTTTTAACGCAGTTCAACGTCGAGAACCTGATCCGTCGTAGCGCGTTGTTTGGGATCATTTCGATTGGTGCGGCTTTCGTGATCATTGCCGCGGGGATTGATCTTTCGATCGGTTCAGTCATCTGTTTGATCGGATGCCTACTCCCTTGGCTACTGGTGGAAAAAGAGGTGGGCGTCCCGATAGCGCTCCTCACGATTGCCACCATTTCACTGCTGATAGGATTCTCGCATGGCATATTGATCACCAAGATGCGGCTCCAGCCGTTTGTCGTCACACTTTGCGGCCTATTGCTTTACCGCGGCATCACACGGGGCATCGTACGCGACCAAACGCAGGGATTTCGTGGCGGATTCGAGTCATTGCGTGTGCTTGCCCAGGGCGAGGTGCCATTGCCTGGGACCGACTTCGGCATTCCGATGCCGTGCGTGATCTTGGTGATTGTGATGGTCGTCGCTTCAGTTTTCTTGAACTTGACCATCTATGGGCGTTATTTGTTAGCTCTAGGGCGAAACGAAGAGGCAGCCCGTTACAGCGGTATCAATACGGATCGAATGATCATCGTGGCCTACGTGATCTGCGGAATGTTAAGTGGTTTAGGCGGCATGTTGTTCGTGTTGGACGTTGGCTCCGCCCAACCAGTGGACTTTGGCAACTTTTATGAGCTTTACGCGATAGCGGCGGCGGTCTTGGGTGGCTGCAGTCTCCGCGGAGGTGAGGGCACTATTTTGGGGGTCGTGATCGGGGCAGCCGTGATGCAAGTATTGAAGAACACGATCACGTTGGTCGATTGGATTCCAACGAACATCGAATTCGCCGTGATCGGGGCGGTCATCTTGGCTGGTGTGATCACCGATGAGTTCGCCAAACGGGTCGCCGCGAGGCGGCTGGCGGAGAGGCGGAAACGGTAGTCGGCTGGAAAATTGAGCCGCCGATTGCGCACCACGGGGTAAACTGGATACACGATACAGATTATGGGAGCGTGGGTGGTAACCCTGCCGATGGGAGCGGCGACGGGAGCGGCGACGGGAGCGGCGACGGGAGCGGCGACGGGAGCGGCGACGGGCGCGGTTTCTATTTGGCTATTTCGCAAGTTTTTCGAGTGCCACGAAGGGCCGAACCAACGGCTCTTCGGTCCTATTCCCCTTTTGGAGACTTTGTGCCAAGAATCGCGGATTGCTAGCCATCCCCCCGCTAGAAAACGAGCGGCAAGAGTTTAGCATGGCGAGCATCCCGGGCCTGGATCGGTTCCAGGCCAATCCCAAATGGGAACTGTCGGTTCAGACTTCCAATATCCCGCACTCAGCATCCAATATCTCGCATCCAGCTCATCGAAAAGAGTCGTTGATTATGCGTCCGGTATCCTTGCTTTGTCTCGTGGCTCTCTTGAGTACGTCCATCCGTGCGAGCGTATCCGTTGCCATGGATACCATCCACGTCGGCACCTACCGCCAGCTGTTGATAGACGATTTCGTAATTGCCGAAATGGAGGGACTTAAACGCACTATTCAGCAGCCAAAAAAACACAAGGACAACCCGATTCTTGTCGGCGAACATCCATGGGAGCGGGGCGTATGGGGACCGGCGGTGCCGTCGGCCCTCTATGATCAAGGAAAGATACGCCTTTGGTATCGAGCCGTCTACTTCACCCGACCGTTTAGCTTCGTCGACGCGAGCGAGGATCCTGAAGTTCGGGGAGGGCAGATTGCCGACTTGCTGGACTCCATGGTCTGCCAAATGGCGTACGCCGAGAGTCGGGACGGCGTTCACTTCGAAAAACCGAAACTGGGCATCATCGATTACCAAGGCAGCAAAGAAAACAACCTGGTCTGGGGCCGGTATGGCGACTGGACGAACATGGTGATGAAGATGCCTGACGAACCTGATCCGAATCGGCGCTATCGCTGCATCATTTGGGCGAAAGAAGAATACGGCGGGTATTACGGCAACATTGGCATTTATTCACCCGACGGTCTGCATTGGAAGCTCGGGCCGAAGCCCACCCACGGTGCGCTCGATCACGCCTACAACTATTGGTACGATCCTTTTCGCAAAGAGTGGCTTTCTCTGATCCAATTTGAGACCGCGCCGCGGTCCGTGGGGCGGATGGTGAGCAAGGATTTCGTGAATTGGTCAGACCGCAGCCGAGTCTTGGCTCCCGATGACAAAGACCCGCCGGGAACGGAGTTTTACATTCCGACGATCATGATGATTGACGACCTCTACCTCTGCTTTTTGCATATATTTCACACGAACTCCGCTGTGTCGATCGACAAGTCCCCGCGGCAGCATGGGACCAGGGATGTCCAGTTAGCGACGAGCCGGGACGGCATCCACTGGGAACGGGCCGCCGATCGCCAGGTTTTCTTGCCGAACGGACCAGAAGGTGCCTTTGACCAATCGATGGTTATGTTTGTTGGGCCGCCTGTCGAATTCGAGGACCAGCTTCTAATCTATTACAGCGCGACGAAGGGCTCACACGGCTCGACCAATCGCACCAGAGCCATTGGACTGGGCACGCTTCGCCCGGACGGCTTTGTCGCCGTCGAGCCAACGGGAAGGATGGGTGAAATGACAACCAAGCCGTTTCGCGTTTCGGCCAACACGTTGCTTGTCAACGCGGATGCCCACGGTGGATCCGTGACCGTAGAGGTATTGGACGCTGATGGAGTGGCCCGCCAAGGTTTCGGCCGCGCCGATGCCGAGCCGCTAGCGTCTGATTCGTTAGCTCACAAGGTCGCCTGGAAGAGCCACCCGGATCTGTCGTCGTTGACGGGAGAGGTTGTTCGGCTAAAGTTCCGAATCAAAGAGGCGAAAATGTTCAGCTTTCGCTTTCAGTAGTCCGCCGCGGGAGGACCAGCCCTTAAGTTTACCCACGTCTTTTTTGTAATGAATCCCGCTCCGTGCGGGAGGGAGATTGAGGCTTGCGGCTTAGACACAGTGCCAGCAGTAGCGGATGGCGGTGGCTTGCCCTGGGCTAGTGAAACGGCCGTAATGTGGAGAATTTTGGATGTTTGGCCCATGTCGATTTTGTTCCGCCGGCATATCACAAGCGTCGTTGAAGTAGGCCGTTAGAATTTAAAAAGTAAAAATGAGAACTGCAAAATGCAAAATCATTAGACGCTCGTCGGTCGTTGTTTGCCTCGCAAAGTACGGCGATGTGCGTTTTTTCAATTTTCTTGGCTCCCCACTTCATTTCGCATTTTTCAATTTGCATTTTAACTTTTTCAATAGTGAATGGAGTGCTGTCGGGTTGACTGATTTACGATCTGTTTTCTACTGATTCAACCATTTCATCAGTCCAGGCTCGCCCACTCTTGCCGCACTCAGAGTTGATCGTCAGCCCATCCATGGATGGCCCACTTTCAGCCTTCCTGCTGCGTTGGCCAGATCGCCTTCATGTCCCACGCCTGCAGCGAGCGAAGCTCGGCCGATCCGCCCACCGCGAAGATGCGAATCTGCTCGCTGTCGCCTCGAGACGGGTAGATCCTCTTGGTTAGACACTGCCGGCCGTTGGCGAAAACCTTGACGACCGACTGATCCAGATAGATGCGCGGTCGCAGCGTCTCGCCGTCGGCCAACGTGAGCGGCGCCGATTGCTCTTGCTTGTCGACGACGTCCGCGTCCAAACTTGATTTGCTAATGTCGATCGCCAGCTCCTGTCGTTGCGGCCGATAGACAATCGCCGTCAACTCTTCTCCACCGGGGGAAGTCCGCATCCGAAGGCCGTACTCAGAGGACCCGGCCGGGTCGATCTCGGCGTGAAGCTCGATGGCAGTGCCGGAGAGTTTTAACGGTATATCGACGCCGGGCGGGATACTCCGCGGAGCCACCTTCCGATGGTTTGTGCGCAGCGTCTTGAGCTCTTCCACCGGCTCAATCAGCAATTTGCCGAGGTCATCAAGCGACAAGACGCGAGGAAGCCAGATGATCCCCCCCCCAACCTCGGGCATGCTGGGCCTCGAAGCGGCAGCCTTCGGAAATCCAATTAAAGACGATCCGTCGGCCGTCCGGCGCGAGAACGGACATCGGGGCTTGCGGATCGCCGTGCTCCAGACTCAGTTCCCGAAGCTTAGAGAATCGGCCATGGTCCTCGGGAAAGAACTTTTTCTCCTGCGAGCTGTACGATCCCAGGTAGTACTGCGATTGCCCGCTGTGGCTCGAAAACAGAAGCGCGTGGCGATTTCCCAGGCGGAAGGAATCAGGCACCGCACAGTCATCGATCGTCCTGGTCCATTTGTGGCTGCTTTCGTAGAAGTTGTGCAGAAACTTCCAATTTCGAAAATCTTTGGAGACGAGCGTGTACGCGGTGTCCCCTGATTCGACACGACCACCGCAAAGGATCACCCAATCTTCGCCGTCTCGAAACACATTCGGGTCAAAAGGCCGCCACGCGGAAGCTTCTGGGGTCGTTGGAATGATTGGGTTACCTTTGTGTTCTTGCCAATGAATGAGCAGCTCGTCCCGTGGATGAGCCCGGGCGATGCAGATCCCTCCGCTGTTGCCGAAGTAGACCGCGGTCGGGACTTCGTCGAAGAGGACAATTCCTCCACTGAAAACCCCAGCGGCATCCGGACCATCCGGCGTCGGAGCCAAAGCCACCGGCGGATCGGTCCAGTGGACGAGGTCCTCACTTACCGCATGGCTCCATGTCATGTTTAGGTCGACCACCTCGTACGGATTGCTTTGGTAGAAGAGATGACAGCGACCCTTCCAAAAGATGAGCCCGTTGGGATCCTTGAGGAAGTTCGCGGGCGGCAAATAGTGGTACCGCGGGCGATGCGGATCACTGGCGAGTCGACGCCGGACCCTGGCCACATCCGCCGGGAGGTTGAGTGGAGCGGACCATTCTGCTGCTTGAGTGCTCGCAACGTAATCGGCCGCGTTGACCAAGCCGTCGCCGTTGTTGTCGCCGTCCGCCGTAGTTGGCGGCTCGACAACCTCCGTAATGTGCATGGTCATTCCAAACCAGGTTGCACCTTTCATCTCTAATCTAAGGTCGTCATTGGGCTTAAGGGTGAAAACCCTGCTCGCGCCGACTGCGTTAGCGCTACCGTTATTTTTTTGAAAGCTTACTGGCCAGGCTTCAACTCCTCTAGGGTTGGTGAGCCTCAGCTCCTGATCAAACCGAGCGTTAACTTTTCTGGCATGAAAGCCCGTGACATCGACTTGGAAGGTACCACCGGTGTGTGTTGTCCATTTGGCGCCAACTCCGAATGATGTGCTTGAGTGGCCACCTACTTCACCAGCGAGCCAATTCGTACCTGCTTACCTTCGCCCAGTCGGTTTTGTAGCCCTCGATCCAACGGGAACGATGGGCGAGATGACAACCAGGCCAGTTCGCGTTTCGGGCAACAGGTTGCTCATCAACGCGGATGCCCATGGTGGCGTCGTGACCTCATGCCAAAATACCGCTCACCACTTTTCCATGCACGTCCGTGAGACGAAAATCCCTACCCGCGAATCGATAGGTAAGCTGTTCGTGATCAAAACCCAACAGATGCAGCATCGTGGCATGGAGGTCGTGGGCGGAAACCCGGTTTTCGACCGCCTGGAATCCGAAATCGTCCGTGGCGCCATAAACCGTGCCACCTTTGATGCCGCCGCCTGCCATCCAGAGCGAATAGCCCCAGTGGTTGTGATCGCGTCCCTGCGCGGCTCCCGAACCGTTCTGGTTCATCTCCACCGACGGGGTGCGGCCAAATTCTCCGGTGCAAAGAATGAGCGTTTCGTCGAGTAGCCCGCGTTGTTTGAGATCGACAATCAAGGCTGCCAATCCCTGGTCACATTCGCTGGCCACCTTGCGGTGCGTGACCGCAATGTCCGAGTGGCTGTCCCAGGGCTGGCTCTCCCCGTGCCACAACTGGACAAAGCGGACACCACGTTCAACCAGTCGCCGAGCGATCAAGAGTTGACGGTTTTGCACGCCCGGTCCGTACAGGTCCAGCATGTGCCGCGGTTCTCGATTGGCGTCAAAGGCATCGGTCGCTTCCAACTGCATGCGATAGGCTAATTCAAAAGACTCGATACGTGCCTCCAAAGCCGACTCATTCGGTCGCTCCGACAGATGCAGACGATTCAGCGATTGAAGCAGCCCGACCTGGGCCTGCTGTTCCGTCTGAGTGAGTTGGTCATTGTGAATGTGATCGATGAACTGTTTGGGATCGTCCTTGGCAGTGTCGATGTAGGTGCCTTGGAAGATGCCTGGCAGAAATGCCGATCGCCAATTCTCCGCGCCGGACACTGGAAAACCGTTCGGGCACAGTGACACGAAACCTGGCAGGTTTTGATTCTCCGTACCCATGCCGTAGGTGACCCAAGCTCCGACGCTGGGCCGCACCAACCGTTGGTCGCCACAGTTCATCAACATCAGCGACATTTCGTGGTTGGGTAACTCGGCGTGCATGGACCGAATCACGGCCATGTCGTCGACGCAATTGGCCAGGTGCGGAAATAGGTCACTCACGGGCGTGCCACACTCGCCATGGGAGCGGAATTTAAACGGGGAAGCCAGCGCCGCGCCCGTCCGGCGTTCTGTCTGCAAGTTATCGTAGGGGAGCATTTTCCCAGCTTGCCGGGTCAGCTCCGGCTTGGGGTCGAACGTATCGACTTGGGACATACCGCCATTGAGAAAAATATGGATCACATGCTTGGCCCGACCCACGGTTGGGCCGGGCCGGGCGGCGGCCCGCGCTTTGGGACTGACCATACCCGCCAACGCCAACATCCCGAACCCTGTTCCCGAGCGACGCAGAAGTTCGCGGCGGGAGACGGATGAGTAGCGGGAGATGGGCGAGTGACGGGAGGTGGGTGAGCCAACGGTTGTCATGGGAGCGTGCCTGATTCAATCGATGAAGACAAATTCGTTCGCCGCCAACAGGATCTGAGCCAACTGCCGCCAAGGGTTGGTACGGCTCGATGCCTGGCTCTCCAGGTATCGTTGCGCCAGCCCGAGCTCTTCCTCGGACGGGCTTCGCGAAAAAGCACGCTGGTACATCATGCGAATTCGCTGCTGGTCGGTTTCCGCCTTGTCCAGTTCCTTGTGTTGGGCCAGGTGGTTGGCTTGCTCCTGAATGAAATGTGAATTCAGTGCGAACAAAGTCTGTTGCGGCACCATGGTGTCGGGCCGCGTGGCCGCACAGACACTGGGGTCTGCCATGTCGAACGTGCTAAAGAAATTGGCCAACACATCACGATTCACGAATCCATACACGCTGCGCCGCGGCGTGAAGGGTTCGGAAAAGAGATCGAACGGACGCCCGCCCGCCGTCACGTCCAAACGCCCCGCAACGGCCAGCATCGAGTCGCGCATCGCTTCCACGTCCAATCGTCGCCGCGGCATTCGCCACAGCAGGAGATTTCCAGGGTCGCGATTCCGAGCCTCGCTGTTCTCCACGGCCGCTTGCTGGTACACGCCAGTCAGCATGATACGACGGTGGAGTGTTTTGATCGACCAACCATCTTCGAGAAACAGTTCCGCCAAATAGTCGAGTAGCCCTGGATGCGTGGGCGGTTCGCCTCTAGTACCAAAGTCATCCGGCGTGCGGACCAACCCCACTCCGAAATGACGCTGCCAGACCCAATTGACGATGACGCGGCGGGTCAATGGATTGGCAGGGGCGATCACGGCACGCGCCAAGGCCAATCTCCTTTGGCCATCCCGAAACGGTTCACTCAATTCCGTCGAGAGCGCATCGAGGAATCTTGGCGCTACGGGCTTGCCACGTTCCAATGGATTGCCTCGGACAAAGACATGGAATGGGCCGGGTTGCTCCTCTTCCTCGAGCACCATGGCGCGCGGGGGCGAACCCGCGGACGCGAGATGGTGGTCATGGATCGCTCCTTTGAGCCCATTGACGTGATCGCGAATGGTCCGATTCAACATCGTGGCCGCGTCCAACTCCGTGAGGACCACGGGCGATTCCGAACCGTAGAGGTGATCTCGCAACTGACGGTTGACCGAGCTGTTGATGTCCGTTTGACGCGGGTCTTCGTCAGGGA
>Ga0310121_10005704_pt1 | contig 10632 bp, 12 predicted proteins | sample CB27_Tmax_986_MG_FD_203504 | JGI IMG/M metagenome (GOLD analysis project Ga0310121, IMG submission 203504) | Marine microbial communities from Western Arctic Ocean, Canada - CB27_Tmax_986 | ecosystem: Environmental > Aquatic > Marine > Oceanic | place: Canada: Western Arctic Ocean | collected... | reverse complement strand
TCCTCGGCCAACAGCTGCTCGACCTTCTCGATAATCGCTTTTACGTCTGAAGTGCCCATGCACCCATTCATACACCTTCTTCGAAAAAATCAACTAGATGCAGTGCTGGCTATTGTGAGGATACGTCCCGACGGAGACGGATTGGCGGGACATTTGGCCGATTGGCGGCTGCCTGTACCGACTCTCGCACCGGCCCCGATGGCCCCGGCGTCGTTAAGCATGTCCATCATCGACAACATTCGCGACATCCAAATGGCATTTCGGCCCCAGGATCTAGGACGACCCGGCGCTTCGGTGGAAATGTTGGCGGAAGCAATTCCGGCGCCAGCACCACTACCAGCACAGCCACTGGCCAGTCTCGGATCGGCGTCTCCAGGAACGCGCGCGGGTGGCGGCGGTGGCGGCTTTGGAGGTACAGGACTCGGGTTGGCCGGAATCGCGGCTTCCGCGGTGGCCATTCCAACCGCGCTGGACAACGATGGGGGCCGTTCGCTTCCGCTGGCCAGTCCCTTTTCGCCGGATTGAGATAACCAACGGTTGGCGGCGGTAGTCGCGGCGGCGGTAGTCGCGGCGGCGGTAGTCGCGGCGGCGGTAGTATCGAGCCTTGGTCGATGCCGAATCCGCCACGAGAGGATGATGCCGATATTTCGTCGGCGGTCGATCACCGGACCAGATCAAACTTGATCCCATTCCATTGGTCGGCGTGATCAATTTCACGGCCCAACATGCTTTCCGTGTTGTACTTCGCGGGCAGCTTACGCTGAGGGTGCGTAATGCGGACTTTGTAGATTCCCAGGTGAGCCCCGCTTGGATTCTGTTGGTCGTCCGGAAGCTGGTCGATCGGAATGGCCAGTTGCGTGGCTCCGAATCGGTCGGTTGTGCCCGTCGCTGGCTTGACCGCATCGCCGAGAAACGCCTCCGGTTGCAAGGAGACCGTGGCACCAGCGAGCGGCTTGCCGGCCCAACTCACACTACAACTCATGTTCAACACGCCGGCGCGGGTCGATTGCCAATGGACAATCCGTGCAGCGATTTCTTCCGCCGCCACGGACCCGTCGCTGTCGGTGTCGTATGCGGTCAGCCTCGCCAGGATACCGGGACACGCCTCCAGTTCGGCGGTAGACAATAGGCCGTCGCCGTCTTGGTCGTACTCGGCAATCGCGGTAGCTCCAGCCTGCCGGGGGCTGATCTTGGGCGGATGAATCCGCGCGCACGAACATGTCAGCAATAAACCACTCAAGCCAAGTACGACTGTTGTTCGTTTCATTTGTAAAAGCGCCGAATGAGAATCCCTGACTTTCCATCGCCAATTCAATGGGCCATCACCAATTGGCTAGCGATCTATCTTACGCCTCCGCGGAATGCCGCTATAATCCAACTGCAATCTTCCTCGATTCGGAGCGAGACACCAATGGGACGAATGAAACTTAATCACTTTTTTCTGGTGGCCGTTTTAATGGTCGCAGTGAATCCTGCCCAAACCGCGACCCATGCCGCTGGCGATGATCCCATCGATATCGGCTCCCGCCGTGAATTATTCGTCGACGAGTTCTTGGTTGAGCGACTCGAGGGTGAGGCCAGGCAGATTCTCCAACATCCGACGCCTCGAGAAATCGTGTTGGTTTGCGACCAACCTTGGGAAGGCAATGGTGTCAATTACGTGACCGCCTTTCAAGAGGCGGACCGATACGTCATGTACTATCGCGGCGCCGACTATAACTACGGGCTGTCCCCGACACACGACCAGACCTACTGTTATGCTGAAAGCCAGGACGGCGTGAATTGGACCCGCCCCGAGTTGGGGTTGATCGAGTTTCAAGGCTCCAAGAAGAACAATATTGTCATCTCCGAGAAGGACTTTGGCTACGTCGCGCACAATTTCAGTCCGTTCATCGACGGACGACCTCAGACGCCACCGGAAGAACGGTTTAAGGCGATCGGAGGCGGGCCACTACGGTTGATGGTCTCCCCCGATGGCGTGCGATGGCGCGAAATGGTGTCCGAGCCAGTCATCACCGAAGGGGCATTCGACTCGCAGAACGTCGTGTTCTGGGACGCATATCGGGGCACCTTCCGCGGCTTTCATCGGGTCTTCCGCGACGGACGAGATATCCAAACGGAAACCTCCAGCGACCTTTTAGAGTGGACAAATCCGGTGTTTCTCAACTACGAACCCAGCCGTGGAGGAGAGCTCTATACCAACCAAATCACTAACTACTACCGCGCCCCACATCTGTTCGTCGGTTTTCCCACTCGTTACGAAGATCGAGGGACCACGCCCTCCACTCGCCACTTGCCGCAATTCGACTACCGCCAAGAACGCAGCGCCCAATCGCTGCGTGAAGGCACCGCAGTGACCGAAGGGTTGTTCATGGCCAGTCGCAATGGTCAGGATTTCCGCGTTTGGCAAGAAGCCTTTGTGCGACCAGGACTGCGGACGAAGGACAGCTGGTTCTATGGTGACATGTACCAAAACTGGGGATTGGTCGAAACCAAATCTTCGCTGGCGGATGATGCGCCCAATGAATTGTCCATGTATTTGACCGAAGGGACGTTGCAAAATGGAAAACCGGGTAGGCTCAGGCGCTACTCATTGAGATTGGATGGTTTCGTGGCCGTCAATGCGCCTATGATCGGTGGAAGACTTGTGACCAAACCATTGCAGTTTCAGGGCCAGCGGCTGTCGATTAACTATTCCAGCTCAGCCCGCGGCGGGGTTCGCGTGGAGATTCAAGATCGGGATGGCAAGGCAATCCCCGGCTTTTCGCTGGAAGATTGCCCATGGATCTACGGGGATTCGTTGGACCGAGTGGTCGAATGGACCGACGGGGATGGACTATCAACTGATGTCAGCGACCTGAAAGACCAAGCCGTGCGATTGGTGTTTGAGTTGAAAGATGCCGATCTGTTTTCGTTCGTGTTCCAAGCCGAGCATTAGTTCCCAAGCCGAGCGTTCGTTTCCAAATTAAACAATAGTTGAACATCTCGTGAGCACATCAACCGTCATCGTCGTAGGCGGCGGGGTCGTCGGCCTCAGCACGGCGTACCGATTGGCCCACAAGAAAGCCGGTCGCGTGATCGTTCTCGAAAAGGACCAGATCGGCAGCGGCTCCAGCTCTAGAGCGGCTGGAATAACCACCCAACTCATGTGGTCGGACACGGGGGTTCGCGCGCGCCAGATGGGAATCAAACTTTTCCGGGAGTTGTCCAATGAGCTGGCAGGCTACACGTACCACGACGAACATGGTTGTCTGAACGTTTTCACCCCCGAGCAATGGAGTGATCGCGAGAAACTGTTGCCCATTTATGACCGCTTGCGGACACCCTACGAGATCCTAACGGGCGAGGAGATCCGACATCGGTGGCCAGCACTACAATCACCGGACGAATTCAAAGCGCTTCACGATCCGCTGGGCGGCTACAGCGAACCGGATGAGTACCTGGCGTCGCTGGCCCAGCGGCTGCGTGAGATGGAAGTGGAAATCGTCGAAGGAGAATCGGTTAGTGAGTTTCTCCTTGAAGGCGGACGAGTCGTGGGGGTCCAAACCAAGACGGCGCGCTGGCCAGCCGACGCGGTTGTGAGCACGGTTCATGTATGGAGTCTGGCGCTGTGGAGCCCATTGCAGCTGCGATTCCCGATGAAGTCCTTCGTCCATCAACGCTATGTGACAACTCCGCTGGCGGAACCGTTCGTCGCTCCAGCTGTAAACGCGGATCCGTACTCGGGATATGTGCGACCGGCGCGCGGTGGGCGACTCTTGATGGGTTGCGAAACGACCGACCGTGAGGAGTACCGAGTGACGTCCCCTGGCTTTGAAATGACCGAAATATCCGCATCGCCCAAGGTTCGCGACGATTGCATTGCGCGAATGGTTGACTTTGTCCCTTCACTGCGCGAGGCGGAGTGGGAGACCGAACAGGTTGGGCTGCTCTCATTTTCCATGGACGGCGAGCCGATTCTTGGTCCTGTTTCACAACTGCCAGGTCTATTCGTCGGAGCCAGCTTCCATTCGGGTGGATTCAGCTACAATACGGTCGCTGGCCAGTTGCTCGCCGAATACGTCGTCGAGGGCGAGACCTCGATCGATGTCAGTGATTTCTCGCCTCAGCGGTTCGTCGGGCAAGACGAGAACATTGAGCGGCATCTAACAGACACGGTGACCCAGCGACACGCGGTGCGTCGGCGACATTGATCGAATGATGAGCTATGGTTTTGAGGTCACGTGATTGGCTGGTGGATTACCGGATTTACTTAGCTGCCGCCTGTTTCGTTCTTGCCGCGAGTTGCGGGCCACGGGGCGACGTCAATCAAAACGCCGAACAAGATGAGATAGTCGATGCCCCATCGACCGACCCAGACCGTCGGGCAGCCCAGTGGGTGCTGGGAACCGACGGGCAGGTTGCCGTGGTCGTCAACGAGCAAGAACGTTGGTTGACCGCGTCCGAGCGACTGCCCGACGAGCCATTCCAGGTGACCCAAATCAAGTGGGAGGTCGTTGAATGGGATCGCGGACGATGGCCGATTTAATCCAGCGGTCAACGACGCCTGTCTGTTTGAAATTGAAAAACTCGAAAATCTGCGGCATTTAGAGCTTTTTGAAACGTCGGTGACGGATGTTGGAGTGCAGGCGTTGCGGACCGCCGTCAATTTGGAAGTATTACGGGTGGATAAAACTTCCGTCAGCGACGTTGGTGTGCAACGATTGAGAGAATCGCTACCGAAGCTGCAGATCATTCGTTGATCCGACGGCCAAAGCGTGTCATTAGCGACAGACGCCATTTGCCTTGAGTTGATGACCAGGCGGTATTGGTGGCTCGGATTGACAAGTGTTGGCGGAGTATTAGTTAGGGAGACATGGCCAAGGATGGCACTGTCCAATTGGGCTATTGTTAAGGATTCTGAACGAACGACATGAGTGAGACATATAAATGAAAGTCGCCGTGCCGACTCACGGGGCCTCTCATTGGGAACTGGATTAACATGCGCACCAAACAAGCTGGATTCACGCTCGTGGAATTGCTGGTCGTAATCGCCATCATCGGGATTCTGGTCAGTCTGTTGCTGCCGGCTGTCCAGTCAGCCCGGGAGGCAGCCCGCAGAACGCAATGCCTCAATAATCTCAAGCAGATAGGCCTGGCCTCACACACTCATCTGAGTACCCACGGTTTCTTTCCATCGGGTGGTTGGACCAGTTGGACGGGGATCCGGAGCGAGGTTTTGGGCGCAAGCAACCTGGTGGCTGGGCGTATCACCTGCTCCCTTTCTTGGAAAACCAACCGGTCTTCGATATTGTGAACGAACGACAGGCCAAACGATCTGGCCTGTACCGAATCGGGCCAAGCTCAAGATTGGCCAGCGAAGCGAGATGGCCGTGGGGGCATTTTATTGCCCTAGTCGCCGGGAAGCGATCGCCTATCCGCGCAATGCTAATGGAGGCGGCTATTCGTTCTTGAACTCGGTCCATCCGGACGACCGGCTCTGGGGCGTCAATGACTACGTGGGCAGCCTCGGGTCGACCGATTGTGGGAATGACCGGTCGGACATTACCTACGACAATTCAGAGACACACACCTGGCCGCGCCCTTATTCGTTTTGGTTAGGCGTCATTTTCGAGCGCAGCGAGGTGCGCATCAAACAGGTCACCGACGGCACGTCACACACGTACTTAATCGGAGAGCGGTATTTGGATCCAGATCTCTATACTAGCGACTTTGCCGTTCGATCACCGCACTGGGGGGGACATGATACAGGCAACGTCGCATGCACCGACTACGACCCCATAAGAAAAACCGGCCGTGGGTTTCCGCCAACCCAGGACCAACCCGGGAATCGACGAGTATGCGCGTCTGGCAGCGCTCATTCCGGCGGTTTTCACATGGCGATGCGTGACGGATCCGTGCGATCGATCAATTATGAACTTGGCTGGCGCGTCCATCAGTCGCTCAGTACACGTGCCCAAAGCGAAGTCATCGACGACGCGGAACTGTAGAGTTTCTGCCCTCTGTCTACCGAATCCCTATCGACTCGAGTTCTCGTACCTCGCGTTCCCATTGTTCGCGATCAGCGGGCGTAAAGTCGGGGTTCGGCAGCAGGCTGCGACGCGTGCAGTTGATCATCGCCTGTAGGGTTTGATAACGCCGCGTCATTCCGATGGCCGGTGGGATGTGGTCGCGGACGATTTCCACGATCTGTTCCATCGAATCCACCTCGGTGGACTTGAGTTGAGAACGGAGTGATGCAAAGGCGGCCGCTGAGTAGCCCGGCGACAACTCATCCATTCGCTGGATATCTTCTTCACTGGGTTCATCCAATACGCTTTCGAGCACCCATCGGATGAACTGCTGGCGATCCTCGCCTTGGGGATCCAAGACGGGAATGATCAGATCTCCAACACGGCCCGGCCGACGGATGTCGGGCGAAAGCAGATGAATGCGGGCGGTCATCAGCAGCCACATCACTCGCCCGCGAAGTTGGGGGTCCGACATCATGGCTTGGATTTTTCCCGTGAGCCGTCGCTCGGTGGAGTGAGTTTCCTGGCCAACGCCACCGAACTGTGTGTCCGCTTCATCGACAAAAATGACCACTTTGTCGAGCGCTTCGAGTACACGGCGCAGTCGTTCGAAGATCACATCGGTCTGGCCAAACCACTGGCTGCGAATGCTCTTGAGGACCAGCACCGGTATTCCCAATTCGCCAGCCACGGCCTCGAACATGAATGTTTTTCCACCTCCAATCGGCCCAGCGACCGCGGCGCCAGGCAGGGCTTTGTCGGGCGTGGTGCGAAATCTTGGCAGCAGCTCGTCACGCAGAAATTCTTTGAGATGGCTGCAACCGACAATGTCGTCCAGCGTATGGGAAGGCTTCTTGAACTCAACAACGTCTTCTCCGACCTGAGCCTGGATGAATTCCTCCACCTTGTCGATCAGGTCGTTGGGGGATAGCGGTTGGTCAGCGTAGGCGGCACCGGAGAGGAGTTGGCGAACGGCGTGCAAGGAGAGCCCGGCCGTCAGGGTGGCGAGATCTTCGTTGGTACCCCACATTTTTACGGGGCGGTCCGCCTTTCGCTGGAATTGCCGCACCAGTCCCAAACGGGCGGCCGCGTTGGGAGAAGGAATCTCGACACTGAGCACCTGCGGCAGTCGGGAGACTCGAGGATGGATCAAGCTTCTTGATTCAGCGATCATGGAAACGGAATCTCCGCCGTTCATGAAGGCCGGATCGCAAAACCAATCCTGGCAGATGCTGATGCGGCGTAGCTGCTTGTCATTGAGCGAAGCCACATCCCCGCTGCCTGCCGGCAGAAGCATATCCGCCGCCTCGATGAAAATCATCAGGTTTCCAGACAAACGGGCACTTCGTGAGCAGATAGTCAATTGACGGAGGAATTCGAGTGCCAAGGTCGCATTGCCAATGGCGTCAATCAGGAGCGTGTCGAATTCGGCGGCCAGTCGTTCCAGCTCTGTTTCGCCCTTTTGCTTGAGTCCTTTCAGCAACAGTGTGTCAAGATCCAAACCCGCTTTCCAGGAGATCCAGGCGTTTTTGAGCTTGTCCCCGTCGTCCACGATACGAATCGGACCATTCTGCTCGTAGACTACGCGAATCAGCCCGTCGGTCTTTACCTTTTCACAGAGGAAAGGCACCAGCGGAATGTAGTCGTCGCCACTATTGAACAGGTCATAAACGTTGCCGCAAACAACCACGCTCCGTGATTGTTCGGAATTGAAGATGGCGGCGAGCTTTCCAAAAAACGGCTGGCTGTTGTCCGTCATGTTTGATCCGATAGAGGCAGTGATGGGAGAATCGCGTAGGATTTCGCGGTATGGCCAGCGCGGTCTTACTCATGGTGTCAGAATTCAAACGACTGAGCTGTTTAGGACTCAGGAATCTGTGTCTTTTCACCACTCTCCTGGTCGTCGTTGGCCACACCCTCGGTTTTGGTGAGGCCGATTAACGCGTCGAATTCGTCACTGGCCGCTGATTTCTCGGCGTACTCCATGAACTCCGCCTCGGACCTCGCCACATCCGTACCAGCCATCTCGCGCGAGATACGGGCGTTGGCTTTGGCCTTGTCGCGAACATCACGAAGCTCTTGCAGCTCTTCGCTGGTGCGGTCGTTACTAATGCCGGAAATCATGTCGGCGATTTCCCGTTCTTCCTTGGAAGTGATAATCTCGGCGACGGTTTCATGTTTCTCCTGTTTGACCGTTTCGATCTCTCGCAACAGCGACTCGAGCTGAGTCTTGTGTCCGGCGATGGAATCGGTGATCTCCACCATATCGGCCTCGATATCACTGACCCGGTTTTCTTTTTCTATCAGTGAGGAACTGAAGTCCTTAAACGCGCCTTGGCTCTTTAAGTATTCAGGGTCGGTTTTGACCGCTTCGATATCGCCATGGTTCCGTTCGACAACCTTGCGGGCCATCGCAGCCGCCCCGTCACGCAATTTGCTGAGCTTAGTGATGTCTTCAGTCAATCGTTTCAACGCGCTCTTCTTCCTCTCTTCTTGCGCGATCATCGCGGCCACGGCATCCTTGTATTGATGGATCCGCTTTTTCTTTTCCTCAATCACCCGATCGAATGTCGCCCGCACAACGTCCGGGTTCGTCGACAATGCTTGACGAGCGCGATCGACGCGTCCGGTCACCAGGTATCCAAACGCCCGAATGTAGCGACCAATGGCTCTAAACATTTCCGACTCTCCGAAACTGGTTGATGTGGTTGTGTTGGCCGTGCGAGTTCCCTGAGCCGAACGTCGCAGTAGGCACCAAATACTTACCTCACCCAGGAACGCCATGAACGACCTGTAAAGCGAAAGTCATCCGACTCCCGGCCGCTTTAAGAAAGCGGGAAGTCTGGCGACGCTCGCGGCGACATCTAGCATCTCAAAACTAGGCAGTCAAAATCCTTGACCGTGTCACCAACCCGGGGTGATAAACGTTCAATCTAGAATATGGTCGTTGTCTCGACAATCGGCGGTAAGGATGGCGGCCTGCGGATTTCCACTGTTTCAGGGTCATTCGGTAATCTGGCCCATTCGGGCGCCCGTCTCGGCCATTCGTTCTTCGACGCGGCGGGCCACCTCAAGTCCGTTGGCTAATTCGTCACGTATCTAGCCGTGGCGGGTGTTTTCGACCTCTAGCTCCCTGAGACTTTGGACTTCGACCTGGTCCAGCATCTCGGTGAGGTGTTTGTGTTGATTCCTGTACTCGACAAATTATCGATTCACATTGATCCGTCATTTCTAGGCGCGCTTTCTCTCTAGGCGCGCTTTTTCCGTGGAAAGACTCCGTGGAAAGACGCTGCGTCGCATGGTAAACATCCATTGATTCGTTCAATATCCTCAATGACGATTGTTAAAGGCCCATCATGACCGGTCGAGTTTCCCAAAAAAGGGCCGATGCGACCTCCTCGTCGCCAGCGAACCTGTCTGAGCCGGTGACCGCCTTGGCCAACATGGTCATGGCTCCGTTTTACCGTGAATCGCGGACGCCATCATCCCCGCGCAGCCAGCCAAGCTGAGTCGAGATTTGATCGACCGTCTCCCCAATCGGAGAATTTACGACCGCGTCGGCGATTTGGTCCAATGGCGTGGCATCACGATTAATGATGACCAGTTTCGCACCCCGTTGTTTGGCGATCCTAGGCAAATCGGCCGCTGGGGTCACCACCAGTGACGAACCGAAGGCCAACATAAGGTCGGTTTGTTGGGACCACTGAATCGCCGTGTCGAGAATTCCGGTCGATAGATCCTGGCCGAATGAAATGGTGGCGTGTTTGAGCAGCCCGCCACACTCGGGACAGTCGGGCACCCGCCGTCGCCGCTGGAACTGCTCAACCATGGAGTCCGCGTCAATTCGGTAATCGCATGTGAGGCAGGCGATTTCTCGAGCGGTACCATGGAGTTCCAGAACCTGTCGGTTACCTGCAATTTGGTGAAGCCCGTCAATGTTTTGCGTGATCACCCCGTGAAGCTGGCCGAGGACTTCAAGCTTCGCCAGAAAGCGGTGGCCGGCATTGGGCCGGGCTGCCGCGAATTCACGATGGCTCTCGCATTTTTGTCGCCAATATTCCCAGCGGGCTTGTTTATCGCGGACAAACTCCTCGAAATAGATAGTGCGGTTTTTTGCCCAAACGCCGTGGGGTGAGCGGAAATCGGGGATTCCGCTCTCGGTACTAATCCCAGCTCCGGTGAAGGCAACCGGCGATGCGGAATCCATGATCCATTGTGCGATTCGTGACATCATAACAACAGGTGCTTTTACCAATGGACGTCTTGGGGAGCCAACCCCCCAAATGACCTCGTCGCGTCGACGGGCTAGACAGGATAATCGGTGAGCCAAAAAAAATGAGTTGGAAAAACCCGGATTGTCAGACCCCATCATTTGCTCTCATTGGGTTTCGATCGAAGTGGATATCAGCCTGACTATTTTTACGATTGGGCCCCATTTTTCGTAAGTATTTGCCATTTTTGATGTTAGGCCGATCCGAGACATTACGCGGCGGGCCACCTCCGCCCTGGCCAGTTGAAAACTTGGTATTGCGTTGGGTATGGGTTGATCGACTACTATCTCGTTTTTCTGTCGATTAATGGAGGTGCAGACAAGGATGTCGAGCACAACTGCAACAGTCGG
>Ga0310121_10005701_pt1:7500-10637 | contig 10637 bp, 6 predicted proteins | sample CB27_Tmax_986_MG_FD_203504 | JGI IMG/M metagenome (GOLD analysis project Ga0310121, IMG submission 203504) | Marine microbial communities from Western Arctic Ocean, Canada - CB27_Tmax_986 | ecosystem: Environmental > Aquatic > Marine > Oceanic | place: Canada: Western Arctic Ocean... | reverse complement strand
AGTAGCGGGGATCCGCGCGGGCTCCCGACCGCATAGATCGGAGATGGAACGAGTCATGGCAGACAACGCGATGGGTAGGGTCGTCCAGGTCATCGGACCGGTGCTGGACGTTGAGTTCGATCCCGAGCACATGCCGGAGATCTACAACGCGCTCCGCCTGAACACGACGACGCCTTCCGGCCAGCAGATCGATCTGGTCGTCGAGGTGCAGCAGCACATCGGGCGCGGCCAGGTGCGCGCGGTCTCGATGTCCTCGACCGACGGCGTGACGCGCGGCATGGAGGTCGAGGATACCGGGCAGTCGATCACCGTGCCCGTGGGCGAGGTGGCGCTGGGCCGGATCCTGAACGTGCTCGGCGAGCCGGTGGACGAGATGGGGCCGCTGGGAAACGGCGGGACCGTCGAGCGCTGGCCCATCCACCGCGAGGCCCCGCGCTTCCAGGACCTTGAGTCCAAGACCGAGATTTTCGAGACGGGCATCAAGGTCGTGGACCTGCTCGCGCCCTACGTGAAGGGCGGCAAGACCGGCCTGTTCGGCGGCGCCGGCGTGGGCAAGACGGTCATCATCATGGAGCTGATCAACAACATCGCGCAGGAGCACGGCGGCCGCTCCGTGTTCTGCGGCGTGGGCGAGCGCACGCGCGAGGGGAACGACCTCTGGCTCGAGATGAAGGAGTCGGGCGTCATCAAGGCCACCTCGCTCGTGTACGGCCAGATGAACGAGCCGCCCGGCGCCCGCCTGCGCGTGGGCCTGTCCGGCCTGACCATCGCCGAGTACTTCCGGGACGTCGAGAAGCAGGACGTGCTCCTGTTCATCGACAACATCTTCCGCTTCACGCAGGCGGGCTCGGAGGTCTCGGCGCTGCTCGGACGCATGCCCTCCGCGGTGGGCTACCAGCCCACGCTGGGCACCGAGATGGGCGAGCTGCAGGAGCGGATCACCTCGACCCGCGATGGCTCCATCACCTCGGTGCAGGCCATTTACGTGCCCGCCGACGACCTGACCGATCCCGCGCCCGCCACCGTGTTCGCACACCTGGACGCCACCACCGTGCTCTCGCGGTCCATCTCCGAGAAGGGGATCTATCCGGCGGTGGACCCGCTCGACTCGAGCTCGCGCATCCTCGACCCGCAGTACATCGGGGAGCGTCATTACAGGGTGGCGGCCTCCGTGCAGCAGATCCTACAGCGCTACAAGGACTTGCAGGACATCATCGCGATCCTCGGGATGGACGAGCTGAGCGAGCAGGACAAGGTGATCGTGAACCGCGCGCGCCGGCTGGAGCGCTTCCTCTCTCAGCCGTTCCACGTCGCGGAGCAGTTCATCGGGATCAAGGGACGCTACGTGAAGCTCGAGGATACGATCGACTCCTTCGAGCGGGTGGCGGGCGGCGAGTTCGACCACTTCCCCGAGCAGGCCTTCTACATGAAGGGCGGCATCGAGGAGGTGATCGAGCACGCCGAGAAGCTCAAGGCGGAGGGCTAGCGGAGTGGCGACGCTCCGAGTCCGGGTGATCTCGCCCGAGCGGATGGTGTACACGGGTGACGCGTCGGCTCTCGTGGCCCCCGCCTGGGACGGACAGGTGGGCATCCTGCCGGGGCACGCGCCCATGATCGTGCTGCTCGGGATGGGCAGGCTCACCATCGACCGCCTGGGCGGCGGGGCCGAGGAGTACCAGGTCGCTGGCGGCGTGCTCAAGGTCGAAGTCAACCAGGTGACCGTGCTGACCGAATACGCGGACCGGGAAGCCCCGGTGGACTTCCCGCGCGAGAAGCTCTTCCTGCCCGAGGACTACCCGGGGCTCGAAGCTTCGGCGGGCAACCCGTTGGTCTGACGAAGGGAGGTCTGCCGCAGGCCAGGGGGGCGATCCTCCGCTCTGCTCCTGCATTCTTCCAGAGGCTCGGTGGTCATGCCCATGCGGCTGGATCTGCACATCCACAGCACCGCGTCCGACGGTACCTGGACGCCCGCTGCCGTCGCGCGCGCCGCGGCCGGCCGGCTCGACGTGATCGCGCTGACCGACCACGACACGCTGGCCGGCGTCGAGCCCGCGTGCATCGCCGCATCCGGGCTGCGGCTCCAGGTGATTCCAGCGGTCGAGCTGTCGAGCACCGACCGCGGACGCGAGATCCATATCCTCGGCTACTTCGTGGATCCGTCCGCGCCGGCGCTGCGCGAGCATCAGGCACGCGCGGTCGCCGCGCGCGAGCGGCGCATGCAGGAGATGATCGGACGCCTGCGCGCGCGGGGAGTGGTGGTGGAGATGGAGGTCGTCATGGACGTTGCCGGGCCGGATCGGTCGTCACTCGGCCGTCCCCACCTCGCGCGCGCGCTGGTCAACGCCGGACACGCCAGGAGCGTTTCGGACGCCTTCGACCGGTGGATCGGGGATGCCCAGCACGCGTTCGTCCCGGTCGCGCTCCTGGATCCGGCGGCCGCGGTGCAGGTTGTGCGGTCCGCAGGCGGGATTCCCGTCTGGGCGCACCCGCCGGAGCATCTCCTGGATGGCCTCTTGCCTGCCCTCGTTCAGGCGGGGCTCAGCGGCCTCGAGGTCTATCGCCCCAGGATGGCGCCGGATCAGATCGCCCGTCTCGAGCGGACGGCCCGGACTGCAGGGCTGCTCGTGACCGGGGGCTCCGACTGGCACACGCCCGAAGCAGGCAGCCAGCTGGGAGATTTCCATGTCACGGCGGACGAGCTCGCCTCCTTCCTGGAAGCGGGCGGGATATGAGAAGGAACGCGTAAGTCCTTCTCCCGACCAAACTTCCACCTTTATCCGTCCGCAACACTCTCGGGGTTCCTGCGGTATCACGTGGGTTCGCGGCGCGATCGCTGCCCGTGCGCCATCGCGCCGTTGACCCTCTTGGAAGGCGCGGTTAAGTTTTCTTGCTCTGACGCAGCGCCGCATCCGACGCTCGTCTGGAGCGCTGTTTGACAACGACCACATGCGCGACCGGGTGGTCCCTGGGCGCGCGGGTGGTTTCCGGGTGAGGGAAGTGTGTTGGATACCTTGGGCGGGCCGTGGGCGTGCGATTTGTCGCGCGGTCGCGGCGCGTTGTTGAGCCTGGGGTGTTCGTTTACGAGTAAGGCGATTTTTGGTGGACTGGAGGAGGATCCTGCGGCGGCGATTGCTGCT
>Ga0310121_10005701_pt1:0-2500 | contig 10637 bp, 6 predicted proteins | sample CB27_Tmax_986_MG_FD_203504 | JGI IMG/M metagenome (GOLD analysis project Ga0310121, IMG submission 203504) | Marine microbial communities from Western Arctic Ocean, Canada - CB27_Tmax_986 | ecosystem: Environmental > Aquatic > Marine > Oceanic | place: Canada: Western Arctic Ocean... | reverse complement strand
CCGGCGTTCCGGACTCTCGGCTCGGACAGCCTCCTCGCGGATGCGCGAGCGGCCGCCGCCGCTCCGGCGCCGCCGCTCGTCCAACCGGACTGGGTCGCCCTGCGCGAGCTGGGCCGACGCCCGCGGCTGGCGCTCGAGACGGAGCGCGGGAGCCTCACCGTCGAGCTGTTCCCGGACCAGGCTCCGCTTACGGTTCAGACCGTCGCGCGGCTTGCCCGCGAGGGCCGCTACGACGGCGTTCCCTTCCACCGCGTGCTCCCGAACTTCATGGCGCAGGGCGGAGATGTCGTGCGCGGCGACGGGCTGGGAGATCCGGGATTTCGCATCCCGAGCGAGCTCACCCACGTGCGCTACGAGCGGGGCACCGTGGGGATGGCGCGCACGGAAAAGGATAGCGAGACCTCGCAGTTCTTCCTGACCCACTCGATTCAGCCGCACCTGGACGGCGCGTATACCGCGTTCGGGCGAGTGGTGGAGGGGGTGGAGGTGCTGGACGCGCTGCAGGAGGGCGACCGGATCGTGCGCGCGCGGATCGAACCGGGACCGGCTGAGCGACCCGAAGAGGGGGCTACCGAACCGGCTCTCTGATCCCGGAGCGGCGCGCGAGGGGCGCCAGCAGGGCCGTGACTGCGGCGCCGGGATCTTCCGCCCCCATGACCGCACTCACCACGGCTAGCCCAGCGGCGCCGGTGCTCGCAATCTCCGGCGCCCGGCCCGGTGTGATCCCGCCGATCGCGACCACGGGAACCGGAACGGCGGCGGCGACCCGGTCGAGCCCCTCGAGGCCGATCGCGCTCCCGGCGTCCGCCTTCGATCCCGTCGGATAGACGGTGCCGCACCCCAGGTAGTCGGCTCCCTCCGCGACCGCTCTCCGCGCCCGCGCGGGATCATCCGTGGAATAGCCGATCAGGAAGCCCTCGGGGACGCACCGCCGGACCGCGGCGACCGGGAGATCGTCCGGGCCGAGATGTACGCCGTCGGCGTCGGCGGTGAGGGCGACGTCCGCGCGATCGTTCACGAAGAGGAGCGCGCCGAAGCGCCGCGTGAGCCGGCGGAGGTCGCGGGCGATTGCGAGCAGCTCGGCCGCGCCCGCCTGCTTGTCATGGAGCTGCACGGCCGGGGCGCCGGCGGCGAGCGCGGCGGACACCACTTCGAGGATCGTCCGCGGCGCGGCTAGCGCGCGGTCGGTGAGCACGATTAGCCGCAGCCGCTCGGCCAGCCCCGGCGACGGAGCCGTCACTCGCTCAGCCCTCGGGCGGGGCGGTGTCCGGCACGTCGAGCGCGGGCCGGGGGAGGGCGCCGATCCCCAGGGAGTCCCACGCCCGGCGCGCCAGGGCTTTGGCTCGGTTGTGCTCCACCAGGGTCCGGGTGAAGACGTGCGTGCCATCTGGGCGTGCGACGAAGTACAGGTAGTCGACGTCCACGGGAGCGAGGACCGCGTCCAGCGCCGCTTCGCCAGGCGCGCCGATCGGGCCGGGCGGGAGACCTGCGTTCGCATAGGTATTGTATGGATCGTCCGCCACCGAATCGATCGCGGCGTAGAGGAGGCGCGCGCGCGGTCCTCCGAGCGCGTAGAGCACGGTGGGGTCCGCCTGGAGCGGGTAGCCCAGCTCCAGGCGGTTCAGGTAGACGGCCGCGATCGTGGGCATCTCCTCGAGGCGGCGGGCCTCGGCCTGGACGATCGAGGCGAGCGCGACCGTCTCCGGCTCGGTCAGCCCGCTAGCCGCCAGGAGGGTCCGCCGCTCGCTCGTCCAGTAGCCCCGGTAGCGGTCGGTCATCGCGCGGACGACGGCATCGAGGGAGCTCCCGGGGGTGAACCGGTACGTGTCCGGGAACAGATATCCCTCGAGCCCCGGCCCGGGGACCTCCCAGGGGACGTGCAGCGAATCACCGACCAGCCGGCTCTGGACCGTGCCCTCCGGAAGCCCGGTGATCGCCGCGATGCGCGGGACCATCTGCGTGAGCCGCCACCCCTCCGGAATCGTCACCGGCAGGGCGATCATGCGCCCCTCGCGCAGCACGTCCACCACCTCCGCCCAGCGCTCGCGCTGCCGGACGCGGTAGATGCCCGCCTTGAGCGCCCGATCCGCGCGCCGGAGCCGCACGTAGGCGCGGAAGAGCCGAGCTTGCTGCACCACTCCGCGCGCGGCGAGCGTGTCGGACACCTCGTGCAGCGATGCCCCCCGCGGAATCGTCAGCTGTACGGGTTCGCCGGGGTCGCACGCGGCGAACAGCAGCAGCGAGAGAAGGATAGCGGCGTGCCTTACGGCCCGCGCCCTCCTGATCGACGGGCCCCTGGGTCCAGTGCGGGACGGACCGAGGACGTGGCGCAGCGCAGCGAAGCCACGGTTTCCGCAGGTCACGACCACCCCCGCGCGCGCCGGTCGAGCCAGCCCTGGAGGAGGAGCGCGGCGGCTGCCCGGTCCACCCGCTCCTTGCGCTCTCGCTCGCGCCGCGGAAGTCCCGCCGAGCGCACTGCCCGCTCGGCCTGAACCGAGCT
>Ga0310121_10005700_pt1 | contig 10637 bp, 11 predicted proteins | sample CB27_Tmax_986_MG_FD_203504 | JGI IMG/M metagenome (GOLD analysis project Ga0310121, IMG submission 203504) | Marine microbial communities from Western Arctic Ocean, Canada - CB27_Tmax_986 | ecosystem: Environmental > Aquatic > Marine > Oceanic | place: Canada: Western Arctic Ocean | collected... | reverse complement strand
CCCCCTGACGAAATTGGCAGGCTGCTTACGAACGCAACGCCCTTAACAGGCCTTCGGCCTTGTGCCAGGTTTCTTCGTATTCCGCGCGGGGTGATGATTGGGCAACGATTCCGCCTCCTACCGGGAGTTGCCACCATCCCTTACCGGCGGTGATGGTGCGGATGAGGATGTTGAGATCCATCGTGCCGTCGAAACCCAAAAAGCCTAACGACCCACAATAAGCTCCTCGAGAGACGCTTTCCAGCTCGGTAATGATCTCCATCGCGCGAACCTTGGGCGCTCCGGAAATGGATCCGCCAGGGAAGGTGGCGGCGATCAGGTCCAGCGCGTCACTTCCCTTCTGCAATTGCCCTTCGACCGCCGACACCAGGTGTTGAACATAGCCATAGGTCTCCAAGCCACAAAGTTGTGTGACCCGGACGCTGTCAGGCTGACAAACGCGTGAAAGATCGTTGCGCATCAGATCGCAGATCATGATGTTTTCCGAACGATCTTTTTCGCTGTTCTGTAATTCTTCGGCCGCAAACAAATCTGCCTCGGGCTGGGACGTGCAGCGCCGCGTCCCTTTGATGGGACGCGTTTCCACTCGGTCGTCGATGACGGACAGAAATCGCTCCGGCGAAGCGCTGACGATTTGGAACTCCCCCAAATCAAAGTACCCGCCGAAAGTTGACGGAGATCGATCACGCAGCTTGAGGTAGAGTTGTGCCGCCGGCTCAACGGTCTCGCACAACAGTCGCTGCGACAAGTTGACTTGGAATACGTCACCGGCGCGGATGTAATCAATCGTTTGCTGGACCGCCTGTTCGTACTCGGTTCGAGAGAAGTTGCTAGTCAACGGTACGCTCGTCCCCACCGGATGCTGAGGCGACTGAATTTCCACCGGGGAACCCTGATTCACGGGATCCCATTCGCACGGAGCCGACGCGATCCACGACGTGAATTGGTCTAACCGCTGTTGCGCTCGTCGTCGCCGCGAAGACGGTTCCAACTCCGGAAAACCCTGCGAGATGATCCAGGCTTCGTTCGTTTCGTGGTCCCAGGCTACCACGACGTCATACAATCCAACCAAAATCGCTGGGATGGAAAATGCATCGAACTGCGGACGCGTCAGGCGCTCGAAGCTACGCCCCAGATCGTAGCCAAGCATCCCAGCCGCCCCACCTTGGAAGGGGGGTAAGTCGCGCCGTCGCTGGACGCAAAACGGGCTCATGCGCTTGCGCAAATCCTCCAACGGAGCTGGCGAGTCCGGGCCAATGCGAAATACATCGAATGGATCCGACGTCACGAACGAATATCGACCCAACTGGTGATGCCGCAACGAGCTGTCCAAAAACAAGCAATGCGATTTGCTACACAACCGCCGAAACACCGCTTCCGGTTGTGGTGTCCGCGAGAATCGTCGTACCAGTGGAAACTCGGCAGCGGTTTCGGTATTGGCGATGGACGCACTCGTCGCGCGGGAGGATTGGGATTTTGGTTCCAACGGCATGTGGCTCAGTTCTCGCTGGTCTCTTCCGTGTCGCGAGTAATCCGCGACCCCAATCGATGATTATCTTCCTCGACCGTCAAATAACCCCAGTCCAACGCTTCATCCTGCCGGTATTGTTTGCCCAACGTCAAGGCCGTTGCTGCTTTGGCCATCTCGTAACCCAAGTAAAAGGCATGCGACGAGTCGATGCGATCACCACGTGCGGCCAGCAGTCGTTCAAACAGGAGAAAGGGATCTTCGTCATGGATATGCAAATGGTCGCTGAGCGCATGAATCTTTCCCGCTTCCGCGAAAATCCGAAAATTGTGGTCGCGAATTGCGTTTCCCAAACGCTCCAGCTCCTGTGCCCCCAACTCGTACAATTTCGGGTCCCTTAACTGAACCAGATCAGGTTCAACATGTTTGGGAGGAAGCTGATTCTTAACACTATAAAACATCAGCCGCCGCGCGAGATCACATTCGCGGACGCTGGTACGAGCCCAATTAATGACTTGCGTGGTCAAAATGCTACGGATTTGCGTCTCCTGGCAGAAGCCGATCAGCATCGCGTTGACACCCGCGGAATCGCAGTCCGTTAGTTCCGTAAGGTTCCCGATTCCCATCATCATCTCGGCCTGGGGATATTGCCGGCGAACTTCCAGATACCGCCCTAAACTTGCCGCGAAACCAAACCCGATGGGCTCCAAGACCGGGTCTAGACGAAACCGGACGTTGTTCTTGTCCAGATGCTCTATCGTCTCGTGCAACCCGGCCAATGTTTGGGGATCATCGGGGATGGCAACCACCTCGCAGCCCCAATCCGCGGCCGCATCACGATTGGAGGAATTCACCGAGAGCACAAGCTCGGCACCCGCTGCAACCGCCGGCGCTATTTCCCGGGGATTGAGGCTGTCGATGGAAACCCGCCTGCCGGACACGCGTAATGCGCGGACGCAGGCTCCAACTTCGTCCCAGGTTTCGCCGGGATTGCAGCCGACATCAATCACGTCGGCACCGTCGGCATGCAGCTGCTGCGCCAGATCAACAATCTCTGCCAATTCCAACCGCGGTGCCTGGTTGATCTCGGCGATTATCTCGATGTCATGCTGCCCATACTCGTTTCTTGACTCGTCAACTTGTCCAAACGCATCGGCCAGCGCCCGCAAATCCTTGGGACCCACGCGCACTGGGACTTGTGTGGCGTCGGTTAAGGGCTGGAGGTTCTCTCCGCAATAACCGGGGATCATCACGCTGGTCGCTGCCGGCGGGACGTTAATTCGTTTGGCGATCCAAGCGGGCGTCATCAGCGCGGCGACGGTAATCGGCAGGACGTCGATCGAAAAGTCAAAATTAGCCGAGCGAGCAACCTGGCCGACAATTGTTTCCAGCGCCGGGGCCGCCAGGCGACCGGTAACGAAATGGATGTGTGGTTTAGGGAAGTGTGGTTCGGCCATCCGGATTATTTTGAAACAGAACCGGTGCGAAATCCACCGTTGACCGAAAGGACCTGGCCATTAATGAAAGCGGCTTCGGGAGAGACCAGAAACCGAACTGCCCGGCCCACATCTTCCGGAGTGCCCCACCGGCCCAAGAGCGACTCTTCTTCAGCTCGATGGTGCCACGACTCGGAGGCCTGCTCACCCCAGCCGGTTTTGATCCAACCGGGTGCCACACAATTGACGCGGACATCGGGGGCCAGGCTTTTCGCCAAACTGCGCGAGAACGCCATGATCGCCCCTTTGATGGCAGCGAACATCTCGCCGCTATCGCCAGCCATTCCCACTTCGGCCTGGTCCCACCCGGAGTTGACGATCACACCGCCTGTTTCCATCATCTTTTGGCCAGCTGCCCGCGCTAACCTGATCGTCGCCAATAGATCGACTCGCAATAAACGGTCCAGTTTTTCGTCAAACGACTCTTCAGCGGCCGCGCCTGTCAAAATATCCGCGCCGGCATTGTTAACCCAGATGTCAACGCCGTTGCGCCAACTGAATGCCTCGTGAAGAAACCAATCTTGATGAGTCACTTCCGTGAAATCATAAAGAACTACGTGGGACATGACATCGCCCTCACGCAACTGCTCGGCGACCTCGTGCGCCAATTCACCGTTGCTTCTGGCATGCACTAGTACATTCGCGCCCGCTCGACCTAATTCCAAGGCGATCGCTCGCCCAATGCCGCTGGATGCGCCGGTTACCACCGCGGTCTTGTCGGATAGGTCACGAATGACTATTGACGCCGCCGCTGGAGAAGTTTGCGAAGACATGATCGTCCCCCCTTCCGCTAGAGCAACGGTTCCGCCCTAAATCTGAGGGCAGCCGCAGCGTGCCCAGTGCTGGCGCCGCGTGAGCGGGTCATTGTATCATTCGATCCGCAATCGGGGAATATTCAAGTACCGGATGGGGTTAGGGTATCCCGCAAGGAGGCTTTCCGCTATAAGCCTCCCGCAACGAATGGCTTTTTATCAAGATTTGTCAGAAATGATAAGTAACGGCAATAACGCGAAAGAACCGGCCCCACAGGCGTCTTGGTCTCCCGCTGAATTTACGGCAGCGCTGGGTAAAACGGCATTCGCCTTTCGTGGCTACAACGTTACCAACCTGGCACGGACACCCGAACTTTATGCTTGCGACCACTTTCGTGCCACGCTGGAAGAGTACCTTAGGCGGGGGTCCGCCATTGCCGAAAGCGTTACCGGAAAACGCGTCGATCTGGTAAAGCGGGTTCAACAGGGCCGGGACACTTCGTTAGCGACTTATCATGAGGCCATCGCGATGATCATCGCGGTCGAGATGGCTCAATTGGAGCTACTCGGCGAAAAGTTTGGGGTTCCGTGGCAGCAAGCGAAGGTGGGCTACGGGTTTAGCCTGGGAGAAATAGGCGCTCTCGTCGCGGGCGGCATTCTTAAGATGGAAGATGCTCTACGAATTCCACTTTCATTGTCAGCCGATTGTGTCTCTTTGGCGCATGACGTGACACTTGGTGTGTTGTTTTCAAGGGGCCAGCCGTTGGACAAGAACAAGGTTCACCAAGTCTGTGAGAAGATCACCAGCGAAGGTAACGGCACTATTGGCATTTCGGCCTATCTGGCACCGAATTCCCTGTTGGCTATTGGCCAAGGCAAGACGTTGACCGTTTTCAGGCAACGACTGGGCGAGATTTCGGCAGAGAGGCTGCACTTGCGTTGTAACGAGCATCAATGGCCGCCACTGCACACGCCCATTGTTTGGCAATTCAACATACCGGACCGCGCTTCAAGGTTGCTGGAGCAAACGCCGCTGAGATTCGAATCGCCGTCGCCCCCGGTCTATTCGCTGGCGGCCGCGGAACCCTATGACGGTTATAATGCACGGACATTACTGCGCAGCTGGGTCGATCATACCCAGCAGCTTTGGAGTTCCGTGGATATGACATTGTCCGGTGGAATTGACACGGTTGTCCACGTCGGGCCAAAGCCGAACATTATATCGGCCACATTTCATCGTCTGGCCGATAATGTGGAAGCCCAAACCAAAGGTAGCATCCACATGCGGGCGCTATCCGGAATCATCAGTCGACCGTGGCTGAGTTCGTTACTTCCCAACAGTGTTAATCTCCTTCGAGCGCCGCAGATTCGGCACATCATACTCGAAGACTGGTTGATCCAGCAGCACGCGATGTTATGACCAGTCAGAGGCCGAATAGCTTCCAGGGCAACGCCGTGAAGGATCTTTGTAGCTGAGTTTGTAAGAATTTGGACTTTTTTGGCGTCGCGTCCAAAGTCTGATTCACACTCGGCGCAAGGCCAAGGGGGTCTTACTCAGCAAATTGGCTGTTTGTAAGGGGTCAAAGCCTGCAAGTAACCGTCAGTGATTGGGCATATCACTGCATCTTGTAAGGTCTGGTCTTACGACTTGCGCTACGACGAGGAATGGCTGAAACGACTATCGACTATCGGGGGCCTTCAGGGAAGTTCGTAGCAGGCGGCTTCGTCTGCGTTCCGCACCAAGAGATAGTGTCCGTAGAGACACAGATTGTTCCATGTCTGCCCATCAATTGCCTGCATCTCGCCGAACAATTGGTAACCATCGGGTGAGGCAGCGGCCATGGCCAGCCGCCCGTCTTCGGCCATGACGAGCAGAGAATCGCCGACCATGAGAATCTGGCCCTGGCCATATCGGCCCCGCTTCCACTGACGCCGACCTGAATCGATCTCGATGCACGATAATACGCCGTCATCCAGTCCATACGCGTAACCATCCTTGGTCGCCAGGTTGGTGAACTTGGTTTTCATCACGCGATTATTCTTCCAGATGGTTTTGGTCACCCACCCTTCATCTTCGTCGTTGATGATCTGCACCAATTCGGCTCCGACACCATAGCCTTTGGACAACAAGAGGCGATCGCCTGGAATCACGACCGGCTGGGCAACGTTAGCGTCCATTGACGACGATCCGGGCCAATCGTGTTCCCAGAGGACTTCACCCGTTTCGACGTCATGAGACGAAACAAAATCCTGATTCACAATCAGCAATTGCGCGACGCCAGCGAATTCGACAAGCGTTGGCGAGCTGTAGCCAGCCTGATAATCCCCCCCCTCCCAAATCGTCTCATGCGTATCACGATCGAAGGCGGCCAGCGCAATCCAAGGTCCCAGCTGCGGACCGCCAACTGGGATAATCACTTTCTCGTCGACCACCAGCGGCGATGCTGCCCGCCCCCAAGTCACACCTTTGGCATCCATTGTCCTATCCAGTCCCTGTTCGGACAGGAGGTCTCGCTGCCAGAGCAAGGTCCCGTCTTTTCCGTCCAGGCACCGCAAAACGCCAGTGGCTCCCAACGCGAAGACTTGACCGCCATCGACGGTTGGCGTGGAGCGGGGCCCCACAAATCCCGGAATTGTGGCATGGCGGGCCTTGATGCCGTGGGACCATTGCAATTCGCCCGATTGGATGGAGTAGCAAGTGACCAGCTCGGCATCGCCTCGCTGTTCCATGGTAACGGCGAATCCGTTAACGGCAGCAAACGCTGACCAGGCCGCTCCAATCGGCTGGCGCCACGCCAGTCTGGGTGGATTCGCGTCCCAGTCGCGTGCCAAATCAACCCCGGAAACCACGGCTGAGCGATGTGGTCCCAAGAACTGGGGAAAGTCCTGTTCGGTAGTGGTCAAGAGATCGACAACACCCACATCGTCTTTGACAACAGCGGCGGGCAGGCGCTGGTCGGGAGCCGCCGCCCAACGCCAGGTGAATTCGGGTACCAAAGTGCCCGAGGTCCGCAGTATCCGAAAACAGGCGAAGAACAGAGCGACTGCGACCACTGGCACGATGACGAACCGACGACGTGCTTTCCTCGAGTAACCGCTAAAGAAAACGAGCCATCCCCAAACGATTGCCGACGAGCCACCGAACAATATGTAAGACATCACATTGGCCATTCCCGCATCGCCACCAACGTCGCGCAGCTGCAGATTAACGGCGTAAACCGCCGCTGCCGTGATTGCGAGCCCTACATACCATGGAGGCAGCCTCCGCGCGGACTTGAACTGGCTGGCGGATATTGGCGTTTCGGGTGTTTCTGTCATCACAAATGATGATAGTCAACTAATCGCCGAAGGCCACTCCCCACGTGACATGGCCGTGAGGTCGGCCGGGCCCCGCGAAATGAAACCGCTGATGCGGCGGGGGGCAGACGGGAACAACGACGGGCTCATTAAAGACAACCGGGGTAATCGGCCCAGAGCGGTGGATCGGTCGGCCGGAAATAGACTGGGCCGCTTTGATTACCGCGTCGGAGACACCTTCCTGTTTCATCGCGATCAGGTCGCCTGGACCGAGCTGTTCGCGCAAACCGCGGTCACCGAGATGGGAAATGATCACACCATCCGACAAACCAGCGGCTGACATTTCAACGATTGCGGCTATCGATGACGCGCCTGCATACGCCTCGGCTTCGGCGGCCCTTTGCTCGGATTCGAAGCGTGCTTCGGAACGGTCCACGCCATTACCCAGGGCAGCCCCGGCGGCAGCGCCGACCGCTGAGCCAATCGCCGCTCCAGCGCCCGTCTCGCCTCTGACGCTGCCTATGGCGGCTCCCATGCCGGCTCCTGTCAAACCACCCAACAGTGTGCCTTGTCGAGTGTGATAGGGAGCTCGACAGCCAACTAACGCCGTTGGAATCGACGCCCATAAAAGCAAAAAGACGAGCGAGCGAACCGTCACTGCCATGTTGTTCCTTTTCGTCAACTCGATCCACAAGACAAGGTGTGCAAAGACGACGCGTGCGCTAAAACACGCAAACGTGGACCGAAAAGTCGGCGGATAGTCCCAAGAGCGACTGATCAGGTCAAGACGAATGGGAATATGAGACCGTTTCGCGCACTTATTGCTAGCGTTTCATATGGGAGCAAGGGCTCCGAGTGGACTTGCTCTGGACCATCGTCGTTAGCGCGGCTACGAGTTCGGCCGTAACTGGCGTTCTGGTGGTATCGCAGTCCAGTATCTCTGCAGTCAATGCGATACTGATGGCAGCGCAGAAATTACCTACCCCGGAGATGACGAACGTTCGGACATGAAAACCAGACGTCCTACTTAACTCGGAAAGTCTGGAGCGGTACGCACATATTCTTCAAGATATTGCAAAAGGCTCGAATCGAATCCGCCAGTTTTTGAAACTTGAAGACTTCGCCCAGCATCGAACCAACGTGCCTATTCGAACTGAAGTTTCGGTCGAATTCGATGGAAACATATATGAGTATGGGATCGCGTTTGAAATTCCCGAAGGATTCAGGGAGCCCCGTGTTAAGGACGAGAAACTGACATTTGACGGAGTGGTCGTCTATTCACGCGTAGAATCTCAAGTCGATTTGGTAGCTACATTGACGAGTTTCTTGGTTGACTGGCATGTTGTTGCGATTCCGATCTTTCAAATCTGAGGCCAGGACAACCCCATCGAAAGGTTTAGGTCTTGGATGTCGCGGCTTGTGTTAATCGCGCCCGTGCCGACATCGATAACAAGCGACTCGAATGAAGAGTCGCTTTATCCGGACGAGCATGTTTCAAATTGTGCCGATTGGTTTATTGGCGTTCTGGGTCTGAAATCGGCCATATGATCGTGGCCTTGCGAAAGTCATTTAAACAGTCGGGGCAGATCTTCGTGACCTCCCACAATCCAGAAACAATAAGGAAGTTTCCCGATGAAAGCAGGCTGTACTTAGATCGTAGATCACACTTGGAACCAACGACCGCCCGTTGGCTTGGCGATTTAAGATACAACGGTGATCTGGTTGAGTCACTGATGAGGGGTGATGTGACAAATGGCGGTGAATAGGTGCAATCACATTTCAATGGCGAGTTTGCTCGCAACGATGCGGGTCGCCTGGAGCTAACGTATGATCCTTTCTACCAAGGTCGGCAGGTGAACTACGCCGCCTTCGTCGAAGCGCTGGTGGAATCGGGCTTTGAGGGGTACATGAACTGGGAGTTCTGCCATCCCACGCCACCCGACGAGCAAGGCCAACGCCAAAGAATCGACTATGTTCACCGCCAGACGGAATTGGCGCTGGAATTCATGCAGACGCTGCGCGCAGACGCTCAGCAGAAGGCAGCGGGCGCGGGGAAGGAAGCGCAGACGCGAGCTTAACGAGAAGGTGATGCCAAAACGGTTTTGGCGCAAAGCAAAAGGACGACGAATCGTCGTAAGTCCTTTACTCTCAGTCCCTCTCGATTCAGCTGGCGCGGACTGACAATCTCATGGACGGTGCTGCCGTCTGGGACCACGATGCCGGGCAAAATTTGGAACAAATGCTTCATTCAACTGTGGCCGGCGAAAAGACCAACGAATGCACCAGCCCCCAACACTGGGGCGTCGAGAACAATGTCTACGTAGGCATCGGCGTCTCCGCTAAAAGTCGCAAGGTGAAGCAGGCTGCCGTTTAGATTCCCAAACTTAGCCGAGCTGTTTACCACGACATTATGGAGTTTTCTGCGCGAGTTCTCGTCACTGACCGCAGCGAGTTCCTGAACGGTCCGCTCAGGCCCGACTATATCTAGCACGTCGGACGAGTTCACCTCGACACGGGGGCGTTCTCTCTTTGACTGCGCATGGCAGGACACTCAACGGATAGACGCTGGTAGCCATTCATTCCGATCAACTGCTGATCGAGACTATTGCTTCACATGTCCGGCAGGTCTGTGCGCGATTGGCCTCCATTCGTGACTGGCGTGCGGCAATCCGTGAGGCCTCAAGCTGCTTCGCGATGGCACCTCCGGTTCCGAAGTACTTCACCAGATGGATCCGAAAGGGATTCACGAAGATAATCCTTTAGTCGACGAAGAGTCAATTGCGCAAGTGAGTCATCTTCCAGGCTCGATTTGTCCTCCACTCGTTCGGATGATTTACTCGATCTAGGGTCCGTGGGCAACGAATCCAACGGATCATCAAGATGATCTAGAAACGTGTCTGATTGCATGTCACATACCTCCTTGTAGATTCCGGAGCGCACAACACTTCCGGTTGATGAATTCCTACTGTCTCGTGATATCAGTGATTTTGTCGGTCGTCCGCGGCCGTCGGATAGCTAGTCCATGAAATTGCAATCCGTGCCGATGAAGCATTGGGGAAAGTTCGCGCTTCAAGTCTCTCAACTCTTTGTTGGCAATCCGCGTAATGGCCCCAAGACAAAGAGCCTCTCGGTATGCTGACTGCAGACCTTCCAATTCCTTCTTCACCCGATTGATGAGTTTCTGGTCGCGTCCAAGGAATCGAACGTGTTGCCTACCGCGATATCTAAATCTCAGCTTATAGATGACTCGATTATCACCCCGTCGTTCAGATGAAAAAAAACCTTGTGTCCGCAATGCCAGCATTTCGTCCGCGGTAATGTTCAATTGTCCGATGACGCTCTTCATCCCCGCAGAATTGTCGCACGTATTGCTATGGGTCATGAATATCTCTCCTTTGCTCAGGCAATCAAGCGGTATCGAGGTTCCAGCGATTTAAGATTTATTTCACTCTCTGCCGCTCTCTCACCTCTTTAATATATTGATCTCCTCTCGAATCAGTGACCTTCCCCCCGTGAAAAGTACCAGTGCATGTGAGAGAGTCCAGCCCGGGCTTTAGCCCGGAAAGGATTTTTTCAGATGGCACAGAAACGTCATGGAGTTGACCAGATTATCCCGATGTTGCG
>Ga0310121_10005699_pt1 | contig 10638 bp, 9 predicted proteins | sample CB27_Tmax_986_MG_FD_203504 | JGI IMG/M metagenome (GOLD analysis project Ga0310121, IMG submission 203504) | Marine microbial communities from Western Arctic Ocean, Canada - CB27_Tmax_986 | ecosystem: Environmental > Aquatic > Marine > Oceanic | place: Canada: Western Arctic Ocean | collected... | reverse complement strand
TGCGCATGCGTCGTTCCTCCGTGACCACGTCCCGTTCCGAGTAGTACTCGCGGAAGATCGGGTTCAACAGGCGGTCGGCTTCGAGCGCGAACCACAGTTCGATCCGATTCGAGGGCAGCTCCACGAAGTAGATGGTGGACCCATTGCTCGTGGTGGCGTTGAGTCCCTGGGCGCCCGCGCGGGTGAGAAAACGGTCAAACTCGTTGGCTTCGACGAAGACGCGCGCACTGTCTTCCAGTTCGCCGATCAGGTTCTCAAGGCGACGGACGGCTGTGGAGTCGCCTGACGTGCGGGCGCGTACCAGTGTGTCGTGAGCTGCGTCCATGAGGGGGAAGAGCGCGAGCTCGGCGTCGACATTCCTGGTTCCGACGGTCGTGGTGCCCTTGAAGAGCATGTGCTCGAGCAGGTGTGCGATGCCGGTAGTGCCAAGCCGCTCGTTCACGCCTCCCACCCCGTACTGCACCACGAAGGATACGGTCGGGGCCCCCCGGCGCGGCAGCATCACGAGGCGCATTCCGTTGTCGAGCGTGAGCGTCCGTACCGGGAGTCGCTCGCCCGGAGAAAGCTGCGCGGTCGCGACGGTGGGGGCGAATAACGAGATGAGGCACGTGACAACTGCTCCCGGCAGGATCGAACGACCCAGGCGCAGACATGGCCCGTCCCTCACGGGGTCGGTACCGGCTGGCACGTGGGGCAGTAGAATGCCGAGCGGTTGGCGAACACGATCCGGCATATGTCCGACCGACACTTCAGGCAGGGTTCGCCGTTCCGGCCATATACGCAGAGCCGGCGGACGTACTCGCCTCGCCCTCCTTCCGCATTCCGGTAGTCACGAATCGTCGTTCCCCCTGCTTGAATCGCGTCCCGCAGCACGCGCCTGATCGCGCGATGGAGCCCCATGGCTTCTGGTCGGCGCACGCGCCGAGCCTCGCGCTGAGGGTGCACACCAGCGAGGTAGAGCGCCTCGTTCGCGTAGATGTTCCCTAGGCCGGCAATATTCTTCTGATCGAGCAGCCAGGAACGAGCTGGCGCGCGCGAGCGCTGCAGCGCCCGGAAGAGGTCTCGGGCCCGGTACCCCGCATCGAGCGGCTCGGGGCCCATGCGCGCAGAGCGGGTCTGCCACTCGTCGTCGGTTAAGGCCTCGACGGTGCCGAAGCGACGTGTGTCGTCGAAAACCAGGAGCGCCCCGCTCTCGAATCGGAACCTCACCGCGGGATGGCTGGGTCGACGCTCACCTCTGGGGAGAGCCGAGAAGGGGAGCAGACGACCGGTCATGCCGAGATTCACGGCGATGACGCGGTCGCCCTCGAGTCGGATCAAGACGTTCTTGCCCCGTCTGCCGATGGCGTCGATGCTGCGTCCCCTCACGCCTCGAACGAACTCAGTCTTCGGTTGCCTGAGAATGTCGTTGTGCATCACTTCCACGCGATGGATGTGTTCTCCGAGAACCGCCGTTCGCAAGCCGCGAACGATCGTCTCTGCCTCGGGAAGCTCAGGCACCGCGGTTCACTCAGAAGTGTGTGATAGTGACGATCATGACCTCTCCTGACGTAGGCGTTCCCTCCAACCGATGTCGGTACGACTGAAGGCGCCCTCGAATATGATTCGATCGGCGCCAGACCGGCTGGCGTCCGCGGCCTCCGCCAAGGTCGGCGCCAACGCGGTTACGGCGAGCACACGTCCACCGGCCGTGACCAGCGGTCCACCGTCACTTCTAGTGCCGGCATGGAAGATGAGGCAATCGTGCGACTCGAGGTCGCTCGGAATAGAAATCGTTTTCCCCTTTTCGTACGGGCCGGGATAGCCACTGGATGCGACGATGGTCGAGACCGCTGCGCCGTCCAGAGCCTCGGAAACGCCCGATGTTAGTGGGCCTCCCTCGGCCACCGTCCTCAGCAGGTCCAGTAGCGAGCCACGCATCATCGGCAGTACCACCTGGGTTTCAGGGTCGCCGAACCGGCAGTTGAATTCGACGACCTTCAGGCCGGCATCCGTCTTCATGAGTCCGACATAGAGGACCCCTCGGAACGGACAGCCTCTTGCCTCCAGGGCCCGCAGGGTCGGTTCTATGACCTCTTGGTGAACCTGCGCGACCACCGCGTCGGTCGCGATCGAGACTGGAGCATACGCGCCCATGCCTCCGGTGTTCGGACCCGTGTCCCCTTCGCCCACTCGTTTGTGGTCCTGAGACGGCTGTAGAACAACCACGTTCGTCCCGTCCGTGATCGCGAAGACCGAGATCTCCTCGCCGTCCATGAACTCCTCGACCACGACCTCGCGCCCGGCCTCGCCGAAGCTGAGATCACCGAGCATCGCTCGTAACGCCCTAAACGCCTTGTGCTCGGTCGTACATACGACAGCTCCCTTGCCCGCCGCCAGACCCGACGCCTTCACCACGATTGGGGCCCCGCGTTCCCGCACCCACTGTTCGGCGTTTGCCAGGTTGGTGAAGGTGCGGTAGTCCGCGGTCGGTACGCCCGCCGCCCGCATGAGGTCCTTCGAGAACACCTTGCTCGACTCTATGCGCGCTGCGTCTTTGCTTGGCCCGAAGATTGACAGCCCCTTCTTCTCGAAGCGGTCCACGATCCCCGCCGCCAGCGGCCCCTCGGGTCCGACGACGGTGAGGTCGATGCGATGGGATGCCGCCCACCCGGAGAGCGCCTCGACGTCTCCGGCCGCGATCTGGACCGCGGTGCAAAGCGGAGCCATCCCGCCGTTCGGTTCGGTAGCAAAGAATTCCGCGTCGGGGGCGTCCCGACGAAGCTTCCAGAGAAGGGCGTGCTCGCGCCCACCGTTACCTACGATCAGGATGCGCATGTGCCGGAGTTTACGCACGTACCGGGGAAAAAAAAGGGGTGACCGGGCGGCAGCCCGATAACCCCTGGTTATAGCCGTGGGCCTCTACTTTTTGAAGCCGCTCATGAAGTCGGAGCCCATGCGCTTCGCGGCGTCCGCTATGTTGTCGACGAAGTCCTTCGCGTCGTCTGCGTACGCAGAGGCGGCTGCCTTGAGGTCGTCCTTGTAGGTGGGATCGGGTTCGCCGCGGCGGGCGTACTCGCCGTGCACGATACGGTCGTAGTCGCCCGTCTCGATCCAGGCCCGCAGCTCGCTCACCCGGATCGTATAAAACGGGTGTGTCTGAGCCAGGAGGTTGAGCACCTTGAAGACCTGGTCGACCACATCGCCGCCCGCACGGTACTCCTCCGCCTGAATGATGTAATCCTGCAGGCTCGACTCATCATCTTCTCCACCACCTGCCATCTTGAGCATCGTGCCGAGCACGACCTCAGGGTCCTGGACCGTGAGCAGTCCGGCCCGGTCGGACGAGAGCTCGGACTTGCGCTGCCACTCGAGCAGAGCGACCAAGATTGCGCGTGCCGCCAAGCCGACGATCGGGAAACCCATCGTCGCCAGGTTGAGCAGGATGACCGTCATCGACTTGTAGAGAACGTGATCGCTCATGATGTGACCGATCTCGTGACCGATCACATAGGCCAGCTGGTCGTCGTCGAGCAGCCGTACGGTGCCAGAGTTCAGGATGATGAAGGGCTGCTCCATGCCCCAAGCACCCGCGTTGACGATGGGCGTCTGTGAGATGAAGAGCGGATACTCCTCCTCTGCGTCGAGCGTCTTGAGGCACTCCTGGTAGATCGAATAGACCTTCGGGAACTGGTTCTTGCTGACCTTCACCGAACTCGCTTGGAACGCCAGACGGAACGCGCGTTCTGTCATGAAGCCGAAGATCTTTCTGAGTACCTCGTCGAATACCGGAATCCGCCGAAGCGCCTGGAGCGCGGCCTTGTCGGCCGAGTGCTCCCAGGAGTGCGGCGCGATATCGGTCAGGATGCGGCGCGCCTTCGCCCCATAGCCACCCGCTTGGCTCCCATCGTCGCCCGTCTGGTCTACGGTGTCATCCTGATCGTCCACCATTTATCTAAATCTCTCTTTGCGTTAGTCGCCCCTCGCGCGTTCGGCGAGAAGTTGGCTGACGCTCGCAGCCCCTTACGGGGGCCCTGGAGTTCCGGTTTCACCCTTCTAGGGCCCGTTCGAGATCCTCCAGTAGATCGGCTTCGTCCTCAATCCCGAGGGACAAGCGAACCAGACCCGCTGTTATCCCCATCGCCTCGCGACGGTCTTTGGGGACCGAAGCGTGGGTCATGAGTGCGGGTACGCTGATGAGAGATTCAACCCCGCCCAGGCTTTCCGCAAGCGCGAAGACGCGCATGTGCTCGGTCAAGGCCTTGACCCGCTCGAGCGTGCCGACGTCGACCGATACCGTGCCCGTGAACCCAACCATCTGGCGGGCGGCCAGCCCGTGCTGCGGGTGGGATTCCAGCCCGGGATAGAGCACGCGATCCACGGCCGGGTGGTCCTCGAGGTATCGGGCCACCGCTAGACCGTTCTTGTTGTGCCGGCGCATGCGCAGGTGCAGTGTCTTGATGCCGCGCAGAGTGAGCCAGCAGTCCATCGGGCCCGGCACCCCACCCGACGACTTCCGGATGAAGAGTAGCTCCTCGGCTAACTCTTCGTCCCTGACCGCGACGAGGCCACCGATCACGTCCGCGTGTCCATTGATGTATTTAGTCGAAGAGTGCACCACGAAGTCGGCGCCGAATTAGAGCGGTCGCTGGTTGTATGGGGAAGCGAAAGTGTTGTCGACACAGAGCTGGGCCCCGGCGTCGTGCACGAGATCGGCTGCTTTCCTGAGGTCGCACAGCCGCATCATCGGATTCGTCGGCGTCTCTACGTGCACGAGCTTCGTGTTCGGCCTCAGCGCCTCGGCGATCGCGCTGGGGGCGCGGGTATCGACGAAACTGAATTCGATGCCGAAACGGCTGAGCACATGATTGAACATGCGAGTCGTGCCCCCGTACGTGTTTTCCTCACTCACGACGTGATCGCCGGCCGAGAGCCTCTTCACGATCGCCTCGATCGCGGCGAGTCCCGACGAAAACGCGATCTCACGCAAGCCACTTTCTAGCGCCGCGATGTTCACCTCGAGCGCTTCCCTCGTTGGGTTCGCCGTCCGACCGTAGTCGTAGCTCCCCTGCATGGGTTTGCCGACCGTGGGCTGGACATAGGTAGACGTTTGGAAGATCGGGGCCGTGATCGCCCCCGTTGTCGGCTCTGGATTCGCTCCCGCGTGCACCGCGAGTGTGCCGAAACGCAGGCCTGCGATAGACCCTTTGCTCATGGAGTCGGTCCTTGGCTGTCGGTAGGGGTAACGGGATCTCCCAATGTAGCAGCCCCGTCTTTGCGTTGACGGGTTGACGCCGGCCGGGTGAACTTCCGCCGACCCCCTGCGCCCAACACGGAGTGTGACAATACTTACCCGTTCGTGGGTTACGGTGGCACGACCCCATCTCCGTCTTGGAGCTCCTCGACGTAGCGATAGCTATGCCTTGCCTTCTAGAGGCTTCTGTGCCGATACATCTTCCGCAGGATCTCATGGTGAGCGTCTCCGGCATGCGCGGACGAGTCGGAGCGCCGCTCACCCCGGAGTTGATTGCCGGTCTCGCCGCGGCTTTCGGGGCCTTCGTGCGGCGGGAGAGCGGGGAGGGTCCGGTGTACGTTGGCAGGGACTCGCGCACCTCGGGACCGATGTTTGTGCGCGCCGTCGTCGCGGGGCTGCAGTCGGTGGGCGTACCGGTGATCGACCTGGGCTTGGCCCCGACGCCGACGCTCCTGTTGGCGGTCGGGAGAAGCGACGCGATCGGCGGTATAGGCGTGACGGCGAGTCACAACCCGGCTGAGTGGAACGCTCTAAAGCTGGTGTCAGGAGAGGGTGTCTTTCTCGATGTGGATCTCTCGGCGCGGTTCCGCACCTCCCTCCGTGAGGAGGATCTGGAGAGGGTCGCATGGGACGCGATTCCCTCCGTGAGCGAAGATGCGGAGGCCTGGCCCCGCCATCTCGAGGCGATATTGGCGCTACCGCACGTCGACGTGCCCGCGCTCCGTGAGCGCCAGATCAAAGTCGCCATCGATTGTGTGCACGGCGCCGGTGGCCCCGCGATGACCGATCTGCTGGAGGCGCTGGGCTGTTCGGTCGAGGGCATCGGGATGAATCCCGACGGACTCTTTCCGCGCGACCCAGAGCCTGCCGCGGCGAACCTCAGCGATCTTGGAGCGCTGGTACGCGATTCGGGCGCCGAGATCGGGCTCGCCCTCGACCCGGATGTAGACCGGCTCGCGCTGGCGGACGAGACCGGGAGCGCGATGGGCGAGGACCTCACCCTGGCGCTCGCGGCCGCGACGGTGCTGAGACGAACACCCGGACCGGTCGTAACCAACCTGTCGACCAGTCAAGTCGTGGAGGATGTGGCCCGCGCGTACGACGTTCAATTCACACGAGCACCAGTAGGAGAGGTGCACGTGGCGCGCCGCATGCAGGAAGAGAACGCCGTGGTCGGGGGCGAGGGTAACGGCGGAGTGATCCTGCCTGCGCTACACCACACTCGCGACGCGCCTCTCGCGGCGGCCCTCATCTTGCAACACATTGTGGATGAAGGGGTTAGTGCCTCGGCAGCTGCGGCACGGTGGCCGAGCTATGCGATCGTGAAAGTGAAGGTCTCGTTCCCACGAGAGGCTCTCGATCTGGCGTTTGCCGCGCTGGAGGATGATATCGGTGCGGAGGCAGTCGATCGGACGGACGGTTTACGCCTCGCATGGCCGGCGAGGGGTGCCTGGGTGCACGTGAGGCCGTCGGGCACCGAGCCGCTCGTGCGTCTGATCGCCGAGGCGCGTGAAGAGGAAGGAGCGCGCGCCTTGATCGACAGGGTGGCGAAGATGTTGGACGGAGTCGCGTGAGGGCGGTTCGTGGGATCATCGATAGGAGAGTGACGGCATGTGCGGAATCGTCGGGTACGTAGGTTCGAAGGAGGCCGCCCCGATCCTGCTTCAGGGTCTCAAGGGGCTCGAATACCGCGGATACGACTCGGCCGGGGTCGCGCTCCTGAATGGAAGTGGGGTCCAGGTCGTGAAGCGTCAGGGCAAGCTGTCTGCACTCGTGGAGGCAGTCGAAGAGGAGTCTCCGCGCGGGACCTGCGGCATCGCGCACACCCGCTGGGCCACGCACGGGGCTCCCAACCAGCCGAACGCCCACCCGCAAACCTCTTCGGATGGCGAAATTGCCCTGGTTCATAACGGGATCATCGAGAACGCAGAGAGCATTCGGGCACAGCTCCTGGAGGCGGACTATGCCTTCGTATCAGACACCGACACCGAAGTAGTCGTTCACCTGATCGATCATCTTTGGAACGGCGGCATTCCCATGGAGGATGCTGTTGCTGCAGCGCTTCGTGCCATCGACGGAGCCTACGGCATCGCCGTCCTATCGAGCAGAGACCCGAACAAGATCGTCGTAGCTCGCAATGGCTCGCCATTGCTGATCGGTGTGGGGAAGAACGGCGAAATGCTCGCGGGCTCGGACGCGGCCGCGGTGATTGCGTTGACGCGCGAGGTTGTCTACCTGGATGACGGAGACTATGCCGTGCTCCAGCCCGACGGGTATAGCACCTACCAGCTCGAAGGGACGGAGGTGAGCCGGTCGGTGCACGAGGTTACGTGGAACGTCGAAGCGCTCGAGAAGGGCGGGTACGAGCACTTCATGCTCAAGGAGATCTTCGAGCAGCCGTCCTCCCTGCGGGACGTAATGCGCGGCCGTCTGTTGGAAGAAGATGGTGACGTAAGACTCGGAGGCATCGAGCACCACCAATTCGACCTCGGTCGCATTCGGCGCATCGTGACCACCGCTTGCGGCACCAGTTGGCATGCGGGCCTCGTGGGCGAGTACATGCTCGAGGAACACGCGCGTATTCCGGTCGACGTGGAGTACGCCTCGGAGTTTCGGTACCGGAATCCGGTTCTGGAGGAGGGAACGCTCGCGCTCGCTATCAGCCAGTCCGGGGAAACCGCGGATACAATGGCAGCGCTGCGTGAGGCGAAGCAGCGCGGGCTCTCGACGATGGGGATCGTCAACACTGTTGGCTCGACGATCGCGCGGTACACCGATTTCGGCATCTATCTTCACGCGGGTCCCGAGATCGGTGTGGCGTCGACCAAGGCATTTACTAGCCAGATAGTCGCTCTCGCGATGTTCACGCTCTACCTTGGGCGTCGTCGCCACCTGTCTGTACCGCAGGGGAGGGAGTTCGTAAACGCGCTGCGGATGTTGCCCGAGCAAGTAGAGCAGGTGCTTGAGCTCGACGACGATATCAAGGCCCTGGCCGAAGCGTATGGCGACGCCCGCAATTTCCTCTATCTAGGACGCGGCTATCAGTTTCCGGTAGCGCTTGAGGGTGCGCTCAAGCTCAAGGAAGTGAGCTACATCCACGCGGAGGGTTATCCCGCGGCAGAGATGAAGCACGGACCCATCGCGCTCATCGATGACGACATGCCGGTAGTGGTGCTCGCACCCCGGGACCCCGTGTACCAGAAGGTGGTCTCCAACATCGAAGAAATGAAAGCACGCCAGGCCCGCCTCATCGCGGTGGTGAGCGACGACGCCTCTGAGCTGCGCGACAAGGTCGATCACGTCATCCGCGTGCCGCAGACGATCCCCGCGCTTCTACCAGTGCTTACCACTGTTCCGTTACAGCTGCTCGCCTATCACACAGCGATCCTAAGGGGCGCGGACGTCGATCAACCAAGAAACCTCGCCAAGTCCGTCACGGTCGAGTGAGGGTAGTCCTACAGCGGGTTGCTCACGCGGAAGTTCGCGTCGATGGGCGCACGGTCGGCGAGATCGGAAAGGGACATCTCCTGCTAGTGGCTTTTCGACCCGGGGATGGCGTGAGTCAGCTCGAATGGATGGCGGACAAGATTGTCGGGCTACGCGTCTTCCCGGATGACGAGGGCAAGATGAATCGGTCGCTGATGGACGTTTCGGGCGACTTGCTGGTCGTCAGTCAATTCACGTTGTATGGCGATGTGCGAAGGGGACGGCGTCCGAGCTTCGTTGGTGCGGCGTCGCCCGAGATCGCTGTCCCACTCTATGCGCAGTTCGTCGTGTGTCTGCGAGCACGCAGCGGTGGGCGGATAGAAACCGGTGAGTTCGGCGCGACGATGGACGTCGAGCTGGTGAATGAGGGGCCGGTGACCCTCATGCTCGAGCGCGAATGACTGCACGTCTCATCCTGGCGTCGGCTTCTCCCCGACGCAGCGATGTGCTCGCCCAGTTGGGTCTGCATCATCTCGTGATGCCGGCTGACGTGGATGAGTCGTATCTGGACGGCGAGACTCCAGCCGGACACGTCGAGCGGCTCGCGCGCGTAAAAGCGACCGTCATATCTGCCCGTGAACCCGGCGCGTTGGTCATTGGTGGCGATACCGTCGTAGTGGATGGAGTGCGTGTTCTCGGGAAGCCTGAGGATGACGGCCGAGCGGTCGAAATGCTCGTCTCGCTGGCCGGTCGCGGCCATGTGGTTCTGAGTGGCATTGCGCTCGCCGGGCCCCACGGCATCACCAGTAGTGTCGTTAAGACAGAGGTGAGATTACGCGCGTTTTCCACGGACACCGCCCGCGCGTATGTGGCGACGGGGGAGCCGCTCGACAAGGCGGGGGCCTATGGAATTCAGGGCATGGGAGCCGCGTTGGTGGAGGCCATCGACGGAGACTACTATTCGGTCATAGGGTTTCCAATCGACGCCTTTGTGAATGTGCTTCTCCAGGCGGGATGGCGATATGATTTCGGGGGCCTCACTCCTTCTTCCTAACCACGTGCCGTGGCGCGACGCGTCGAGACGAGAGAGCGATGAGCATTCCATCCGTTCTGGCCATCGACCAGGGCACCACCGGTACGACCTGCCTCGTCATCGGACGGAATGGGGCGGTGCTCGGCCGGTCGTACTCCGAGTTCATCCAGTATTTCCCACAGCCGGGGTGGGTCGAGCACGACGCCACGGAGATCTGGGATGTGACGCGCCGGGTTGCCCGCGAGGCGTTGGAGGCCGCGTCGGGCGCCGACGTAGGCGCGATCGGCATCACCAACCAACGCGAGACCTTCGTGCTTTGGGATCGGGAGACGCTCGATCCGCTCCACCGTGCCATCGTGTGGCAGGACCGCCGCACCACTGACATGTGCAAGGAGCTGAAAGCCGCCGGCCACGAAGCCGAGGTCCGGGCCAGAACCGGACTCGTGCTCGATCCGTACTTCTCGGGCACCAAGATCGCTTGGCTCCTCAACCAAGATCCCGCGCTTCGCGCAAGGGCAGAGGCCGGCGAGCTCGCTGTCGGGACCATCGATTGCTGGCTCATCGCACGTCTCACCAACGGTGCCGTCCACGCCACGGACCACACCAATGCTTCGCGCACGTTACTGTACCACCTGACAGACACCGCGTGGGATTCCTCGCTGCTCGACCTACTCGGGGTGCCGCGATCCTTGCTTCCTGACGTGCGTGCCAGCGCTGGTGACTTCGGGACGTCCGTCGGGGAGCATCTCGGGATCGAGGTGCCGATCGCGGGAGTCGCCGGGGACCAGCAGGCGGCGCTCTTCGGGCAGGGTTGTTGGCACGCCGGCCTCGCAAAGAACACGTACGGAACCGGCGCTTTCCTGCTGCTCAACACCGGCGCGGAAGCCGTCCCGTCCACGCGGGGTCTGCTGACGACGGCCGCATGCGACGCTGAGGGCGGCCTCGC
>Ga0310121_10005698_pt1 | contig 10638 bp, 7 predicted proteins | sample CB27_Tmax_986_MG_FD_203504 | JGI IMG/M metagenome (GOLD analysis project Ga0310121, IMG submission 203504) | Marine microbial communities from Western Arctic Ocean, Canada - CB27_Tmax_986 | ecosystem: Environmental > Aquatic > Marine > Oceanic | place: Canada: Western Arctic Ocean | collected... | reverse complement strand
CCGGGCTGGTTGTGGACACCCGTGGCGCAATGCGGAACGTCGAGGGCGAACGGGACCATATCTGGTCCGCCTGATCCGTCAGCGGCGGCTGATTCATCATGCCGACTTATCGTCAAGCCTGCCTCACGCCGGACACGCCGGGTGAATTCCAATTCACTACCCTCGAATCGCCGGCGCAACTTGAAATGCCCGCCGGCGAGGAAATCGCGCTCCTTCACGTCCGGTGGTCGCTGACCGGGGACGAGGCCGAACTGGCATCACTGCGGCCGTTACTGAATGAAAACGAGACGCGGCGCGCTGACCGGTTTCGGGTCGAGGCGCCCCGCGGCTGTTTTATCCTGAGCTGGGGCATTCTTCGGATTCTACTCGGCACGCTGACCGGCACCCCGCCCAAGGATATTTCGTTCGAATTCGGCGCCCACGGCAAACCGTTTCTTCCCCGCTCCGAAAACCCCGAACGGCTGATGTTCAATCTCTCCCACAGTGGGGACGATATCCTTTTCGTCCTGACCCGGGGCGCGGAAATCGGAGTCGATATCGAAACCGTTCGCGAAAGAACCATGATGGATCGCATCGCGGAACGACACTACCACCCGAACGAAATCCGCGATCTCAAAAAACTTGAGGGATCGGCATTTGTGGACCGGTTTTACGAGTACTGGACTTTGAAAGAAGCATGGATTAAAGCGCTGGGCCATGGGTTGAGCTATCCGATCGCTACCCTTGATTTCAGCGCGGTGCTGCCGGCGGACGGCATGACTTGCCATATCGAGAATGCGGATTGGTGGTGCCTCCCCCTGCAACTCAAACCCGGGGTCCCCGGCGCCCTGGCGCGGGCATCTACCTCGGCCACTCGTGGCACGGGTATCTGACGCGTGTAGAGGAGCCCCGTGCCGGCGTCGCTACTCGGACCGGAAGGACCGGCGGGGTCGCAACGCTTCGAGGTAGTGTTTGAGTCCTTCGAGGCAGGGTTTCAGAAGGTCCGGATTTTGCGCGTTCTTTGCCATGCCTATGGCGCCTTCAATCACGGCAATGTAGAATACGGCCGCGTGATCGGGATTGATGTTCCTTCGAACTTTTCCGTTCTCCTGACCTCGTCGAAGCCCGTCGGATATGGCCAGGCGCCATTCGGAGTACAGCTTATCGAGCCGAATGCGAAAGCCCTCGTCGATCGAGGACATCTCTTGGGCCAGATTGTTCAGGGGACATCCGAACCTGCAATACTGCACGATCTCGTCATCCGTGATCCTGTCACGAGGCGTTAGCAGCACCGCAATAGGGTCCTCGCTGTCCACCATTGGGGTGAACCACTTCACAAGCATCTGGTCGCGCAGCACTTCATCCACTGCCGCATATCCCAGCTCGAGTTTGTTTCGGAAATGATGGTAAAGCGCTCCCTTGGTGACGCCCACGCGCCCGAGAATAGCGTCCAGGCTTGCTGCTCGAAACCCGTTCTGCCAGATCTCCTCAAATGCCGCTTCGAGGAGATCCTGCCGGGTCTTTTCCGGCGCGTAAGTAAGCGTGGTCACACCCATTGAATGTTTCAGCGTTAAGAGGTTCGCAACGAACAAATTAGGGCACGTCGCGAACACAGTCAAGAAATTCGCCAGTACCCCCCAAATGCCATTGGCAATCCCTCCCCGTCCCAATCCGTTACCGCCCCGAATCCGAAAAAAAATCAGGCAAGCGGCGGAATCTTTTCAATCCGCTTGAAGATTTCGTTCAAACTTCCCTGTCGGTAGCCCTGCAGGTCGAGCGTCATATACCGGTAACCGCACTCGTGCAGGAGATCGACCATCCGCATTCTCAGGGCCGGATCCAGTGCACGCGAGATTTCATCGGGATCAAGCTCGACCCGGGCGACGTCATCATGCACGCGTACCCGGAGCTGCCCGAATCCAAGCGCCCGCAATCCGGATTCCGCGCGATCGACCTGCTCCAGTGCTTCCCGGGTAATCTTTATGCCGTAGGGAAACCGGGAAGCGAGGCAGGCGAAAGCGGGTTTGTCCGCGGTCGGCAGGCCGAGGGCCGCGGAGGTTTTCCGGATATCGTCCTTGGTAAACCCATGATCCCGAAAGGGGCTTTCCACCCGCTGTTCACGCTGGGCTTTTTTTCCAGGGCGATAGTCCCCGTCGTCATCCAGGTTGGTTCCATCGATAATGTGGGCGTAGCCTTCGCGGTCCGCAAGCTGCCGCATGAGGCCATACAATTCCGTTTTGCAGTGATAGCAGCGGCTCTTCGGGTTATTCGCGTAGTCCGGGTTGGCTAATTCATTGGACGAGATCACCTGGTGGCGGATCCCCAAATCCGCGGCCAGCGAACGCGCTTCCGCGAGCTCCCGCTCCGGAAAGGAGGGCGAGGTGGCAGTGACCGCCAGCGCCCGCTCACCCAGCTCGTCTACCGCAAGGGCCGCCAGCAGGGTGCTGTCCACGCCGGCGCTGAACGCTACAATCACAGACCCCATATCGCGAATCGACGCGCGCAGGCCATCCAGCTTCGTCCGGAGCTCAGCGGCTAAATGTGATGATGGTTGGTCCATTTCGAGGGCAACCGTATCACAGAATTACACCGGAAAGTAGACTGTGCGCTCGCGGCATAGTGAGTAATCTCAGTGCGCCTGACGGTTGTGATTTGAACCCAGCATACCTCCTGGTCGGTTTGCAGGGTGTCCTGGCTAAAAGAAGGCTGGTGGTGGCGCTTTTTCAGCAGGGTTCTTCAAAAAATTGGCAATATCGGCTCTGGCAAGTCTCCTCCAAAATGCCTCTTGAACGGAAAACTATGTTGATTCCATTCGCTTCAGTCCTGTTCAGAATTGAGCTGAAAAGAGAGGTTGTGGCTCAATAATTGGTACCTCAAAGGCCAAAAACCGGCAAGCTGGGCAATTTTTTGTTCGTTTATTAAATTTGGTATTTGTCAAACCTAACCGGAGGGATTTAGAATCCATCTGTATGGTGAACTAAAAGATCATCAACACGGAGCGGCGGAAGCAAATAACGAAGGACCATGGAGGAGTAGAGACGATGAAGAAACGAATCATCTTTGCGGCAATCAGCGCAATGGTGTGGGTGGGATATGCCTCGCCGATTATGTCGGATACATTCACCTACGCGGACGGCGACTTGACCACGGAGTCCAGCGGGGTGTGGACGAGTCACAGCGGATCCGCCAACTTCATTCAAGTCGCCTCCGGGCAAGCCGTCCTCACGCACGGGGGCGGATCGCGTGAAGATGTCAACATCAAATTCGGACTCAAGACCTTCGGTTCTCTCTACTTCGGCCTCGACGTTTCAGTCGATGATCTTGGAGCTCCTTTCACGAGCACGGACAACGAGTACTTTGCTCACTTCCGCAGTGACCCCAATCCGTATGAATTTCTCGCACGTGTTGATGTCGTGCCGTCAACCGGTGGCGGGGACTATACTCTCGGAATCGCATCGTTCGACAGCACCGCAGATGCTGTATGGGCGACTGACTTGGAGTACGACACATTTTACCGTCTTGTGGTGAAGTACGACATCGACAACGACCGAGCCACACTCTGGGTCGACCCCGCTTCGTCAAGTGACACGAGCATTCTAGGAGACGATGGCACGGATCAGGACCGCGTCGCCGACTCCTTCGCCCTCCGGCAGTCAAATTCGACGGAAGATGAAACGATTCGGGTGGATAACCTGGTAGTTTCGAGAAACTTCGGTGACGTGGCCATTCCCGAGCCCACGACGGCGGCGCTTTTTTTCATCGGCCTGGCCGGACTCTTGGTCCGCCGGGTTCGCAGCTGAGTCGCGCTCAGAATACTTGAATTTTTCCCCTCTCCGTGGCGTTCGCGCCACGGAGTTTTTTTGAATTAAGATTTCCGTTGGTGTTGGCACAGAGATCCCCGTCGAACAGATCTCTTCAACCGCATCTCCTCCCTCAAAACTTCCCGCCGATCCAACCGCCACCCAGCACCTCGTCGCCGTCGTAGAAAACCGCGGCCTGTCCCGGGGTGATGGCGAATTGCGGTTCTGCCAGCGTAACCGATGCCGATGTTGCACTACGCATCCAGACCTCGGATGAGACGGCGGGCGTGCGGTAGCGCACACGGATTTTGCACTCGAATGACTCGTCCGGAGGTTTGCCCGAAATCCAGTGGATATTGTCGATCCGGAGTTTGCGTTCGAGCAGCTCTTCCCGCGTACCCACCACCAGGTGGTTTGTCTCCGGTTCGATACGTTTCACATAGAGCCTTGAACTCGAGGCCACTCCCAATCCCTTCCGCTGGCCGACGGTATAGCGATGATATCCCGCATGTTCTCCCAGCACTTTTCCGGAGTCGTTCACAATGTCGCCGCGCCGTTTCAATTCCGGATGATACGACTCAATGAGAGGTGCGTGCCCCTCGTCGGGCACAAAACAGAGATCCTGGCTCTCCGCTTTCGACGACGTGGAGACCGGGAGCCCGGTCCGTTCGGCATAGGCCGCCACATCCGTCTTGGCCCAGGACTCCAGCGGAAACAGGCAGCGTGACAATTGCGCCTGGGACAGGCGGTGCAGGAAATAGGATTGATCCTTTTTAAGATCCCTGGCGCGGAGCAGGTGGTACACACCGTCGCGTTCTTCGACCCTCACGTAGTGCCCGGTCGCAACGTGCGAACAGCCGAGTTGGAGAGCCCGGTCATGCAGCGCCCCGAACTTGACGTACTGGTTGCACAGCACGCAAGGTGAAGGCGTCCGGCCGAGCACGAATTCTTTCACGAACGGCTCGATAATGGTGGAGCGGAAAAAATCGACCGCCTGAACGGTCGAATGCGGTATGTCCAGTGCGTCGCAGATTCTCCGGGACCGGTCGATATCTTCCACCGAGCAGCAGCGCGATCCTTCGCGGAACATGTGAAGCGTGAGACCGATCACCTCGTGGCCTTGTTCCTTCAAAAGCGCGGCGACCACCGAACTGTCAAGGCCGCCGCTCATCCCGACCCCGACCCGGGATGGAGCGCTGTTTTCAGCCTTTCTATTCGCTGGTAAAGATTCATTCATTGGGAAAGAATAGTTGCTGCTCTCTCATGCGCATCGAAACGGAGAACGAAAAGGAACACAAGCCACAAGTACCATTCGATGAGGAATTCTGAAAATGCGGACGTGGTTGTCGTTGGCGGAGGCGTCAACGGGCTGGCCACAGCTCTGCATCTGAGAGTGCTGGGAGTAAAACGAGTTGTGGTGCTCGAACGTGATTACGTCGGGGCGGGTCAATCGGGTCGGGCTGCCGGTATTGTTCGCACCTTGACAGCTCACCGGCACGTCGCCGAGTGGCAATTGGAATCACAGCACGCGCTCCTGGAATTTACCGATCGCTTTTGCGTACCGGTCGAGGTTCATCGACCGGGATATCTGCTCGTCGCGCATTCGAATGATGAGGCGACGGTGCGGTTCAGCGTGGAAACTGCCGTGCAGGTCGGTGCCGATGCACGAATCATTGATGCCGGGGAGGCGGGTGAGCTTCAGCCGGGCCTGCGCCGGGGTGAAGACGTTTTATATGCGTACGAAGCGGGGGCGTTGCACGTCGATTCCATGCCGATGACTCACGCCCTGGCGACCGCTGCTCGGCAGGCCGGCGTAGAAATCCGCGAGGGATGTCCGGTTGAAGACTTACTGGTCGAGGGTGAGCGGATCACCGGCGTGCGTGCTTCCGGAAAAGTGTACCACACGCCTGCTGTGATGATCGCCACGGCGGCCTGGGGGAGAGCGCAATTGGAACGGCTGGGTCTCGACGTTCCGGTAGATCCGCATCGGGCCGAAATGGCGTTCTTCCAAGTGCCGCTGGACAACACACACCGGTTGACGCGAATCGTCTCCGACAGTCAGGCGTGTCTCTATTTGAGACCGGAAGGGGACCGCCAAATGTTCGTTGGTTGGCGAGAGGGAGACCTGATTTCAAGCCCGGCGGATTTTACCGCTGAGGATCCGGACAACTACCGGCAGACCGCCTACCCCGATCGAGTACAGGATATGCATACACGCCTGGCGTCGGTCTTGCCGTTCATGCAACAGGGGTTCGTCCATCGCACGTATGCTTGCGTGTACGATTACACGCCGGATGGCATGCCGATTCTTGACGCGAGTGGACCCCGCGGGCTGTTCTATGCGCTCGGATTCAGCGGCGGCGGTTTCTCGACCGCTCTGTGTGTGGGAGGTGCCATGGCGCAATACATCGCGACTTCCGTCAAGCCGCCGGAAATTGAGTGGCTTCGCCACGCCCGGTTTGCAGAGGGTGATCTGATCGATTGGAGCAACGTTCGCAAGGAACCTGCCCCGTAGCTAGCCCGACCTGTGCCAGGGAAGCTCATGATCAGATTCGCACTTTCTTTCGGATGCACTCCATTCCGACTGGAATCGAACGGCCCGATCGAGTATACTGGCCAGTTGTGATCCTCAAGATGCTGAGAGAAAGACCATGCGAAATCTGAACCCGTATTCGGCTCCGCGCTCCACCACCAGTTTTTTGGCTCTGTTGGGGTTATTCTTCTTGCCCTTTGCATGTGCCGGTCAGACCGCGAAGGTCGGCGTTTACTACTTCGAAGGGTGGTACCATGACACGCCGGAAGCCATCGCCGCGTTTGCCACCGCAGAACTGAGAAACCATTTTCCTGAACGCGAACCGATTTGGGGTGGAGGATTGTGGCGGGGCGACACGGTGGCGGTCATGGAGCAGCAGATCGACCTGGCCGCCGACCACGGTATCGCGTTTTTCAGTTTCGATTGGTATTGGTATGGAAGTCCCTCGGCAACCGCGAATGACGGGATCAACTCTGGGCTGAAGAATTTCATGCTGGCATCGAACCGAGGCCGCATGGAATTTAACATCAACATCGTCGATGTTGCCCCCACCACAATCGACAGTGACGCGGAGTGGGTGCAGGTAGCCGACATGCTGCTGCCCTTCCTCACCGATTCGCGGTACTTGCGTGTTGGCGGAAACCCTTTAATTACCCTCTTTAACGGCGCCGGCATGACGCAGACCAACTACGACTACTTCCAGCAGATCGGGGTTGCGGCCGGTTTTCCCGCGGTGGAGTTCGCGGCAAACGTCGCGGGCTCCGCGTCGCTATACAGTCATGTGACCCGGTACAATGCCGTACCCGGGTGGGGTGCAGGCGAGACGGAATTTCCATACCTTTCGCTTACGGATTATGTTGAAGGCAACGACACGTGGGCCGATGGCGTTTGGAATACCGATACACAAAGTATTGTTTCTCAATTCTATATTCCGACGATCATGGCAGGCTGGGATGCGCGTCCCTGGAACACGCCCCCAACCTGGTATTTCAATCCCTCCCGCACACCGGCAGCGGTCGGAGCGCATCTTCAGAAAGCGATCGACTTTCTCGATGACAATCCGACGCTGGCCACGCCCGATCGGCTGGTGATGATCTACGCCTGGAACGAATATGGTGAGGGCGGGTATATCGCGCCGACCCTGGGCGACCCGAATGGTCTCTTCCTGGACGCAATCAAGGCGGTCGTGTCGCCCCCGTCCCCGCCCCCGCCGGACCCTGACTTTGATTTCACCTGGGGCGCGTCGACCGGAATTTTCTTTCCTTCTCTCTCGATAGGAGTCCTTTCGAACCTGGGCGACGAGGTTCTTGCGCAGCTCTACCTGGCGCCGGACGATCAGATGGACGGCGAGATTCTTCCCGGCGGCGGAACCAACGGAGATGACGTCGTTCTCGAGAGCTTCGTGGTGAGAAACAATGGCGGCGTGCTTGAGCAGTTCGGCGTTTTTCAAAAGCAGTTCCAGGCGACGTTTCAGAGTGGAACGTTGTACGCCGTACTCTTTTCGACGGATTCTCCGATCGGAGGCGACCGGTATTACCGGGGCCCGGGCATGGCGGCAACCAATGCCGCATCGCTGGCAGGATTATTCGATCTGAACGTCGGCCCCGAGTCGGGCAATACCTGGACTGGAACGGTGTTGACCCCGGATCCGTATCTCGCTGTCAGGTGGCTGGGTTCGTGGGGCTTTCTGGACGGCTTGGGCGTCCCGATCCTGCCGGGCCTGGGCGACGAGGCGCTGGTGCAGCTGATTTATTCTCCTGACGGCGTGGCCGATGGCCTTTTACCCGGCGGACTTCCCGGCAACAACGATGTGGTGATCGACGCGAGAATCGTTCGCAATAATGGCGGCCAGTTCGAAGAGTACGCCTTCTTCGGGTTTTATGACTACGAAGGATTATTTCAGCCCGGGTTCATTTACGGAGTGATTTACGACTCCGCTGTGCCGCAGGGCAATGACGAATATTATGCAGGACCGCTTGTGCAGACTGTGCAGAGTTTCCGGAGTAATCCCGCGTGTATTTTCTACGACTTCAACACCGATCCCGTGAACGGAAATACATGGAATGGAAGTGTTGTGAACCAGCCGTTGATGCTGATCGATTGGAGGGGAGGGGCCGGGTTTATCGATGACCAGGGAAATTCGATTCTTCCGAATTTGGGCGACGAAGCCCTGGTGCAACTGATCTACTCACCGGACGGAGTTGCCGACACCATTCTGCCCGGCGGCCTGCCTGCCGATGATGACGTCGTCATCGACACCAGAATCGTGCGCAATAACGGCGGTTTGTGGGAAGACTATGGTTTGTTCAACTGGATCCACTACCAGGGGCCCTACCAGTCGGGTTTCATTTACGCAGTGGCCTACGAGAATACCGATCCGCAGGCCGGCGCGCGGTATTACGCCGGGCCGATGCAGGCCACGGTGGAGACTCCGCCTGGGTCTTGGGTTCCGACCACCTACGAAATGAACATCGATTTCGTATTGGGTGATGCTTGGAATGGAACGGTGCTGCAGTCGTTCATGCACTACCAATGGAGCGCTTCGTTCGGGTTCCTGGATGAGCAGGGAAACCCGATCCTGCCGAACCCCGGTGACCATACCTTGATCCAATTGATCTACTCTCCGGACGGGTTGGCAGATCCGATGCTACCCGGCGGCGTGCCCGCCGGGAACGACACCGTGCTTTACAGCACGACGGTTAGTAATTCAGGCGGATTTCGCGAGGGCTATGGCTTCTTCGGGCCAATCAGTTATTCCGATTCATTTGCCGCGGGGTTCGTATACGGCACGATCTACCAGGACGATAATCCCCAGGGCGGAGAGCGGTATTTTTCGGGCCATCTGCAGGCAACGGCGGCAAACGATGTCTCCAATCCACATCCCTACGAAATGAACAACGATCTTGTGGACGGCGACATCTGGAACAGGACCGTGGCCTCCGGCAGCACAATGAGAGTTTCGTGGTATGGATCGTATGGGTTTATCGACGAATTCAGCGTACCGATCCTGCCGGTTGTGGGCGATGAAGCTGCCATCCGGTTGATGTACACTCCCGACAACATGCGCGACCCTATCCTCCCCGGCGGAATCCCGGGCGAGAACGATGTTGTGCTCGCGGCCGACACGGTTCGAAACAACGGCGGGCAGGACGAAAACTGGGCGTTCTTCGGAGCCCTTGTTCATCATGGCTACTATCAGGCCGGATACATCTACGGGATCATTTATGAGGACATCGATCCCCAGGCCGGAGATGATTTCTATGTCGGCCCGTTGCAGGCTACCCAGACCGGAGGCGGCACCGCGCAATATGATTTGAACACGGACTTCGTGAATGGCAATACCTGGAACGACTCGATAATTGCGGAGAGCGCCATGCTGGACTTCGATCTGGACGGACTGCCGAACCACTTCGAAACGATCCACTTCGGCAATGCAACGATTGCGGAGGCGAACATGGATTCCGATTTTGATGGCCGGCTTAATCTTGCGGAATACATTGCCGATACCGATCCAACGAATGGCTCGTCATTCTTTGGCGTTGAGTCATTATCGAGGGATGAATCGGATATCGTTGTGATTCTGCGCGACACGTCGGTGAACCGCGGATACGTCCTGGAAATGGACGACGGCATGTTCGGATCGGGCAGTTGGCCGACGGCGGACGCGGCGCCTGCCGGAACCGGCGCCGGACTACCGTTCATTGATGTGGGCGCCGCCGCCGAATCCACCCGCGGCTATCGAGGAAGAGTTTACATCCCATGAGCTTTTCATGAGCTCAGCGGGATTTTCACAAGCATTACATCGGCTGCGCCCAGTTCAACTGTTTCGGGCATGATGATCCGCAATCGAAGACCATCCTGCTGTGCCCGGGAATCGAGAGTGTGGCCGGAGACGGCGACGACGGCGCCGCGAGCCGTGGTTCGGTCCGGCAGTTGAACGGCGAGCGTCTTTACTTTTACCCGGCCCCACTTGATCGCCACCGAGTTGGTTTGCGTGGCGTCGTCCTGCTGCTGGGTCAGCGTTCCCCATCCTTCGGCCGCGGTGAAGGCGGCTCGAAAGTCTTGTGGTGAGATCCGCGGCGCAAACCCGAGATGACACTTCGGCCCGTCATATTCGAATCCGCAGAGAGCGAGAAAGACGCCGTAACTTGCCATGCCTCGGGCATAGTGGTCGCCACACTCTATCTCATTCCACGGATTGCGCTTTGCAGGGTGGTAGCGATCGTGTATCGCGCGACAGATCGCCAACGCTTCCGTGATCATTCCCTCCCACGCCATGTGGCCGGCTACCTGATATTCCACTCCCGTCCAGACTTCGTTGTGATA
>Ga0310121_10005697_pt1 | contig 10641 bp, 8 predicted proteins | sample CB27_Tmax_986_MG_FD_203504 | JGI IMG/M metagenome (GOLD analysis project Ga0310121, IMG submission 203504) | Marine microbial communities from Western Arctic Ocean, Canada - CB27_Tmax_986 | ecosystem: Environmental > Aquatic > Marine > Oceanic | place: Canada: Western Arctic Ocean | collected... | reverse complement strand
GTCCTCCGGATAGGGATCAGCAACAACTTCCATACCGGCTGTTGTAACGGTGTCGATGAAACCAGCGGCTCGCTTTTCGGTACTGGCGGTTCCCTGAACGTATCTTAAAACCAGAACTTTCTTATTGCCTTCACCAAGCGACTCCACCATGTGCTTGCCGCCGAGTGCGCCACCCGCCCTATTGTTGGTCGCCACGAAGGCAATATGTTTGTCGCCATCCAAGCCTGAATCGAACACGACGACCGGAATACCGGCGTCCACGGCACCGGCAACCGATTTGGCCGTTGCCTTGTTATTGAGGGGCGCGATGGCCATACCCGCGACGCCGAGGTTAATCATGTTTTCAATGATCTTGTTCTGCTCGGCGATTTCCGTTTCGGTCAAGGTGCCTTCCCATTTGAGGCGGACGTCGAGGTCTTTGGCGGCATCGCGAGCCCCTTGCTCCACTGTTTCCCAAAACTCGCCGCCGGTGCATTTAGGGATAGCGGCGATGACCAAACGTTTGCCACCCCCTGACGCGCCATTGGCGTTGCCATTGACGTTGCCATTGACGGCGACATTTTTTTCGGTGCTGCAGCCTGAGGCAATAACAATGATCAGTCCCAATACCGAAACGGTCACCACCGAAAAACGCTTCATGGAAGATACCCTTAGTCATGATTCAATTTGTGCACTGTGCGAAAACCGGAATCGTTTGTAACACGACCAGTCGATTTATGCCACCATAGGAATAAGCTTATCGGACGAATTGGTGGACGTTTGAGGTTGGGTCGCTTGAAAGTCTTTAGACTTTTGTTAGGCTCCAAAGATAAGAGTAAGGATCCCCCCCGAGATTGCCTATCTACCGGATTTCGTGACCTGCTGGCTGTCGCCCCGACCCTCTCTCCTATCAATCGAGCTGAGCCAAAAAATGATACGATTGCCTGCCGCCATTCTCGCCGCTCCGCTGTTGCTCGTTTGCAACAACCTGTTGGCTCAGCAGGCGGACTGGAAACTGCAGCCGCTCGAGTACAACAATCGGGGACTGCAAGTCGACCTAGGGGTTGGGCTCTGGGCTTGGCCAATGCCGATCGATTACGACGGCGATGGCGATATCGATCTGCTGGTTTCTTGCCCCGACAAGCCGTCTAACGGCGTCTATTTTTTTGAGAATTCCTCGCAAGATCCTGCGGTGAAGTTGCCTTTGTTCCGTGCCGGGGTCCGACTTGGAGAGGCGTCGAACAATTTTCAGGTCAGTGACGTCGACGGCGAGCCGCGAATTCTGAATACCTGCTTCGAATATCCCCGGGACGCGAAGACCGGTGCTTTCGATTTCGCGCACGGCCGCCGTATTTATCCGCAGCACAACGTTCATGACAACAGGGTCCGCGCGAACATGTGGCGTTACGTCGATTACGACGGCGATGGCGATCACGATCTCATCGTGGGTGTTGGTGACTGGACCGACTACGGTTGGGATCATGCCTACGACAGTCACGGGCGTTGGCGAAACGGGCGACTTCATGGTTACGTCTATCTGATCACCAACGCGGGCTCGAACGAGAACCCACAATATTCCCCTGTGCCTCAAAAGCTTGAGGCAGCTGGCGGCGAGATTGATGTCTACGGTTCCCCCTCGCCTAACTTCGCCGACTTCGACGGCGATGGAGATTTGGACCTCGTGTGCGGCGAATTTCTCGATGGATTTTCGTACTTCGAGAACATTGGCTCACGCACGAATCCTGTCTACGCGGCAGCGCAGAAACTGAAGGATGATCGTGGGCGTTTGCTGGTGATGGACCTACAGATGATCACGCCAACGGCAATCGATTGGGATGCCGATGGCGACATCGACTTGATCGTTGGCGATGAAGATGGCCGAGTCGCGCTGGTCGAAAACACGGGCCTGCTGCGCGGCAAGCAGCCCCTGTTCAAATCGCCCCAATACTTTCAGCAAGAAGCCGACACATTGAAATTCGGAGCACTGGCAACACCCTTCGCCTACGACTGGGACAGCGACGGCGACCAGGACATTCTCTGTGGGAATACTGCCGGCTACATTGGTTTGTTTGAAAATCTTGGGATCGCCGAGAATGGTATGCCGAGGTGGGCGGCCCCTGAGCTGTTAAACGTTCAGGTCGATCGCGAAAGTGGCAGCGTTGAACCGTTTCGTGTGCGCGCCGGCAGTGACGGGTCGATACAAGGTCCGTGCGAAGCAAAATGGGGTTACACCACGCTGTCGGTGGCTGATTGGGATGGCGACAAGGACCCTGACATTATCTACAACTCGATCTTGTCGCGAATCGGCCTGTTGCGAAACGAGGGTGGGACGCTCGTTGATATGTCGCTGCCAACCGGGCTGACCGAAGCGCCGCCGCGATGGACTTGGTGGAAAACACTGTCGGGGTCCGCGTTGACGCAGTGGCGCACCACGCCGCTGGCGATCGATTTCGATGGAGACAGCAAGCTTGATTTGGTGATGCTTGATCAAGAGGGTTTTCTGACATTGCGATCCGACGGCAAAGGAGCTCAACGCATTTTCGTCGATGAGAACAATCGGCCGCTGCGGTTGAACGTAAAGTCGTGCGGTGGCTCAGGCCGAGTCAAGCTGGCGGTGGTCGACTGGGACGGTGATTCGCGGCTAGACCTATTGGTAAATTCCGAGAACGCGACATGGTATCGCAATTGCGAAGATCGTGATGGCAACGTCGTACTCAAGCTGGTCGGCAATCTGGCGCGGCGAAACGTTGCCGGACATACATCAAGCCCGGCCGCTTGCGACTTGAATAACGACGGTAAGCCCGATTTGCTGCTCGGAGCCGAAAACGGGCGACTCTACTACATTGCTCATGAGGATTGCATTCCCTACCCACCAGAAAGCCTGACGGCGTCCCAGCCTAGCGCCGTCGCCCCAGGAAAATTCCCCGGCTTCGTGAGCGAAGAGTTCGTCTATACCGAGGCGAGCTTCCCCGCGTGCCATGCATCGACCCTATGCGAAACGAGTCGCGGTCTTGTCGCCGCCTGGTTTGGCGGGACCGACGAGGGCGACGACGACGTTGGTATTTGGGTTAGCTACAACGACGGCACAGGCCACGACGGGTCAGAGTGGTCATCGCCAAGGCAGTGGGCTGATGGCGTGCAACACGACCGACTGCGGCACCCTTGCTGGAATCCGGTTCTCTACCAGCCACCAGGTGACGCGCCGACATTGCTGTTTTTCAAAGTCGGCCCCAACCCGCGCGAGTGGTGGGGAGAAATGATGGTAAGTTATGACCGCGGTCGCACGTTCCGTGAGCGACGACGTTTACCCGCAGGTATCGACGGCCCGGTGCGCTGCAAGCCGATTCTGCTGGCCGATGGCAAGACGCTGTTGTGCGGCTGTTCGACCGAATACGACGGCTGGACCATCCACTTTGAATCGACGCGTCTCGAAGATGGTCAGCCGACGGGAACTTGGCGGCGGGTCGGCCCAATCAATCAGGCGGAACAGTTCAATGCAATTCAACCGACTTTTCTCAAGCATGCTGACGGTCGCTTGCAGGTGCTCTGCCGCAGCAAGGAAAGCGTCATCGTAAGTAGCTTCTCCGCAGATCAGGGTAAGACGTGGACCAAACTCGAAGCGATCGATCTACCCAACCCCAATTCCGGCATCGAGGTCGTCACACTTCACGATGGTCGCCACTTGATGATCTATAACCATCTGGGTAGCGGAAAAACTGGCTGGGGCCGTCGCGGACTGCTAAACCTCGCCATCTCCGGCGACGGACAGACGTGGCGTAAGGTCGGTGTGATCGAGCAGCAGCAAGGTAGCGAATTCAGCTATCCGGCGATCATTCAAACCGGCGACGGACTGGTCCACATGACCTACACCTGGAAGCGTCAGCGCATCAAGCACGCGGTTGTCGATCCGACCATGATCGAACCTGGCACGGTCCTGACGAAGGGCAACTGGCTCGACAGCAAAAATTGACGTTTTGCGCCGACCGAGAAACGAATTGCGATTAGGCCCTGCACATTGTGGATATCGTGAGTAGAAGAGTAGAATGTAGCGTGCAAAACGGGCTTTGAAACAAGGCGTTAAGTGTGAATAAGCCGATCGCTATACACGAATTTGCCGACGGCGGTCTGGAGGCGGCGCTCGCTTTCTTTAGACGTTCCCGCGTAGAACTTCGTGCACTCCACCGAGCGCGCGTCTCCACCGACCGGGTGCAACTTTTTGACATCAACGGCGACTACCTCGAGTTACGCGGGATCGGCTATCCCGACCCCGACATCGTTGCGATCCTAAAGTCGTTCGACACGCCCTTTCATCCAAACAAAATCCACGACTCGGTCGCCGCGCCATATAAGGAGTTTTTGACTGGCCGTCGCTATCCTTGGGCTATCGATCGCGTGATGTAACATTCGCGATTCGCGACCCGCAGCGACGCCGCGGCGTCAAACTGGTTCGGCACGCCAGCAATATTTTGGGGTGCCAAATGCGTCGCGGAAAAGGACCGGCCCTGTCGAAAACCCCATAGTCTTATTAACCAAGTGTCGGCTTGAAACAGCCTCGGTGATGATACTACCGCGCAGTGGAGTCGCTTCTCATCCCGATTTGGAGCGACCGAATAGCTCAGACTGGAACAGATGCTTGATGACGCTGACCCCGCAACTAGTTTTCGAACCAGTTGCCCTTCGTCAGGACCGTGCCGGTTTCAATCATGGTCGGATCGACAACCGCGTGCTTGATGCGCTGACGCTTCCAGGTGTAGGTCATGTGGACCAGTCCGCGGCTGGGAGCTGCAACTGGCCAACTTCCGTGGCGTGGATCGCCGCCGCACTTTCCGCCGAACATTTGGCCGCTGAGGTGTTTCGCTTCACTGTTTGCCAAGATGTACGTTCGATCTGTCCCGTTGAACGCCCCCTTTAGACATAGATCGTCGCTTGAGCCTGCGTCGATCATGCTGACGATGTTGGGGATTGGCGGCGTCTTAGGTTTCGGCAGGCGAGCAAGGTAGGACCGAAGTCCGGTCAGCAGAGTCCCATCAACGACTACTCCGTCCCAACCTTTTTGCGACTATCAATCTGTAACAGGAGTCGGGAAATGAACCGGGTTAGCATTGCGCTAGCTTGCGCGATGAGCCTGATCGCGCTGGCCGCCAAGCCTTTAGTCGCCGGAGATATGCGAACCTGTTAGAAGAATGTCGCCGTGATTCCCGTCAAATCCACCTGTAGGGGTATAAGTGCCCATCATATTGCGCGAGCCGGCAGGCCTTGATCAGGTACACAAGCATCCTAGAAAACTTCGGAGGGGATCGCATCATATCGTCTGACGGGCGGCGTGATCGTCGTGAAGGTTTTCGTTGGCGTAATTCTCGTAGTCGAAATCAAGGTTCGATTTCTTGGTCTGAATGTACGACCAGAGTGCTTCGCGCAGCAACGAAACTACCTTCAGAATGTTCAGGTCGCGGAGATCTGTTTCATTACAATGACCTCGGTAGGCCGTCAAGAAAATTTGATCCTGCTCGTTGGTCAACTGGCTATTCCCGCTCACGTTTGCCAGATCAAAGAGCGGATTTCCGATCCCTGCGTATTCCCAATCGACCAACCACAATCGGTCGCCCGCGTCGAGAATATTGCCGGCGAGCAGATCGTTGTGACAGAGCGTGGGCGTAAACGGCGTCACCATGTGCATGAGTTGAGCCGCTTGGTCGATCGCCTCATCGATGCCGCTGGGGAGCGATGCACCTAACCGGCGGGCTGTTTTCGCGTACGTGCGCACTGTCTGGAGAGGCGAGAAGTAAATCAACTCGCCCTCGAGTTGGTCCCATGCGTCGTGCAGGCGCCGTAGCGTGTTTGCCAGCCGCGCGAGGAGCGACGCGTCGCTGACCGCCTCGGCCGTGAGTGTCTTGGAAGGTATTTGGATCGACCTTGGTCGGCGGCCCAGCCCAATCCTGTTCGACGCAGGTACAGGTCCGTCAGGTTCAACGTCTGTTCTTCGCTGGCGATCTGCCGCAGGAGTTCGGGCTGAAGGGGGGTCAATGGATCGGTCGTGCCAAGGTAATCGATTTCCCATTTGGATGTACCGAAACCGCTCCAGGCTCGGAGGAACCGTCTATCGTAACACAGCGCTCCTCGGTCGTACTTAGCGTATCGCAATTCTTCTCATGATTCTTGATTGGTTGGGGCAAATGCCTTGCGATCCTCAAGGCTGGCGACACGCTTCTTTCTTCACGATGAACTTCCTTCGATCCCATTCTGGCACGAACCTGCGATTTACCAAACCGAGCCTGCTTTTTCGATCCGCCTTGAGCCGGGCCGCTACCAGATTTCGGTCGCACGGGGCATGGAATACATCTCGGTGACAAAAGAGTTCACTTTATTGTCATGACTCTAGTCGACCGTTCTCGACGCTCGTTTCTAAAAGCTTCTGCCGCACTGGCGGGGACAACCCCGCTCTTCGCCGGTCTGCAGCAAGCAAAATCGAATCAAGCTCGTGGGCCACTCATCGCCTATGTCGGCACCTTCAGTTCTCCGCTTGGCGATGTGTTGCCAACGCAAGTCGACCTGCCGCCCGGCAATGGTCGCGGCATACATCTTTTCCAGGTGAATCGCGCCAGCGGGGCGATGACACCTGAGGGCATACACGAGATGGGAACAAGCCCGAGCTGTTTGGCTTTGAGTGTGAGTGGAACCCGACTCTATTCCGCCAATGAGACCGATCGAGTGGGAGAAGACAAGGAAGGCACGGTCAGCGTCTTCTCCACCGATCGGACAGACGGACATTTGACGTTGCTCAACACGGTCCGTTCCGGCGGCGCCGGTCCGACCTATGTGAGCATCCATGATTCTAGTTTCAGTCGATGGGAGATTTGTCTATGCAGGCAATCGGTTGCACGACAGCATTGGGATATTTTCCGTTGGCCCAAACGGCGACCTCACGTTCAGAGGGGAAGAATGGACAAGAGGCGATTATCCCCGCAGCTTCAACTTTGACCCCACCGGCCAGTTCCTCTATTGTTGTAATCAGCGCGCCGACAGCATTGCCGTCTTCCAAGTAAATCGCAAGACCGGCAGCCTAATATTCACCGGCCATTACAGCCCGGTTGGCAATCCTTCAAGCATTGTCTTCCTCGACCTTGCCAAAGTTGTATCTTAAGCTTGCTTTTGCCATTACCAGCCCTCTGTTTCGCTGGAACCAAGCGAAGACGATCGCCATACAATGATGATACGCAAATCAACAATTGATACGCGCCCGAGACACTTGTTTTAGATTTCGATTCGACGCTAGAATGGGCCGGCGCAGCCTAGACCCTAATCCAGCGAAGCTGGATTAGGGTCTAGACAGCTAAAGCAATCCAATCACCAACAAAGGAAAGATTCATGGAATATCCACGCATCGGAGAAGCACTCGTCCGCGGAGAGCGACACAAGCTATCTACCGCAGAACCGGAGCTAATCATTGGCGATCTGAATGGTCCCGTCGGCACGGCGTTTGCGACGCTGCTCGGGGATCAATCGGCTGGACATTCTCGCGTGTTGGCGCTGCTCAATGGCGATGTTGCGGTGAAGCCCGCAACACTGATGGTCAGCAAGGTGACTGTCAAGAAGAACAAGTATACAAACATTTTGATGGGTTCCGTCCAAGCTGGCATCGCCAATGGTGTATTGGACGCGGTGCGCGACGGCACGATCCCTCGAGAGGATGCCGACAAAATCGGGATTATTGCGGCGATATGGCTCTACCCAGAAGTCGTCGAAGCGACCGATCTCGATTTCCAAGATATGTTCGACACCCACCGCAAGTCGATGCACTTGGCAATTCGCAAAGCGATGAAAGGTGAACCGACCATCGATTGGCTCCTGGAGAATCAGGAGCAGACCGTCCACAGTTATCATCAAAAAGGCCTCGACGGGAAACTGTAGGTGTAATCTTTCAGCATTGTGGTCCGAACTGGTTGGTCCGGAGATTATTAACAATGTCGCCGAATGTCTATCTCGGCATCGACCATGGTGGTTCAACAACGACGGCGCTCGCCTTGGGGTCTGCTGGGGAGGTGCTCGGCTCTCACTCGGTGCCGATGCCCAAGCAGACACCGAAGGTCGGTTGGGTCGAACACGACCCGAATGATTTTGTCTCTGCGAGCAGAGCAGTCTGTGAAGCGGTCTTGCATGAAATCGGGCGAACATGGAAACAGGTAGCAGCGGTCGGTTTCGCGAACCAGGGGGAAACATGCATCGTCTGGTCGGCTAAAACGGGCCACGCGCTGGGGCCGGCGATTTCCTGGGAGGATCGGCGAACGGCGGCTCTCTGCGAACAACTCGCCACAGCGGGCGTGGATCGACTGATTCGGGAGCGGACCGGTATCATTCTGGAGCCCTATTTTTCAGCTCCGAAGTACAAATGGCTGATCGACAACGAGCCCTCGGTAACTGAGGCGGCCAGTCAAAGTGAGCTACGCCTAGGCGGTACCGACAGTTACGCAATCTGGTCGATGACCGCAGGGGAGACACACGCGACTGATGCCGGTACCGCATCTCGAACGGCATTGTTCAATCTGCGCACCGTAAAATGGGATAGCGATCTACTCGAAGCGTTCAATCTAGAGCCTTCCATGATGGCCGAGATTCGTCCGACCGACGGCCACTTCGGAACGATAAAAATGTCGGATGACAAGGTCGAGATCCCAATTACGGCCAACGTCGTCGATTGTCACTCGGCTTTATTCGCGCAAGGATGCTGGGATCCGACGATCATCAAGGCGACCTACGGCACCGGTGCTTTCATCGATTTGAATACCGGTTCTGAACTGCTCCAACCAGACGGCCTGCTTCCTGTGTTCATTGGCTGGGATCTGGGATTTGGTGCCCAGTACATGCTCGAAGGAGGCGTTTTTTCGGTCGGATCGGCCATCGATTGGTGCGTTCGTAGCGGTTGGCTGCCCTCTGCAAAGGCATCGTCCGACCTTGCATCAAGTGTTTCCGATTCGGGCGGTGTAACGATGTTGCCATGCTTTGCGGGACTTGCCGCACCTCACTGGCGAACCAGCGCACGCGCCACGTTGATCGGCCTCGGTTTGGATACGACGCCGGCGCACATTGCTCACGCACTGCTCGACGGTATTGCTTTTCGCTGCTGTGAAGTTATCGAATCGCTAAACCAACGGATTGGCAATCGAGTGACCGAAGTTCGTGCAGACGGCGGCCCCACCCGCAATCCTTTTCTGATGCAGCGACAAGCTGATCTGCTTGGCATGCCTGTCAATGTATCACTCGAGCCCAACATGACGGCCTTGGGCGCCGCGTTGCTGGCAGCACATGGCGCGGGTCATTTCACCTTGGACGACATTCGTTCGATGGAGGTGAAGCACCAAGTCTACGAACCGGCGATGTCAGCTACTGAGCGATCTTCCCGCTGGGAAAAGTGGCAAACAGACTTCGAAGCACTTGTGAATTCCTGGCCATCTGCAGTTTAGCGCGGAACTCCAACGACTAAGGACCCCATGGGCGAGGTGAACGTCAAGTCGGGAGAACTCTTCTACCACTGGCCTGTGGGGGCTTGTGAAGATGCTGTGCGCTTTGAGAGTTGCGACCAACTTGGCAATGATTCCTACGATGTCGTCATCGTCGGTGCCGGTGTCGCAGGTTGTGCCCTGGCGTATAAATTATCGCTCTTGGACGTGTCGGTACTGGTACTCGACAAGCGGCACGACGTTGGCGCCGGCACGAGTAAGGCGAACAGCGCGATTATCCATACCGGATTTGATGACCAGCCAGGAACGCTCTCGTCGGAATTGGTCACCTCGGCATCGCGGGCTTGGCCTGAACTAGCCCAGCGCTTGAAGATCCCGCTACTCCCGATTGGTGGACTATTGCTCGCCACAGACGATGCGCAGCAGCGCCAACTCGACGGGATCCAAACCCGCGCGTTTGCCAATGGCGTCGACGACGTGCAAAGGCTGTCGAAAGCTGAAGTCTCGGCAATCGAGCCGGCCGCCGCGCCGCAGGTACGGGGTGGACTGTTAGTCCCGCGAGAATCATTGGGAGATCCATTCACCACGTCGGTTGCCTACGCGGAAGTCGCTTTGGCCAACGGCGTCGACTTCGTGTTGGGAGTTTCGATCACAGAAGTAGCACACATGCCGAGCGGGCTAAAGCGACTGAAATCACCAGAGGGTCACGGTTTTACAGGTCGCGTGATTGTCAATATGGCGGGACTTGGAAGCCGCGCATTAGCTGATGCGTACGGTGGGCAGCCGTTCGACATTCATCCACGACGCGGACAATTTCTGCTGTTCGATGCTTGCGCTCGTGACGCGATCCAACACATCTTGTTGCCGGTCCCCACCCAGAAAACGAAAGGCGTGATCGTTTCGCCCACGATTTATGGGAATCTTCTTGCCGGACCGACCGCCGAGGATTTGCCCTTGGATTGCCCAGCAGCGACCGACACGACCATTGAGGGTTTGCAGTCTGTGCTAGCCGGCGGTTGTCAGCTCTATCCGGAACTTGCGAAGCAGCCGGTGATTTCTGTCTATGCCGGAGCCCGCTGTGCTTGCGACCAGGGGAATTATCTGGTGCGCTATAATGACGGACTCTCTGGTGTGGTTACCGTCACTGGTGTTCGGTCGACCGGACTGACTGGCTCGATTGCGCTGGCCGAGTATCTGGTTGACGGCA
>Ga0310121_10005696_pt1 | contig 10641 bp, 9 predicted proteins | sample CB27_Tmax_986_MG_FD_203504 | JGI IMG/M metagenome (GOLD analysis project Ga0310121, IMG submission 203504) | Marine microbial communities from Western Arctic Ocean, Canada - CB27_Tmax_986 | ecosystem: Environmental > Aquatic > Marine > Oceanic | place: Canada: Western Arctic Ocean | collected... | reverse complement strand
AACACAAGCCACTATGATTATCACCCGGGCCAGTATGTCCGGCACGGAAATCACTTGGACTACCAACCAGCACATTACGATTGGCATCCAGAAGGCCACTATGATTTCCACCGCGGCAGGCATCGCTGATCACCTGGTGCTAGCCGTAACGTAGATCTCAACAGCCAGTTGTGAACTCTAGAGTTCGCAACTGGCTGTTCTGGTTTGTGCAGTACCTGGATGGCCGCCCACAGACCATGGACCACAGACCACAGACCACAGACCACGAAGAGCGTTGCCTACTCGCTGATGGAGTGGCACTTGTTTTGTGGCACTTGTTTTTTGCTCAGGACATGTTACGAATCCTAACGTGCGCGAGCAATTGGCTGTTCCGGTCGGCAACCCTAGGCAGGTGATGATGAGTACTCCCATACCGATTATTCCTCTAGATCGCCTCGCGCTCACTTTTCTGCCGGTGCTCGTAGTGGTGGTGATCCTTTATCGTTGGTCACTGGGGGTATTCACGCCGGTGTATGCCATGGGGCGCATGTTGATCCAATTGCTGTTGGTCGGCTATGTCCTGGCTTTTGTCTTCGAGACCGAGCACAGTGGGATCGTACTGAGCGTGTTAACAGGAATGCTTGCCATTGCCAGTTGGATCGCGCTGGGCCCTTTGCAGCAGAAGGATCGTGGCCAATACGCGAAGGCGCTATTTTCGATTGCCCTGGGCGGTGTGTTGACCTTGCTCCTGGTGACGCGCGGCGTACTCGACCTGCAGCCCTGGTTCAACCCAAGCAAAGTCATTCCTCTGGCTGGCATGATCTTTGCAAACTCCATGACAGCGATCAGCCTGGCCGCCGATCGCTTCTATGCAGAGTTGGAAAAGGCACCCTATGCGCAAGCGCGCAACATCGCCTTGCGGGCGGCACTTATTCCAATTACGAACTCACTTTTTGCCGTGGGGCTCGTCTCTTTGCCAGGAATGATGACGGGGCAAATCCTAGCGGGCGTCGAACCCTTAGTCGCGGCCCGCTATCAGATCATGGTGATGTGCATGCTGTACGGATCCTCAGGAGCTTCAGCAGCGTGCTATCTGGCACTGCTGAAAGGCGATCATTCGGCAAAGGCGTAGCGGGTGGTGCGGGCGTTACGCAGGCTTTTCCAGTACCCAGCGCACGAGCATTCCAAGGTCGTCTTGAAAGTAGCGCCACGAGACGGGGAAGGAGGTGAGATAGCGATTGTATGTCTGCACATCGACCATTTCGAGCGCGCGCTCGCGGTTGGCGACCAAATTGTCAAACCAAGCTCGCAGGGTAGGGCGGTAGTCGTGAATTGAGCGGCGGGTAATGCGAAACCCCGCGGCTTCGAATGCCTTGCACTGGGCCCGATAAGGCGAACCGATCGATCCTGGGAAATAGATTTGCGAACAGATCGCTGTGGCGAAGAGGTGGTCGGGCACACGGCAGAAGAAGTGCTTGACGGCTTTGCCCCCTAGTTTGAGGGCGGCATACATTTTCTTCGAAAGCGGACCGATTTCGTGGGGCCGGACATGTTCCCAGGCGCCAATAGAGTAAATCGTGTCGTAGGTTTCCGGCGCGTAGTCGCGATTAATAAAATCGTCGAATTCAACATGGAAGCCGTTGTGCTCTTCGTTATACGCGACCTGCTCTTTGGAAAGCGTGAGGCCATGCAGGTTTTCTTTGTCGCCAGTCTGCTCGTAAATACGCTTGAGCATCGCGCCCCAGCCACAGCCCATTTCCAAAATCTTCTGGCCGGGCTGAGGATCGATCAAATCCAGAATGAAATCCGCCTTGATTTGCTGCGCTTCCTCCAAGGTTTCATTACCCGTTGGAAAATCAGCACAAGTGTAAAACATGTATTTCTTGTCGAGAAACAGTTCGTAGAATTCGTTGGACACATCGTAGTGCTTGGCGATTCCCAGCACGTGGTCCTGCTTCATTTTGGTGTGGATGAGCGGCCAGCGTAACGGCCGCAGCGGCCAATGCCCACAGATGAACTCGTAGGCTGCCGGTTTGTCGCAGGTGATCAGCTTCCAGGTTGACTCCGCGTTGAGCGGCTGTGGAGAACGGATGAGATTCTGCAGCCCTGCGTAGGGGGGCCGTAGATCAATGCTTCAATCGGGAGTTTTAAAGCGCGCATGGAGTCTTTCTTGACAAGGATAAAGCACACAGGCGTCTATTGGGGGTGTGTGACGACCTAAAAAAGAATGGTACAATAGTGAGAAAGACTGCAAAATACTTCCACCAACGGGTTTTTCGACTATGGCGACACCAAAGAACGTATTGTGCACCGAGCTGCAGACTTGCTCGATGGATCCGATGACCGGTTTTTATCGCGATGGCTGCTGCCGAACGGGCCGCGATGATATGGGGATTCACACCGTTTGTATACAGGCCACCGCAGATTTTTTGGAGTTTTCCCAGCAGGTCGGCAATGATCTGAGTACTCCTGCTCCGATGTATCAGTTTCCAGGCGTGCAGCCAGGTGAACGGTGGTGCTTGTGCGCCCAGCGCTGGCAGCAGGCGTTCCAGGCGGGCGTGGCCCCGCCGGTGGTGTTGGAGGCGACACACATCTCGACCTTGGAGTTTGCCGACCTGGAGGATTTGCAAGCACACGCGGTCGAAATGACAGAATAGTCGCAGCGACTCGGCCGGTTGAGGGAATCCGTGTGGCGACGTAGAATTCGGGTTCTCCGGCGCTGCGTGGTAGCGCGATGACGGTCCTTGATCTTTGCCCCCTGATCTCTCATCCATGAGCGAATTGCATCACGAGTGTGGCGTTGCGGCCATTTATCATTTGGCGGGGGGCGACGTGAGCCCGCTCTGTCCTTCTCAAGGGCAGGAGGAAATCTCACGGCTCATGCCGCGCATGCTATTGGATATTCAAAACCGGGGGCAGCTCTCGGCGGGAATGACCAGCTACAACCCCTGCCGACAGCAGTTGATCGATACCCATCGCGAGCTCGGCACGGTCACCGAAGCCTTCCGGCTCAACCATCGCGGCAAAGCGGAGAGCCTCATGCGGCAGTACGCGGGCACCGCGGCGATTGGCCACGTGCGTTACGCGACCTGTGGGGCAGACGATTGCAGCTATGCACAACCGTTCGAGCGACACCATTTGCAGAAGCACAAGTGGTTCAGCTTTGCCTTCAATGGCCAACTTGCCAATTATACGCAGTTGCGTGATAAGCTATTGGCGGAGGACGATTATCATCTGGCGCGGGCCAACGATACGGAAATCATCATGCACGAGATCAGCCGCGAGCTGGCGGGCGATCGCCGAATGCCGCTGATTGATGTGATGCGACATTTGGCGACACGGTTTGACGGGGCCTACACGCTCGCGCTCTTGAATGCCCAGGGCGAGATGCTGGTGGCGCGCGATCCGTTAGGGATCAAGCCGATGTGTTATGCAATCGAGGGCCAGCTTTTTGCAGCTGCTAGCGAAAGTGTGGCGCTGGTGAATCTGGGCTTCTCGGCCGACTCGATCAAGTCACTCGCGGCCGGTGAGGCCATCATAATCTACGACGGTAAGATCAGCATAGAACGATTTACGGACAATCCGCGGCGGGCACATTGTTTTTTCGAGTGGATTTACTTTGCCAACGTTGCCAGCACTCTCGATGAGCAAAGTGTCTACCTGTCGCGTAAGGCGCTCGGTGAAGAGTTGGCTCGGCATGAGGATATCGAGCGCGACGAATACACCGTCGTGGTGCCGGTCCCTGACACGAGCAAGGCGGCCGCCGACGCGATGGCGTACCAGTTGGGGGTGCCAAGCGTGGAAGGGCTGATCCGCAATCGCTATTCGGGCCGTACGTTTATCGAGGGTGGCACGGACCGGCAAGCCAAGGCCGAGGTGAAGTACACGCCACTGCCAGAAGTGCTCGAGGGCAAGCGGGTACTGCTGGTCGAGGATTCGATTGTGCGCTCGACGACGATGCGGGTGCTTATCAAAAGAATCCGAGAAGTCGGCAAGGCGAAGGAGATTCACGTTCGCGTGGCCTGTCCGCCGATCGTGGCGCCCTGCTTTTACGGCATCGACATGTCGACAATTGGTGAATTGTTCGCGTCCCAGTTCGACCTCTCTCCGGAAGCCCACCCGAAGCTGTTTGCCGCGATGGCGGCTGAGCTGGGAGCCGATTCGTTGCGTTATCTGCCAGTGGAATCCATCGCGCGGGCCCTCCAAAAACCGCCCGAAGAGCTGTGCCGGGCCTGTATCACCGGGAGCTATCCCACGCCCGCCGGCCAGAGGTTGTATGACATCGCATTGTCGAATTTTCAGTCAAACCGTGACTCGGGATTCCAGCGCACCTACGAACCGGTGGGCAGCGGGCAGTAGGTCGTTTTCGAGGCTTAAGCTCCCAATTAGGGACCATGCTTTTTCACAAACTCAGCCCGATAAACGGGTTCGTCATTTAGCCGGGTGCGGCGCTCGAAGTGCGTGTGGTAGCCGAGATCGTTTTCCGCTGCCCGCTCGGCGACTTCCAGCGGGCCTGCCAGTGGTGTTCGTTTGGCGATCAGCTCTAGCGTAGAATCGTAATACTCTTTCACGTCGGTCCAGAAATGCAGCCGTCCCAGATGTTGGAGCGCGCGGACGGCGTCTGACAGAAAGGCTTCGTTGAGTACGCGGCGACGCCGATGCCGTTTCTTCCACCACGGGTCGGGAAAGTAGACGTGCACGGCCGCAAGTGCACCATCGGGCACCAGCTCGCGAAATAGCCGTAGGCCGTCGCCATGGACGGCAATAGCGCTGGTAATATCACGTCTGGCAAGTCGCGCCGCTGTGAACCGCGCGTATTTCCTGGACACCTCGACACCGAGGAAATTGTGCCCGGGATTCAGCAGCGCGGCGGTCTCCAGGAAGAGCCCCTTGCCACTACCAACCTCGATTTCCAGAGGAGCGTTTTCCGAAAAAAGCTGGGTTGGATCCCAGGGATTCGGCAGCTCATCGACCGTGAACAGATGGGAAGAAAGATCGAGGAGTGGATCAATTTTGCGTAGCGCACGACGGCCCATGAGAAGGATTTCAGATTATTTGCCTGCCGAGCCGTTCTGCAACTGATCTATGGGCAAGGGAACGCCGCGGATTTCTCCCTCGCACACAAGGGATGTTTCGACAAATCCCTGGAATCGACTGCTCATCATGCGTCCACGGCGGACATGCATCACCTCGCAGGCGATCGTCAGCCGCTGACTCGGTACTACGACATCGCGAAAGCGCACGTTGTCCAGACCGCCAAAACCCATTACCTCGCAGCCGAGTAAATCGTGTTTGGCCGAATGATAGGAGCAAACCTGAGCGGCTGCCTCACACATGATAACACCCGGCATCAACGGCATGCCTGGCATGTGACAGGAGGACCAGAACTCTTCCTCCGAGACGTCGCGGTAGCCGACACAAATTCCGCTAAGAGGATCGTCATAAACGATCGCCGTTAGCTGTTCCATTGCCTGGCGCTGAGGATTGCAACGGCGAATCGCGTCGATGTCAGCAACAATATGCGAATAGTCGATACTCGCAGGATCGAAAATCAAATCCTTGCCATTCACGGCGATCTTCCTCAGCGCTCCGCCATAGACGACAAATGCCCAAATCGCGATGACCAACGGGACGATGGCGCCGCAAACTATTGGTCACCACTTCCGCTGGTCCTTGACGCTTTGGTGCCCGATGCGTTCGTGCCCGATGCTTTCGTGATCGCCTTCAATTACGTCTTCACTTTTTGACGGCGATTCTTGCGAGGCCGGCTGCAGCACGGCCGCTTGCCGTGATTGGCTTTTTTAACTTTACGACCAGGCTTGGCCATGGGGGAACTCCTACAATTGCTCAGATTGATGGGGACGGTACGAGCCGGAACCAAGCCGACCATATTAGCAGTTTGGACGGTCGAGGGCTAGGGCCTTAGATCCCAGGCCTCCAGCCACGTGATGTCCACCGGCACCAGGTGAAAGTCTTCGACTAGCCGCGCATGCATATCTGTCAGGTGCCCGGCTCCGTAGAAGATGCCGATTTTCCGTTTGCCCGTTGCCTGTTGCTCCTTGAGCACTTCGAGCGCGCGCTTATTTCGCTCGGTAATGAGCGTCGAGCCATTGGGCCCGGAGATACTCGTTAGCAAGGCCTCCATCGACTCGAACTGTTTGGCAAAGGCGATCTTCAGCTTTCGGGGTCGATCCTTGGCGAAGAGGACAGCCATGAAATCGATGTCGGCCGACTCGCCCCGTGTAGCCTGTTGACTCTGCAGCGCAATGGCCTGGCCGGCCATCCGAAAGTACATTTGTAGAAAGGATTCCTGTCTATCCTGCATCGAGCGCCGGAATTGTTCAGGCGACATGTCTGCATGCACGAAGTTGGGCCGGGTGTAATCAATGATTTCCAGTTGATGTTCGATCTCGAGCATTTGTTTCATGCCATTTTGCAATGCCCCCAACGCGTGCGCGTTGGAAGTTCCCCGCCCCCGCTCCACCACGGTTCCTTCGGGAGCGACCAATTCATACAGCAGCGCATCGTAGGCTCGAAATCTTTTGTTGAGCAGCTGGTAGTAAGCCCGATCGCCCACGTGAACCGCGCCCACCAAATCAACATACTCCTTGGCGTTAGCAATGCTTGCGGGTCCCCTTGCCTGTTTGGAATTTCTTGCGGGCACATAGCGGACAACGGCCACCTCGAGTGCCAGTAAATCGCCGTTTACAGCCTTGCGCAGGCGGACCCAGTCTTCACCGAGGACCGCTTCCTTCTCCGCCGGTTCCGCTGCTTCCGCAACAGCCGGCGCCGCGCGGGAGGCCGTCTGGGGTGCTATCGAGGTGAGAATAGCCAGCGTCAGGGCGCTGATTGGGACAAGACCGAAGGGAAGCAGGGTTTTTTCGCTCATACGGTTTTTTCGCTCGCAGGCATTTTTTTCAGCAGCGGTAGGACACGGGTCGCCACACAGACGTTCCCGCAGAAGTATATCCCGCCGATGCGGTCGGAACAAATCAAAGGCGATCGGTGGTTGGTAGCATTGATAGTGTGGCTGAGGAGGCCGTCTTTCGGCAAACAGCGGCCCCCGAGCGTCTACCCACCCAGGCAAGGACCAAACACGCATCCGACCGGCCAGGGACCCTAGACCATGCACCATAAAGCCCCTTTTCCGCATGAATCGGCGTACTTTCGCCCCTTCAATCTGCAAATTCGGCAGACTTTACCGATCTTACTCAACCCACACGACTCGGCAATCCGATACTACCGGCACAGCGAGTCCGAATGGAAGGCTCCCTCGGGGCCGGACTAGCGACATTGCGCACTAGCATGCGCGTGAACCTCCGGTGGTTGGAAACTATGACCGAATCAAAGCCAATAATTGCTCAAAAACTTGCTCTGCGACTCGCGGCCTGTCTGCTGGTCAGTCTGCTTGCCACAGCCGCACGTGCCCAGCAAGGCACCCTTGGTGCGGGCGGCGGATCGGACATGCGGTTTTTTCAACCGGTCGATTTTGACTTCGACAATCAACCGATTCGCAAGGAAGGCGGTTTTTTCTTCCGGTACGACAAGTTGAGCTGGGCCTTTACTGGCGAGCGCGTGGTGCTGGGGCAACGGGGTTTGGTTTACCCTTCCGAGCAGGTTTGGCGGCTAAACCCAGGCGACCAGCCCGTGACTCCGGGTGCCCCACCCCTCCCCGGTCCGTACGATATTATTAACGGCGTGCAGTCAGCGCCGCCCGACGCCGACTTCGCCTGGGGTGAGCGCTATGAGTTGGGCCGATTCGACGGCAGCACTGGCTGGTCGGTCGGTATCTTAGACGGTCCGGAAGCGGTTAGCGTTGCTACCTACGGCTTCGGTACGGGCAGACTACCTGTCAGCGGCGATGACTTAGGGGGCGAAGGGGGCGAAGCGGCCGGCGCAAACTACGGTGGGGGCTTCGGTAGCGTGCATGTCAATTTTGCAGTGCCGGCAGGCTCAGGCTTCTTTTTGGGCTGGCAGGACTACAAGGTCGAAGAAGAGGGAGTTCCAAATACAGTGAGTAGTGGACCTATGGTGCGGATCTCCAACCCCGAAGATGCCTTTATTGAGGTTGACACAGTTTTCATTGACCCCTTTACAGGTCTCGTAGTTGCGACTAGTGAGTTTATTCCTAACCCCAACGTAAATCCCGCGACGGGCACTAAACTGGCGGATGGCATTGTTGACGACGTGGACGGCGACGGAACCGCCGGCTTTAATCCGGAAACTGGCGACGTCGATTTTGGGGACCTGTACTTTTTTAACATCCGCTTCGATACGCTGACCGTCCGCAATATTAGCGAGACCCAGGGGATTGAGATCATGCATACGTATCGGCTGACCAACGGTCACAAGATGGCCAAACATCAGGGGAATAATTTGGATATCGCCTACGGCGTCCGTTTTCTCCGCTTGCGAGATTCGTTCAGCTTCGATGGGCAGGGCAGTCTGCTAGGACGTACATTCGCTGACACCCGTGCAGAGAACCAAATCGTGGGTCCTCAAATCCGCGCCAAGTGGAACTCCCAACGGGGCAGGTGGAATCTGGGCCTCGATGGCCGCTTCCTCTTCGGCTACAATGTGCAGGACTTGTACCAAGAAGGGGGAATCGGCGAAGAATTGGTCCCGGGTGGTTTGAATTCATCGCTCATCCTGCAACCGACCTATTTTGCCACCGGTCGCCAGGAGAATGATTTCTCGCCGGTGGCGGAACTGCGGGCAGACTTGAGTTACCAGCTCACCGGTTCGATCGCCGCCCGTTTGGGATACACCGCGACCATCGTGGACAACATCACCCGCGCCTCTCAGATGGTCAATTGGTCACTGCCCGAGATGGGCCTTCTTCCAGGAAGTGGCAACCAGGAGATATTCATCAACGGTGTGAACTTCGGTTTCGATGTCGTTTACTGAGCAGAAGCTTTCAGTACGTAGGCCGGAACAAGCATTTCCGGCATCCGACTGCGCTCTGCCCGAACAGCGCCACGCTCGCTGCGGCCCACGCGCTGCTCTCAACAGAAAAAACGCGGGGGAGAACCTGATTTCTCTCATGCGGTTTCTGCAACGCGGTTTCTACGACCCGTCCGGATGGCCTGGGTTAGGCTCCCACCCTCACGTCGTAAATCTTTTGCAACTCTTCCAACTCTTGGGACAGTCGCAGACGCAAGGGGCTCTCCGGTCTTAGTGCGTCCAACAAGCTTTCTGCACTCTCAAATGTCTCTTCGGTGTGATCGCCACTAGTGAACAGTCGGGTCCAGCTCCGCGAAACTTCGCTTTCTGTCAGCAAGGTGTCGCTCCTTTTGAGTTTAGAGGAAAATGTCGACAAAACCAAATAATAGAAACTCACTTGTCTTATTATTCCCAGTTCGCGCGGGAACAGCAAGTACATTGCAGCTGAATGTCGTGGATAGTTTCAGCTCATCAGTTTCAGCTAAACGTCGACAAAATGGACCCAAGGCACCGTTTGCATGACGAGAAAAGCCGCGGAATACGTCTCCACCTAGCGCGGTTTCGTCCGCATGGTACGGCACCGAGCCACGTTCCCTACAGATGTTTGGGAGGGTGCCCCGCACCCTGTAGAATGCCCTCTGTGGCATTCCGGGCGGGGGAGCAGACTCCGCTCGGCTCCAACTTGAGCTTGATGTAAATCTGTACGGCATGTAGCGGCCAGCACGAATGCGGCGCCCTCGGCGGCCGCCGAAGGGTTGTTGCTTGTATCGAACATGGTGACACGACGACGCTTGGGTCGGCGATTTCCTCCCTATCAGGCTTCTTATTGAATTGAAATAAGGCCAATCCGGTGGTATTGTGCATGGTTGGCCATTGTCAGCGCGCCAGCAGCGGGGATGGCGCCCCGGTAGCGCCTTCCCAAAAAACCCTCCCACAGGGGGTGTCTGGGTGGCGGCCGCGATTTACAATGGCTTACTGCTCAGCGCCTCATCGTTCCCGGTTCCCGAGGATTTTTCTAAACGTGCACCTCGACCATCTTCCCGGCTCATTCTTTGGGCCGTCGAACCTAATCGAACTCTTGCAGCATCGGGCTTTGCATCAGGGCGATGACATCGGCTTTCGATTCCTCGTCGATGGCGAAAGTCAGGCTGTCCAGTGGAGCTATGCCGACTTGGACCGCAAGGCGCGGGCGATTGCGGCGTCGCTGCAGGCGATGGATCTGGAAGGGGAGCGGGCGCTGCTGCTGTATCCGTCCGGCCTGGATTTTGTCGCAGCCTTTTTCGGTTGCCTGTATGCCGGCGTGACCGCCGTGCCGGCATACCCCCCGCGACGCAATCGCAATATGGCCCGCATCGATTCGATCGCCAACGACGCCGAGGCCAAAATCGCGCTCACCACGCTGAACGTTTTGGAGCGCGTGCGGACCATGATCGGCGATACGCCGGCCCTCCAGCAGTTACGATGGCGGTCGACGGATCAATGGGACAACGAGCTTGCCGACAGTTGGCAGCGTCCCGACGTTCATGGCGAAACATTGGCATTTTTGCAATACACATCGGGTTCCACTGGGACACCCAAGGGGGTCATGCTCTCGCACGCCAATTTGATGCACAACTCCGCGATGATCGCATATGCCTTTGAGCACACGCGTTCGGGAAGCGGGTGTTTTTGGCTGCCACTGTATCACGATATGGGGCTGATTGGCGGCATTCTGCAACC
>Ga0310121_10005694_pt1 | contig 10642 bp, 9 predicted proteins | sample CB27_Tmax_986_MG_FD_203504 | JGI IMG/M metagenome (GOLD analysis project Ga0310121, IMG submission 203504) | Marine microbial communities from Western Arctic Ocean, Canada - CB27_Tmax_986 | ecosystem: Environmental > Aquatic > Marine > Oceanic | place: Canada: Western Arctic Ocean | collected... | reverse complement strand
TTTATCACAAACCTTTGAGGATTTTTTACTTGTGATTTCTGATAATAATTCAAATGATAAGACGTTCGATATTTGTATGGAGTTTCAAAGATTAGATAAAAGAATAAAGTATGTAAAACAGAACTTTAACCAACCAATTCCTAATATGCTTACTTTGCTTGATAATTCAAATACAAAATACTTCGTTTGGGCAGCCATAGATGATTTCTGGTCAACTAATTTTCTCGAAAATAATATAAAAATTCTGGAAGACAAACCGGGCGTTATTGGTAGTATAGGTAATGTTTATTTTTTTGAAGATTATGATGGATTTAATATTAATCAATTTGATACTGATTCTTATAATTTAATTCATGTAAAAACAACATCTGGAACTTATGAAAACAGAGTATCAAAATATATAAATTTTAATCAAACTAGTGCTTTGTATTCTGTATTTAGAACAGGAATTCTAAAAAGTAGTGTTATACAAAAACTGAATTTTCTAAAAAAAACACTAGACCCCATTGCTGCTTGGGATACGGCACTAATTTTTCGTGTACTTAAGCATGGAGATTTATATGTCAATAACAATTCATCATTTTTTAAATATACAAAAGGTATAACTGGTGTAAGCAACTATGATAGTGTTGATTACATACTAAACGTAAGAAAAAAGTCAATTGTTGAAGCATTTATTTTATATCTACCTTTTACTCTAGTTTCATTAAAAATTATGGGGATTAGAATTTTTTTAAAAAATATAAAATGGTTTCTTCTTCTTAATTTCCGTACAGAAAGAAGAGTTTTCAAGAATTTATTTAGATTAGAACACTAACCTTCATTCATTCTACAAATTCTAACTTCTTCAATAAACATATTTGAATCTGCTTTTATTAAATCACGAACAAAAGTAGAAAATTCTTTAGGATCAATAAATGTTTCATATTTTTGATTTTTAGCTGATTTAGCCCATCTTGCAGCCATTTTAGTTTTTACAGGTCCCGGGGAAACAAAAAAAACTCTAACGTTAAATCTTCTCAAATCTTTAGTAAGAGATTTTGATAGACCAAGTAATGCATGTTTTGAAGCAGCGTAAGCAGGGTGCTCAGGTTTTCCAGCGTAAGCAGATGACGAACCAATATTTACAATTCTTCCCCATTTTTTCTTGATCATATCTTTGGCAAATTCATGAGAAAGAACAAAAGGCGCTCTGACATTAATTGAAAAAGTATTATCAAATTCGTCTAGGGAAGTTTTTATGAGAGAATTATCTCGATAAAATCCTGCACTATTAATTAAAATATCAATCGTACCAAATTTATTTCTCACAGTATTAACGAGCTTTGTAAAATCAGATGATTTTTTTAAATCTGCTGGATAAGTGGAGACATCAGATTTCGGAAATTTTTTCTTGATTGATGATTTCAGTGTTTGGAGTGACTTGGTATTTGTAGAAGTCAAAAAAAGATTTACGCCTGATTCTGCGAAGATAAATGCAATATGTTTTCCTATTCCACCCGTAGAACCAGTAATTAGACAATTCTTATTTGCAAGTACATCATTATGCATTTTTCTATAATTCTAGTTTTAAGCCATATTTATAAAGATAGGAAATTCAGCCAGAAAAAAGTTATTTTGTAAGGAAAGAATCGTAAATGTTAAAGTGATGTGCTAGAAATTTATCAATATTGATCATAATTACTGGTTCAGAAAGTTTTGTTGGTAAAGAATTAATAAAAAAATTAAAAATGGAAAATATTGAATTTGTTGGGATAGATTTAGTAGATAACCCAACAACAAACTATGAATATAAAAAAATTGACATACGTGACAGTAGTATTTCTGAATTAATCACGGAAAACACTGATACGATTATTCATTTAGCTAGTCTATCTAGTGATCCTCTTTGTAGAGGAAAAAGCTATGAATGTTTCGATGTGAATGTTATGGGTACGCTAAATCTAATGAATGCCGTAAAGGAAAAAAGTGTAAAACAGTTCATTTTTGCATCAAGTGAATGGGTATATGATCAATTTCCAGATGATCAGGAACGTGATGAAACGACAACGATCAATATATCAAATCATAAATCCGAATATGCCCTATCAAAACTTGTAAGTGAATCAAATTTAAGACAAGAATATGACCAAAATTTTTGTGATGTAACTATACTAAGGTTTGGTATAATTTATGGTCCAAGAAAAAATAATTGGTCTGCAGTTGAATCAATATTTAGTCAAGTAAAAAAGCATGATGTGGTTACAGTTAATTCAAAAAGAAATGGCAGAAGATTTGTTCATGTTAATGATATATGTGACGGAATAATCAAATCAATAGGATTGAAAGGATTTAACATAATTAATTTGACAGGTGATCTGGTTATTACAATAGGAGATTTAATCTCTGAATCAGAAAAAATACTATCTAAAAAAATTTTAGTTATTGAAAAAAATCCAAATGAAGTAAATATTAGGAATCCATCAAACAAGAAAGCGAAAGAAGTAATTAATTGGAGCCCAAAATTAACACTTAATCAAGGTCTTAAAACTGTTTTAGACTATGTTTAATTTATTAAATTGTTACATGAGTTGAATTTAGGTACCAATTTGCTTAGCAATCATATACGTAAAACAATATTAAAGATGATTAATAGTTCGGGTGCGGGACATATTGGTTCTGCATTCTCTCTAGTAGAAATTCTTGATAGTATCTTTAGTATTGTAGATATAGAAAAAATAAAAAATAAACAGAACGACAGAGATAGAATTATTTTTAGTAAGGGACATGCAGCCTCAGGATTATATGCTGTAATGTTTCATTATGGTCTTTTGACGGAGTCTGATATCTCTTCTTATTTCAAAGATGATACTTTGTTAGCTGGTCACGCATCTCACCACACGCCATATGTAGAACATTCAACTGGTGGTTTAGGTCATGGTTTGCCTGTAGGAGTAGGAATTGCAATTGGATTAAAAAGATTAAAAATCAATTCTAGAGTTTTTGTGGTATTAGGGGATGGTGAAATGCAGGAAGGATCAAATTGGGAGGCTATCATGTATGCAGGGCATCATAAATTATCTAATCTAATTTTGTTTATAGATGTGAATAATTTAAGCCAGGTTGGAATAGTCGATGATTGTTGTACCCTTGAGCCTATAACGAACAAGTTTGAAAGTTTTAATTTTAATATTCATGAAGTAAATGGACATGATAAGCAAGAAATTTTAAAAGTTTTAGAAATTTCGAAAAATTCGTCAAAACCTACTGCAATAATTTGTAGAACAGTTAAAGGTAAAGGAATTTCATACATGGAAAATAATAATTTATGGCATTATAAATGCCCAAAAGATGATGATTATGAAAAGGCAGTTAAGGAATTGGAGGAAAATTAGATGCGTGGAGAATTCTTTAAGATGTTGCAGGAAGAGATGCGAAAAGATGAAAAACTTTTTTTGTTAATGGGAGATACTGGATACAATCTGCTAGAACCATTTTTTGAAGAGTTTCCTGAACGTTCGTTAAATGTTGGTGTAGCTGAACAAAATATGATAGGAATAGCTGCTGGTTTAGTAAATGTAGGGTTTAAACCCATTTGTTATGGAATTACAAATTTTCTAGTACATAGGTGTTTAGAACAAATACGGAATGATTTATGTTTACATAATTATCCGGTAATTCTTGTTGGAACATCAACAGGATTAGATAATGGTGCGTTATGGGCAACACACTATGTTGTTGATGATATTGCGTGCTTAAAGGCGCTACCAAACATCAATATCTATTCACCCAGTAGTGTAGAATCAATTGAAAAAGTACTTTCTGAAGCAAGGATGAATCAAAATCCTTCATTTATCAGAATAACAAAAAATAGCTTTTCAGAAAATAATCAAAATGATGAGATAAATCGATTTATAATCGAGAATAAGGAATCATCAATCCTAGTTCTTAGTCATGGAAGAATGATAAGTAAATCAGTTGAAGCCAATAAATTATATCCTAATTTCTCAATTTTTGCATTAGATAAAATAAAGCCATTAGACGAAAAGAAACTGAATTCTACACTAAAAAGATTTTCTAAAATTGTTGTTATTGAAGATAATTTTAATTCTGGGCTTTTTAATTCGATCTGCCAATTTATAACTGAACAAAATATACAAACAAAAGTTTTTTCAATTTCCGTAGATAATGATTTTGGAAATAGGACTGGAAATACGGAGTATCTAGATAGAAAATTTGGATTAAGTGTTGAGCAGATATCCGATTTTATTAAAAAATTGCCAAAAGATTGAATCAATTAAAAATAACTATTCAATCTCAAATGCAGTTTCAGAATATGAATGAGTAAAGAGGGGAATTAGTTTAATAATAGATTCTTGATGTTTACATTATGAAACAAAATGTATTATTTGTAAATTTTCCTACTATCCCACATACTCGACTATTGGATTACTTTAGTGGTGGAGATTTAGATGAGGTTCAACTTCATGGAGAACCTTTAGGAATACTTCACTTATCATCATATTTAAAAAAATTTGGGAATGTTAACCGAGTTAGTCTTTTGGATTACTCACTCGCTTTATTAGATTCAAAACAGTACAAGAATCTAACAGACTTTATATCATCTATTGCAGAAGAAAATGTTGATTTTGTTCCTAATATCATTGCATGCTCTATAAATTTTACAACAAGTCATCCATTCATGTTAGCTACTATCAAATATCTTAAATCTATCTGGCCAGATGCTATTGTAATAGTTGGTGGAAATCATGCAACTAATGCAACTACAAAATTATTGCAATTTCCTTTTATTAATTATATTGGGCGTGGAGAAGCAGAAGTAGCATTTACAGAATTTATTAACTGTATATCTGAGAACAAGAAAGTTTCTATAAAAGGTATATACTCAAAGATGGATCTACCTGAAAATAAAAAAGATCAAACTGTTCCAAAATGGATTATTGGTGATGGTACTTTTTCAGCTAAAAACTCAGATCATCTACTAGATAGATGTGTTAGTATTGAGAATCTTGATGATCTGCCGAATCCAGATTGGGAAATACTTGATATGGAAACATATGCAACAGAACAGGGAAGAGCAGCATATATTGGAGTAGCTGCTGACAAAAGGAAAGCCTCTCTTTTTACATCACGAGGATGCCCCTATAGATGCACTTTTTGTGCTACACATACCACTTTTACAAGATTACTAAGATACCACAGCCCAGGCTATATCTGCGAACAAATAAAAATCCTTAATAAAAAATATGGAATTACATTATTTATTATTGAGGATGATTTGTTTACTGGAGGTAAAAAAGAAGTAATAGAAATGCTAAATGCATTTAAAAAACTTGATATACCAAATTTTGAATTACAATTTCCTAATGCACTAGCTAACAATACATTAAATGAAGAAGTAGTTGGTGCGTTATACGATGCTGGAATGTTGAGTACAGAAATTGCAGTAGAATCTGGGTCTCCTTATGTACAGAAAAATATCATTCACAAATATGTCATATTAGATAAGGTCAAATATTGGGTTGATTACTTGCACTCAAAAAATATCACTGTGAAATGCCTATTTATTTTAGGATTTCCTAATGAAACAAAAGAGCAGATGATAGAATCGATAGAATTTGCTAAAACATTAAAGGCTGACTGGTGTATTTTTAACGTTGCAACACCATTGATTGGGACTGAAATGTACGAGGAATTTATTATGAAAGGTGTAATAACAGATGAAATAGATTTTTTGGCAAAAACTGATTTTAGGAAACGTATTTTTGATACTCCAGAAATTTCAGCTGATGAATTAAATGAGCTTCAATATCGCGCAAATTTAGATGTAAATTTTATAAATAATCCAAACTTGGTGAATGGAAATTATTCTAAAGCACTAGAACTTTATGATGACGTTTTAGGAAAATATCCTTGGCATGTAGTTGCATTGTGTTGCAAAAAGCGTTGTTTCGAAGGATTAGGTGATTCTGCAAAGGCCAAAGAAATGATGAATATGATTAATGAATTGATCAAAACTAACAAAAGATCACAAACAATGTTAATGAAGTATAGTGATTTAATGGAAGAACTTCAGAAAATTATTCCAAATTATGATAAATCTATATTAAATGATAATAAATTTGATGAAGCGTTAACATTAGGTACAAAAACCAATTAATTCATCTTTTTATTATAAAATTAACAGAAGAATAATTTAGCAAATTATTTTTTTATACGAATAATAGTATGCCAACGATCACTACTTGATGCAATAATTTCAAAATCTCTATAATATGATCGTGCATAATCTCGTAATGCTACCCATTCATCCTCAAGTGAGGAGAATTCATCAAACCGAATTATTGTGTCTTTCGAGATTATAGAATCAAGTTTTGTAAGACAAAAAAGCGTTGACGAATAGAGATCAGCATCTAGATTAATTACTAATTGTTGATTTTTTAATTCACTACTATATTTTTCCATTGAAAGAGAATCAATATTTTTCATGAATTCGTCTAACGTATTCTGAAATAATCCTTTGATGAAAAATACACGAGGATCATCTATTTCTGGAATCTTTCCATGTGTAGAAAACTGTCCCGTTGGATGATTAGCAGGATCAAATGGTTCAGGTAATCCTTCAAATGTATCAAATCCAATAAAACGAGATTTTGTATGATTGAAAATTTTTGAAGCAGTAAGTATGCTATTCCCCTGAAAAACACCAAATTCGAGATATGTAATTGGTATATCATCAGAAAGTAGATTCTGTATGAAATGAAGTTCTTCAATAAATTCAGCAACACGAAAATGCACATTTGTGTTAATTCCTTTAATAAATTTAAAATCTTTAGAAAGTTTTTGATTCCAATATGGATTAAATTCAGCAAGATTTAACATTCTTCTAAAATATCCGGGGTTTTTTGGATAAATTTTGGCGGTAAAAAATTTTGTAAATTGTCCACGCAATCCAGCCATAACGATTTTCGTTTTTTATGAATAAATTAAAGTGTTTACTGAATCAATTTTTAATAATATTCCATATCAAAGATTTTCACTAATTGATTTTGGTGGTGAACCAATACTACCGCCCTGAATCAATCCCTCTATTTTTTTTTGTAATTCAGTCAATTCACTAATTTCTGATTTAGTAAATTTTTCATCTCTAGACATTTTTAGCATCATTTTTGTCAAAGATAAATAGAGAGGATATTGTGCATGTTGTGCATGACCAGGTGTTAATTTGTATGTATATGGTTGTGAAATTTGAACAGTTTCAGCTTCTTGAGCAAATGCTGGTACTCTCTTAAAATGTAAATACCCAAACCACATTAACAATGGAACACCAATTAGAACAATAATTACTATGTAATGACCAAATGTTGGAAAAATTGCATATAAGAAAGGATAGTTCTCAATTGCCAGAAAATATGTAACTGTTAATGTATTGATTGCTGCAAAAATAAACGCAAAGTATTGACTATATCCTGTTCTTAAATAAAACCATGCACGAAACCCTAGTTTTTTCTTTGTCTGCACCATAATATGTTCTCTTTTTTATGTGAAATCAATCAGCAATTAAAAAACTTGTTATGAATTTGATAACAAATAAGCTAAAAATTCATGTATTGCGTCAAACATGGAGTTCCATACTTACCGTGAAGAATTACCCCTTTCACCAAATTCGATTTTTACTTAATATTATAAACTAGTTTATGCATTGATACTTTACACTCAAGCATTTAACATAAAATGATCCAAACTTTTATTGAGAAACAATTTTGTATTTTTTTGTATGGATGACGAATATTTTAAAATAATTGACTTGGAAAAACATGAAACTAAGGATAATCAAGACCAACATGTTAATGGTTCATTAACTGTGGTTTGGCGTGATTGGGACAATATTATCAAAGATGAATTGAAAATGATATATGTTACATCAGTGAATCCTGGTGAAATTAAAGGTCCTCATTTACATACGAAAAGGAATAGCTATTTTGTATGTATTCATGGGGAAGTTATTTTCATTATTCAAAAAAAATCAGGTGAATATCAAGAAGTTCGTGTAAAAGCTGAAATGCCAGTTTTAATTTTTATTGCTAAAAATGTTCCTGTAGCTCATATCAATGTAAGTGATACAGCTTCAAGAGTTTTAGCACTAGCAGATTTATCATGGAAACCTAATGATAATGAAATGAAGAATACTTTGTTTAATGACTATGATTGGAATAAATGGAAAAAATAAATCACTACTTTTGGAAGAAAAGTTTCTAAAATTATTATGATTTAAAATGAGTTCATTACATAAAGAACAAAACATTGTTTTGTTTGAGTCAAGCACTAATTTAAAAAACATAGAAAAGTTCATTTCAAAAAATGATTCAATTATAGTCACTTTTGATTATAAATCACATGAGATGCTAACTCTAAGAAAAGTATCACATGAAGTTTCTGATTCATTTTTAGATGAAAAAGATATTCACTTTCTACAAAAGGAAACATACAGGCTTACAAAATGGTTTGAAACAAAAGTTTCAGATTCTATTACTTATGGGAATATAAATTTAGGAGAATTATTCTACATTGATTTATATTTTATCTTATTACCAGCTATGAAAAAGTTTTTTGAAATTATACAAATCAACAAAAAATATCCTAACGCTAATTTTTTTGCATCATCTATTCATTATGAGATGACTAAACAATTTTCTAAATCTGTAATTTCATTAGGGGGCAAAAAATTATCACCCAAATTTTACCTAGATATGATAGGTAGTAGATTTGAAATTGGAAAAAAAAATTTTACAATCAGGCTTTCTAAGAAGCGCTATAATTCTCTAAAAAAATTATCCGAAAAAATCATGTGGAGTAAAAAAACACAAAAAATCAATCCATCTAAAAAGACTATTTTGTTTACCGAGTTCGATCCTTTAAGGTACAACAGTATTTTTTCATCCGAATTGCAGAATACTTCAAATATTTTATTATACAATAGACGAAGACCAGCAATTTGGAATTTACGGTCATTGTCCATTCTTAAAAAATCAGGCTGTGGAATTGTTTTAGAAGACAGTTTAATGGATAGAACTTTATCAAGTTCTATTAAAAAAAATAGTGAATTAAGCGAAAATTTTATTCGGTCATTATTAGACCACGAAGATTTCCTTGAATCATTTTTTTCAATCAATGGAATATCATTTTGGCAAAGCATAAGATATGATTTTATTCAATTATGTAAAAGCAGATTCAAAAATGCATTAACAGAAATAATGCTTGCCAAAAAATTATTTGAAAAATTTAGTCCATCTGCTGTCATTGTTTTATCAGAGATGGGTTTTCAGGAACAAATTTTAATTCAGGTAGCAAAAAAATTTCAAACTTCGATAATTTTGCTTCAACATGGACTTTATTATGATGATAAAGCGGCTTTTGAAGACAATCAGTTTCTTGGTGTTATTCCTCATCGTTCTGATAAAATAGCTGTTTGGGGAACAGTCTTTAAACAATATTTGGAGGAATGTAAAATTTCATCAAAAAAAATCCAAATTATCGGGAATCCTTATTTTGATGAATTATTTGAAGAATATAATCAAACTTCAGCTGGAAAAAAAGGATTTGTTTTATTGGCAGCACAGTCTCCTAACGTAGGGAGCTCAGTAGTAGACCTTGAAATCAAATCAATGGAAAAATATCTTGAAGCAATTAAAACTATTTGTAAAACAGTCTTAAAAGCAGATAAGGAATTAATAATTAAATTACATCCTGATCCATCTGAACTAGATATTACTACTTTTGTGAAAAAAATTGATCCAAAAATTCGGATAATAAAAACGGGAAATATTTCAGATTTAATTAAAGCATGTGATATATTAGTGACAATTGATATTTCTACCGTGATCCTAGAAGCGCAAATCTTTGAAAAGCCTACAATCTCAGTTTCTGTAAAAAATTATAATATAGGAGATGATAATTGTTCTTTTTTTAAATCTAAGTCATGTGTTAGGACTGAACTCCAAAATTTTGAAATTAATTTTAATCGTTTATTGCAAGATCTTGAATTCAAGCATGAAACAATAACACAGGGCAAAAAATTTGTTAATAATTATCTTTCAAATCAAGGCAATGCTTCAAGAAAGTTAATAGAATTTTCTATAAAACAACTTTAAAAAAATTAATGGGGAAAATAAAATTTACAAAAATAGAAACGACCTAATCATTTTTTAACGAATAAAGATATCCTTCATCAGGATCATGATCCACATTTATCTCTAATAGTTCTGGTTTGGTTTTTATCAATTGTATTACGTCATCTAGAAAGAAAATTTTCCCTTCTTTGTATAGACTCGCATAAATTTCTCTTATAAATTCAAGATCGTCCTTATGATCAACTACCAACCTAATCGGTTTTTTAAAATTGGACTTGTAACACAATTTGCCTATTTTGAATTTTCCAGGATTTCTCCAAATAAATGGCGTTACATGCTCTCTGTCTGACTTAAGCTTTGCATATAGCCATGATTTTTTTATAGAATTGAAACTAAAACATTCAATATCAACGCCTTTGGGATAGGTTTTGTCATCAGTTGCTACATAATCATAATTTCCTTTTTGGAATTTTTTGAGAACCTCTCGACTTATGTTAGGATCTATTAAAGGA
>Ga0310121_10005693_pt1 | contig 10645 bp, 7 predicted proteins | sample CB27_Tmax_986_MG_FD_203504 | JGI IMG/M metagenome (GOLD analysis project Ga0310121, IMG submission 203504) | Marine microbial communities from Western Arctic Ocean, Canada - CB27_Tmax_986 | ecosystem: Environmental > Aquatic > Marine > Oceanic | place: Canada: Western Arctic Ocean | collected... | reverse complement strand
TACAGCTTTATCAGTTCCTATACAAATTGCTTTTTTTACGTCATTTCTAATAGACGCATCAATTACATTCTGTGAACCAATTACATTAGTTTTGATTGCCTCAAATGGGTTATATTCAACCTTGGGAACATGTTTTAGGGCTGCTGCATGAAAAACAAAATCAACGTCCTCCATTGCTAATTCTAAACGTGGCAAATCTCTAACGTCTCCAATAAAAAATCTTAACTTTTTATCTTGAAGTTTTGTCTCCATTTCAATTTGTTTAAATTCATTTCTGCTGAAAATCCTAATTTGATTAACTTTGGATTTTAAGAGTCTGCTTGTTAACGCTTGACCAAGAGAACCTGTACCTCCTGTAATTAGTACATTTTTTCCGTCAAACATTGACATAATTTCCGCAGTATTCACATGCTTACGGGATATTCGCTAGTATTTGGATTTATCTAACAATTTAACAACATTTTTTAAAAAACAAATGATGCAAATTGTTGAATACATTATGACAAAACCTAATATTTTACTAATTGTAGTTGATTCTTTAAGATCCGATAAATGTTATAGTCAAAAAAAATCATCTGTAACTCCAACAATCGACATGTTAATTAAAAATGGGGTATATTTTGAACAAGCAATTAGTTCTGCCGCTTCTACAATTTTATCTATTGGTAGTCTTCTTACTGGATTATACCCTTTCAGGATTGGATTAGGTGGTACTGCATATCAAAAGTTAGATCCTAAGATTACAAATCTTGTAAAAATCTTAAAGGGTAATGAATACACCACTTATGCCACAGCGCCATCAGTTGCTGATGATTTTGGACTTATTTGCGATTTCCAAAATCCAGATTCTTCGTATGATAATTATTTTAGCTTATTTTCTGGCTTAGGTGAAGAAATTTTAGATAAAATTAAAAATAAAAAATTGAAAGCTCCATGGTTTTTCTATATTCATTTGTTTGATCTCCACACCCCAGTAATTGTTCCTTCACATTTTAATGATAAAAAATATGGAACAAGTCAGTATGAAAGGATGATTTCTGCAATTGATGATTGGCTTTCACAAATTTTAGAATATATTGATACAAAAAATACTATTATCATACTAACTGCTGATCACGGTGAATATGTTCCAGTATTAAATACTAAAAATGGACTAATTAGTTTAGAATCTTCAGATACAGAAAAAAATTTATGGAAATTAGGAAATAAAATCCCAAAAGATCTTTTTCCTATAAAACGTAAAATGGGTTCACTAATTCGTTCTTCCAGAAATAAGTTGAAGTCTTCAAAAATTAACAACGAAAATCTTTCTGCATATGAAAAAAGAGTCTTATTTGATTCAAGAATGTCAACTGGTCATAGAATGTTTGACGATCTATTACGAATTCCTTTAATTTTAACTGGCCCTAAAATCCCAAGCAATGTACTGATTCCAAACATGATCAGACAAGTTGATATTTTTCCTACAATCCTTAATCTGATCTCTATGCCTACACCAAATGATATTGATGGGAAAAATCTGATTCCTTTAATTGAAGACCAGGATACTGAAGAATTGATTTCTCATATTGAAAGTCCACCTTTGATCGGAAACCCATCTATGAAATACATAGGCATTAGAACATCAAAATACAAATTTATTCAAAATATTCATGATGATAAGAAATCTTATGAATTATATAATTTGCAAAATGATCCATTGGAAGAAAAAAACATTGCATCTACAAACAATGAACAAATTGAACAATTGAAAAAATCCTTACAGATAATACGAAGTAAAAAGGCATTAAACCAAAATGTTGAATATGATGATGATGAGAAACGTAGAATTGAGAAAGTATTAAAAAAACTTGGCTATACCTGAGCACCTATGTTAATAATACTTAAACCATGTAATTAATTTGTTAGAAACTGCTTTTTTATAGACAAATATAATAAATTTTGAAATTTTTCATGGTGGTTGTTTGATTTGGGATAATTTTAAAAAAAATAAAGCACTTACTGGAATTTCTACAATTGGATTTGGTAATATAATAGGCGGTGCTATATCCTCAATTTTTTGGTTATTTCTTGCTGGATTATTAAATACAGAAAGCTATGGTCAACTTAGTTATTTTCTTGCCATAATGGGCGTTTCTTCAGTAGTTGCTATGGTTGGTGGGCAGTATACTATGCAGGTATATACATCTAAAGGATTAAAGATTGAAGCAACACTATATGTAATTTCAATTATTTCCAGTCTAACTGTAGGATTAATTCTTTTTTTCGTTTTTCAGGATTATGGATTGACTTTATTGGTAATTAGCATCAGTATATTGAATTTTTATTTTTCTGAATTGATCGGCAAAAAATTATTTTCTAAATATAGTTTAACTTTAATTTTACAAAAAATTTTATTTGTTGCACTTTCTCTACTTCTATTTTATGCTATAGGGTTTGAAGGAATTTTAATAGGATATGGGCTTTCCAATTTTATTTTTATAAAACATGTTTTTAATATATTAAGAAATGAAAAATTTAATTTTAATTTATTAAAAGAAAAGAAAAAAATAATTATTTCCAATTATCTAACAGAGTTAACAGCAACTGCACGAAATAATATTGACAAGATTATTACTGTTCCATTATTTGGATTGGCCTTTCTTGGAAATTATTTTCTTGGACTTCAAATTGTAGCATTAATGTATATTCTTCCCGGAATTGTTGTTAAATATACTATAGGTGAAGACTCTCGTGGAGTTTCAACTTTAAAGATTAAAAGTATAACAATTCTGATATCCGTTGTTTTAGCGTTTCTTGGAGCATTACTTTTTCCTAAATTGTTACCTGCTTTGTTTCCACAATTCACTGAAACTATTTTATTAATTCCAATTCTTTGTTTTGCTGTAATTCCTAGAACCATTTATGTAATGTTAATGTCTTCTTTTTTAGCTACTGAAAAGAACCTTCACAATGCTATTGGTAATATTATCACAATTAGTTTATTGGTAATTGGAATTTTGATATCATTTGAATTTTATGGTGAAATTGGAGTTGCTTATTCATTTTTAATTGGAACGTCTGGAGGCGCTATCTATTTAGCGATTATCTCTTGGAGAGAAAAAAGAAATACTGCATGATTTATTATAAGATTCGTATAATTTATTTGAAAGATTAAAAATATGCAGATTATTTATATGGTTAACTATGCCTAAAACGAATATTTTTTTCATTTCAGTCGATTCGTTGCGAGCTGATGAATTTTATGGGCCAAGCAAGGGTTCTCTGACACCAAATTTTGATAAATTAATTAAACAAGGAGTTTACTTTGATCAAACAATTAGTTCTGGAGATGCTACATTTGTTTCTTGGATTGGGATGTTTACTGGTAAACATCCATTTAAAGTACGTAATAGATCATCTAAGTTATCAAAATTAAATAAAAATGCAGAAACATATTTTGACATCTTAAAAAAAGAAGGCTATCATTTTTATTCATTTCTTCCCCCCTCTGCTAAAGCATTAGGTCTTTTTCCGAAATTTGAAAATGATGAGTGTTATACTGAAATACCAAAATTTTCAGATACTTTTGATAAAAAAATTAAAAATTTTCTTTCTTCACACAAAAAGGAACCTTGGATGTGTTTTGTACATACGTTTAATCTTCATTTTCCTGTACGCACACCAAATGGATTTGAAGATGAGCAATTTGGAATAAATAATTATGAAAAACAAATTTCATCGATAGATAATTCAATTGGAAAATTAATAGAATTGATTGACTTGAATAATACATTAGTTATTTTAAGTGCAGATCATGGTGTATATTTTCAGACTGTACAATTAGATGACAAAAAACTTAATTATGAAACTAAAGGCGATCTTCAACATTTAGCTATAAAAGTAACTTCTAAAGTACCAAAGTCATTACATTCTACAAAAACTAAACTTTTTTTAACACTAGAAAAAATAAAGAAGAAAAAAAGACTAAAAGACATTCATAACTTAAACTTAAAACCTCATCAATTGAGAGGGCTGCTTCATCAAAGAAGTAATACTGACAAATTTCTATATGATGATTTGGTTCATGTACCATTATTATTACTGGGTTCTGGAATAAATGCTGGAAAAATTATTTCACAGCAAGTTAGGTTAATAGATTTATTTCCAACTATATGTGATTTATTAAGAATTAAAAATCCAATTGATATTGATGGAAAAAGCATCATTCCGCTTATTGATGGAAAAAGATTAGAAGAATTTCCAGCATATTTTGAAAGCTCACCAATGATACAAATAAAATCTAATGATGTAATAGGAATTAGAACATCAAAATACAAATATTTCAGAGATCGACATGATAAGAAAAAAAGAATATTTCTTTTTGATCTAGAAAAAGATCCTTATGAAGATAATAATATAATAAATAATGAAAAATCAGTTGATGAAATGGAAAAAGTTTTGAATGAAATAACATACGGGGGTAGTTTATTATCTAATACATATACAACGAACGAATCAGACAAAATAGATGAAACTTTCTCTGAAAACATTGAGGATGAATTAAAGAAAATGGGATATGTCTAAAAATCCCGTTTATTAGTAATTTTTGGAATGTTAGAATATATGAAATATTATGGTAAAAAAAATATTGTTTGGTAAAAACAGTCATGATTTTTTTCAATCCAAGTCTGCTATGCTAAAATTATTACAAAATAACCTAAAACAGTCTAAAATTGAAAAAATTTATGATTTTACTGTTCAAGAATGGTTAGACAATCAAAAATTTATTTTAAAAAACATATCCCAAAAATTTTCTAATCATATAATTGTTCGAAGCTCTGCTAAAGGAGAAGATTCTTTAGAACAGTCTCAGGCCGGTAATTATCAAAGTATTTTGAATGCTAATCCAAAATCTGAAACCTCTGTAAAAAATGCAATAGAATTAGTTATAGAATCATATAGAGAGAAAGGAAATAGAAATAACCAGAATTTAATTTTAATTCAAAGCCAAACCAAAAATATTCAAATTAGTGGAGTAATATTTTCAAGAACACCTGATATGGGTTCTCCATATTATATTATTAATTATGAAACAAGTGGTGCTACTGATGGTGTAACTAAAGGATTAGTAAATAAAACAATTAAGATTTTTCGAAATACTATTTTGGGAAATTTACCAAAAAACTGGAATCTATTATTAAAATCCGTTCAAGAAATTGAACGATTTCTCAATTATACGTTTTTAGATATTGAATTTGGAATTACAAAATCTAACAAAACAGTCATTTTTCAAGTACGCCCAATGACATCTATTAACCCAAAAAATACAATTCTAGATTCAAAAATAAAGAAAAGTATCGCGCGATGTAAACTTCAGTTTCAGAAAAAAAATATGCAACGAGACCTTGGCAAGTACACAGTTTTTTCTGATATGGCTGATTGGAATCCAGCAGAAATTATTGGAAATAATCCTAACATTCTAGATTATTCCATTTATGATTTTCTTATAATGGATAGTATATGGTATGAGGGTAGATCTAAAATTGGTTATCAGCAAATTAAGAATCAAAGTTTAATGATAAAATTTGGAAACAAGCCATATGTAGACATTAGAGCAAGTTTTAATTCACTCATTCCACAGAATATTAATAAAAAATTAAAAAGTAAACTTATTTCTTTTTATTTTCAAAAATTAAAAAAATATCCTTATCTTCATGATAAAGTAGAATTTGAGATTTTGTTTTCATGTTATGAACCATTCTTAGAAAATAGATTAAATGAATTAAAATTATTTAATTTTACTGATTCTGAAATTTTAATCTTAAAAAATAATTTGCTTGAATTTACAAATGATGTTATAGATAATTTTAAAAATACATCTAAAAAAGCTTCCACATCTATTGATTTAATGAAAAAAAATAGAATGGAAATTTTATCTAAACTCTATAAAAGTAAAGGAACTTACAAGGATCTTTTGTTTGCTTCAAAATCATTATTAGAGGATTGTAAAAATCTTGGAACACTTCCATTTGCTACAATGGCTAGAATGGCATTTATTTCATCAATTATTCTTAAAAGTCTAACAAAAAATGGCTATATTTCTGAAAAATCTGTTGAAAATTTTATGAATTCTATTAATTCGCCATTATCAAAATTTCAAGAAGACCAAATAAAATTCATTGATAAAAAAATATCTAAAAAACAATTTCTTAACAAATATGGACATCTTAGACCTGGAACATATGATATTAATGCTATTCGTTATGATAACGATCCATCTTTTTTACGTGATATGAAATTATTAAATCTTAAACCATCAAAAAATAAATTTTCAAAAATTAAAAATGTTAAAAAAATTCTTGAAAAATCTGGTTTAAATTTTTCGCGAATTGAATTTTATGATTTTGTGAGTAAATCCATAGTTCAAAGAGAAGAATTAAAGTTTGAATTTACTAGAAACTTAAGCGATGCGTTAGAATTGATATCAGAAGCAGGAAATAAATTGAATTTTTCAAGAAACGAAATATCCAATTTAGATTTGAAAACTATATTTTCTGATTATAGAAAATTTAATAAAAACTTGATTATTGCAAGATGGAGGAAAAGAATTATGAACCAAAAAAATAAGAAAGCTATATTTGAGAACCTTGTATTACCCCCACTAATTATTTCAAAAGATGATTTTGATATAATCACATACCCATCTGCCAAACCAAATTTTGTTACATCTAAAAAAATATCTTCCAACTTGATCCATATTAACAAAATTGATCAATCTTCAGAATTAGAAAATAAAATTATTTTACTTGAAAACGCTGATCCTGGTTTTGATTGGATCTTCTCTCATAATCTTGCTGGATTAATTACAAAATATGGTGGTGTTGCTTCTCATATGGCTATTAGATGTGCAGAATTGAGTCTACCCGCAGCAATTGGATGTGGAGAATTATTATATGAAAAACTACAGCTATCATCAAAAATTTTACTTGATTGTGAAAATTCCCAGATAATTATTCTTGAGCATGTTGAATCCGATAGGTATATCGAGGAAAAACGGATATTGAAATCTCTTGGTTATATTAGATAAATGCTAAGAATGGAGAGTTGAATATGTTAAAAATTGGAATTACATTTAGAATTGTTGAGGAAATTAACTATGTCGAAAGCAGAGATGCATTAAGTCATGATTGGCCCAAATTTCTTGAAAAAATATCTGCATTACCACTTTGGATTCCTAATTCACTTTCTAATCTTGAATCATTTCTTAAAGAATTAGAATTTGATGGAATAATACTTTCAGGTGGAGATAGTATTGGTGAAACTCCTGAACGTGACAAAACTGAAAAATCATTAATTGATTTTGCTATAAAAAATAATATTCCTATTTTTGGTGTTTGCAGGGGAATGCAAAAAATAAATCAGTATTTTGGTGGTACCTATGAAACACTTTCAACTTCAGAACATATTGGAAAAGAACATTTGGTTGATATTAAACAAGAAAAATTTTCAACTTTACTTCAATTAAAAACAATCAAAGTTAATTCTTTTCACCATAATATAATAACAAAGGATACAATTGGGCAGAATTTGATACCATTTGCATTTTCAAAAAATGATGGGACAGTTGAAGGTTTCTATCATTCAAAATTTCCAATTATTGGTGTTATGTGGCATCCTGAGCGTGAACAAAAAAAATTTGATGAATTAATTATCCAACAATTTTTTAATGAATTCAATAATGAAAAAAAATGAAAGTTATAATTTTAGCAGCTGGTGAAGGAACAAGATTAGGACATCTAACTCATCAAAACCCAAAAGGTCTCGTTGAACTTTTTGGAAAAAGTTTACTACAGTGGCAAGTAGAACTTTTTAGGCGGTATGATATCAATGATATCACAATCGTTAAAGGATATCTTGAAAAAAAAAATAAATATTTCTAATGTTACTTATTTTCTTAATAATAATTTCCGAGAAACAAATATGGTTGAAACACTTTTTTGTGCGCGAGAAAAAATTTCTGATCCGGTAATAGTTTCTTATGGTGATATTATATACGAAAAAAAAGTGTTGGAAAAATTACTTTCAAGTACTGATGACATTTCTGTAATTATAGATGAAAATTGGATGGAATATTGGAAAATCCGCTTCGAAAATCCTTTAGACGATGCTGAAAGTTTAGTTTTAGATAATGATGGTAATATTACAAGTATAGGGCAGAAAATAGATAATGTGGAGAATATTCATGGTCAATATATTGGTTTGATGAAATTTCAAAATAGAGGAACTGAACTTTTAAAATCTTTTTATGATAAATGTAAATTACATGCAAGGAATGGAAAAAATCCGCTTAATCCAAAAATTCCATTTGAGAAATCGTATATGACTGATCTTCTTCACGGTATGATCAATGAGGGATATAAAATAAAAGCAATTCCGGTAAGAAATGGTTGGTTAGAATTAGATTCTTACGACGATTTTGTTAAATATCAATCAATGTTTAAAGAAAAAACTATTTCTAAATTTTTTAATGTGTATGATAATGAATTATAATAGGATTTTTTCAATTGATTTAATAATAAAAATTTTTTTTATCAGATAAGATGAATTCTAACGATTATAATATAATTCTAATAAACATTGATGGATTTAGAAAAGATAAGATCGATTTATGTCCACATCTTAAAAATATTAAAGAAAACTCGTACTATTTTTCTGAAATGAGTACTGTTGCTCCATATACTTTTGCATCATTGCATGCCATTTTCTCTGGAATGTATCCATCAAAAAATGGTGTCAATGGATATTATAATATTTTTAAATTCAAAAAGGATGAAATTACTACATTTCCAGAATTACTACAAAAAGCCGGGTATTATACTTCCTATGATATAATTGACGATTCTGTAATACCTAGTCAAGGATTTGATGAAAAACATGTTTTTGATGAAAAAACTGTTAATTTTAAAGAAAGACATGTTGATATGATTAAAGAATTATCTACCAGGAAAAAATTTTTTCTTTTTTTACATTATACAGAAACTCATAAACATCTCGTTGATGCTGTAATTCAAAAATATAAGCAGGAGTCCGTAGACGATGAATATTTTAATAAACAAGAAGAGAATGATGCTAGATTTAATTCGTATATGCCATATTGTGATGATTATATTAAGACAATTATTCAAGCATTAAATGATCTGAAAATTAATGACAAAACAATTATTATATTATTTTCAGATCATGGTACAAGTTTAGGTGAAAAAAAAGGCGAAAAATTTTATGGTGTGTTTGTTTATGATTACACAGTTAATGTTTTTTGTATGCTAAAAATACCAAATACAGAAAAGAAAGTCATAAACAAACAATGTAGAACTATAGATCTTTTTCCTACAATCCTTGATTTGGCAAAAATATCAAAAGAATCTATGCTTGAATTACAAGGAGAAAGTTTGATACCATTTTTAGAAAATCCCAATGAAGAAGAAAGAGATGTCTTTGTTGAAACAGGTGGACTGTATGGTCCTTGGCCTTCACCAGACAAACATAATGTTTTTTGTATCAAATCAAATGGGAAAAAATTAATTTTTAATGAAACACCTAAAACTTGGGAATTTTATAATCTAAAGTTGGATTCTGAAGAAAAAAATAACATTTATGATAAAAATTCTGATGACATTAAAAACTTAAAGAAATTATTAATTAATTATATGATCGAAAATAATATTGATTCTAGCTTGGTAAATACAAATTAATTTTTAGATTGCTAATTCAGAAAAGATGAATTTTGCAATATTTTCATTCCCTTCTTTTGAATAATGACCACCATACCAATTATCATCTGAATAAAATTTATCTAAATTTTCTTCTTCTATTAGTTTTTTAGTTATATCTATGAAAATTAAATTATTTATTTTCATTAGCTCATTAATAAATTCTTGATAAAAATGATATTTTTGTTTGATAAATAAGATATCGTCTTTTTGTGGTAAAAAAACAAAAATTGGCCTGAAATTTTGTTGCTTTGAATAATCAACATATTCCTCTATAATTTTTTTGAATAAAATTATAGTATTTTTATCTTTAAATAATTTAATTCTCCAATTCAAATTTATCTTCATTATAATACTCATCAAATCCCATGGAATTTTTGTCGTTTCTTGATTCTTTGATTTTATTTTTTTACTTTTTCTAGCCTGATTTATAATTCCGTAATTTCTTTTCAAGTTACGCAAAATAGTTACTGAATATGGAAATGAAATTTTTTCCCTTCTGAATTTATTTTTATAAAAGAAATCATTTTTTTGTATATAACTTAGAAATTTTTCGTATTCATCAAATTTTTTTTCAGTATTGATTGGATTTTTTAATAGTTCTAAATTCCCATCATTAATTTTGAATTTTGGCTTGAAGCCAAACGTATTTCCATATTCATAATAATGCTTCCACATACTAAGTATTCTACTTATTGTATCTGGAACAACACCCATGATTACAATTTTTGTTGGGTTTTTTGGAAAATCTCTTTTTAGCCGTAACACGGCTTGATCCAATCCATAATTTCCAACTCCAAAATTTTGAACATTTGTTTTCGTTAATTCTGACAAATAATATTCCCAAGTTTCATCATCATTTACTTGTCTAGCAAACGTAAAGGAATCACCAT
>Ga0310121_10005692_pt1 | contig 10645 bp, 10 predicted proteins | sample CB27_Tmax_986_MG_FD_203504 | JGI IMG/M metagenome (GOLD analysis project Ga0310121, IMG submission 203504) | Marine microbial communities from Western Arctic Ocean, Canada - CB27_Tmax_986 | ecosystem: Environmental > Aquatic > Marine > Oceanic | place: Canada: Western Arctic Ocean | collected... | reverse complement strand
GCCCGTTAGTTCTACGATATACTTTTTCATCTCCAGCCTCCCTTCCGATTCATCGGTCTTGTCCCCATGACCAATTTATCGGCAGATGGCTGGCTACACTTTATACCTCGGACTGAGTACTAGACGGGCCATCGCTCCAAGCGGGCGCCGAGCAAACGCAGGAGACTATTATCCAAAGGAAAAAAACGAGCAGTCGAATGATTTGCACCTATCGGGACTTATTCATTGCAGAGCTAGCAGTGGATGTTGAGGTAATTCATTCACGTTGTCAAACAGGAATTGACAACTCGGATGGGAATAAACCCCCTACGCCGGGCGGCGGGTTAATCGTAGAGGTTCCAGTTTTGGTTGCTGGTTGGTGAGAGGGCGGTGGTGGTGAACCAGATGTTGCCTTCCGAAAGAGAAGTGTTTTCCTCCCAGAGGACATAAATTTTTCCGTCGTAGTCACGGTGGATGGAGGGGCGCTCCCAGGGGCCGCTGGTGGCCGTCAACTGCATCTCTAAATCGAGTTGTCCCGACATTGGATCGTAGAGGCCGTAATAGATATGGGTTCCCGATCTCTGATCGACCCAGACCAAGTGGACATGACCACCGTCATCGATAGCGTGGTCGGGCGCAAACTGTCTGGCGGAATCATCTGCGATAACCACGGGCGGGTCAAAAGCTGAGTTGCCTGCCGGTTTGCGTAATAAGACGACATCCTCCCCTCCAGTTGCCGAGTCATCACCATAGGCTACCCAGACATCGCCGTTGGACACAATTTCAATGTGGGGCGGATCGAAGAAATCTGTCGCAGCGGCGGCGAGGAGTTGCTCGGTGACGCGAGTCGCGGAGGTTGGAAGTTCCCCGTAATTAAGGTCACCGTCGGACCCGAAGCCGGTTGCCCAAACGAGGTGGACCGTGCCCGAGGCATCGACCGCCAGATCAGGAACGGTGAAGGAGGGAGTCGCTCCGCGGTCGTTGAGGTCTGTTCCCTGCATTTGGATCATGGACTCGCCCAAATCGAATGATGCGGCGGTGTCCGATTCTTTGATATAGATGTCGGAGATGCCTCGATCAAGGTGGAAATCATGCCAAGAGACCACAAGTCGTCCATCCTCAAGGCTCCTGATCTTTGGGGTGATACCGTTGTCTCCTAGATGTGCAGCGGTGGTGTTTGTAAGACGGATGTCGGCGGCGTTGAATGCGCCGCCAGGAGGTTTGGAGTCGGCATAGATTTCGGTGTTGTCGATCCAATTGCCGGCGGGTGTGCAGTGACGGCTGTCGTGCCAGACGATCCAGATCGAGTCATCCGGTCTTACAGCAAGAGAGGGGTGGCGTCCGCCGACATGCAACTCCATGAAAAGGGAGTCGTCGATGTTTACTTCGACGGTCCAACCATCGGACGGTGTCCAACTGCGGTAGTAAATGAAGCTGGGTGTGCCGGGAGTTGATGCGATGTCTCCCGACCAATAGGTTATATGGAGGGTGCTATCAGAGCCAGTGCCCATGAGGCTGTTAGCCGTTCGGGAGAGACGATAGTTGGCGGAGTCATCGGTTACTCGTTCAGGCTGGCTGAAATCGGGGACCTGCGCCGGAACGGAGATTGCCGCTACGACCAGGCAAGCGAATAATGAGAAGCGAAACCGTTTCATGAGGCTATCTCCAAACGACCTTTATCGGGACCCGCTGCCATTTCGCCACTGCTCTTGGAACAGAATCAGATCGATGGAATCGACGCCGCCATCCTGATTGAGATCGGCGGAACCTTGTGGGCGCAATGTAAGCAGGTTCGATTCGCCGAAACCGCTTCCAATGATGAGGGTCGCTCCATTCGGGCCGGAATTTGGATCAAAGGGCCTCTGTTTTGAGTTAACAAGAACTGCGCTTAAGAATCCGGATGTTGTCGTAGCGAATGTGTTGGGGGCTGGGCCAAGGTTCTTAACGTTGCCCGGCACACGAAAGGTGACCACTTCGCCGGCTGTGGGACAGAAGACATCATCCTCTCCATCGATGGTCAAGTCGGACTTCCCATTGGGGAGCTCATCAGTCGATTGAAGCAGGAAAACTTCATCAGGATCGATATCCTCGTCACCGTTCAGGTTATCCAGAAGCGAGACGGTTCCGCTGATAATGAAATTGATTGAATCCAAGACCGTCGCGGAGCCCATGACCACCCTTCCCCGGCTGTCAAAATCGAAGCCGCCATTGAAATCAAAGCCGGCGAAAAACGGACCGCTGACCGGGCGGTACATGGGGGTGATAAGCGGATCGGTCACAACGAGTAGCTCCGATTCCCCGATTCCATCCGCGGTTTGGACCATGAGTGAACCGGTGGGGATATTTGAAGGATTCCCAGGCGGCACAACATGTACCTGGACGCCGGTAAAGCCGAAGCCCCCCTCGAGAATCGGCGCGATCAATTCACGGATTTCACCCTCTCCATTAAAGTCACCATCACCATTTTCGTCCGAAGCAAGCAAAATCGTGTTGTCTGGATCGGCCCCCGGCGTTTGAAAATTATTGGTAAAAGCGAGCGTGTCCGGGGCGAGAACTGCGATACCTCCGATATTGCCGAAAGGTCCGTTCGCCACGATTCGGGCGTTGCCCGAATCCAATTCTATCCGGGCAACCTTTGTGTCTTGGAAACTTCCGACGGAAGCGTACAGAATGTTGTCATTGGTCGGATCAATCGCCAGGGCGCCAGTGAAAGCTTCCGGAAGCATGATTGATCCTGGAATGTACCCCTCGGGAACTGAAGTAAACTCCACTGTCTGAGCTTCGCATCCCGGCAGTACCGCGAAAACAGTGGCGACTAAGGGGAGAACTGATTTAAGCAGGCGGTCCATTGATTTCTCCTTCTCACAATTACTTCTTCGAGTGCGAGAAGGATCGCGGCGCCGATATGCCCTGATACCCAACTTGAAAGGGGCAGAAATGAAAAACGCCCCTTCCGCGGTCGGGAGAGGGGCGCTTGGAAAGCTTCTAAAACAAACTTGCCTGGCGTCCGCTACTCTTCTATCCCCGAAGAAGTTGTTGCGGTAGGCAGACAGGGTCGGTTTTCTGACTTGCGGATCATCCTTGGGCCGCGCCTTCTCAGCCTATCAGGCCAATGGCATCGTGCGGCTTTTGTCCCCGCTTACAGCGACGGGTTCGCGCCGGAATCTCACCGGACTTCCCGAACACCTGCTACCTTATGTTGAAAAAGAAGATAACTCACCCGCGACCGGCGTGTCAATACTCCGCGGGGCAACCGCGGCGACGGTCGTCGATCTGACCGTGTAAACCCAGGCCGGGGGAACGTTTGCAAGGATGGGTGTGCGTTTCCAGTCGTAGCCTTCGAGCTGTGCCCGAATGGTTGTGTTAATTCCCCGAAGACGCTTCTTTTCTGGATTCGGCCCGACATACATCCTGACAGGTCGAATGCCGATGTACTCGAAAAATGTGTGAGCGCCTCCCGGTACGAGCGCTTTCAAGAACCTATCCAAGAGCCTTGAGACGAAATCCGATTCAAAATTATTGAGAGGGAGACCTGAAACGATCAGGTTGTAGGACCTTGGTTCGAGCAATTCGTTCACATCGCCTCGGACGAGTCTAATCTGGTGACGTTTGGCGGCCCATTCACCCTCCAACCTTGCCGCCAGAAGGTCGGAAAACGAGGGGTTGATCTCCGATAGGACGAGTTCATCACCTGGTTCCAGCAGTGAAACCAGTCGTGATGTGACCGGCCCGGTCCCCGATCCGGCCTCCAAGATCCGGCGGGGAGGCAGATAATCCGTCATGGGAGATGCAAGTTTGCCGGCGAGGGGCCCGCCACTGGGCAGAATGGCTCCTGTGGTGTCGAAGCAGGAACGGAACTCCCTCAGAAAAAGCGGAATATGGCTGAACCTCATGGCCTAAATATACCATAATTTAGGGGAAAATAGGCCCTAACGGACGGTATCCTATAAATTTGCGAAAAACGTCTTTACATTAAAATTGGACTCTGCTATCATCTTGTGCTATACTTAGGGGGGTATATCTAGGGGAGATGTTTACGATCTCATCCCACCTGGGTTCGAGGGGTTCCAAGCAAAAGAATCGGGGAGGTTCCTACCATGGTAGTTACACGTATCGAAAATAACATCAGTGCACTTAATTCGAATCGCAATCTGACGGACACACAGAACTCACTTTTTAAGGCGCTTGAACGGCTATCTTCGGGTCGGAGTTTGAACCGAGCCTCGGATGGGGCGGCTCTGCTATCCATCTCAAATAACCTCCAGGCTGAGATCACCGCCTTCAACCAGGCTATCGAGAACGCATCGTCGGGGGTCAATTTGGCCAATACAGCTGAAGGCGGGCTTTCTTCTACAAGCGATAACCTTCTGCGGCTGCGAGAACTGACAGTTCAGGCGGGGAATGGCGCGCTGGATTCCACAGCTTTGCAAGCGATCCAGGATGAGGCCGACCAGATAGTCAGTGAGATCGACGCCACGGGAAACAATACACAGTTCGCCGACCAACACTTACTCGATGGAGGAACTGATGGCACACGTTCTTTCTCGTTTCAAATTGGTTCGCAAGCCAATCAGCAAGTTGATCTGGAGGTAGACGATTTCACAGCGAGCGGGCTCTCGTTGTCAGGTATTGATCTGACTACGAGCGAGGGGCAAGAAAACGCCTTGGGAGCGATTGATCAGGCCATCAGTGATGTGAGTTCGCAACGAGCCGAGTTGGGGGCGTTTTCGAATCGGTTGGAAGGGACCATCAACAGTCTGGGTGTTGCCAGCGAAAACTTAGCGGCGGCTGAATCCAGGATCGGGGATACCGACTACGCGGCAGAATTAGCCCAACTCACCAGCGACCAACTGCGTACACAGGCTGGTCTGTCGGCTTTAATCCAGTCGCGGATTGCTCCGCAGAATGTGTTGGCATTGCTGAGCTGAGTTTCTCGAGAGATTAGCTGGAGCTTCCGTCTTTTTTTGTTAGGATAGTCGTTTGACGATTCTTGTCGAACCAATTCTTTCTAGTCATCCGAATTTGCGATATCGCCATGCAAGCAGCACGTCTAAAATGGGATCCTACACAATACAACCGCTTCCAGCGTGAGCGGGCACAGCCGTTCTTCGATTTACTTGCACGGATCCCCGATCGTCCTGTTCAGACCATCGCTGATCTGGGTTGCGGGACTGGTAAGTTGACGGCGAAGTTGGCTCGACGTTGGCCGGAGGCGCGAGTCTGTGGAATGGATGCATCTCCTGAAATGCTTCAGATGGCGGAGGGAATTGCAGACCTCCCCAATCTAACCTTCGAGAGGGCTGATTTTCGCAAGTGGGAACCAGAGAATTCCATTGACCTATTGGTTTCGAACGCCGCACTGCAGTGGGTCCCGAACCATGAGGAGGTATTGAAGCATCTTGTCGGCATGCTTGGTCCCGGAGGTGTGCTCGCGGTCCAAATTCCAAACAGTCGACGGAAACCGGCGCTCCAGATTCTGGCTGATATGATCGAGAAGGAAACGCGGCTAGGTGAAACTCCTTTCAGTTGTGGAGGCTATGTCCAGCCGGTGAACTGGTATGCGGAGCTGCTGCTGAAGTCAGGGTTCACGGTCGAGGCATGGGAAACGACGTACATGCACCGGTTGAACAACCCATCGGATATTGTCGAGTGGCTGAAAGGGACTGCACTCGGTTACATCTTGAATAGTCTTGCTGAGGATGAGGCTGCCGAGTTCCTTTCTGTGTTTAGAACTCGAATCGAAACGTCGTACCCAGTGGGTTCGTTTGGTACGTGGTTTCCCTTTCGAAGGTTATTTTTTGTGGGGAGTGCTCCGGAGTAAGCCTCACTTACTCAGCTGCGTTCTGATTTCGTAGCTAATCGAAGACCCAGGCGGGCTTACGGAGCCGTCTATGAGAACACGGGCATATACTAGGTCACCGGGGGATACTGTGGTAATTGGTACGGAAACCGTGTCACTACCTATCAGATCTTCCGCTGGCCCAGATCCCGCGTCATTAAGAAAGAGGGTCAGAAACCCCTCTGCTCCACCGGACGACTGAAACTCACATTCCACTACGAACTCTCCCTGAGGGAAAACGCTTGTACGGAAGAAGTCAACGTCATCCGAGCCCGCAGTGACAGTACCCATGCCGCAATTTCCCAGCTGAACAAAGGTTGAGGTGAACTGGGCATCATTGGGCTCCACTTCTGCGATACAAGCTCCAGGCACTGGTGTCGGAGTAGGACCGGGGTCAGGGATCCGATCGTAGGATCGACACTGTTCTTCCCCATCAACTGTCCAGCAGTAATTGATAAACTGGATACCTTGATCGTTATAGACAAGTTCCCAGGTCGCGCGAGTCTGTCCCATCGTGTGATCGACCGTTCCATCTCCCATGACGATGATCGGATCTCCGGCGGTTAGTCCCTTGCTCCCGGAGGGCAGCGCAACCGCAGTGATAGAGGTTGTCCAGTCACCTTCTATGACTGGTTCTCCTGTGATCGGTCCGAGTTTGAGCGATGTCTTGATGGAGCCGGTCCCGCTGCTGACCACCTCTTTACCGAATTCGACCATCCCCGAGGCGGTCCCCGTAGGAATGCCCGACATTTCAACGGTTTGAGGTGGAACATTGAACCCGAATAACTTTCTACTTGAGTCGGCATTTTTTTCGATTTGGAGTAATGAGACCGGACCGGCATCCCTGCTGAAATACAATGTATCCAAGGGTTCGCCCGTCGCGGATCCCCAGATAATGGACACAGCTTGCTTGCCATCAATTTCGGTATGAGGTCCTTCCGCCATGGTTCTCGCCTCACCGGTGCAATCGGGAGCCGCGCCATCCAGGCATCCGAACATCCAAGTGTTTTGCTCCAGATCGTCATAGCCGGTCAGGGTAAGAACTTCGCTAATGGTCATCGGTGGGACTGGGGTTACCTGTTCCTTCCAGGCGTCCATGAGGATGATCAGGTCATCATGGTTGATCCGGTCATCACGGTTTAAGTCGTAAAGGACCCGGTAGTTCCCCATGCCTTTGATAGTTCCCCGATGTTGGAGGAAGGAGATGAGGTCGTCCTCATCGACAACGCCGTTCCCATTGAAGTCGATGTTGGTTGGTTCGGCACCTGTATTGCCTTTTGATTCTGCTGCGGCTGCGACCGGTAACAATGTGGAGAAGCTCAGGCCGTAAGAAAGTACACACCAGGTCATTCTGATCGTACGCTTTTCATGAAACTGGTACCTCCGCCGTTATATTGTTTGAGATATCAATCGCTTGGTGCGAATACTTACCAAGCTTCAGTCGGGAGATCCTCGATCTGAGAGAAATGTTTGTCCCGAGTGACTATGGTCAACCCATGCTGGGTCGCAATCGCCGCAATCCAAATATCGTTGTCGGGAATCGGGCGTCCTTTCTTGCGCAGCTGATCGCGAAGAGTCCCGTAGATCTCCGCGGTTTCCTCATCACAATCCAGCACGGAGTGTCGTCTGGAAAATTCTCGAACGCGTTCCTGATTTCTTTCTGACTTGGATGATGCACGTGCTCCGTAATACAGTTCCCCAAGAGCAATGATGGGGAGAACCAGTTCCTGTGAGGATTCGAGAAGTTTACCAGCGTCTTCGTCGTTTTCGAGTATCCCGATTACCGCATTGGTATCGAGCAAGAGTCTACCATTCATCTGGGTAGACCTGTTCACAAGCTTCTTCGATCGCCTTCCTCATTTCTTCAGCATCTTCATGTGTAATCGAACCTACGAGATCGCTCAGGTCTTTGGAAGGAGGACTCGACACCTTGTTTGTGTCTAATTCTTCCACAAAGTGGAGTACCTTCTTCTGAAGGTGTGGTGGAAGCTTTTCGACTTCCTGGGCAATTCTTTGTGGAACAGGTTCATTCGTCATTTGAAAGACCTCCTGATCTGAGCCTTTCCATTTTAGGCGCTAGAACGAGTCAACTGCAATCTTAGCAAGAATCTAAAAATCTCGGGAGGGGAGAGAGGGCTTCCACGCATTTTATCCCCCAACCATCTCCCGCAAAACCACCAACGCGCTTTCCTTCCCCACACTCCCGACATCCACAGGAGGCCCCACACAGGAAGGACAACCAGCTGCGCAAGGACACTCGGCGATAAATGAGTGGACCAATGGCCAGATGTGTTCGCGTATTTCATAGACCTTTCGCGCCAAACCGATGCCGCCGGGATAGTAGTCATAAAGAAAAATCGTTGGCTTTTCAACGAAGGGGGAACGGACCATCGGGACACCGCGCAGGTCGCGCGGATCGCACATGACATGCATCGGGGCAACCGATGCCAGCGCCGTTGCCAGCCCACTGATCGCGCCACCGAGGGAGAGTCCTTTTGCCTTCATGGCCGGTTCCAGCCAATCCTCGAAGGCGATCCAATAGGCTTCAGTCTGGAGTTCCTGTTCAGGCAGGTGAACCTCCCCATAACCGACATTCTCGTGCGTCTCGAACCGTATTTTCTTGTACTTCGCCACAAGGCTGGTCACCGATATGTCGCCCCAGGCATGTGTCGCAAGAATATCGGTTCGATCAGGCGTTTGGTCTTCCTCTTGTGGTTTCATGTAGATGACATTGTCCACGTCACGCGAAGGCGCGTCGAGGATGCGTTGCCGCGGTTCATCCAGTAGCGCTTCGACTTCTTCCTGCGCACCAACCGGGAGGGCAGTCACCTTCCCGGTCTCCGCGACGGAACTGAGTTGGCCGCCTTTTCCGGTTAGCGACATCTCTTCCTGGAGGTTGCACTCCAGAACACGGATATCACGCTTTGTCACCGCATCGGTGTAGAAATCAACATTGGCCTCGCGGGCGTATGCCTTGCGCAGATCCCAATCGAGCCGTTCAATGATAAAGGGTTGAGTTTGATGGAGATAGATTGCCTCTTCATGGATCATTTCGGGCGCACTCTGGTAGTCGACTTCCCCGAGAACCAGGTTGTTGTTCGAAGCATTCAAGATAACAAAGTTCGTGGGATCGGCAGTACGCAAGGAAACTTCCTCAGCGGGGTAGGTGTCGGAACTATAGTACCAGCGTCCACCCTTATGACGGAGGATTTTTTCGTTTGCGAGATAATTCAGCACAGGCTTGATATCGAGAGTTCCAAACTTCTCTTCCTCCTCGAAAGGCAGTTCGAACGCGCCGCACTTCAAGTGCGCGGATAGGATGTACAGGTTATCGGGGTTAACGATGCCATGCTCGGGGTTGGAGCCAAAAAAATAGTCGGGATGGTGCGCAAGGTATTGGTCGAGGGGCGCGCTGGTTAAGACGACGACGATCAGTGAAGTGGTGGAACGTCGGCCCGCGCGTCCCCCCTGCTGCCAGGTGCTGGATACTGTGCCGGGGTATCCTGCAAGGACGGCTGCTTCGAGTTGCCCGATGTCGATGCCCAGTTCGAGTGCGTTTGTACTTACGACACCACGAATCTTGCCTGATTTGACACCACGCTCGATCTCACGGCGTTCGAGTGGGAGGTAACCGCCGCGATAGCCTTGAATCGTGGAGGAGTCACGGCGGAGTTTCCCCATGATGCGTCTGAGATATGTGGTGATGACTTCGACCCTTTTGCGGCTTCGTGCGAAGACGATGGTCTGGACTCCCTCGGAAATCAGACGCGCGGCGATCCGGGTGGCGGCTTTGATGGAGGAAGCGCGGATGCCCAGCTCCTGGTTGACCACGGGTGGATTGTAAAAGATGACATGCTTCTCTCCGGCGGGCGCGCCTGATTTGTTGATCAGTTCGAACTCTTCGCCGACCAATTGTTCGACCAATTCCTTGGGATTGGCGATGGTAGCCGAGCAACAGATGAACCTGGGGGAGACTCCATGGAAGGCGCAAATGCGTTTGAGCCTTCTGAGCACATTCGCCAGATGGCTGCCGAAGATGCCTCGGTAGTGGTGAACTTCATCAATGACGATGGTCTCGAGGTTCTCGAACAGTTTGATCCAATTGGTATGGTGAGGCAGGATCCCGGTGTGCAGCATGTCCGGGTTGGTGACCACGATATGACCGCTATTTCGGATTGCTTTGCGCGCCGAGGGGGGGGTATCGCCATCGAAAGTAAAGACTTTGATGTCGCGATCGAGCTTCTCGGAAAAAGAGTGGAGCTCCAGCATCTGGTCTTGGGAAAGAGCTTTGGTCGGGAAGATGTAAAGCGCCCTTGCTTCAGGGTTCCTGCAGATGCGCTCCAGGACTGGAAGGTTGTAACAATGTGTCTTACCACTAGCTGTCGGAGTGACGATGACCGTGTGGCGGCCGGCGAGGGTGGCTTCGATTGCCTCGGATTGATGGGAATAGAGGTTTTCGATTCCGCGCTCCTTGATAACCTGGACGATGTCAGGGTTGAGAGAACCCGGCCAGGGACCGTATTCGGCGGGGCGCGGCGGGAGGGTCTCCCAATGACACACCTGGCGACCCCATTGCTCGCGGTCGCGAAAGTGCCCTAATACTTCTTCGATTTTACTCATCCCAGGGAACTATACCTCGGAATAAATCAGGGGCCAGCCTGTGCTAAGTTAACCAACCCCGTTCCCATTCCAGAGTATCCGATCTAGTACCTCGTCCGGGTTAAATTGTCGGGTAGAGTTTTCTGAGTTTGATGCGGGCGTCGTCGGTTGTAAAGCGCCAGTCGATCCCCTTTCGCTTTGCGTTTCTTGACCGTTCCCATGGGAAGA
>Ga0310121_10005691_pt1 | contig 10645 bp, 7 predicted proteins | sample CB27_Tmax_986_MG_FD_203504 | JGI IMG/M metagenome (GOLD analysis project Ga0310121, IMG submission 203504) | Marine microbial communities from Western Arctic Ocean, Canada - CB27_Tmax_986 | ecosystem: Environmental > Aquatic > Marine > Oceanic | place: Canada: Western Arctic Ocean | collected... | reverse complement strand
GGCTTCATTGACCTCGAAGAGTCCAATGTCCGACATGTTCAGGTCCGCCTTCTGCAAGGCGAGCTTGGTGACCGGTCCCGGAGCCAGAAGCATGAGTGTGGGATCGGAGCCAATGACGGCCATGGAGCGGAACCGTGCCCGCGGTTGGACACCCAATTCGTCGGCTTTTGCCTTGCTTCCAATGAGAATTGCGGCGGCACCGTCGGAAATTTGGCTCGACGTGGCGGCAGTGATGACGCCATTTTCCGCCTTGAAGGCCGGACGCAAACCCGATACGGCCTCCAATGTAGAGCCTCGACGAGGACCTTGGTCCGTCGTCACGATGTGGGGTGCGCCCTCGGGATCCGGGGCGGTCACGGGAAGAATTTCACGTTCAAAGTATCCGTTGTCGATGGCGTGCAATGCGCGTCGATGGCTCTCTACGGCCATTTCATCCAGGTCCTGTCGATTCAAGGCATACTTTTCAGCGATCAGCTCGGCGGAGATCCCTTGGCTGACGATATCGAATCGATCCGTGATTTGGTCACTGATCCCACCCGCATCGCTGCCCATGGTAACTCGAGACATGTTTTCGACGCCGGCCCCGACCGTTAGATCCATGGTGCCGGCCATGACGGCTTGGGCCGCGAAGTTGGTGGCCTGAAGGCTCGACGCACACATTCGATTGACCGATGTGCCGGGTACACTCACGGGCCAGCCTGCGGCCAATACGGCCGTGCGTCCAATGTTGAGTCCTTGCTCGCCCACCTGGGTGACGCAACCCATCACGACGTCTTCGATGTGTTCGGGTGATACATCGACGCTCTCGACCAATCCGTTGAGGCATTGTGCCGCCAAGTCGTCGGGGCGAATGTGTGCCAAGGCTCCCCCCCGTTTGCCTAGGGGAGTCCGCTTTGCTTCCAGAATATACGCGTCAGCCATTGTTGTCCTTTCTTGCAATTGCTCAATTAATCGATTCGTTCGGTTGCCCCTATATATATTGTGGACGCGCGTGTGGCAATCGGTTTGCGCACCATTTGGACGGGACGCATGCTTTGAGGGACCGCTTCGTCGAATTTTCGATCTGTCCGGATGACCGACGGACAGCCCACTGGTAGGATGACCGCATGCAGATGGACATGATGCAATGGCTCTGGGCGGGAGTTGCGCTGGTCTTGATGATCTTGGCTCTCGTCGTTGTTCTTCGCTGGGGACGAAGCAGCCGGCGGCCTGAACGGAGCAAGCGTCTACGTTCACACGCAAAGGGTTCTTCGCTGGCCCACTCGCCGGGTCCATCCACGTCCGGTCCGATGGCGCACAACGCCTCCGTTGATCCCATGAGCGCGCACAAACATCGAGAGGCCGCACTGTCGGCGCAACAGAGCGGCAATCAACGGGCGGCCGCCGAGGAATTTGCGAGAAGTGGCGATACCCAAAAGGCGGTTCGTCTATGGGTGGACTTGGGGGAACATCGACGTGCGGCGGAAGTGATGGAGAAAGCGGGCCACTTCCTCCAAGCAGGGCTTCTCTACCAGCAAGCCGATGCCTATCTCAAGGCCATTGAGTGTCTGGAGGCATCGAAAGAACCGGTGCGCGCGGCACCACTGCTGCGCGAAATCGGGGAGGTCCACAGAGCCCTTGCCCTGGAGGCCACGGCCGCCTTGAGTGGTGAGCGCCTTGAGGAGGCGGCCACGCTTTTCTTGGAGGCGGGTCAGTTTCAGCGTGCCGGTGAATTGTGGCTGAAACTGGAAGACCACGAGCGCTGTGTTGAAGCGTTTCGGCGCGCAGGACAAGTGCACCAGGCCGCTCAGTTGTTGGAAGAACATGGCCATTGGGCATGGGCCGGTGCGCTCTTCGAGGAGTCCGAGAAGTGGGAGGACGCAGCACGGTGTTTTGAGACAGCGGATCAATTGGATGATCGCATCCGCTGTTTGGCCAAAGGCGACAACGTCTGCCGAGCGGTTCGGCTCTTGCATCGAGAGCGGCGCTTTGAGGAGTCTTTGGAGTTGTTGAATTCTGTGACTCCATTGAGCTCCGAGTATGCTCAAGTCTCTTTGCTCAAGGGCGGTGTATTGGAGCGTTTTGGCCGTCTTGGTGAGGCGTCAGCGGCGTATACGACGGGGCTCAAGACGGTCAAGGTCGACGTAAGAGCGGTGCCACTCTTCATACGCGTGGCGCGCGTACAGGAAGGAGCGGGATTGATCCGGGCCGCCATCGCAACCATCACGCGAGTGATCACGTCGGGGTTGGCAACCCCTGAGATCACGGATTGGGCTCGACGGATGGCCAATCTCGTGACGGGTACGTCCGATTTTGTCGTGCCCGAATCGGAATTTGCCACCGAAGAGACCATGGGTTTTGACGGGGAGGAGCCGTCGAGCGGACTGGTTCCCACCCTTGTATTTCAGTCAGCAGGGTCGGCCAAGAACCCGGAGGTTGGTGAGGAGCAAGCGCCAGGAGTCGTACTCTCAGAGACCCTCGGGCGGCGGTATCGCCTGGACGACCCGTTGGGCCAAGGGGGAAATGGTGTGGTGTATGGCGGATATGATCGCGTATTGCAGAAGGAAGTGGCCATTAAGTTCATCATCTCTGGCGTGAGCATGACGAGCATTTCGCGGGACTTCTTTATTGAAGAAGTGCGCCTTGCGGCCAAGCTGACGCACCCGAATATTGTGGGTTTGTATGATGTGGGCGAAGCGGATGGGATGTTGTATTTTACCATGGAGAAGGTGCAGGGGGGGTCGTTGGGGGAGATCGTTCAGTCTTCGGGCGGCGTCCTTTCACACGAGCGTGTGGCGCCGATTCTTGCGCAACTTTGCGACGCCTTGGATTATGCCCATGATCGGCAAATCGTGCATCGCGATATCAAACCCGGCAATGTCATGGTTACCGAGGACCAACAGGTTAAACTGCTGGATTTTGGGATCGCGACCGCGATTGATGAATGCCCCGATCAGGCATTTGTTGTCTGTGGAACGCCCTATTTCATGAGCCCCGAACAAATTGGTCGAGACTTCATCGACCATCGAACCGACGTGTATAGCTTGGGATGCTTACTCTATGTGTTGTACACCGGCAACGTTCCCTTTCCGGACGGCAACGTCTACGATCATCATCGAAACTCGGCGCCGCCGAATCCTTGTGAGCGAGTCGAATCGTTGCCCCAACCCATCGGGTCCATACTCATGCGATGTCTGGCGAAAGATCGAGCCGATCGTTTCCAACGAGCGGGGGAAGTATCTAAAGCACTGACTGCAATCTAGAACGATGGGGTTTTGCTTAATCCACAGAAGCCGATTCAATTCTTATCCCCAACTATCTCTTTAAGAGCCTGATTTTACCCATACACGATCTTGTACGGATCATTCGGCTGGACACACCATCTTGTGGGCTGTGTGAATTTGCCGATTTTTTCTTGACGACACCGAAAAAAAGCCCTTGACCGTTGCGGCATGGTCCGGCTTAGTGTGGGAGAAAGTGGGATGCGGTGGGAGAATAGTTTTCTCCTACTGGGTGGTTGTTATATCGATGTTTACGGGCGAGTACACGCATGCGATGGATTCGAAGGGCCGAGTATCGGTTCCTGTTGAGTTGCGTGAAGTGCTCAGGGCCCACTACGACGAGCGGTTCATCGTGACAAAGTCACTGGAAGGTGGGTGCCTCTGGGCTTTTCCTTTCAAAGAGTGGCAGCGTCTGGCGGATCGGATCGCAGAGAAGGGTGTTGGCGGGCGTGAACTCATCAAGCTGAGACGTCGTTTCTTTGCTCCAGCACGCACCTGCTCTATCGATCGCGCTGGTCGTATCTTGCTTCCCGAACCGTTGCGTGAACACGCGCGGCTTGAGAATCAAGTGACCTTCGCAGCGATGGGGGGATACGTCGAAATTTGGCGACCTGATTTGTGGACTGATGAGGTCAGTGCCTTGGATGAGAGTGAGGATGCTCTCTTGGAGGCAATGGCTGAACTGGGGCTATAAGCGCTCTTTGGGCGTGGATGGGTCAGTGGGAGCACGTTCGGTTGGCAAAGAGACAGCCAGCTGCACAGGTGAAGTCGTCTCCGTATTGGGGGCTAAAAACCTTTGCGCTTACTCTGGGGTTTGTAATCGCCCTGCTGTCACTTGGTGTGTACCAGGTGTGGCAGCGTTACGATCTCTATTCGTTGGGCATGAGCCTGTCGGGCGAAACGCTCCGCTACAGAGCATTGCTGGAAGACAAAAAGAAGCTTCGCCTGGAGCGAGCCACGCTCAAGCAACCCGAACGAATCCGGCAGGAAGCGGCCGCCCGATGCGGCATGCGCGTTCCGGCCCCAACAGATGTGGTGGAGATACAATGAAACAGACGATGCGCTTTCTATTGGGTTCTTTGGCGTTTCTTGCCTGGTTACTCAACGGCTGTGGGGTTCATTCTGAACCGGTCCGAGATGTGGAGCAGGCCGATTTTCACTACAAGCTCGCAAACGGTCATTTCTATAGCCAAGAGATCCACATGGCTCTCCGCGAATTAACCCGTTCCCTCGAATTAAACGCGGACCATCCAGACGCCAATCATCTGATGGCGTTCATCCTTTACGGGCGCAAAGAGGTGGCTAGAGCAGAGCGCTTTTATCGTCACGCTGTTGAGATACGTCCCGGTTTCCACGACGCCCGGGCCAATCTTGGTGTACTGCTACTCAGCCAACGCCGATGGCGAGAAGCCATCCAATTGTTGACCCCGTTGACGAAAGCCACCCTGTATGGGACGCCGTGGCTCGTTCACAACAACCTAGGCTATGCCTATACGCAGCTTGGTCAGCACTCCAAGGCGCTCAAGCACTATCGTTTGGCAGTCTTCCACAACCCCAAGTTTTGTTTGGGCTACAACAACTTGGGAGCACTGTACAAAAAACTCGGCCAACAAGATCTAGCGATCGATTACCTCGAGCGGGCAACCACTCGGTGCAAGACCTACGCAGAACCGCATTTTCATCTAGGGGAAATTTTCCAACACAGAGGGGCGTTGAAACAGGCTCGCCAAGCATTTGGGCTCTGTTACAAGGCATCGCCGGAGTCGCCCTTTGGTCGCCGTTGTCGAGTGAGGATGTAGACCGCCAATGACCACTGGTTTTCAAAAATGCCCCAAGACGGGGATGAACCGCAAGACGAGCAAGAAGCGAAAGCAAATTGCCTCGCCCATCGACGCACTTAAGCTTCAACAGCGGCGTATGCGACTGGTCGGCGGCCTTTTGTCGTTCATGATGATTGCTGTGGTCTGTACGTGCGGTTACCTCCAGGGTTGCGAAGGCGAACTGTTTTTGCACGAAGCGGAGCGCAATTACGTTCGGACGTTGCGGCTGGATACCCAGCGAGGCGACATCTACGACCGCAACGGGGAAGCCCTGGCGTCGTCGGTCGAGGTGGACACGATCTACGCGAATCCGAGAAAAATGAATCAGGATCACAAGAAAAAAGTGAAGAACAGTGATCCGATCGCTGCCGCTCGCGCCCTGAGTGAAGTCCTTCAGATTGACAAGCACATTCTGGAGCAACGATTGACCAGCAATCGACACTTTGTCTACGTCAAGCGTCAGATCACGAGTCAAGAGTCCAGCTGGGTTCAATCGCTGGAGCTGAACCACGTTCACATTACGCGTGAAGCCAAGCGATTTTATCCAAAAAAGGAACTGGCGGGTCAGCTCTTGGGCATTGTGGGGGTGGACTCTCGCGGCCAAGAAGGGCTTGAGGCCACCTATGATTCAGTGCTGCACGGCGGGCGCTTAGAGGCCATTTATCATCGGGATGTAGGCAAGCGAAGTTCGTTGCTTGAGGGCTTGCCTCCCATGGAGAGTCAAGCTGGACATTCACTGATGCTCACGCTTGACGAGAAAATCCAAACCACAGCGAAGCGTGAACTCGAGCGAGCCGTCATTTCGTCGCTTGCGAACAGTGGCATCGCGATTGTGATGGATGTGCCAACGGGTGACGTGTTGGCATTGGCTCATTACCCACGCTTTAACCCCAATCGATACCGAGAACAACTTGCCGAAGACCGACGCGTCGTGAAGAACCGTGCATTTACAGACCAGTTTGAGCCGGGATCGACCTTCAAGGTGTTCACCATGGCGGCAGGGTTGGAAGAAGGCGTGATTGGTTTGGACGACACCGTCGACACGGAAAACGGTCGTTACAAGATCGGACGGCATACGATTCGGGATCATACGAAGAAAAAGAAAATCCGTTGCCGCGACATCATCAAGTACTCCAGCAACATCGGGATTACCAAGGTGGCGGAGATGGTGGGTAAGGAGCGCATGTATGAGTATTATCGGGCGTTTGGCTTTGGTGAGCGTACCGGCGTGAACATCATCGGTGATGCACCGGGAGTGCTTCACCCTGCGAGTCGGTGGGCCGACATTACCTTGGCCAACGTGGCGTTTGGCCATGGTGTGGCCGTCACAGCCATGCAAATGGTGACAGCCCTGGCTACGTTGGGTCGCGGTGGTTTGCACGTGCAGCCGCGCTTGGTCATGGCCGAAATCGACACTGTGGGCAAAACCGTTCAGGAGTTTCCACCCCAACCAGGGCGGCGAGTTGTGTCCGTTTCGACGGCCCGTCAAGTGATCGAAACCATGAAAGGCGTCACCGATCACGATGGTACGGGCTATCAAGCCTGGATGTATGACTATCAGGTGGCTGGCAAGACAGGAACAGCCCACAAACCCGATACCATCGCGGGTGGGTATGCGGAAGACCGTTTCATCGCTTCCTTTTTTGGTCTGGTGCCAGCGCATCGTCCCAGATTGGCAATTCTGGTCGTTGTCGATGAACCCAAGGGCAGCTACTACGGTGGTGTCGTCGCGGCCCCGGCGTTCAAGAAGATCGCCGAATGGTCATTGAATTACTTGGGAACGCCGCCAACGTTTGGCAAACGAGAACGAATTGTCCGTCGTGCGCGCAAGCCCACGCGGCTCCCCGCCAAGGCCACCACGGAAGGCGCGTTCATCGGGGGCCCTGATGGTATCGTCTCCGGGCCGGATCCATTGGAGCCGCTTTCAGTGTCCGTTCCTGATTTTCGTGGCCTGAGCGTTCGCGAGGCGGCCGTATTGGCCCAACACCATCATCTCATGCTGGACATCGACGGCCATGGCGTCGCAACGAGTCAAGCCGTACCTGCCGAAACGCCGCTGGATCCTTGGAGCCGTGTGACTGTGTACTTCGAGACGAGGAAAAATACCCCATGAACCTTGGTGAACTGGTCGTCAGCCTACCCGTGAGAGAGAAGTCTGGGAACCTGGATGTCCCGGTGAAACATGTCTTTTGCGACTCACGCAAAATCACTCCAGGGGATGTGTTCGTAGCGGTAACCAATGTGTATTACGACGGACATCAGTACATCACCGACGCCATCGCTGCAGGTGCTTCGGCCATCGTCCACTCGGACAATCTGAGCGAGGATTTGGTGTGCGACATTCCGTGTGTACGTGTCACCAACACCATGGAGGCCCTCGGCTACATGTGCGCCATTGAGCGGGGCAATCCCAGTCGCAAGCTGGACTTGGTCGGTGTCACCGGCACGAACGGCAAGACCTCCACCTGCCACATGATTGAGTCCATCATGAAGGCCAGTGGGGTTCCCACGGGGATCATCGGCACGACCGGTGCAAGCTATGGCGAGATCAGCGTCGATACGGGCTTGACCACTCCGGAGGCTCCCGAACTGCAGAAGATCCTGGCCGACATGGTGGATGCTGGAGTCCAGCGGGCTACAGTGGAAGTTTCTTCGCACGGAATTGCTCTGAAACGCGTGTTGGCCTGCCATTTTGCAGCCGGTGTGTTCACGGGATTGGGGCGCGACCATCTGGATTTTCATGGCAGTCCCAGCGAATACCGTGAAACCAAGGTGAACTGGCTCTTAGACGATGTTCAGGACAGTCCCAATGTTCGCGGGATCGTGACACCCTTCGATGACGACGCGGGCCAAGAAATTTACCGGGAATTTCGGGGTCGTGTCTTGTCGTTTGGCTTTGATGATGACTCCGACATTTATCCCGAAGCGCTCGAATTGACAGCAGCAGGCACCAGAGGTCGGGTACTCACACCACGGGGCACCCTGAGTTTGTTCCTTCAGGCGCCGGGTCGTCACAACGTGCGCAATGCCATGGCTGCCATTGGTGTCGCGTCATTGTTGGACATTGAGCCAATCGCTGTGGTTGAAGGCCTCCAGCGATTTCGAGGAGCCCCGGGGCGATTTGATTCCGTCGAAAATGCGCAAGGACTTACGGTTTTTGTGGACTATGCCCACACACCAGATGCTTTGGCCGTGGCCATTGAGTCCTTGCGGGAGATCACCGAGGGGCGCGTTATTGTGGTCTTCGGCTGTGGCGGTGACCGGGATCAGCAGAAGCGTCCGGAGATGGGCGCCATCGTGGCGGAACACGCCGATGTGCTGGTTGTGACGTCCGACAACCCCCGCACCGAGTCGCCCACAGCCATCATCGATCAGATCATGGCGGGCATTGCGACATCTCCCGACGCGGGGACCGTTCATGTCGAACCCGATCGTCGCGCGGCGATCAAGCAAGCCATCGAATTGGCCAATCCGGGTGACGCCGTGTTGATCGCTGGAAAAGGCCATGAAAGCAAACAGATCATTGGTGACAAAGTGATCGCTTTCGACGACCGACAGGTCGCGGCAGAGGTACTGCAGTAATGGCTTGGACTGGGCACCAGGTACGCGACGCGATGGGTGGTGTTTTGCGCTCCGGTGGGGAACAACTGTGCACCGGGGTGTCCACCGACACTCGAACCCTACAGTCAGGCGACCTGTTCATCGCCCTTCGAGGAGCGCATTTCGATGGGCACGCATTCATCGACGCCGCGCTGGAGCGAGGCTGCTGTGGGTGTGTTGTGGAGGCGGGCGTCGCGATCGAGAAATTCTTGGACGAACGCGTTCTTGTGGAAGTCGTCAATACCCTAACGGCGTTGGGTGATTTGGCCTCCGCGTACCTACGGAAACTGGATACGACGGTGATCGGTGTGACCGGTTCGAATGGAAAGACCAGCACCAAAGACATGATCGCCACCGTCCTGGGTGCCTACGCGTCGGTAACGAGCAATTATGGCAATTTCAACAACCGGATCGGTTTGCCCCTTTCTGCACTCCAAGTGCAGGCGAGCCATCGGTACGCCGTTTTTGAAATGGGCATGAACGAGCCGGGCGAAATTGAGCAATTGGCGGACATTGCGGAGCCCAAGGTAGCTCTCATCACGTCCATCTCGGCGGCTCACTTGGAGGGGCTTGGTTCTGTCGACGCCATTCGAGAAACAAAGGCGGCGCTGTACCGTGGCTTGGGGCCCGATGATGTGGCGGTCGTTAACGGACGAGATCCTCATGTGATGCGCGCTGCAGAAGGAATTGCTGCCCGGAAAATTGTGGTGGGTGAAGACGATGCGGATGTGAGGGTGGAAGGCATTCGTCGCATTGGTGTCGGTGCGTTGGAGGCGACCATCCGCATTGGCGACCGCAGCATGCCGCTGCGTATCCGTGGGATCGGGCAACACAACATTTGGAATGCGGCCCTGGCGGTTGGGGTGGCTGTGGCGTTGGATCTTGATCCGCTCCTGGGGATCGAAGCGTTGGCGTCGCACCAAGGCCCCAAGGGCCGGTTGGAATGGGCACCTATTTTGGACGGCCCCAACATCCTGGATGATACGTACAACGCCAATCCGGAGAGCAGCAGGGCAGCGCTGCGGACGCTGGTCGAGTTGTGTGACACGCAGACCAGCGTCGCTGTATTGGGCGACATGCTCGAGCTTGGCGAATCGGCGGAACAACTTCACGAAGAAATTGGCCAGTTTGCAGCGGACGTGGGTGTTGATGTGCTCTTGGCCATGGGGAAATACGCTCAGCAAACGGTCCAGGGCTTCGGTCCCGGTGGTGAGGTGGTCTCGGATCACGCGGTCGCCGTCAATCGTGTCTTGGACAGCGTTGGTCAAGGCGACTGGGTTCTGGTGAAGGGTAGTCGCAGCATGCGTATGGAGCAGGTCGTGTCTTCCCTACAGACGTCATACGCTCATGGAGGTCGGTAGTGTTTCACTGGCTCTATGAGATGTACTTTGATCAGTTCACGCCCTTGCGCGTGTTCAGTTACCCGTCGTTTCGGATTGTGGCATCGATTGGGACGGCTATGTTGATCACGCTCCTGCTCTACCCGTGGTTCATCAACAAACTTCGGGCCAAGCAAGTGGGCGAACGCATTCGAAGCGATGGCCCCGAGGGGCATCAGAAGAAGGCTGGTACCCCGACCATGGGGGGCATCTTGATCGTGATTGCCCTCGTGTTTTCGACGTTGTTGTGGACCCGACTGAACAATCCATTGGTGTGGTTGGTTTTGCTCGTGACGGTGGGATACGCCTGCATCGGTTTCGTGGATGATCTGGCCAAACTCAAAGGCAAACAATCGGGTTCTCGAGGCCTTAGTGAACGGAGCAAACTGGTCGCGCAATTTGCGGTTGCATCACTTGCGTTGGGTATTTTCTTTTGGGGTCTTGATCATGCGGCCATGGGATATGCACCCGACGAACACCTCAAACTGTATTTTCCATTTCTAAGAGCCGACTGGTACTACGTTGTTTTGCCGGTGGCTGTTTGCGCGGGTTTGGGCATCATGGTGATTGTTTCCACCTCCAACGG
>Ga0310121_10005687_pt1 | contig 10650 bp, 6 predicted proteins | sample CB27_Tmax_986_MG_FD_203504 | JGI IMG/M metagenome (GOLD analysis project Ga0310121, IMG submission 203504) | Marine microbial communities from Western Arctic Ocean, Canada - CB27_Tmax_986 | ecosystem: Environmental > Aquatic > Marine > Oceanic | place: Canada: Western Arctic Ocean | collected... | reverse complement strand
GAATTCCCAGCTCCGCTTTGCCGAGCAAAAATGCCAGGCCCTTTTCTTTGCAGGTGGCGACAATGAAGAGGTTTTCGTCGGTCGCGGGCAACTTGTGTTCTTGCAATTGCTTACGGGCAGCCTCAAGACCTTTCGTCGGGTCCTCGTCGTTCAACTCCAGCGGTGGTCGGGTCGTTGGCTCGAGCTCCAGCTGCTCCGCCGCGAGTGCGACCGTCTCGGGGTCGGGGGCCACCGGCGTCTTACCAAAGTAGCCCAAGACCATTTTGCCGTACGGCTCGGCGATCTTTTCCCATGGGCCAAACATTACATTGTTGAACGCCTGCTGGAAATAAAACTGCGAAACCGGCGTGACCGACGTGCCGTAACCGCCGCGGCGGACGACGTCGCTCATTGCTTTGATCATGTCGGTGTAACGGTCCATTATGCCATTGTCGCGCAGCATCTGAGTATTGGCCGTTAGGGCTCCGCCCGGCATCGGGCTCCAGGGGATCAAGGGCTCGACCGAGGTCGCTTCGGGCGGCAAAAAGTAGTCGCTCATGCAGTCTTTAAATACTTCCTCAGCGACACGAATCTTGTCGATGTCGATATCGAGTGTGTAGTCGCTGCCCCGCAGCGCGTGCCACATCACCAGCACATCGGGCTGACAGGTGCCGCCTGAGCAGGGAGCAAGTGAGAGATCGATTGCGTCGGCTCCCGCGTCGATTGCCGCCTTGTAGGCCAGCACGGCTGAGCCGGCCGTTTCGTGCGTGTGAAAGTGGATGGTGGTCTCTTTCGGCAGCATCTTACGTGCACGCTTGATCGTCTCGTAAACCTTTGACGGTACGGCTGTTCCTGAAGCATCTTTAAAACAGACGGCGTCGTAGGGGATTTCGGCGTCGAGAATCTGTTGCAAGATTGACACGTAAAACCCTGCGTCGTGGGCTCCTGTGCAACCAGGTGGCAATTCCATCATCGTCACAACGACCTGGTGCTTCAGTCCCGCGTCGACAATGCACTGACCGCTAAAGATGAGATTGTTGACATCGTTGAGTGCGTCAAAATTACGAATGGTCGTCATGCCATGCTTTTTGAACAACTTCGCGTGCAGTTGGATGACATCGCTCGGTTGCGACTCCAGCCCGACAACGTTCACGCCACGGGCGAGCGTTTGCAGATTGGCGTCTGGGCCGGCCGTCTCGCGGAAAGCGTCCATCATCGAGAAAGCGTCTTCGTTACAATAAAAGTAAAGCGATTGAAACCGAGCACCGCCGCCTGCCTCGAAATACGAAATCCCCGCGTCGCGGGCCGCTGCTAAGGCCGGCAGAAAGTCGGGCGTTAACACGCGCGCCCCGTAGACCGACTGAAAGCCGTCGCGAAAGGCAGTGCACATAAAGTCAATTTTTTTTGTCACGCTAGTTCCTCAATAACTCGTAGAAGTTGCCTTCGCCTTGTTTCCGCACTACTGCTAGTTCTCTATGAAAGACACGACTCTCAGCTTGCGTAAATGAAGGCCGACATTCGCTAGTTTGATAACACCGACCACAGCACGCCGGCTGCCACGGCCGAGCCGATCACTCCGGCAACGTTGGGTGCCATCGCGTGCATCAGCAAAAAGTTGTGCGGGTCTTCCTTCTGGCCGACCATCTGCACGACACGCGCCGAATCGGGCACCGCCGAGACGCCAGCCGCCCCGACCAACGGATTGATTTTCTCAGTTAAAAACAGGTTCATAAACTTTGCGAACAACACGCCTGACGCTGTGGCGATGGCAAACGAAAGTGCCCCAAGGCCGAAGATTTGTAGCGATTCAGGCCGCAAAAATGTCTGCGCCTGGGTGCTCGCTCCAACGGCAAACCCAAGCAGAATCGTCACAATATCAATCATCGCTGTTCGCGCGGTATTGGCTAGCCGTTCGGTGACCATACTTTCCTTCATCAGATTGCCGAAGAACAGCATGCCGATCAAAACCAGCGAGCCAGGCGCGATCAGGGTACAAATCAGGAACGCCACGATCGGGAAAATGATCTTCTCATGACGACTGACTTGGCGCGGAGCCGCCATCCGAATCAAGCGCTCTTTCCGCGACGTCAACAATTTCATGATCGGCGGTTGGATCACTGGCACCAACGCCATATACGAGTAAGCCGCGATCGCAATGGCTCCCAATAAATGGGGCGCCAATCGTGAAGCGAGAAAAATCGCGGTCGGACCATCGGCCCCACCGATGATGCCAATCGCTCCCGCTTCGGCTGGAGTAAATCCGAGGTACATCGCACCAAGTAGTGTCAGGAAAATGCCCATCTGCGCCGCTGCGCCTAGCAGCACCAACTTGGGGTTCGAGAGCATCGTCGAAAAGTCGGTCATCGCCCCGATGCCCAAGAAAATCAACGGAGGAAATACTCCCTGGCTGACGCCGTAATAAATCAGACTCAGCACGCTTCCCGATTGGTAGCGAATCGCGCCGTCCTCGAGAACCATACCACCTTCGTCATAAACACTCAGCGCCATGCTCGAAATTGTCGGAATGTTGCCAACAATTACTCCAAAACCGATCGGCAGCAGCAGCAGTGGTTCATAATCTTTGATGATCGCCAATCCGATGAAAATCAATCCGATGACGATCATGATTGCGTTGCCCCAGGTCATCTGGGCAAAGCCGGTCGTCTCTATAAAATCCCACAAGATGTTCATCGAATGCTTCTCTCGTTTTTCTCTTGATCAAGCGTGCGAAGTCAAAGTCCAATGAAATGTCGGCGCATCCAGCGGCAAATACTCAGCGCTGTTTGTGCGGAGCATCTATTTGGAGCATTCATTCAGATCATTCATTAAGAACTGCGCGCCGCTTTCTCCATTTCGAGATGGAGGACAAAACCTATCGCCGCCACGATTTTTTCTTTGTCGATTGGCAACTGCTCCGCAACACTCGGCGCCGCGACACCCGACGCCGCGACACCCGACGAGTGAGCATGAGACTCTAGTCGCGGCAAAATTGGCTCCAGCATATCGAGCACAATCGGCAGTAGCCGGATAAATAGGCTGATGATCACCAATGCGAAAAAGACGATCAGCATCCCGGTTGCGGCGATGCTCAGGCCCTCTCCGGCCGAAATGGCCTCAAAGCCCGTGGTTTGTGCAAATAGAAAATACATAGTGGCTAACCGAAACTTCCTTTCCTGTTGCGAACCGCACTATAGTACCTCACAAACGTATCCCGTAGAAGCGCTCTTAGAGAGCAAATTGGTCGATGAGCACTGGGGGAACCTTAGGAGCGTCCATACGGGGGCCACAAAATAGTTGCGGGAATGTGCTTGTGGACTGTTTCACAGCTGCGTATCCTGATAGCCGGTCGTCATATGCTTCGTCCTTAATGAAATCCTTTTCAATCGTTCAGGTCTCGTCATGTCAAAAGCAAATCCCAAATCTCCGCAAACGGCAAGTCGACGTGAATTTGCCCAAGCTTCCGCGGGGCTAGCGGCGCTGGGCTGTGCGGCAATGACGACGGTGGCTCAGGCTGCAGAAGAAACTTCCCCGCTGTCGCTGATTCGACCGAGAGATACGGTTCTTTTCCAGGGCGATTCGATTACCGACGCGGGACGCGATCGCAAAACAGCCAGCAAGCCGAACAAACAGGCACCACTCGGCAATGGCTATGCTTGGCTTGCGGCGGCGGCGCTACTCGTCGATCGACCTGACGACCAGATCAACATCTTCAACCGCGGGATCAGCGGCCATAAGGTGTTTCAGCTAGACGAGCGGTGGCAGAAAGATTGCTTGGACATCAAGCCCAACGTGCTGAGTATCTTAATCGGTGTCAATGACATTTGGCACATGCTCAATGGCAATTACAAAGGCACCGTCGAGATCTACGAGAAAGACTATCATGCCCTCCTTGAGCGCACCAAAGCAGTACTGCCCGATGTGAAGCTGGTCATCTGCGAGCCGTTCGTGCTGCGATGCGGCGCGGTCGATGAGAAGTGGTTTCCAGAATTCGACAGGTACCGGTCGGCAGCGAGGCGAGTTAGCGATGCCGCCGGAGCGACCTTTGTACCGTTTCAGAGCATGTTTGACCGTGCGATCGTACATGCCCCGCCGAAACAATGGGCGGGCGACGGAGTGCATCCCTCGGGAGCAGGGGCGGCGCTTATGGCACACAGCTGGTTGCGCACAGTGGGGACCTGATAGTAACACGACTCTCCGAGTCGTGAGTCGCATGCTTTGACACGGTTAAGAATGAAGGTCAATTCACGACTCTCCTGAGTCGTGTTGCTCTGGAAGGCTATCTGCGACGACCCGCGCAAGTAGCAATCGCCAGGGCTAGACCCATCAGCAAAGCAGTTGTCGGCTCGGGAACCGTCGTGTTGATGTCGATATCGATGCTCTTTTTCTTGATGAAAGCAGTACTGACATCGTCGGCAGCAGTTAGGAGTGTGTTGTCGAAAGTCAGACGGACTTTGGTCGCACTGCCGTCGATCTGCTGACCGCTGAGATATCCCGTCACGTCAATACTGGCCGCGCCATTCCAGATGACCGCCGCGCCATCGTCGAGGGGACGAGAGTAGATTCCACCGTTGGGACCGCTGCCGCTGCCAAGAATCAAGTTGGTCGCCTGGACCGGCAGACTCACCGCGACATTGTCGACCTCGAGTACCGTCCAGAAAAACGCAGCACCGACTTCTGCGCTCGCTTGTCCGCCGGCCAGCCCGCTAAGCGAATAGTCGCCCAGTTCGGTAATTGTAATATCGTCGATCGTGGCGCCAGGGGCGGCCATGATGGTCGTAGAAAGCGTGCTATCGATCACATCGGCCGAGTTATTCGCGGACTGGGAAGCAAACCCTTGTGGGTCGAGATGCAACGAATTCCCCACACCAATCGGTCCACCCGTTCCGGGCATCGGTGCAAAAACCGAATTGGCAAGATTGTTGTTCTCAGTCACATCGACGAACACGACGTCGTCGCCGGCGATGTCTCCCCAGTGAAAGGTACCAGCGATGGCGGTTGTCTGGCTCAGACCCAAAGCCACCAAGGCGACCAGTGCAACACGGCCCCAAACACGATTGAAACAAGTTTTGAACATCATCTTATTGCCTTCTCCGTCTCTTAAACGTACGAACCCTGAACATGCCCCTGTTACCGCCCTAAGCGCAGCGGTACACTCTCAGGCATCTTGCAGATGCAAACCGGGGGGGAGAGACTGTCTGCTAGGCTTCTTGAAGGCAGACAATCCAATATGCGAGATAAGCGACATTGCTTCGGCAGGACACTGGCAGCAGGTTACCGAAACCCTTGCTCTCTTTTGACTATGCTTGCGGCAAATCGCATTGTCAAGAAAATACTGATTGCCACGAAATAACGCGAGAAAACCGCCCCATTTTCCGGATGCTCAGCCAATTTTTGCAAACCGCGACAGCTAGAAGAGAACTGCTATATGGCGTCTAATTCAATCGTCTTCAGATAACAACTCCGCTTCACTTTACTGCTTCACTCTACGGGGAAAGATAAACGATGCGACAACTGGTATTCACGCTCGGCCTGACGCTCACGATGTTTACCTGCACGGTGACTCTGTGGGCGGAGGTCGATCAGCGGCCTTTGGAAGTTCTGATCGAGCCGGCATTCCCGGAGTTGGACTGGCCCGACTGGCTGACCGGCGCCGAGGAAGGCTTGGCCCGAAAACTATGGCCAATCGTTATCACTGGAGCAGGCGACGGCAAGAATCGGATGTTTGTCGCTTCGCAATATGGCTCCATTCACCTCTTTGATAATTCGCCACAGGCGAAACAGGTCACCACATTTCTCGACATTCGCGACCAAGTTGCCTACGACCCGAACGAAAACGAAGAGGGCCTACTGGGACTGGCCTTTCACCCTCAGTTTGCGAAGAACCAGCAGTTCTTTGTCTTCTACACAGCGGCACGAAAAAAAGGCGACGCGCGACGATCCGTGATCTCACGGTTTCGAGTCTCCGCAGACGATCCCAATCGGGCCGACCCGGAGAGTGAAGAGATTTTGCTGACTGTGCCACAAGAATATTGGAATCATAACGGGGGGACGATCACCTTCGGGCCAGACGGTTTCCTCTACATTGCGCTAGGCGATGGGGGCGCTGGCAATGATCCGCACATGAACGGCCAGAATTTGCAAACACTGCTAGCCGCAATTCTACGAATTGATATCGATCATCGAGACGAGAAACTCGCCTATGCCATTCCAAGCGACAACCCGTTTGCTAAAGAAAAGAAGTTAGCACGCGGTGAAATCTGGGCGTACGGCTTGCGCAACGTGTGGCGAATGAGCTTCGATCGCGCGACTGGAACTTTTTGGGCAGCGGACGTCGGTCAAAACCTCTGGGAGGAAATCAACATCATCCATCGCGGTGGCAACTACGGCTGGAATCTGCGTGAAGGCCGTCACGCTTTTGGCCCGGGCGGCAGAGGCCCTCGCGAAAATCTCGTTGACCCGATTTGGGACTACGGCCGCGAATATGGCAAGTCGATCACCGGCGGCTGCGTCTACCGTGGCACCAAGGTACCACGGCTCGCAGGCGCTTATCTCTACGCCGACTACGTCAGCGGCCACGTCTGGGCGTTGTGGTACGATGCGGCCACCAACCAAGTCACCGCCAATCGAACGCTGCGCGAATCGGGTGCGCCGGTCGTTACCTTCGGCGAAGATGATCATGGCGAAGTCTATTTTACTTCTCCGCAGGGTGACATCCTCAAGTTTTCGTCCCCCGCGATAGCCAATTGAGCCTGTTACTTCGCGGTACTCAGCAAAGCGACGAACACGTTGATCGCACTCGACCACGGAGAGGGCGTATCACCAGGGGCGACCGCGGCGGTGCGGCGAGTCTTCGGAGCTTTCGCATCCTCGCGTCGGCTGAGTCGTGTACTGTCGGCGATCGGCTGCAGCGTTTGGGCCACTTGATCGATAACAGGCTCCAACAGCATCATGTCGACCGCCAACTGCTGGACTTTACTAAATGTGCCACTCGCCTGCAACAATCCTTGCTTGAGGTCCCAAATCTGGTTGAGAGCATCCTCAGCCGCTGATATGTCTGCCGTTTGCTCCAGGACGGTTCGCTTAAGTCCGGCCAGCTGGCCAAGCTGCGTTTGAGCGGTTGACAAATCTTTCGTTTCGCTTGCCAGGTGTTCGCAGAGCTGATCAATCTGAGCGAGCGATTGTTCAGCGTGTTGCAAGTTTTGGCTTCGATCGGCGAGTTGCGTTTCGAGGAGCGACAACTGTCCGCGTAAGCGGGTGATATTCCCACCCAAGTCCGATTGCTGCTGGCCAAGCTGGCAGAGTGAACCGTTTGCCTGGCGGGCAACCTCGCTGGAGGCGGTGATCGAAGCAGAAATTTTCTTCATATCGCTCAAGGTGGTCGCCGCGCTCGCAAGTATCTGGCTGTAGCGATTGACTTCGGATCGAACTTCTTCGAGCAGCTGCAAGGAGGCAGTCGCCTGGGCTACCTCCTCAGCCTCCAGCATCAATCGCTCGCGAAGTACAGAGAACTGTGCCAAGGCTTGCTCCGCGCCAGCCAACTTTTCGCCCTGGACGTCGAGCAGGTTGATTAGCCGCAAACCGTGGCGGACAGTATCGTCCTTGCTTTGCAACTTCTTGACTGCGATGACCAGCTTGTTGCACTGCCGTTCGAGCATCATCATGTGTTGCTGCGCCGGACGTACGAAGCCAATATAGGTCGCGGCGACGAATACCAGGCTGGCTAGTACCAGCGGCGTCAAGGAAATGCGGGCGGACTGGGGTAATTCCTGTTGATCCTGCTGGGCCATCGCTTGGACCTCCTATGTCTCGATACGGGGGGGTTCTTTTACATGATTCGGCAGCTGCGGAGGCAGATTGTGGTGCAATTCTCAGGAATCGCATCATCTCGACCGTAGCGGAAAGACGGGTCGCACGGGCCATACGGAAAGTTGGAATGGCTACGACAAGATCCAAGGCGTGTAGGCATCGAGCGCCGCGGTAAGGATCACCATGGCGCAGCTGCGATGTGTAGTGCTGCGCGGCCGAAATGATTACCGCTGCGCGGCTACTTTGGTTACTGCTGCTCTGTTGGCATTTTCTTAAGCGTTTGCAGATAAGCAACCAAATCAGCCATTTCCTGTGGAGATACGAGCTTAGGCAAGTCACTGGGCATCAGCGACACGTCCACTTTCTTGAATTCCTCAAGCTCATCACGTCGCAATTCCTGCAGCACAGCCTTGTCGGTCTTTAGCGTGACGGTCTCGTCCGTTTCGCTTATCAACACGCCGGTTAGCGCCGTGCCGGCGGCGGTGAGCGCCTGATATGCCTCGTAATTATGACTGACCGCGGCGCTAGGATAGAGCAACGCTTCATACATGCCCGTACGACCAAGTTTGCTGCCAATTTCGGTCAATGCTGGTCCGACTTCCTTGCCGACGTCACCAACCTTGTGACACGTCGCACAGTTGGCTTTGCTCGCGAATAATTCGCGGCCGCGCCCGGCGTCACCCGACAATTTCATCCATTCGGCTACCGGCAGTCGCTCTGTCTCGACAGCGGCTCGTTCGGGTTGAAGCTTTGCAGCACGCCCCCGCAGCTCCTTCCAGGGACTCATGCGTAGAGCGTACAACAACGCCGTTTGCATCGACGGCTCGAGCCGCCCCGCCTCGGCGAGCCGCACCAATCGCTCGGCTCCTCCTCTGTTGCCGGCAATTGCCCGCACCGCCTCCCGGCGCGAATCTGGGTCGGCCTCGACGTCATTGACCATCGGCATGAGGAGCTGCAGCGCATTGGGTTCTGCAGTCAGCGCAAGCATCCGCGCTAATTGCACTCCTGCGACTTCGCCTTGTCCAAGTTGTGTTTTCAACGGCTCCAAGTAATCTTGTTGGACTAGAAATCGCAGCAATTCGACACCCTTGTCCGTATCAGCCAGCGGCCCGCCGGCTAGCGAAAACAGATCGGCATAGCGATCGTCTAGCCGAAATTGCCTGACCAGCGCGGCGTAATTTTCGTCGTGTACCATATCCCGGAGCAATTCAGCCAGCAAAGGGGCTAACCGCAGACTTCGAGATTCCTTCGATAAACGCTGGAGTGCCTCGACGGCAACAAGCTCTCGGCGATCTGGCGGCAGTTGTAGCGACTTTTCGGCCAGATCAATCAGTAAATTGTCGCGATCCTCTGCCTTGTTAAAGTCGATCGCACGCAACAGGCTTGGCAATTCGTCACTTGGCGTTGCTGGGTCAGCCAACAAGGCCGTCAGCTTTTGCAACGTCTGCTTGCCGCGAGATCGCCAGATCAGCATCCGCCCGGCAGGCGTTCGCCATGCCTCGCTGCCGGCGCGGGCCAGCCACGTTTCCAGGCAACTATCCCAGTCCATTTCCGCTGACAATCCCAACGCTTCCAAATACCAGCGATCGGAGCCGTCATACTGTTCGGCGAGTCGTGCCCAAAAATGCCGTGCAAAGCCTTCCTGCCAGTGACGCCGCAACGCGATAGCCACCGCCCGCCGCACCTGCGCCGAAGGATCATCAACCAAATGGCCCAGCACTCGTTTGGCCATTGGGACCTCGAAGGCGGTCGTCATTCGCGTCGCCGCCGCACGCACACGTTGGTCGGAGTCGCTGGCCGCGCGGCTCAGATACTCGGCGCCCTTTTCTGGCAAACGTGTTAGCAGCCAATAGGCGCGCGACCGCGCTCTTGCATCTTCGCTTTGAGAAAGTTCCTGGAGTGCTGATTCTGCCTCGATCCCCTTGGCAGCCAGCGCCGTCCACGCTGCATAGCGGACCGAGTTGTTTCCGTTGCATAGAGCGCTACAGGCCTTCGCCGGATCATCCAAGTCCGATCGCTGGCAGTGGTACGCAGCCCCGCGCGGGGCAACACGATAGATACGACCTCGCTCGATGTCGGCCTGACGATGCCCGCCGACACCAGGATCATACCAATCAGCAATCATCAGTGAACCGTCCGGAGCAGTCGCGGCGTCTACCGGCCGAAACCAAGGATCGCCGCGGCCGTCGATCAAGTCAATCGTTTCCGCTGTGTAACCCGCCCCTTGGGCTTTTGGCAAGTAAACGCGCACCACGTTGTGTCCTGGCTCACAATGAACAATGCCGCCGCGCAGCCGCGCGGGGAGCAAGTCGGCCTCGTAAACCTCGACACCCGACGGCGAGCCGCTGCCATTGTTGAGGACGTTCGGAACCGAACCCGGATCGTTCTGATGCCAGTGGCGCTGCGGAATTTCCGTGTGCGTCCCAGTACGTCCGTCCAATCGCCACCCCTGTCCGGTGAGCTCGTCGGTGTAGCCGTAGTTTCCGCCGGAGAGTGTGTAACAAAAACGCGTGCCGCGATTACCATCGTCGTCGTTGTCGGTAAACCAAACGTCGCCAAAGGCGTCGACGATCAGTTCATAACTATTGCGTAGATTATGGGCCAAAACTTCAAACTGATCACCGACAAGGTTTTGTCGAAAGGCCATACCTTGTCGATACGGTTTGCCATCATTACGCACTTCGCGACCAAAGACATCGACGACGACTTTGCCTTCTGGATCGAAAACACCTTGATTCGCATTGCCCAGATTCCAGTAGAGACAACCGTCTGGTCCAAAAACAAAAGCGTGCGCCGAGTGATCGTGCTGCGCGTCGCCTGTTTTCGTGTAAAGCAACTCTTTTTTGTCTGCTCGACCGTCGCCAT
>Ga0310121_10005686_pt1 | contig 10650 bp, 17 predicted proteins | sample CB27_Tmax_986_MG_FD_203504 | JGI IMG/M metagenome (GOLD analysis project Ga0310121, IMG submission 203504) | Marine microbial communities from Western Arctic Ocean, Canada - CB27_Tmax_986 | ecosystem: Environmental > Aquatic > Marine > Oceanic | place: Canada: Western Arctic Ocean | collected... | reverse complement strand
CCATGTCCACAACAATCGTGGCAGCTACGCCCCCTTCGAACGGCGTCAGGGAAGCTTCGTCCGTGTCGTCCGACGTCCTCAATCTCGGCCTATTGACGTGGCGTCAGTTCGGTGGCCTTCCAACAAAAGCGACCGGCAATCGTCACCTGAACAGACGATTGTGTGGGGCGGGAATCGTGCTCAATGAGTCGCGCGGGGCCGCAGCGGCTCTCGCCGGCCTGGCCGCAGCTAACGTTGGTCTGCGAGATGGATCGACCGCGGCGGGTTGCTGAAGACGTGACCGTCAAACTGGACCGAGTCTCTCTCGGCGTCCATGTCTTGGAAACTCTTAACTTTGGACCCCGGCACAAGGCGTAGTTGGGTCGAACACTCGGATCAAGCGCACCGGAGCACCTGAAAAACGGCTTCGCCGGGCCACGAAGCGCAGCCCACGCAACGAGTCTTCGCTCAGGCGGAAAGTAGACGAAATATGCTGTTTAGTGTCAGCCGGTATTTCCCCGACCTGACGTCCTCGGCGGTAGTTCCACACCGCCCTGAAGGCTATCACGACAATGCCAGCTACCAGTACGATGAGTCCGGCGATCACATAACCGGCTCCCAACGTCAGCATCGACGCTCCAACGACAGTCATCACCGCAATGGGCTTCTGTCCCCGAATCATAGCTACCTTCTATCCACCCAAGCCCGCAACACTCGCGCGTTCGTCGTAAGCACTTAACCGTATACAGAAAACCAGATTCCAAGGAAACAACACGCAGAGGTCAGCTTCAAGGCAATTATGGGTCTTCGGACTTTACCTGTCAATGGAAATCGTAGAAGTCATCAAACAAAGGCTGGACGCCCTTGGACTTGAGCAACGCCAGCTTGCGGACGCCGCCGAAATCACAGAGTCGTACATATCCCAGCTACTGACGAGAAAGAAACCGCCGCCGGAGCCAACCCGTACGGACATATACGGCAAGATGGAGAAGCTGCTCGATTTCCCGGAGGGCGCTCTTGCCCGAGTCGCGGAGCTTCAGCGCAGAGAAGAACTTGAAGATGAAGCTCGGGTCACCTGCTTCCCTGTACGCAGGAGTTAGGGATCTCGTCCTCCGCAAATGCAACCCTGACAAGGCGAGCGAGGTACGCCACTATTTCTAGCAACAGCCTTTTGGAGAACTCGAACGGCTGGTTATCCAGAAGCTCCTTGAGCTTGTCAAGTATGTCGCGTCGGAGGAACTGGATAGCGAGGAGTGGCTTCGCTCGGTGGCCCAATTTGGTGGCCGAAGCTACGAAGAGATACGGGTCGTCATCCTCCAATTCCTCGCTTCGAACGTCCAAGACCTGTCGATCGAGAACTGAATCTCGTTCCTGGAACCGCTCGTAGAATCCTGGTACATCGACCTCGAAACGTTCAAGCTGCAATTCACTCTGAACCAGCGGCTGATTCCCCAGTCTTCGAGAAGATTCGAGTTCAGCGAGCTACCGCCCAGGGAGTCTGGCGAGGAACAGCCCGGACTGAGGGAGTTTCTGGACGACGCCCTCCTTAGCGAAGAAGCCAGCGAGCAAAAAATCGAATTTCTGAAACGGCTGGAGTTCAACGGGCGGCAGCCCAATGCTCTCTACTACTACAGGGAGTTACAGAACCTCAGAGACCCACTTCATTTTCGAGACGGAAACAGTATGCCAGGGGAATAGGTCTCCGTCCGGGGCCTTGCCTTCACCGCTCATGCCGATTGACGGAAGCTCAGTATTTGGGACGACGGGGAATCCTCGCGGACCGAACACCTCTCGACGACTCAGGGCTGCTATCGAGAATCGATGCGTCCCATAGTGTGAGATGATGGGCCAGCTCCATTCCGAACACGAAAGCGAGTCCACCGGTTCATCGCGACCGGACCATCCGGTGTGTGCCGAAGAGGCGACGAAAGCGCTCGCTGAGGAATTGGATAAGAGTGAGTTTCTGTATCGGGCCGCCCACCGTGCAGAGATGGAAGGCGTGCGCAATCTCACCTATGCGAAGGAGAAAGCGCGGCAGGCGAAGTTAGACCATGAAGAGGCAAGACGCGCCAGGACGTAGCAGCCAATGAGGTTCGACGGGCCGATCGGGGAGCCCACGAAGCCAAACGCGATGTCCCGGACGCATGTCAAAGGGGCGAACGTGTCGAGCGCCTGATGTCGGGGGTGAGGAGGACAGATGTGGACTCCAGGCGCGAGGGCAATGTGTCCAAACGGGTACACGATGGGGCTCGCCGGAAGCAACAGGAACTCCAGATTACAGAGGACGACCTGAAGCATTGGAATTTGGAGGTCGCCCGGCGAGTCGCGACGGCCAGCCGCCATAGGGCCCGAGTGAAGGAACTAAGAATGCTCCTGGAGACGGCGAGGTCGAAGGAGGCCGACGCTGACGAGGGGCTTCCTCAAACGGTGGAGCTGACCGACCGAGCACTGTCCGCTCTCAAAGATTTGCTGGACCGAACGCCGCATGATAGCGATCAGGCACTTCGGCTTACTTCCGAATCGGCCGAGGGCCCCACGATCGTAGTGGACAACGTCAAAGAGGGCGACTATGTCGCGGTTCTCGATGAGCAACCAATCCTGATCGTCGAGACCCCAACGCCGGCAGGTCTGTTCGATGTCACATTGGATCTCGACGACCAGAGAAACGGAGTCGGGCTTCGTCCTCCGCTCAAGAGAAGATTCTCCGACCGTGGAGACCACATCCTAGACAAAGGGACAAAGCATTTTCGTTTGCGGCCAGGATCGTACAAGATCGCAAATAGACGGGGGACCGCGCTTTTGGCTGAGTACCGCACGCTGCTGTCCGATACAGTCTTCCGGGACGCCCACGTCCGGGTTTTCACCAACGCCAGCGTCCCTTCAACTCGTCGTTGACGACGGCCCCTGCGGGCCATTCGCCCCTGTACAGGCTGACGATGCAATTCGCTGCCTCGGTCCTTATCGCCTTTGCCAACAGATCGTCGAGACCGGCGACATGAGGCGAGACGATGACGTTGTCGAGCTCGAATAGCGGGTTGTCCGCCGCCGTGGGCTCCTGCTCGAATACGTCCAGCTCGGCGCTCCCTATCTGACCAGACTGGAGCGCGTCCACAAGGTCACCCTCGACGACGAGGCTCCCTCGTGCGGTGTTGACCAGGGACGCACCGGGCTTCATCAGAGCGAACTTCTCACGGTCGATCATGCCGAGGGTCTCGTCGGTCAGGGGGCAGTGCAGGCTGACGTAATCGGCGGTCTTGAGCAGCGCGTCGAGGTCCAGTAATTTGATGCCCTGTCCCTTAACGAAGGCCTCTAACGAAGGCCTCGTCGGGCAGTTGCTCCGTCGCGACAACGCGCATCTTCATAGCCAGGGCCCGGAGCGCCAGGCTCTTGCCGATGCGCCCAAGCTCCACGATGCCGAGGGTGCTGCCTCGCACCGTTTTGTCTCCGCTGACCAGCGATTTTGCCAGAGCGAACATCAATGACAGCGCGTGCTCGGCCACCGCTTCGTAGTTGCCGTTGGGTGTGATTGTGACGACGATGTTATTGGCGGTGGCAGCGGCGACGTCAACCCGGCCGAAGCCGGCACCGGCGCGGGCTACGACGCGAAGATTGGGCAGGTTGTCCAGCACTCCGGCAGGGAACTGCGTCGCCCTGGCAATGATTGCTGAAGCGCCCTGAAGACGCTCGATGACTTCCTCGTCGCTCGTTCGACCCTCGGCGAGTCAATCGTCGTTCACCCATCGCAGTTCGAAGCCGCTGGTCTCGAGCAACCCTACGTATGGCTCAGCCTTTTGCTCTTGAGGGTTTCCGTTCGAGACAACCGTTGGCAATGGGAATACTCCTTGGCCGGACACCTGCTTTGGTACTTCAGCCTCCGACGGCAACGAGCTTGAACTGCTCGGCCAGAGGCACGCCAATCTTCCTGCCGATGCCCTCGGGGCCGGACCGAGCGCGGGACTCTCGCTGCTCGTTCCGTCCGCCGAACTGGCTTACGTGGCTGTACAGGGCGGCGCGCTTGGCCTTGAAAGCCTCTTCGGAGATCTCGAGGAAGCAGTCTGGCTCGTCGGAGCTCCACAAGTAGACCTCTCGTACCTTATGGGGCTCCAGTCCCTCATCGAGGTGCTCCGGGTAGGCAAGGTGGTCGCGGGCGAAAGGGTAAACAGCGTCCAGGGTCACGCGGCCGGTGATTCGGTGGTCGCGGTGGTTGATGTACTTTCGGTATGGATCGCACGTTACCACGGCGTGTGGCCGGTGCTTGCGAATCTCCCGCACGATGCGCTCCCTGAACTCGGTCGCGTCTTCGAGAGTCTGGTCGGGAAACCCGAGCATCACGACTTCCGAAACTCCTAGCACTTTGCCCGCAGCGAGCTGCTCCTTCCGCCTGGTCTCGGTCAGGTTCGCGGGATCGACCTCCCGGTCACTGGTCCCTTTGTCGCCGTTGGTACACACTACCAGGACGACCGTCCGGCCCTGGGCCGCCCAGTGAGCGATGATCCCGCCTGCACCCACTTCGGCGTCGTCGGGGTGGGGGGACACTACGAGTACGGTCGAGTTATCAGACATCTGGTCTCCTTTGGGCTAGTTGGGCTGGCGGGATTGATGCTATGGGGGGCTGGCGGCGTTGTACATCTGGGTGAACCTGAGGCCGTTCGCCGCGAGGGCGTCGATGTTGGGAGTCCTGATCTCGGACCCGTAGCATCCGATGTCGGAGAAGCCCAGGTCGTCGACTAGGACCACGACAATGTTAGGCTGGCTTGTGTCGTTCTCCGCCATTGGGGACCTTCGGTCATCTATACCTCTAGGGACATGCCGTCTTCGGCGAGGAAGACGCTGTCGCCGAAGATACTCCTAGCCTTCCTCAGCTCCCCGTTGGCGTCGGCGAGAATCGCCCGGCCGTGGTGGACGAATCCCAGCCTGTCCGGGGCTCGGCTGGGGTCGAGCAGGTACGTGCACACGTCCTCGACCGTGTGATGGCCGGTCTCCATGAGTACCAGATCGTCGTTATCCAGGAGCGACTCCACGTCCGAAGGGGCTGCTATGTCGCCCGAGTACACAACGCTCTTGCCGTCGGCCTCGATCCGGTAGGAGAACGACTCCCACGGCTCTCCGGTGGCCGGCTTGCCCAGATGGTTGTTGTGGGCGGCGACGACCCTGAGACCGTCTCTCTCGAACACGAGCCCGTCGGTCGGCGGTGCAGCCTCGATCGGGAAAGTGATGTCCTGGTATTTTTGCACGATGTTCCAGACGCCGTCCCAGATGCTCATGTCGGGCATGAACACCTTTACGGTCTTGTCGTCCAGCGGTCTCGGGTCTAGCTCCGAGAAGGTGTTGAGCTTCCGTATCGTCCAGAGCAGATTTGGAAGCCCGCCGACATGGTCTAGGTGACGGTGCGTGATGAAGATCGCCCGCGTGGCCAGAAGGTCTAGACCGAGCAGGTGGGCCGTGTAGGAGCAGCCCTCGCCCGTATCAAACCAGTAGAGCGCCCCGCCGTGATCGACCACGAAAGAGCTGTGGCGTCTGCCGGGCATCGGTTCGGTGCCACCGCATGTCCCAAGGAAGGTGATTTTCAAAACTCAGTCGCCTCCTGGTGATTCGTCAAGAGCTTCCTCCGCCATGATATGCTCAGGCTCATCTCCCTTGATCATCGGGGCATATTTTCGCTGATCAACTCCAGGCACACAACCTGACGGAAGGTTGCTCACGAGCGAACCCGTAGGGATCGTGAGCCGCAAGGTGCGACGTTCGCCGACCACCGTCGGTGGTACAATGCCGCTTCGACACGGTCACCATCTAGGTTGAAGCCATGCCAAAGAGCGCAGTTACGGGTCCGAACATTGGAACAGGTCAGTTCAGCATCAAAGGCTCTCACAGCATCGTTCCCAGCCCACCGGTCAAGGTTGGGAGCCAGCGGCAGCTGCTTATGGACGATCACGTGGTCGACGATTGGTGGGAGTGCCGGCGCACCGTACACCAGCCGACCAAGCACCCCGACAACCCGCTGATCAGGCCGACCGAGCCGTGGGAAGGCACCGGCCCCGGCAACGGCACGGTTCTGTACGACGAGCAGGCCGGTCGCTTCCGATTGTGGGGCGGAGTTTGGGACGACAAGATGCGGAACCCTGATGGGTCGAAGGCGGCGCGGTCGCTCAGGGGAATCTACTATGAGTCGGAAGACGGAGTCCACTGGGAAGCGCCCGAGCTGGGCATCCTCGAATGGGACGGGAGTACTGCCAACAACCTGATTCTGGGTGGTGACCGTCTCCACGCCGCGATGTCGGTGTTCGAGCTGCCGTCGAGGCTGTCGGACCGGGGCCGGTTCGGCATGCTCCAGGGCGTTGCAAAGCCGGGTCGCTCGACGGGACACGACCACTCTATGGACCAGATCGTCGCTTACAGCGACGACGGGGTCCGCTGGACGTACCAGGCGGAGAACCCGGTGTTCCACGCCCGCAGCGATACCTACAACAACATCGTTTACAACCGGGATCGCGACGTGTTCATGCAATACCGTCGCGCCTCCGTGAACGCCAACGAGATACGTAGGATCGCCTACTCCGAGAGCGAAGATCTGGTCTCGTGGACACAGCCGACCGTGGTGGTCAAACCCGACGAGCTCGACCCGCCGATGCTCTACGGTATGGCGGTGTGCCGGTACCAGGGCGTGTATCTGGGCACGTTGCAGATGCTGTACTTCGACGCGGAAGCGCGACACCCGAAATCCCACCAGATGGACGCCGAGCTGGCCTGGAGTAGAGACGGCGTCGAATGGAGCCGGCATCCGGAGAGACCGATTTTCCTGGAGGGAGGCCTGATCGGGGACTACGATTGGGGAATGGTCTACGCCTGGAACGACATCATCGAGCGCCCGGACGGCATCTACATCTACTACGATGGGCACGACGCTCTCCACACCTCGGCGGTACCCGGGAGCGGCGTCCGGAGCTTCTCGCTCGCGACCCTTCGGAAAGACGGCTTCGTATCGATCGATTCGGTGTCGGGCCGAGTCGGTTACATGCTTACGAGACCGCTGGAATGCTCCGGTGGCGGGCTCCACATTAACGCCAAGACCGGAGCCGGCGGCTATGTCAAGGTGGCGGTTCGCCGGGGCGATGGCGAGATGGACGGAGAGTGGCTGCCCGACTGGAGCTTCGAGACCAACGCCGTGTTCACCGGTGACGCCACCGACCACGTCGTCGGCTGGACCGAAGGGGATAGCCTGGATTCGTTGAGCGGCCAGTCGGTCCGGCTGCACTTCTGGCTCCACGACGCGGAGCTGTACTCGTTCTGGTTCGAATAGGTGTCTGTCGTAGTACCCGTACCGTAAGGAGAGTAAAGATGATTTCTACCGGTGTGATCCGAAACTGGCGAGACCAGGAGCCTGCGAACAGCCACGGGGCGGTGGGGTGGAAGATCCTAACCGAGCGGGGTCGGCTCGACCGCCCGTACGACGTCGCTCCGCTCGTCGGCGTCCACGCGATCACCTTCCGGATGCTCCAGCCAACGATGACCGAACCGGCCCACTCCCACGACGCCAAGGAGCACGTCTACTATGTGATCAAAGGCCAAGGGAAGGTACAGTTGGGCGACGACCTCTTCGACATCAAGGAAGGGGATGCGGTGTTCATGCCCGCGCAAGGTGTCCACTCGATCATCAACGACAGCGACGAGTTTCTGGAGCATCTCGTGATCAGCGCGATACCTCACTGGGCGCGGAACGGTGACGGAAAGGCGGCGGACCGAGGACGCACCGACCCAGTGATACGCAACTGGAGGGCAGGGCCGCCTCATATGAGCCACGGTGCGGTCGGCTGGTCGATCCTGGCCGAAAAGGCCTACTTTCAGGGCAAGCGGTCGTATGAACAGGCGCCACTGGAGGGCTTCCACGCCCTGACGATGCACATGATGCCGGGGGGACAGGAGGAGGGGCCGCACGAGCACGTCGGCAAGGAGCAGGTCTACTATTTCACACAAGGCCAGGGCAAGATGCTGCTGGGCGACGAGACGTTTGAGGTCCGCGACGGTGACGCGGTATACATTCCTCCGGAGACCCAGCACGCCTTCATCAACGACGGGGACGATTGGGTGAAGCACCTGATCATAAGCGCACTGGTGCCGTCGACCTGAGTTCGGCCGAGGCGAGATGGCCAGCGTCTTCAGGGCACAAAACCAAGGTGCTTCAGGGCTGCGCCTCTTCTTCGGGTGGCAAGAGCCTGATTCGCTTGACGTTGTACTCGCCGAGAACACCGCGTTCTCTGCTCGTGCCCCCACCATCGAGTCCAGCCCCTCGAGCTCGGCGCTGAAGGAAGCCAGGGACTCTTCTAGACGGGTGTATTCTGTATGGACGCTCACAGTCTGGAGAACGTGGGGTCGGAAGAGGTTGTTCAGCGCGGACAATCTCTCGCTTCCTCTGGGCCAGAAGCGCGTTGAGCTGGTCAATCATCTCCTCCTGTCTCTGTTCGTAGGTCCGGTTTTCGATGACGAGGATACGTCGCGACAGAGCCCCCTCGATTCTGATGATGAGGTCGGCCAGGCCGATGGGCTTGACGATATAATCGTAGGCGCCGTCACGCATAGTTTGAACCGCCGAAGCCATGTCCGTCTGACCTGACAGCATCACAACCGCGACATCGGGCCACCTGCTTTTCAGCTCCGGCAGGAATTCGACCCCTGACCGACCCGGCATATTGATGTCGAGAAGGACCAGATCGAACTCTTGCTTGTCCAGGACGCTCGCGGCCTCGTCCGCGCTGGGAGCGACCTCACACCAATAGCCCGCCTTTGTCAGTCCTGCCGTCAGAGAGTTCCTGATGGACTCTTCGTCGTCGACAGCCAGGATTTGCGCGGCAGATTCGGCATTCGCCATACGGCCACGTCCCGCGTCGCCTTGAACCACGCAGCCGTCGCTCCGGTCGGCGATGTACAGGTGCCGTCGCTATTGAACGCCAGCCCTTCCGGCGACTTGACCAGCGCCTCTGCGGCGGGTCCACCGTCTCCGCCAAAGGCGCCCTCGCCGTTGTCGGCGTAGACAGTGATTTCTGACTCGCTCGCGGGTACCAAGACGCCTGGTGTGGCCGCCTCGGCGGTTGGGGTCGCGGTCTCCGGCGTTTCCGGAACCTCCGCGCTCGAGCAGGCGGCCGACAACGCCATAAAGAGAGCCACGGCGAGCCGTAGGCCGGGTACATGAAGTGGGCCCGATATTTCGTGGGGCTGCTGTCACCGTTGTCTGCTCACAGTATCCTGGATTTGCCGCTCCGGCTCTCCAGCTCCGGAGTGGCTTCCATTGTGCTTCAACGCCTCCAGCGCTCTCAGGCACCGGGTCGCCGGCGGGCCATCGAAACGACCTGTGCTTCAGCATATGATGCTAGTATGCAGGACGTGAACATAGCCAGAGATCGGCGGCTGCGAAGGGTGGGTGCGGCGATTCTCGGGATCGCATTGTTGAACGGATGCGGGAACACGTTCCAGCTGGTGGGGCCCAGCATGGAACCCAGTTTCCCGGATGGGACGGTTGTAAATGTCGAAACGGTCGAGCCGGCCAGCCTCTGGAGGGGGTGATATTATCGTATTCAGGTCGACAGGAGACGAAAGCCTGCGTCTGATGAAACGAGTCGTCGGTCTGCCTGGGGACCAGGTCGAGATCAGAGCGGGCCTTGTATACGTCAATGGTCGAGTGCTGGTCGAGCCCTACGAAGTCTACGAAGACAGCGGGTCGATGGCCTCTGTTTTCCTGGCACAGGGGGAGTTCTTCGTCCTCGGCGACAACCGCAGGGCCTCCAGCGACTCGAGAGACGTTGGCGCCGTGACTGTTGAGAACACCATAGGTAGGGCCACGGATTGAGGGCGCCAGGCATGTTGGCCCTGACTTCAAAAAATATGTCGAGGTCCGCTCTGAAGTCTTCAGAAACTGACGGCGCGGCTGTCTCTTTGAACGAGAAGCTGGCTGAGCTTGCATCCGACGTTGCGTCTGCTTGCGGGTTCGACTACGTTCCTGCCGTTCTACCGCGTCGGGGTAGGGGTGGGGACTGGTCGCCTGAGCAGCGCGTGATCCGTGTCGGGATACGGGACTGGACAGCGGCGGGAGACCGCTTGTGGTACGTTGTTGCTCATGAGCTTGCCCACGCGCAGGTCGATGGAAGGGAAGGTCACTCAAGGGCGTTCTGGCGGCGCCTGTCCGACGGTCTCTGTAGGACGGGCCGTCTCGAGCTGATTCGCCACGACTTCGGATATAGAGAGGGCGCTCTACGGGCGGCGAGGGAAGGTGGGCTGGTGGACGTGCCCGGCCAGCGCGAGTTCGCCTTCGAAATAGGCGACAACCTCGTTGATCGTGATGGGACACGATGGGTTATCAATCGCAGGTTCCGCCGAGCGGGCCGACCCCAGTACAGTCTGGAGGCGCCGGGCTGGACCTGGAGGGTCCAGGAGGAGGAGATTTTGCGACAGTTCAAACCTAGGAGGAAGAGCAGGTGAAATACGATGTCGACGATTTCGAAGCGGAAGTAATCCAGCGGAGCCACACGGTACCTGTTCTGGTCGACTTCTGGGCTGAGTGGTGCGGCCCGTGCAAGGTGCTTGGGCCTGTTCTGGAGCGTCTCGCGGAGCAACATAAAGACCAATGGGTCCTCGCCAAGCTGGACACCGACGCGAATCCGACGATCTCGGCCCGTTATGGAA
>Ga0310121_10005685_pt1 | contig 10651 bp, 2 predicted proteins | sample CB27_Tmax_986_MG_FD_203504 | JGI IMG/M metagenome (GOLD analysis project Ga0310121, IMG submission 203504) | Marine microbial communities from Western Arctic Ocean, Canada - CB27_Tmax_986 | ecosystem: Environmental > Aquatic > Marine > Oceanic | place: Canada: Western Arctic Ocean | collected... | reverse complement strand
CACTGAAGGCACCTGCCGTGCCACCTTGCAGACCGTCCTGGTTGATCCAGACACGAGTGTCACGGTAACGGCTTGTGAACGCGTCCAAGTCTCCATCTCCATCCAAGTCGCCAAGGCTTACCATGCTCGCGCCATCCAATACTTGGCCACTGTCACTGAATACGCCCAGCGTGCCACCTTGCTTGTTGCCCTGGTTGATCCAGACACGACTCCTGAACGAATTGGCGAAGAAGGCGTCAAGGTCGCCATCCCCGTCCAGATCGCCCAGGCCGATGTCCGAATTTTTGCCGGTGAAAACACGCTGCCCACTGTCACTGAACGTACCTGCCGTGCCATCTTGCAGACCGCCTTGGTTGATCCAGATCCGATTGCCGCCGCCGGGGCTAACGAACGCGTCCAAATCGCCGTCGCCGTCCACGTCGCCAAGGCTTGCACCATCAACGTCAAATGTCTCCAAGTCCTGGCCGCTGTCTTTGAACGCGCCCTGCTCGCCGCGCTGCAGTCCGCCCTGGTTGATCCAGACGCGATTGCCGTCGTTGGCACGGCTAGCGAAGGCATCTAAGGTAACACCCAGAGAATAGTCTCCCCGCTTTCAAGGAATTCGGATACCCTCTTGAGCCTTTGGTGATTTTCCTAGGTCAAGTCTCAAGGAGGGGACGATGCACATACTGACGGACCAGCAGTTAGCCACGTTCAAAGATGCTGCTAGCAAATTGACCGGACCGAAAAGAAGAGCCTTTCAAGCTCAGGTCACCATTGATTATCTGGACGGCAGTGTGCGACGTGCCGAACGGGTCTTCGGCTGGGGACGACACACCGTCGAACTGGGACTCAACGAGTTGCGGACCGGGATCGTTTGCCTGGGGAACTTCTCCGCTCGCGGCGACAAGAAGACCGAAGAAAAACACGTCCAACTGGAACAGGATATTCGAGACCTGGCCGAACCCTACAGCCAACAAGATCCCAAATTCCAGTCGCCCTTTTTGTACACGCGGATCACGGCCAAGGCGATGCGGAAGGCGCTGATCGAACAGAAAGGCTGGACCGACGAACAGCTGCCTCGTGAGAACACCATCGGCGTGATTCTCAATCGCCTGGGGTACAAACTGCGTCGCGTCCAGAAAGCCAAGCCGGTCAAGAAGGTCGCTCAGACCGACGCCATCTTCGCAAACGTGGAGCGGGAGAATCAGGCGTCCGATTCCCGTCAGGATTCGCTTCGGATTTCCATCGATGCCAAGGCCAAGGTGGACGTGGGAGAGTTTTCGCGGGGTGGCCAAGCCCGCGGCCAACAGGCAACCAAGGCCTTGGACCACGACATGCAGACCAAACAGAAACTGGTTCCCTTCGGCATCTTGGACGTCGCCCTTGGCTTGCTGACGATCGTCTTCGGCACGTCGCGGGAAACGAGCGACTTTATCGCCGACTGCTTACAGCAATGGTGGGATGCCAACCGCGAGCGCTACGCGCACATCCGGCAACTGGTGATCAACCTAGATAATGGCCCGCAGAATTCGAGTTTCCGAACGCAATTCATGAAACGGATGGTGGAGTTCGCGGATCGGAACGGTTTAGAAATCGTGCTAGTCTACTATCCGCCGTATCACAGCAAATACAACCGAATCGAGCGATGTTGGGGAATCCTGGAGAATCACTGGAACGGCACGTTGTTGGACAGCGCCGCGACGGTGTTGAAATGGGCCGGGACGATGACCTGGAAAGGGCTGCGACCGGCGATCCATCTGTTGGATGCGACCTATGAGAAAGGAGTTCGCTTGGCGAAGAAAGCCTTCCAGCAGATCCGCGAACGATTGCAGCGTGACGAGGCGCTTCCCAAGTACCTGGTTCGCATCTCACCCGTGAGTCAGGCGGGGTAAACTATTTGGCGGGACTTACCTAAGTCGCCGTCGCCGTCCAAATCGCCAAGACTCATGTGCTCGTTGCGTCCCAAATTCTGACCTGTGTCGCTGAACGCACCTGCTGTGCCGCCTTGCGCGCCACCTTGGTTGATCCAAACGCCGGTCTCAGCGACCGCATGGACTATGACGGCGTCTAGGTCGCCGTCCCCGTCCAAGTCGCCAAGGGCTGCCTGCGGGCTGCTGAACGTACCCAATCTCTGGCCGCTGTCGCTGAACGTGCCAGGCGTGCCACTCTGTAAGCCACCTTGGTTGGTGAAAACATGATGGGGGCTCAGTCGGCTCGCGACGAAGACATCCAGATCGCCATCCCCGTCGAGATCTCCCAAGCTCGCGCCAACGCTCGCGAACCGCCCCAAACTCTGTCCGCTATCGCTGAAAGTGCCGGCTGTGCCGCCTTGCAATCCGCCTTGGTTGATCCAGACACGATTGGGTCTGGCTACGAAAACGTCCAGGTCGCCGTCCCCGTCCAAATCGCCAAGGCTCAAACGCAAACCGCCCCTCGGCAGTCTCTGTCCGCTGTCGCTGAACGTTCCTTGAGCGCCGCCTTGTGTGCCGCCCTGGTTGATCCACACTCGATTCAAATTCGCGACGAATACGTCCAAATCTCCGTCACCATCCAGGTCGCCAAGTTCCACACGCTGGCTGAAGGAGCTGGCGAAGCTCTGACCGGGACTGAATGTGCCCGCCGTGCCGCCTTGCAAACCGCCCTGGTTGACCCAAACGAGCCTGTCGAACCTGTTGGCGACAAAGGCATCAAGGTCGCCGTCGCCATCCAGGTCACCGAGACTCACGCCAAAGCTGGAATAGCTGCCCAAACTTTGTCCACTATCGCTGAACGTGCCTGGTGTGCCCCCTTGTGTGCCGCCCTGGTTGATCCAGACGCGGTTACCCTCGTCACGACGGTTTCCGACAAAGGCGTCTAGGTCGCCGTCGCCGTCCAAATCGCCAAGGCTCACGTCCCTGCTGAAGACGTCCCCTAAACTCTGTCCACTGTCTCTAAACGTTCCGGCCATGCCGCCTTGCAAACCACCCTGGTTGATCCAGACGCGATTACCCCCGTCCAAAAGACGGAATGGACTGTTCGCGACAAAGGCGTCAAGGTCGCCGTCGCCGTCCACGTCACCGAGACTCACGCCATGACCGTCATGCCCGCCCAAGCTTTGTCCGCTGTCGCTGAACGTGCCGGTCGAGCCACTTTGCAATCCGCCCTGATTAATCCATACGCGGTTACCCTCTCCACCATGGTTGACCACGAATGCGTCCAGGTCGCCGTCGCCGTCAAGATCACCAAGCTCCACGTCACCGCTTTGAGTAGCGTCCATGATGGGGATGCTGCTGTCGAGGATACCGCTTCCGGTTGTCGGAGATACCCGAATGGAATCAATCCGCCAACCCTCTTCAGGCAATTGGATACTCGTATCCGTGGCCATGCGCCAGCCGAGCTGCACTGTTTGACCCAGCGCCTCAGCGGGGAGTTTGGCAATCGTGTCGATGTATCCACCAGAGTCACCCGACCACGCTGCTCGGCCGGAGAGAGCACTCCCGAAGCCCGTGTTCAGCGTGGCGTTGTAGCCTCCGACGAAAAACGAACCGCCAATCGTGATGTCCTCGAACGGGCCGCTGTTGATCGAAATCTCTAAAACTCCGCCATCGAACCCAAACTCGGTGTCGTAAGAGTTACGGAAGTGCACCTGGGACATTTGTTCCGACGCCAGAAACACGGGAGAGATCAGCATGCTGTCGCTGACGTCTTCCGCATTCTGTACGAAGGCATGGTTTGACAGCAAATTGGAAGTTCCCTCGACAGTGAACCACGCGTTGTTGCTAGTCTGCCACCCGGCTGGTAACGCTGGTACAGTGACGCCCTCGAAATTCTCTAAGTCGATCAGCGCCGCGAGCATATGACGCGGCTCTAGGGATTCTGCGCGGAGCCACCGCTGATTGATTCGGTGACGTGCGCGAAATCGAAGCTGGCGCGCTCCCTTAGTCTTGCGCGCGAAAAGTTCGAGGATTCGTTGGAGACGCATCTAAAACCCCGTTTTTACTACGAGGCTGTGAAAAAAATCATGTGGATGCGGCGTCGTAATGGATCTTTTCACAGCCTGTACCCGAAAATGCGTTCGCTCAAAACAGCCTGCACGCGAGGAACTTTGAGCATAAGCGGCTATCAGTTGCTTGTCGACAAAAGCGCCCACTGGCAGGAATATATGACGACTCTTCTTACCGCTTGTCGCGAAAGGCGATGTTGCAAGACTCGCGCGGACTATGTCGCTCTCCGAAGATGACCCGGACTTGCTCAGCTAAATGGAACCACTACTTGGAAAAGGGAGAGTGATTTACCCGCATTAAGGTTGCGCAGACTGTTTTCCAAGCTCTCACGGTTCGAGGGCATTCCGTAGCGTCCCAACATCAACAGGCACAGGTTGTAGCAATGATCCAGATCGTACGAGTTGTCAAGGTTCTACGCTGCGAACTAAGGGCTTGTAAAGAAACAAGTTGTCCGTTTCGTTCAGTGTGCCACTGGCTCTGCCAGTGCTGAATCGCGATGTCCACGTCGCGTAACGAACACTGGCAAAGCCAGTGGCACCCGAAACGGTCAGGTTATTTCCATCCATTTCTTGAGAATGATTGAGGCCGGCGGAACGCGTCTGCAGTTAGCGAGAACACATGTGTGTCGGCCGAGAAAACACGTGTGTTTCATGGGATAGTCGATCGTTGTCCGTTTCGTTCTGTGTGCCACTGGCTCTGCCAGTGCTGAATCGCGATGTCCACGTCGCGTAACGAACACTGGCAAAGCCAGTGTCACTCGAAACGGTCAGGTTATTCCTCCAGTTCTTAAGAATGCTTGAGGCCGGCGGAACGCGTCTGCAGCTTCGACCTCGTGTATTTTCTTGCCGGGAATGGGCTGGTGAGGGCAAAACCTGTCTAAACGGTAGAGGGAGAATATCCCGCTCCGGCGCATTGCGAGAGCTACATTTCAGATGCCGTGATCGATCCGGCAACCCACCGTGTCGCCCCCTAGCGGCCGAACTCATGCCTTGGCAACGACAGGACATTCCGCACGGAACAATCCGCCGACATGCGCGATCCTTGATTCGTGCCGCCGGCGCCTGGTTGAAGCGCGCGCTGCCAACACCGCCCACAGAGACGGCTCGACCTCTGCTGGACATGTACCGGCTGGAAGACCGGGTGCTGTTCAGCGCGGCACCAATCGTTGATGTATCCCTCGAAGATCCGCAAGCCGGCCTGGGCGTCGAGCACGATCTGACGGATCCGGGTGAGGCGGCATTCTCGCTAGCGGAGGAAATCTCGCAGCTCTCCGATGGCGACCTGACTGAGCAGACCGATCGGGCTGTGGCAATCGCACAAACTGCGGAGGCTTTCGTTGCAGACGACGGCCGCATTGCGGCTCTCGACGACCCGCAGACGTTGGTCGAAGATGATTCGGCCGAACACAGTATGGAACGCAGCGAACTGATCGTCATCGACACCGGCATCGACGATTACGAGTCCTTCGTGCGCGACATCCAGGGGCGAGGCGTCAGCGGCACACATTACGAGATTATGTTGCTCAGCGAGCAGGAGAGCGGCATCGCACACATTAGCGGGCTGCTTGCACAACGCCGTGACGTCGATGCGGTGCATTTGGTCTCCCACGGCAGTCAGACGGGCGTCCAACTGGGCAGCGACTGGTTGAGCGCCGATAGCTTCGCCGGTTACGCCGACGAACTGCAATCCTGGCGAGGGGCCCTGGCGGCTGAAGCGGACTTGTTCATCTACGGCTGCGATTTGGCCAGCAGCGAGAGCGGTCAAGAGCTGCTCGCCTCGCTGGCGGCGACTTGCGACTGCGACGTTGCGGCGAGCACCGACGATACGGGTCATGTCACGCTCGGTGGCGATTGGGATTTGGAGTATTCGACGGGCAGCATCGAGACCTCGATTGCCTTTAGCAGCGATGTCCAGCAAGGATGGTTGCACCTAATGGCCTTGGAGACCATTCGCGACGAGTTTAGCTCCGTCTCGTATGGCAATAACGACGGCAGCCAGAACTGGACGGGCAATTGGATCGAGACCGACGACGGAGATGGTGGCCCCTCGGGTGGGCTAATCTCGGTCAGCACAAATCGGCTACGGCTTGAGGCGGACGTGATTGGAGACAAGATCTTTCGCCAAGCCGACCTCAGCGCCGCTAGCTCGGCCACGCTGACCTTCGATTACGACAATCAGCTGACCAGAGGCAATGTGAAGGTCGAAGTATTCGATGGCAGCAGCTGGAGGACACTCCAGACCTACACTCCCGGCAATACGGGCACGGGCAGCGAAAGCTTCGATATTACATCGGACATCGCCTCGAACACTCGTCTCAAATTCGAGTTCTACGTCTCAGCCAGCGGCAACGCACCGCTCTACATCGACAACGTCCAGTTCGAATACCCTGGAACGACGAATACTCTGGTCGTCGATACCACCAGCGATGTGTCCGACGGAGACACGACTTCGATCTCGACATTGCTGAGCAACAAAGGAGCCGACGGGAAGATCTCGCTACGCGAGGCTATCGAAGCAACCAACGGCACACCAAACGACGTCACGCCGGACGAGATTCACTTCAATATCATCGGCGGTGGCGTCCAAACCATCTTACCGACGAGCTTACTTTCCTCGATCCTCGATCCTTTGATCATTGATGGCTACACACAACCGCTAGCCTCAGCCAACACGCTGGCCGTTGGCAGCGACGCGAATCTGCTGGTCAAACTGGACGGCAGTTTGCTCGGCGGCGGGTCGGACGGCATCACGATCGATCCGGCGGGCGGCGGCAGCACCATCCGCGGGCTGATCATTACCAGCTTCACCCGCGACGGCATCGTGCTCAACGGCGACAACAGCAGCATTCTCGGCAACTGGATCGGCCCCGACGAAACCGGAAATGCTGGTCCCGGAAACGGTGACGACGGAATTCAGATTGCCGCCGATGGGAACATCATCGGCACTGTGGCTGCTGCCGATCGCAACGTGATCAGCGGCAACGGCCAGCGAGGTATCGAAATCTTTGTCACGGATCCGGCCGACGCAGTTAGCAATGTCATCCGCGGCAACTACCTGGGCGTGGGGGCTGACGGCACGACGCTGCTGGGAAACAGCGACCACGGTATCTTCATCGAGGGCGAAGCCAACAATACCATCGGTGGAACCGCGGCGGGCGCCGGGAACGTGATATCGGGCAATAGTGGGCGCGGCATCTTCATCAAAGGGGATGATGCCGACGAAATCACCATTCAAGGCAACTCGATCGGCGTGGATGCGACCGGCGCCGCGCTAGGCAACGGAGATGCGGGAATCCGCATTGAAAACGACTCGGATAACAACCTGATCGGCGGCACGGCTGCCGGCGCGGGAAACATCATCTCCGACAACTCGGGCGACGGGGTCTTGATTGTCGCCGGCGCCAGCACCGGTACGGCGATTCAAGGCAACTCGATCTACGGTAACACTGGTCACACGATCGATCTCGGCGACGACAACATCAACGCTAACGATACGGACGATGCGGACAGCGGCGCGAACAACCGGCAAAACTCGCCGGTCATCACATCCGCCGTAACCGACGGTTCGCAGATCACGATCTCCGGGTATTTGCACACCACGCCTGGCGGCGTGCCGCAGACGTACCGGGTCGAGTTCTTCGGTAGCAACGAATTGACCGGTGGCGACGACGGCCAGGGCGAAACGTATCTGGGCTTTGCCGACGTGGATACGGACCAGTTAGGCAACAGCACCAGCACGTTCCAGACCAACTTAGCGGTCGACGTCGTTTCGGGCCTGTGGATCACGGCCACGGCGACGGGCCCGCTGAACAACACATCGGAGTTCAGTGCGGGCACAGCCGCCACGTCGGAGTTGGCTTCGCTCTCGGAATTCCAAGTCAACACGGAAACGAGCAGCGACCAGCGGACCAGTTCAGAGAACCGAGGCAGCTCGCGCGCCGTGGCGGTGGCCCCCAACGGCGACTATGTCGTTGCCTGGTCAAGTTTGAATCAGGATGCGGGAGGCTGGGGCATCTTCGCCCAACGATTCAACGAACACGGTGTGGCTCAGGGCCCCGAAATCCCGGTGAACGTTGACGTCACCAGCGCGCCGAACAATCAGCAATACGCGGCGGTGGCCGTCGATCACAACGGCGACTTTGTCATTGTCTGGTCTGGCGATGGACCGGGGGACGCGGACGGAGTGTTTTACCGACGGTTCGCTGCAACCGGGACGGCACTCGATGCGACCGAGGTTCTCGTCAACACGACGACCGTCGGAGCTCAGGATTCCGCGTCGGTGGCCCGGGCTGCCAACGGCGATTTTGTAGTTGCCTGGGAAGGCAACGGTCCGGGCGACGGCAGCGGGATCTTTGCCCGCCGCTTTGCGGCCAACGGTACCCCGCTGGACGCCACGGAGGTACTCGTCAACACGACAACGGGAGGCACGCAATCTGAACCCGGATTGGCGATGAGCGATGATAGCCAGTACGTCGTCGTTTGGGACGACGGCACGGGCTTCCACGGTCGTGTCTACGACAGCCAGGGCAATCCGAAAGCCGTTCAGTTCACGATCGACACCGATGTTTCCTCGGGTGACGGCGCGGTTGCCATGGCTGCCAACGGTGACTTCGCGGCTGTCTGGCGCGAAACAGCCACCGCGCTGGACGTCTTCTTGCGCCGCTATGATGCCGCTGGCAACCCCTTGTCAGGGGCAAGCAAGGTGAACACCACGACAGCCATCGACCAGACCGATCCCTCGATCGCCATGGACGGGGCCGGGAACTTCGTCGTGGTCTGGGAAGGCAACGGTACGGAAACCGACAACGTCGATGCGGACGGTGTGTTTGGTCGCCGCTACGACCAAAACGGCACCGCCCTGGATGCGAACGAATTCCGCATCAATCAAACGACCACCGGTGTCCAAGATCGAGTGTCGGCTGCCATGTTGGACCTGGACAACTTTGTCGCCGTCTGGACCGGCACCGACGCCAACCTGAACGGCGTGTTCGCACGTCAGTTTGGCACGAAGGCCAGTCTCGACGGGCTGTTCTTGTCGACCGAGAGCGACGTTTTCGGCACAACAGCCAACGGACCGATCGGTTGGGGCAACGATGATCTGCTCACCTTTGGCGGTAGCGGTTTCGCGCTGGAACCTCCAACGACCGCCGGCTCGGTCGGCATCCTGGCTAGCCTGGAAGAGCTCGGCGACGGCGATGTCGACATCGACGCGATTCATTACGTTACGACCAACATCACCATTGGCAACACGTTCCAGGTGACGCTGAGTCCCGGCGACCTGATTCTCTCGACTGGCGCCGACGAGGCCTTCGTCAACGGTAAGTTCGTGGTCAAACAGGAAGACGTGTTCGTTTTCAAACCGGTGGTGCCCGGCGATTACAGCACCGGAACGTTCGAGATGCTGATGGATGCCAGTGCCGATCCCGACCTGAGTTTTGTCGACTTGTGGGGCGTCTCGCTGGTCGAGCAGGATGTCGACGTCGGAGGCACCGTGCTGACGGCGGGTCAGATTCTGTTCATTCGTAGCGGCGTGGCGGAGGAGAACGACGTCTACATCTTTGACGCGACCGATGTTGGTCTGGGTACGACCGATGGAACGGTCGCCCAGCTGATCGAAGGGGGCGACGTCAACATCGGCGCGAAGATCTTCGGTCTGGAGTTGATCGAAGCCGGTACCACCGTCGGTGGCACGCTCTTGCCAACCGGCTCGCTGCTGTTGACGCTGGACAACGAAGACCCGACCGTTGGCGACAATATGATCCCCGTGACGCGGCGAGATATCTTCTACCTGGACGTCACGCAAGCCCTGCCGACCAACGCCAACGCCACGCTGCTGTTTGAAGGTCTCGACCTCGGCCTGAATGACAACACGGAGAACTTCGACGCCCTGGCACTTACTGCGAACACCGCACCGACGCTCATCGATACCGCGGTGACCCTGAACCCGGTCGCCGAAGACGCGGGCCCACCAAGTTTGGCGGTCGGGACACGGATCTCGGCGTTTGCGGACCTGAATCCTCCGGTAGGCGGTCAGGACAACGTCGGTGACGTCGATGGCGGCGCTTTGACCGGCGCAGCGATCATCGGCGCCGATACAGCGAACGGTACCTGGCACTATTCGACCGATGGCGGCACGATGTGGAACCCGCTGGGCGCCGTCGCGGCGGACTCGGCGAGAGTGCTGGCGGCTGATGCCGACACGCGAATCTACTTCGAAGCCAACCCTAACTATCAAGGCACAATCCCTGTCGCGATTACCTTCCGTGCCTGGGATCAGACCGATGGCAACGCCAACGGAACGGCCGCAGTCGACACGACGACCACTGGCGGCACGACGGCGTACAGTACCGCGACCGACGTGGCCGCGATCACCGTCACCAACGTCAATGACGCGCCCACGCTGGATAGCAGCGGCGTGATGACGCTACCCAACATCAACGAAGATGACACGAATCCCAGCGGCGATACAGTCTCGGCGATCATCGCTAGTGCGGGTGGCGACCGCATCACCGACATTGATCCGAGTCCCGTGGAAGGCGTGGCCGTAATCGGTGTGGACGATACCAACGGTACTTGGCAATACGATGCCGGCAGCGGCTGGACTGCATTCGGTGCGGTGACTAACAACTCGGCAGTGCTCCTGGACCCGACGGCCAAGTTTCGCTTCGTTCCTGTTCCGGGCTACAA
>Ga0310121_10005683_pt1 | contig 10655 bp, 5 predicted proteins | sample CB27_Tmax_986_MG_FD_203504 | JGI IMG/M metagenome (GOLD analysis project Ga0310121, IMG submission 203504) | Marine microbial communities from Western Arctic Ocean, Canada - CB27_Tmax_986 | ecosystem: Environmental > Aquatic > Marine > Oceanic | place: Canada: Western Arctic Ocean | collected... | reverse complement strand
GGGTCGACCCCGGCGTCTCATCCAGTCGCCGCTTCCGCCTCTCTTCGGCCCGCTGCCGCTGACGCTGGATGCCGCCGCCGATGGCCGCTCCGAGCATCTTCAGGTAGCCCTCCTCGACCTTCAGCTGGAACCGCATGCCGTTCTCCGAGGGTCGGATGTCGACCTGCAACCGGTCGCCTCCTCCGGCGAAAGCCGTACGAGCCCGCGCGGCGAAGGGCCGCTGGGCGTCCATCTTGTCGAGCCAACTGGACATGTTGAGCACGAACTGGAAGGGAGCACCTCGCTTCTGCTTGCCCACGGTCGCCCGTGCGGCAGCCAACTCGTCGATCGCCGTCTTGGTGGCTTCCAAAGAACTGCTGTCGCCCAGGGCGAACCAGACCACGTTGGGTCCGGTGCCAATATAGACCGACGGCTTGCCACCGTAGATCCGCTGGTTCAACGCGCTCACAGCACTCTCGCGACTCCCGATCCGGTGAAACGAAACGCCCTTGTGCGAGTCGACATCAAGTTCCATCTCGCCCACCTCGGGGTTCTGCTTCAGCTGAGCCATGATCGAGCGGACCGAGGCGGAGATCTTCTGGCCGTCTTCGACCTTGAGTCCCCCGTAGAGCGCCATCCGCTCGGGCGGCAGCACCTTGTACTGGAAGAACGCATCGGCATGACCCGTCTCGGCCGTCTTGTTCAGGGCGGCAAACAGACTGCGGACTGCCGGAGCCACGGGCTCGAGTTGAGAGATGATCTGAGGTTCGATCACGCGGAGGAACTCGGTCGTGTTGCCCTGCTCGCGGTCGTCCATCTTCCACGACAGCGAGAAACTCAGCGGAGCCTTCTCGTCGAGCAGCGGGGCGAAATAGCTGGGCCGCGAATCGATCTTGGCCAGCGCCTTGGCCCACTTGCCGTTGGGCTTGGCCTCGAACTGAAACTCGATGACCGCGTCCTTGTCCTCCTTCGAAGCGTTGATGCCCAGCGTGATCCGGTCGCCTTCGGCCAGCAGCAACTCGATGAACTCCAGCATGTTCGATTCGTTGGCACGCCGCAGTTGGTAGGGGCCGTCAGGCTCGTCGTCACGCTGCTGCATGTTGGCATTGAACTGACCCCTCAGCACACCCAGCAGGGTCGTCTTGACCGCGTCGGGAACCGTGTCCAGCCGCAGGGTGACCGCCAGGTCGTGGCGGGCCGAGAGGCCACCGGTGAGCTTGGCGGGGTCGAGGAATTTCTGATCGAGATTTTCGGCGTCGGTGCTGATGAACGCGTAACCGCCTCGCAGCAGGATCTGCTGGCGACCGCGAGGTCCGACCAACTCGTAACGGTTCTCTTCGCCGTCGACCGGCTTGAGAGAGGTGGTGCCGCCGCCGATCGTCTGAGTCAGCTCGTCGATGCTCTCCACGGGCAAATACCCGACCGGGATCGGACGGGGTGGGAACCCCGGGGCCAGGAAAATCATCACGCCCAAGGGCTTCTTGCGGTCGACCCCCTTGAGGTTGTTGACCGTCGACAGGCCGCCGTCGATCATCTCGTTGATCTGCGACTGTCCCGCGGTCTCGAAGAGGTACTTCACATCGCCGAGCAGGCGGTCGACGCTGGCCACGTTGATGATGACCAGCGGCACGGCAGCCGACCTGTCGGTGTCATCGGCCTCGTCGTCCTGGGCTCGAACGGCCGAAGGGGTCCCCATGGTGATCAGTCCGGCGATCAACAGGGCCAGCATCCGCCGCCAAGATTTTGAACCAAGCGTCATGATTCCTCTCGCATTCTCTTCATTTCAGAGAGCCTGAACCGGCCACGACCGGCTCACACTCACCCGCAGCACAAATCCCCGCGCCGCAGTTGTAGGAATTCATCCGACCGAGGGCCATTCCCTGGCCCGCCGCTCGGATGGATCACCGAATTTCGCGAGATCGACTCGGTCGAAACCCGTGAAGGCGGCCCGTCCTAGGCTACACCCTTCTTCTTGGCGCCGGGCCGCGTCGGTCGCTTCGGGCGACCACCCTGGCCCTTTTTGCCCTGGCCACCGCGGCCGCCTCGGCTGCGAGTGGGCGAACGACGGGCGAGTTCGAACTTGGGTCCCTTGAGGGCTTCGAACTTGGTCTTCTGTCCAGCGGTCAGGACCGCGGCGATCGCCTTGTCGGTCCCGGTGCGAATCGCTTCGCCCTTGGTCCGCAGATCGGCAAACCGCTTCTGGATTTCCTCGCGAGAAGCCCGCTTCCGCTCGGTCTTTTTGGCACCCTTGGCACCCTTGGCACCCTTGGCACCCTTGGCACCCTGAGGACGACGACCACCGAATCCGCCGCCCAGACCCGCAAACAGCTCCTGCTGCTTCTTCTGGCTAGCTTCCATGGTCATCTTGATCTTGGCGATCTGGGCGGCCGAGAGACCCAGGGCCTTGGCGACCTCAGGCTCGGTCAGGGCACGGTTGCCCTTCTGCTGCAGGACGATCTGCTTGAGACGCTTGGACTGGGCTTCGTCGAGAATCAGGCCATAGAGATCCGCTTCGGCTTCCTTGGACTTCTTCTCCGAGGTCTTACGCAACTCGGCCAACTTCTTCTCTCGGTCTTCAGGAGACAGATCGCGGAAATTGCCACCAAACAGAGCACGGAAGTCGGGGCGAGCCGACTGGGACAGTTCGCGGATGATCCCCTGCTGCTCTTCGGAAATCTTCAGTTCCTTGCGAACTTCCTCGCGGCCGATCAATTGCAGTGCACCCGGAGCCCCTCCGCCCCGACCACCACCGCCAAAACCACCAAACCCGCCACCACGCTGTCGCTGGCCCCGCTGACCACGCTGGCTCTTTTTGGGTTGCTCTTTCTTCTGCTGTGCCTCAGCAACCGAAGCAGCCAGCAGCGACACCGCCACCACGGCGGTCAGTCCACGCAGCCAAGTAAGGGATCGCAACATGTTTCGTGACTCCTGGTAGAGAATGTCTCGTAATCGGCCTTACAACTCGCTCGACACAGCCTGGAATCCGCCGTAAATCGAGCAGTTTTCGTTTTATCACTTATACAGAATCAGGACAAGTAGGGACGGACCCCCCGGAGTGGGGGCTCCGGGAGGCCGCCCCGGAAGTGGTGAGCCGCCCTCTCGGATGGCTCTCCGAGAAGCCTAAACACCTGAATTCCGGCAAAGTTTCGAAAAAAAACGGCTGGAAGCTCGAGATTTCCTCGGACGACGATTCCCGCGGCTACAGACGAGATCCGAGAATCGTTCACTCGGAAATACCCGCATAACCGATACAAACTAACTGATGACCCAATCTGGCTCGTGTGGCTGATTGCCTTCAGTTGCCTGCCGTGAGTGTTCCACCGCCAACCAGCCGGTTCCCGACCGGATCGGCGAGGTCGAAACGAGGATCTGCAATCGTGGGCTGCATTTCGTATCCGAGACCCGCACGGTTCCTGGTCGTGCTGATGTCCGCACTGGGGCTGCTGCCTGCCCCGGCCAACGGCGGCGAGTTGACCGATTCGCTGGTTGACGTGTTGAGATCCGACGACCCGGCCGAGACCTATGTGGTCCGCTCGGGGCTGGGTCACAGCATCGGAGACGGAGTGGGCTACGACAGCGGGTTTTCAAACTTCAGCAACTTCATCCCGCTGATCGAAGAAGCCGAGCGTCGACTGCTGTTTGCTGATGTTCACCTGCTGATGAACAACCGGTCCGCTGTCGGAGGCAACCTGGGCTTCGGACAGCGGGTCTACGACGCCGACGCCAATCGCACCTGGGGCGTCTTCGCCTGGTACGACTTCCGCGAAACCCGCGAGAACTGGTTTCACCAGATGACGATCGGCTTCGAGACGCTCGGAGAACATCTCGACGTCAGGTCCAACATCTACATCCCCGACGTGGGCGACGATCGCCTGCCCAATCCCGACCGAAACTACTTCTCGGGCAACCAGCTGGTCATCGCCGACGAAGCGGCCATGACGGCCGTCGACCTGGAAGCGGGCACATCGCTGGTTTCCTTCGGCGACATCGTCACCCGCAGCTACGCCGGCGGCTACTTCCTGCGTGCCACCGGCAGTCCCGACACGTGGGGCTGGCGGCACAGGACCGAGCTGGAATGGACCGACCGCATGTGGCTGAATCTCGGAATCCAGGACGATGACCTGTTCGGGCGGACCTTCACCGTGGGCATCACGATCCACTCATTGCAGGCCGTCGCCTCCTCACACGCGGCACCGGCATGGCCCCCCTTTGACAGCATGGCCCGCTCCGACGCACCATCGGACCGCGCGCACGTCGCCGGCCGCCTCTCCGAGCCGACCCGGCGGTTTCGAAATATCATGATCCACCGCCAGGAACGCGTGGCGGCAGATCCGGCCACCGGGGCCCTGCTGTCGTTCCTGCACGTGGTCCCGGGTGGAATCGGTAACGGTTCGATCGAAGCCCCCTACGGCGAGTTTGCCAATGCGATGGCAGACCCCCGTGCCTCGGGAAGCCGAGTCTACACCCCGCAAGGTGGCACGTTTACCGAAAACTTCATGCTGGCCAGCGGCACCGAGTTGATCTCGGGCGTCAACCAGCACCGTGTCGCAACCCAGGGCGGCCGACGCCTGCTGCCGCGATCCGGGATGACTCCGGCCACAATTCTCAATGGCGACATCACGCTGGCCGACAAGACCCGGGTGGACGGGTTCCAGATCAACGGCCAGGTGATCGGTGACGAGGTCGAAGATGTCACGCTGTCGAGGAACCTGATCAGCCCCTCGGCGCTTCAGGCCGGCGTTTCGCTGACCAACATCGACAACGGCGGGAACCCGATCACAGTTTCCGAGAACACGATCTCCGGTGGCGACTTCGGGATTTCGGCAACCGGCACCACGCTCGATCTCGTACTCACCGACAACTCGGTCCTGAACGCTGCCACCCTGGCCATTCAGCTCGAGGCCACCGGCACCGCCGCGTCGACCTGGACCGTGACCGGCAATTCGCTGGCGGGAACCAACCTCGGCAACGGCACCGAGGCCACCCTGGCCAACTCGGGGATCGGGTCGCTGGACCTGATCCTGACCCGGAATTCCAGCAGCAACAGCTTGCCCGCGGACCTGATCAACTACGACCTGCTGAACACCGGCACCGGAACGTTCACGCTTCAGCCGTTTGGAACGAATACCGGCGACGTCGGCAGCTCCGACGAATCGGTCACCTTCCCGTAATCCGCGGCGTGAACACTTCGCAGCCCAGCCCGGCCAGGGCCTGGCAGAGCCGCTGGTACATCGCATCGTCCAGGCAGCTGCCGATGATCGCGCCACCCGAGCCGGCAAACTTGGCACTGGCACCGGCCGATCGAGCCGCCTCGATCATCGACACGTGCTCCTTGGGCAATTGGCAGATCGAGGCTCGCAGGTCGTAATTGGCGTCCAGCAGCTCGTGCAACCGCTTTGCATCACCGCCGGCCAAGGCCTCGATTCCCTCAGCGGCCAACTCCGCAAACCGACCCATCGCCTCAAGCACCTCCGGTTCACCCTGCTCGTATCGCTCGCGGAGCCGGTTGTGGAACACCTCGGTCGGTTCCCCCGCGTCGCTCGAATAGGCCACGTAGAGCCTGGGCAGCCCGGCGGGATCCAGCCTCACGTATTCCCCGCACTCAAACCCCTCGCAACTCTCGACCTTCTCGTGGCCAAAGTCCATCGCCACCACCCCGCCGTAGACCTGGATCACCCGGTCCTGCAGCCCCGCGGTGATCCCCAGTTCCCCGGTCTCCACCGCCAACGCCAGCGACGGCTGCACGTGTCGAGGAATCTCCACCGCGTAGAATTCCATCAACGCCCGCAAGGTGGCGACGATGATCGCGCTGGAACCGGCCAGGCCGACGGCTCGAGGAATGTTCGACGTGTAGCGGACGGCAAAGTTGCGGTCGTGCAGTTCCAGTCCACGACCGGTGCAGTACTCGACAAACGTCTTGATCGTCGCCTTGACCAGCCGCACACCGCCGTAGTAGCCGTGCAGACGAACGTCCTCGACCAGGTCACCGACCGATGCGAATCGACTCTGGTCCTCCTGGCTCAACAGGATCTCCACCCGGTCCCATTCGTAGAGAATCGTCTCGGCCCAGAAGTCCTCCAGCGCCAGCGAGATCGTCCGGCCGTGGTAGCCGTCAGACGGGTTGCCCAGCAGGCCGGCCCTCGCCGTGGCTCGGTGTCGGATCAACTGCATCAGGGGGTGCCGCCATCCAGCAGCCGACGGAGTTCGTCTCGGAGACCGGGGCCGTAACGAGGGTCGGCCAGGGCGAACTCGGTGAAGGCCCGGAAGTAACTGCCGAAGTTGCCGATGTCGAATCGCCGCTCATCAGGACGCAGCCGGATCCCGATCCCACGGCCTCCGTCAGCCAACACGCTGCGGATCGCGTCGGTCAACTGGATCTCACCTCCCTTGCCCGGCTCGGTCCGCGACAACGCATCGAAGATCCTGGGCGAGAGTACGTAGCGGGCGGCGACCGCCAATCGACTCGGAGCCTCCTCCACCGACGGCTTCTCGACCAGGTCGGCCAGCTCGAATGCCTCGCCCACCTCAGCCTCGGACTCGCCCGATACCGGCCGGGCGATCCCGTAACGAACCACGTCCTCCAGCGGCACCTCCTCGAACGCCACCACCACGTCGGCAGCTTCGGATTCAAACCGCTCGACCATCCTCGCCACGATGTCCGACTGGGCGTTGACACCAATGATCGAATCGCCCAGTGCGACCACGAACGGCTGGTCGCCGACCAGCGGACGCGCACACAACACGGCATGGCCCAGGCCCAACTGACGACGCTGTCGCGTGTAGAAGTACTCGAGGCTCTGCCGCTCGAAATCCAGCTCCTCCAGTAACTCCTCACGCCCCGTCTCACGCAAAAACGTGATCAACTCCCAGTTCGTATCGAAATGGTTCTCGATCGAGGCCTTCCCCGGTCCGGTCACGAACATCAAGCGGTGGATGCCCGAGTTGGCCAGCTCCTCAACGACATACTGCACCACCGGCTTGCGGCCGACCGGCAACATCTCCTTGGGCTGACTCTTGGTCGAAGGCAACAGCCGAGTGCCCTGACCTGCGACAGGTACGACGGCCAGGTCGATCGCCATGATGGGGTTCCGGAGGCGAGAGGAGAAAGGAGAAAGTCACGTGGTGGGAGGAGGCTAGGGAGAACTGGGTGGCGGCTGCGGTGGCGGTGGCGGCTGTTGGGTGGTGGCTTGGATCACGAAGCGGGTTTGCCCGTCGTCGGCCTGGTCCTGGACGACCTGCCATTCCTGGGCGACCTCGGTGATGCGAACCGGGGGCAGAGCGAGTTCGGTGAGCCAATCGAACCAGTCATCGCGTCCGACGATGGCGTCCTCGAGTCGTGCTCCGGTGAGGTCGGCTCCGGAGAAGTCGGCGGCGGTGAGCGTGGCGCCGCGGAGGTCGGCTCCTCGGAGGCTGCTGCCGTTGAGCTGGGCTTGAGTCAGGTCGCTGTTCTTGAGTTGAGCGCCCGAGAAATCGGCTCGCCTGAGTTGTGCACCTCGCAGCCGTGCTCCGTTGAGCACGGCTGAGGTGAAGAGGTTGCCTTCGAGCGAGGCTCCGGTGAGATCGACGCCGGACATCTTGGCCTCGGTGAAATCAACCAGCCTCAGGTCCGGCCCACCGCTCATCGCAGCCGACATGCCCGTCCCGCGGTAGCCGCCTCCGGCGGCCAGCGTCATGCCCAGCTGCAGGCCGCTGAGATCTGCGGCTCGGAAACGAGCCATGTAGAGATGAGCCTCCTTGAACTGAGCCCCTCGCAGGTCGGCTCCACTGAAATCCGCCTCGCGGGCATCCACATGCGAGAGATTGGCCTGTCTGAGATCAGCGTTGCGGCCGCGGGCTCCGGGGAGCCGAGCGTGTGAGAGGTCGGCGGAGTTGAGGTTTCCGCCATCGAGGACGACTCCGGTGAGATCGGCTCGCTGGAAGTTGGCCCCAGCCAGCGACGTGCCCGAGAAGTCGACCTTGGCCAGGTACGAGTCGGGCAGCTGCACTCCGGCCAGGTTCTTATCTCGCAGACGCAGGCCGGCCAGCGACTTCGAACCCCGCTGGTTGATTTCCTCGAGGATCCCGCGGATGGCACCGCCGCCACCGGGCCGACTGCCGGCATCCACCAACACCAGCCACTGCAGTTGCTCGCGAGACCGCTGACGATCAGGAGCCTCCATCAGGTAGACCACCGGGATGCAGGCCAGCCCCATCACCGCCAGGCCGCAGGCGACCTTGGCTGTGGCCGAACCGGCCAGGGCGAACACCACCCACTGCATCGCGTACTCGGTCCACCGGAACGGGACCTGCCAGCCAGGACAGGGCTCGGGTCGGATCGGTCGCACAGAATCGGGCACGTGAAGACTCCAGCTGAAACACAACGCCACCGGGCCGGGAACGGGCCGCGAACCGACCGCGAACCAACCGGGAACGCCGCTTCCATCATCACCGGCCCGCACGGGTCGATCAATGGGTCAGAGGATCCGGCGACCACCGGGCCGCGTGGGTTGTCACCGATCGCGATGGTGACTCATATTATGAGGGTTGTCCGGCCCGATGGTGCCCCTGCTGGGGCCTCGGTCCGGTCCTGCTGTGAGTGACCGTAGAGGATGGAGACGACGCCGATGGTGGGACACGAACTGACAACCGCCAGCCAGGTCAGCCAACTCGGCCCGAAGCGGCGGATCGGAGTGCTCGCCGCCGCGGTGATCTTCAGCGGACTGTGCGCCGGCCAACTGCCGGCCGCCGACAAAGACGCACAGGTGGATTTCAATCGGCAGATCCGACCCATCCTCTCGGCCCACTGCTTCGGTTGCCATGGACCGGATGCGGGCAAACGCGAGGCCGAGTTGCGACTGGATACGCGCCAGGGTGCTCTGGCACCCCGCAAGGGCCACAAGACCATTGCCGCGGGAGCGCCGCAGAACAGCGAGCTGTTCCGGAGGATCACGGCCGAGTCGGCCGACGAACGGATGCCGCCCCCCGATGCCAACAAGCCGCTCTCTCCGGCACAGATCGAGTTGATCCGGAGCTGGATCGCCTCAGGTGCCAAGTGGCAGGACCACTGGGCGTGGGTCACCCCCACCCGGCCCCCACTTCCCTCGCCCGCCGATTACCTCGACTTCGTCCGCTCACCGGTCGACCGCTTCCTGCTCGAGCGTCACTACAAGGAAGGCCTGGTCCCGTCCCGGCCTGCGGATCGCCTGACGCTGATCCGCCGAGTCTCGCTCGACCTGCTCGGCCTGCCCCCCACCCCCGAGCAGGTCGACGCGTTTGTGGGCGACAATCGGCCCGGGGCCTGGAAGCGGCTCGTCGATCGGCTGCTCGGCTCGAAACACTACGGGGAACGGATGGCGATCTACTGGCTGGATGTCGTCCGCTACGCCGACAGCAACGGCTACCACTCGGACGAAGCCCGCCAGATCGCACCCTACCGCGACTACGTGATCGAGGCCTTCAACAGCAACATGAAATTCGATCGGTTCGTGACCGAGCAACTTGCCGGTGACCTGCTGCCCCAGGCCAGGGTGAACCAGAAGGTCGCATCGGGCTTCAACATGCTGCTGCAGACGACCAGCGAAGGAGGTGCCCAGGCCAAGGAATACCTCGCCAAGTACTCGGCCGATCGCGTCCGCAACACCAGCTCGATCTTCCTCGGTGTCACGCTCGGGTGTGCTCAGTGTCACGACCACAAATACGACCCGTTCACCTCCAGAGACTTCTACCGCTTCGCCTCGTTCTTTTCCGACATCCAGGAACGGGGAGTGGGCAATCCCACCGCCTACCCGGTCCGCACCGGCCGCTTCGACAAGTCGATCCGGACCGTCGAAGCCCAGATCGCCAACCTCGTCAAGACCCTGGCCACCTCCACCCCCACGCTCGTCGCACAGCAGCTGAAGTGGGAGGCGGGCCTGTCGGCCGAGGCCACCGCCAGCGTATCGCTCTCTGCCTGGTCCAGGATCGGCCCCTTCCAGGCGGCGGATTTCGAGCAGGCTCACGCCAAGGCGTTTGGCCCCGAGACCGACGCCGATCTCAAGAAGACTCACGACGGCCTGAAATGGGCCGCCGCCCCGAAACTCGTGGACGGCAAACCGCACAACCTGCCCGGCCAGAACTGTGCCACCTACCTGCTGCGGACCATCACCACCGCCAAGCCCCGCAAACTGGTCGTCTCACTCGGCAGCGACGACAGCATCAAGCTGTGGCTCAACGGCAAACTCGCCTTCGAAAAGAAGGTGCTGCGCGCCGTCGCCCCCAACCAGGACAAGGCCACGCTCGATCTCTCCGCCGGTGAGAACCAGCTGCTGCTCAAGGTGGTCAACGGAGGTGGCGGATACGCGTTCTATTTCCGCGCCCTGCAGAGTTCTCTGCCGGCACCGGTGCTCGCGGCACTCAAGCTGCCTGCCGACAAGCGTAATGCGGCCCAGAAGAAACTGCTGGCCGTCCACTACCGCTCGATCGCCCCGTCCCTGAAACCACTCCGCGCCCGCCTGGCGGCTGCCCGGAAGCAAAAGGTGGACCTCGAGAAGGGCCTGCCCAAGACCCTGATGACCGTTTCGGTCAAGCCCCGCCCGATCCGCATCCTGCCTCGAGGCGACTGGATGGACGACTCGGGACCTGTGGTCGAACCGGGCGTGCCGGGCTTCCTGCCGACTCTCGAAGTCAAGAAGCGGCGACCCAATCGACTCGACCTGGCT
>Ga0310121_10005682_pt1 | contig 10656 bp, 8 predicted proteins | sample CB27_Tmax_986_MG_FD_203504 | JGI IMG/M metagenome (GOLD analysis project Ga0310121, IMG submission 203504) | Marine microbial communities from Western Arctic Ocean, Canada - CB27_Tmax_986 | ecosystem: Environmental > Aquatic > Marine > Oceanic | place: Canada: Western Arctic Ocean | collected... | reverse complement strand
GCCCAGGCAATGAATCTCAGCTCCATGGCTCCGGCATGGCGGACGGTACACTGATGAGCATCGGCGCCGCTCATGTTGGGGACCATGGCCACCAGGTTCTTCGGACCCAAGGCGGCCATCGCCGTTTGAGTCCAGCCCATCCACGACGTTCCCCAGGAGCCGACTGTGCCATTGGACCATGGCTGTTGATCGATCCATTGCAATGTGTCGTAGCCGTCCTCGGCCTCTGGGAAGAGAAAGTTGACATCGCCTTGCGATTGGTAGCAACCACGACAGTCCTGGATGACGGAAATGTAACCCCGCTGAGCAAACCAGCGGCAGTTTCCGGATGAACCTTCCATTTCGTCTTTGTTGTAGGGGGTTCGATTCAACAGCGCCGGATGTTCGCCCGCGAGTGGCGTTTGACCATTGGCCGGAAAGTAGATGTCGGTCGCCAACTTGACGCCGTCGCGCATCTCGACCATCACGTTTCGCTGCACGATGACATCCATGCGAGTTCCATTCATTTCAGGACGACTTCTTTTTCGACTTGACGACTCGAATTCGAATGTTGCGAAATCGATAAATCTTGTCTTTTTCTCCGTGATGCTGCAGCGCGATGTAGCCCTCGGCGTCGGCCTTATCTTTGAAGTCGACCGTTTGGACTCCGTTTACCCAAATGCGGATACGTTGGCCAATTGCCTCAATGCGGTACTTATTCCACTTGCCGTTCTTGAAGGCCGCTTGTGCTTTCGGCTTTCCCTTAAGAGGCACTAGCCAGCCACGACGACCTTCGTCGTATAGGCCGCCGGCCCAGCTTCTTTTTGAGGTATCGACTTCGGCCTGGTAGCCCCACAGCCGTGTCTTCTTGCCCTCCTTTTTTTCGTAGTGACTGCGGAATTGAACGCCGCTGTTTCCCCCGATCGGGACGTTCAGCTCGACGTCTAACACAAAGTCACGATAGGTCTTCTTGGACACCAGAAAGAACTTTGGTGTGCCGGTTAGGACAATCTCTTTGTCCTTGACTATGGCTTTGCCCCAGCTGAAAGGATTGTGCCATTGCTTCAGCGTTTTGCCGTCAAACAGGGAGACCGACTTGTCACCTTTGTCGCCGGCCAGAACGGTTGAACCGGCCAATAAAACGAACAACCCAAAGAAAGACGCTTGGCGAATCATAGTTGCACCCTCAACGTAGTGGTTTGCGGCAGACGATGAGAATATCGTAGCCGATGCGGCAGGCAGCGTAGCCGACTTCGTCAGAATTTGACGTTGGTCGTCACCGCAGTCGTAGATTTGGGAACCAGTGGAGAAGACCGAATTCTCACGAATCCGGCTAGGAAGAATCGTTCACGACGCCGCAGGCAGTGTTCGAACTATTGCAGAGGCGAATAGTCGGTGGGATCCATGAAGACGGACTCAACTTTGTCGACGATTGGACCAGCAAGCTCTGACGCTTCCTTGGCCGAAATCCAATCCGGGTCTTCGCGAAACGCGTTCCAGCTGGCATCCGCCGCGTCGCGACTGGGATACGAAAGCAGGTAGACGAGCGTGTCAGTGAGTTCTTTGCTGGTGGGAACCCAGAAACCTATGATGTTGATGCCGTGCCGGGCGAACAGCTTGCAGGTGTGATCGCGAAACCTGGCGTGTAGGTCGTCGAACTTGCCAGGCGGCGAATGGTACGTCCGCATTTCGTAACAGAGCATGGTCGTTCTTGTCTATTGAGCAAACTGGATCGGAATGTTGCAAACCGTAGCCATCGTTTGGCCGTCCTTCATTGCCGGCTTGCCCCGCCAATGACGGATGGCACTGACCGCTGCGGCGTCAAGCAATCGATAACCGCTGCTCCGGTAGACTTTGACCCGAGTCACCTTGCCGGTTCGGTCCACCGATAATTGCAAAACCACGGTGCCGATCCAGCCACGCTCGATGGCCAGGCTCGGGTAGGTTGGCGGTTGATTGTTGTACGGGCGTCGGCTGGAGCTGAAATCGGGCGGGATGGCCGGCGCCTTACCCGCCACCTTGAATTCGCGCTTGTGTCGCTTACGTGTCGTTTTGGATTTTCCCGACTGATCGACCGTGTCATTCGAGGTCAATTGGGCCGCTTTGTTTCTCTTTGCGATAGGATGAAAATCCAAAACCGCCCGCACATTGACCTCACCAGTTCGATCGCCAGCCGCACTTGGCGGCAGATGCTTGCGGATGGCCGTTGCGGATTTGGTCGTGCCTAGTAATTCCTCCAGGCGAACTTTGGACGCTGGGGTGGCGACCATACGTTGGCCCTCGACGGTTGCCGAGTAGGGCTTGATCACCACTGGTCTGGCGGACCCGTTGTTAGCTGCGACCCGTCGCTGCGTCGATTCCTTCAATTCCAGCGCCAACTGGGTGCGATCGGCAGAGTTGCCAGCTTTGAAGTGCGGTGTGAGTGGCAAGCCGATGGCAAGTACGGAGAGACAAACCAAATGCACCAGCAGCGAGCCGGCCAGCGACATGCGTGTCGCCCGACGCAGGGAATCGGAATTGGATCGCAGGGTCATGCCACCATTATCGGCGGAATCTGCCGCGAAGCAAAGGTGTGGGTGACGACTCTTCGTAGCCGGATTCGTGAGAATTCGGACTTCTTGACTGGGACGGAAGTCTCACGGCGTCGGCTGCGAGAAACAACTCCTGGTTAGAAACTCCACCTATAACCGAACCTCGCGGTAAATCCGGTACCGAATACTCCGGACCCATGGACCAGATAGGGTTGATCCGTAATGTTTTCCAAGGTCAGGCTGAGTCGATGTTGGTCGCATTCTCCGAAGGCTTGGCCAAGGCGGAGGTTAAGGGTCGCGTAGCCAGGTGTGCCCCCATTTGGAATTCGCTCGTCACCGATGTCGCGAACGGGATCGAGTCGATCTTGGCGCTGCACCAGCCAGGTGTAAATCGCGACGTAGGTGGACGATTCGCTCGCCTGGTATCGCAGGCCGAGGATTCCCTGCATCGGTGGGATACGACTTAGCGGAGCGGACGTCGCCAGGTTTTGTCCGTAGACGTACCAAAAGTTGCCGTACAGCGAGCAGCAATCGGACAGCCAATATTCGCCGTCCAGCTCGACTCCGTTGACGTAGGAGTCTTGGTTGGCCCGTCGGAATTGATTTGCACCCGCGCTGATGGGCACGATGTTGTTATTCAGATCTACCCAAAACACGAATGCGTTGGACCGCAAGTGCTCAAACTGGGTCTTCACTCCCACTTCGTAGTTGATCGATCGCTCCGGTATCAAACCGAGGCTCGGCAGGTCCTGACCTTGCTGCAAAACATTGGGGTTGTTGGCGGTCAGTTCGTCCAGGTTGGGGGCACGAAATCCCTCGGAGACGGATCCAACTAAATGAATGCAGGGCGATAGTTCGTACACGAGGCCGACTTGCCCTATCCAATCTTGATATTGAGGATCGATGAAAACCGGACTCCCGCTGACCAGCGGTGTGGCTGCCAGGTTGATGTGTTCATAGCGCACACCGAGGACTGCGTCGAGCCGTTGTGTCAACGGTACCTCCCAGTTCAGAAACATGCCGGTCCGAGTGTAGAACGCGTCGTCGGGAATGATCGGGCCGCTGGCCGCTCCGCCAAAGCGAGAATCGACATCGTCGTGATACCAGTCAAACCCCGCTGTCCACTTCCCCAGCCAGTCTAGATCCTTGCTGGCGACTAAATTGATCCCGACTGTGTCTACGTTCGTCTCCTGGAATCGCGTCGTAGGAATACCGCGTCGCTGGTTCTCGCGTTGACGATGATACGAGGCTGTGAACGTAAGGGCGTCGATCGCCTGAATCGGTTCCAGTGCCTGATATCGAACGTAGGCCAGATCCCGCTGCTGTGGATCAAAGAACCGTGCATTGCCGGCGTTGTTACTGCTGTTCAAGTCGCCAGGGAAACCGGGAAAGCGGTCGCTGCGAGGAACATTGTCCTGCTGAAAGTGCTGCAACGAAAAAGTCAGCATCGACGCTTCACCGAGCATGTAATTGATCTTGATGTCGCCGGCATGTTGTTGATAGTTGGTTCCAGGTTGGCGGCCGAAATCCCAACCGGTGTCCAAGTCTCGAACGTTTAGGAAACTGCCACCGGCGAACACGCCGGCGTTGCCAACCCAGCCCTCCACATTGACTCGGCTGTAGGGTGCTGAATTGGCGGTGTTGAAGTATTGATTGAAGGATCCAGCAGCATAGTTGCCATGCGAAAGACCCTGATGAAGATTGGCGCCGCGTGTCACAATATTAATGGCACCGCCGATCGCGTCGGATCCCCAAAGCACGGATCCCTGACCGCGTAGCACTTCGATCTGTTGGACGGAGCCAGGGTCGATCGTGTTGAAATACTGATTAGGACCAAAGCGGAAGGTGGAATTGTTCAGTCGAATTCCATCGATCAGTATCAGAACTTGCTGTCCCGTCAGGCCGCGGACGAAGGGTGAGGCTTGTCCGGCCCCGGTGCTTTGCATCAAGACGCCAACTTCCTGACGCAGCGCGTCGAACATGTTCAGCGCCTGTCGCCTCTGTATCTGCTCTCTTGAGCGAACCGATCCAGCGGCCGGTGTGTTGAACAATGACTTCGAGCCCCGCAACACCCCACTACTTTGGCCGAAACCCTCGGAAGCATTCCCGAACTGACTTTGCGGTTGAGGTCCTGGGTCGTCGCTGACCTGACCGCTCGCCCCAGAGTTTTCTGGGCGCACGACAATGCCTGGCAATGTCGTTCCAGGTTGACCGCCCTCGCCCTGTGCCATTGCTTCAGCACAACAGCCAATACTGAATCCCCAAACCGTGAGAAGAACTAACCGATGCATTTCGCGGCCTCCAACACATCGCCGCGAAGAGAATTGGGATCAGCGGCTCATGCAATGAAGATCATCGGAATATGCCGGTTGTGCGGATTAGCATCGATTCTTAGTTTTGGGTTTGCAACCATTCGTAGCCGACGTCGTGAGACTTCGAGGCCCTGCAAGAAGTCCGAATTCTCACGAATCACGATGAGATTTACGGACGACGCCAAAATCAAGAGTGGATGAAGCACTAGCTATAGCTAGCAAAGCTAGTGGCTCTTGAAGTCGTGCGATGTCTCTTTGCCGAAGCGAGTTGTGATCGCTCGCCAGACGGCCAAATCCACTTCATTCACCACGAGGTGGACCGAACTATCCATCATCGCGATGTGCACACCGATTGTGTGATAGCTTCGAGCGGTGACGGCGGCAAATGTGCTGACGACGCTAGACTTCCCTTCTTGTTGGTTGGTCCAATCAACATCCAGGAAGTTTTGGTCTGGGCAAACGACTCTGTGGTTCGGCGTGAAAACAGATGTGAAGCCAGTCTGGTGGACTCGACCGTCGACCCATTCGGTATGTCCCGTGTCTTTCTTGAGTTGGCCACCCAGGGCACAGAGTGAGGCGGCGTCGAGGGGCATTTGTGGGTTGTCGATGGCGGCATTGCGGAAATAGGCGTTGTAGGCCTTCACTTCTGCCCAGGCGATCGTATGGGAGAGGCCGTCGCGGAAGTGTGCCCCAGTGAATTTACTGTTGGGGTGAAAAGCGCCGCTGCCAAACTTCTTTGTTGCCGGGTTATAGGTGAACCAGCCACCTTGATTGACGGCATAGTTCAGCGGGTAGTGGTAGGGCTGTCCATTCTTGAGCCGCACATAATCGTTCTGCTCGTCGGGGCAAATAAAGACTGGCACACGAGTTGCGCTCAGTTTTCCAGGTTGACCTGCCAGAGGTGGTGCGAGCGAATAGCTCAGTGAATAGTCAATGTGATCCGAGAGGTTAACTTGCTCCAGGTAGGGCAATATCAGCCCCAGTGTCGACCAACCATTGACGTTTCCGTTCGCGTCGGGCAGCGCGGGCTTCCAGCTGGGGGGGAAAGTCCCCCGTTGTGCCTGATAAAGCTGCACTCCGTATTGCAGGTTGTGTAAGTTGTTCTTGCATTGAACCGCCCGAGCGGCCGCCCGAGCGGCCGATACCGCTGGCAGCACCAGAGACATCAATAGGCCGATGATCGTGATCACAACCAGCAATTCAACAAGCGTAAAGCCTTTTCTGACAACAGGATGGGCTGTGTGTCGCACCTCAGTGTCCCTCATGGTATTGAGACTCAGTTTCAATTAGAACGCCCAGTTTACGTTCCGTAAAACCTCGGGTCAACCGGCACCAGCAAAAAAACCGGTAGGACCGCCCCTCGCTCTCGCCAAGGAAGAAACCAGACCCCCACTTCTTTCGTAGCTGGGTTCGTGAGAACCCGGTCCCTCTCCACTTCTTCCGGCTTCTCACGAAGCCAGCTACGTTCTTGGCGATGCCGGGCGATGCCCGCTCAGTTAAACATCACAAGTGGATTGCATGAGTGAGAAACCAGACACCCACCCTTCGAACCAACCCACCCTCTTCGAATCCAGACACCCACCTTTTGCTTCACATTTGGTGGATTGGGTAGTGTGCGGTGTTTGGAATCTGGGATTTGATCTCCGATTAGCGTTTATCACTCGAGGTCGCTTGAGTCAAAGCGAGGGGCGATGCCCGCTCGGTTAAACATCACACGTGGCCTTTTCTCAATATGACGGCAGAAACCAGACACCCACCCTTCGAATCCAGACACCCACTCTGGCCAATGCCTAGCACTCAAGGTGGGTGTCTGGAAATAGGTGAGCTGGCACTCTTCTTTCGTAGCTGGGTTCGTGAGAACCCGGTCCTCTCCACTTCTTCCGGCTTCTCACGAAGCCAGCTACGTTCTTGGCGATCGTCAGAGACGGCATAAAACCAGACAGCCACATCGCGTCAGTGGGTGGCCTTCTTTTCTGAGATGACGCGGGGGTCTTGGGTGCCATTTCGGCGTTGAGTTCGATGAACTGAGACCACTTCTCTGGCACGACCGAGTCGGGAAAGATGGCTTCGACAGGGCACTCGGGCACGCAGGCGTCGCAGTCGAGGCACTCCTCGGGATCGATATAGAGCATCTGCTCCCCTTCGTGGAAACACTCCGCGGGGCATACCACGACGCAATCGGTATACTTGCAACCAAAACAGGGGGCTGTCACGACGTAGGCCATTGGATTCTCCTCCAGTTATTGCTTGTGTCTATTGGTCCATCCGATTTCGACTTGGCGATGGACAAAGAAAATCGAACAGTTGGAATCTGCCGAGATGGATGAAAAGTCGAAGGAGTTGCTGTCTCGATTTCGCCACGGCGATGAGTTGGCCGCCGACGAGATCCACGATCGGTATCTTCTGCGGCTGCTCAAGCTGGCTCAGCAACGCCTCTCGGCAAGAATGAATCAACGAGTCGACGCGGAGGACATCGTGCAGTCGGCCTATCGCAGCTTTTTCTTTCGTGCCCGAGACGGCCAATATGCACTGCGTCGGGCCGGTGATCTGTGGCGGTTACTAGCGACGATCACGATGAATAAATTGTATGGTCAAGTTGAACGTCATACCGCTCAACGTCGAAGCATCAAGCGAGAGGCACGGCCACGACAAAATGCAGATTCCGACGACAACGACTCGGCAGCAGATATTCAGCCGACACCGGAAGAAGTGGTTGAACTGACCGAACAAGTGCAAATTACGATGGCGTCACTGGGCGACGTTGACCGAAGGGTGTTGGAAATGAGACTTTCGGGCGCTACGATTCCTCACATTGCCGCCGATATCAATCGCTCGCAGCGAACGGTCAGGCGATTGTTAGAAAACGCCAGGCAACAAATGATGAAGCGTTTTGCTCGTGACGACAAATGAAGACATAATCGCCGCATTCGAACAGTCTTGGAGTCAGCGAAGTAAGCAACCGCCGACGCTACGAGAGTTCATTGGTGAACATTCGCCGACAGAAGATTGCATCGTCGAGCTTGTGCTGATCGATTTGGAGTTCCGTTGGAGGCAAACTCGGCTGTCCGTTCCTCCGTCCGACGCACTTGGCGGACAGCCCAGGCTGGAAGACTATCAGCGACAGCTGGATCTGCGCGAAATGCCGGCTTTTGCAATCGCGGAGGAGTACCGGTCTCGGACGTTGTGGGGCGACCGCCCGGAACACGCTCACTTCGTTGATCGCTTTCCGCGAGCGGCCGCCGAGTTACTTCAACTGCTGCCATCCGTGGATAGCGAGCTCCGTGCGGACCGCGAATCGACCCAGCATTTACCGACATTTACGCTGGCAGCCAAGCAGCCCGATCCTCGTGCTCCGCTGCCGTATTCCGATTTTGTTTTGGAGCAGATGCTGGGTCAGGGAGGCTTCGGAAAAGTCTACCGAGCCAGGCAGATCAGCCTCAACCGAGATGTCGCAGTCAAGGCGCTGTTGAAGTCGCGCCAATTCGACTCGGTGGCGGTTGACGGTTTTATTCAGGAGGCGCAGATTCTGGCTCGACTCCGCCATCCAGCCATTGTTGGCGTTCACGGGCTGGGTCGATTTCCAGGCGGCGGCTTTTTCCTGGTGATGGACTTTATCGACGGCCCGAATCTGTCCGAGCAGATCGTGCAATCGACCTTGAATCTGGACGAGAAACTCGCATTGATTGCCGCCGTTGCAGAGGCCGTGCACTATTCCCATACACAAGGGATCGTGCACTGCGATCTGAAGCCGTGCAACATCTTACTGGATAAAAACGGCTCACCTTACGTTAGCGACTTTGGTCTCGCTAAGCTGAGAAGTGACGAAAGATCGGTGGGAGGAACGCCTGCTTTTATGGCTCCGGAGCAGTTGGATCCGGGCATCGGGGAGACGACGGCTTTGACCGACGTTTTCGGGATCGGTCGCATCATGGTTACGCTGCTTGGCGATGCTGGCGATCGTGATCTAGAGGCGATTAGCGATCGCTGCCTTGCACACAACCCGAGCGATCGATTTCCCACCGCGGCGGCGGTCGCGGAATCGATACGCCTTCATGAATGAGCTCAAAGCGAAGGGCCGTGGCTACATGGTATGCTAGTGCTTCATCCATCTTTAGTTTTAGGGTTGCAGCCATTCGTAGCCGGAGTCGTGAGACTTCGGAGCCCTCAAGAAGTCCGAATTCTCACGAATCCGGCTACGATGAGATTTACGGGCGACCGCAGAATCAAAGTCAACTAAGAGATTGCAGGATGTTTCGCCAACTCGGTTCTGTTGCAGTCTGTCTTATTGCCGTTTCCAGTGTTCTTGCCGAGCGTCCGGTTCGCTACAACGAAGACATTCGACCGATACTTTCGAACCGCTGTTTTCGCTGCCACGGACCTGACAAGAAAGCACGAGCCAACGACCTGCGGTTGGACATTGAACGAATTACCAAGTCGAAACTGGATAGTGGCGAACGGGCGATCGTCGCTGGCAATCCCAAACAGAGCCACTTGCTCGTTCGCCTTTCATCCGATGATCCAGATGTGCGGATGCCTCCGAAGAAATCGGGTCCACCTTTATCGGCCCGAGAAATCAAGCTGCTCACTCGCTGGATCAAAGAGGGAGCGAAGTGGGAGCGACACTGGTCGCTGGTGTCCCCGCAAAGGCCACGCCTCCCCAGGGTCAAGAATCCGACTTGGTCGAAGCATCCGGTCGATCGCTTTGTGGCGGCCCAGATCGAGTCTCACCCTAGGGCACTGCGACCATCACCACTGGCGGACAGAGTTACCTTGGTGCGGCGACTTCACTTTGATCTGATCGGCCTGCCGCCGACTCCGCGAGTCGTCAATGCGTACGTACGTTCGCAAGATCCAAGCCAGCTCGATCGGCTTGTCGATCAGCTGTTGGCCAGCCCTCATTTTGGCGAACGGATGGCCATTTATTGGCTCGATCTTGTTCGCTACGCCGATTCGGTCGGTTACCACGGCGATCAAGAGAGGTCGATTTCACCGTACCGTTCTTATGTCGTGCGAGCTTTCAATCGCAATCTTCCCTTTGATCAATTCACGACCGAGCAACTCGCGGGTGACTTACTGCCCAAGCCGACGCTGTGGCAACGTGTGGCTGCCGGCTACAACATGCTGGGCATGACAACGATCGAAGGCGGCGCGCAGCCGAAGGAGTATTTGGCGAAATATGCAGCCGATCGAGTTCGAACGACGTCGAGTGTCTGGATGGCGGCGACACTTGGCTGTGCAGAATGTCACGACCACAAATTCGACCCGTATTCAACGACTGACTTCTATAGGTTTTCGGCCTTTTTCGCCGATATTCAGCAGCGAGGTGTAGCCAACCCGAAGGAGAACCTGGCGGTGCCCAACCCGGCGGAAGCCGAAAGGCTCGCCGCGATGCAAAGCGCCATTCTCAAACTGGCGCAACTCAAGCGGCCCTCCTCAGCCAACAAGAAAAAACTTGCCGCATTGCGTCGTAGCCGCAAGCGACTTGTCAATTCATTCGCCCAGACGATCGTGCCAGTCTCGGGCAAGCCACGAACCACTCGAGTGTTTCCACGTGGTGACTGGCTTGATGAGTCGGGAAAGGTTGTTCAGCCAGGCGTACCTGAATCTCTTGGCGGATTGCCATGGATCAGGAGTCGGCGGGCAACGCGGCTCGACTTAGCCAGATGGTTGACCTCCAAAGAGCATCCGCACACGTCGCGAGTTTTCGTAAACCGATTGTGGAAGCATTTCTTCGGTGTGGGACTGTCCAACGTCTTAGATGACATTGGCTCACAAGGAGAGTGGCCGACTCATCCCGCTCTGCTCGATTGGCTCGCTGTCGAGTTCGTGGAGAG
>Ga0310121_10005680_pt1 | contig 10658 bp, 9 predicted proteins | sample CB27_Tmax_986_MG_FD_203504 | JGI IMG/M metagenome (GOLD analysis project Ga0310121, IMG submission 203504) | Marine microbial communities from Western Arctic Ocean, Canada - CB27_Tmax_986 | ecosystem: Environmental > Aquatic > Marine > Oceanic | place: Canada: Western Arctic Ocean | collected... | reverse complement strand
GGCTCGTGAACGCAGCGTTCGCGGACTGATCGCGGGCTGCCGACGAGGAGCGGATCGTGCCCCCATGGAGCGAAGAGGGTTCTCGCTGCGGGTGCTGCGTGAACCGATCGACCTCCGGACACCATTTTGTTGAACCGACGAAGCCCAGCTCACGGAGCCCGAGCGGGAAGCCCTCATGGGGGGCATTCTCGGGCGCCTGTACTCGTGGATGCCGAGTAGCTAGCTTCCAAGTTCTCGATCCGGAGCGGTGTGTTAGGGTCCGGACTCGACGCCGAATGTGCGCGCTGAGCGATGTCCAGGTTGCTTCGCGCGCAGGGTGAAAACCGGCCTTTCGCCTTGAGCGTCGCGGTCTTCAATCGTTGACGCGGCGTTCAACCGTCGATCATCTCGCGCTCAGTCCGAGGAAGGTTCGCCACATGAGTCCTGTCAAAGATCTCCTGCGCTCCGGCAAAACGGCTATCGGTACGTCCGCCTCCGTGGGGAGTGAAGTGGGCTTCCTGGCTGACTCCGGATACGACTTCCTGCTCTTCGATACGCAACATTCGCCCGTGGAGATTAAAGAACTGCGCGCCCCACTCCAGGCGATGCGCGGCAAGAGCGCGATCCCGATTGTCAGGGTGGGTGAAAACCGGGCGGATCAGATCTGCTACGCGCTCGACATCGGTGCCAAGGGGATCATCGTGCCGATGGTGAACACCAAGGCAGAGGCGGCCGACATGGTGCAGTGGTGCAAGTACCCATTCGAGGGCGTGCGAAGCTCCGCCGGCATGCGGGGCGAGTGGGGTCAGTTCGAGAGCTACCGCGAGTACATGGATGCCGTGAATGAGCAGGTGCTGGTGATTCCGATGATCGAGACCATGGAGGCGATGGATAACATCGAGGAGATTCTTAGCGTTCCGGGGATCGATGTCCTTTTGGTCGGTCCATCGGACCTCTCGATCAATTTGGATGTCACGTTGGATTACCCGAACCCGAAGTATCAGAGCGCCTTGGACAAGATCGCGGCCGCCTGTGCAAATGCCGGCGTCGTTCCGGGCATGTACTTCATTCCCCCGGAGATGGAGCCCAGTCACTTCATCGAGAAGGGCTTTCGGTTCTTCACGCTGCCGTGGAATCGCTGGGCAACCGAAGGCGTGCAGAATGGCCTGGCCAGCGTCAGAGGATGATTCGCCCGGGCCGACCGCCGGCTCGGTCTAGCGCGCTCGCCTATCGTGGATGTCGATGAGCGACTCCGAGCTGCAAGCGCTAGTGCACGAAGCGTGGCGTCAGCACAACGCCGCTACCGACGAATCCTGGCTCGTGCAGCCGTCCGCACCTGTGCTCTTCTTCGGTGACCTTGAAACGTACGGAGCCTCGGCGCCGCCTCGCCAACGCGATCGGGTTGGTGGCCCGAGGTCGGGTTGCCGAGGTCGGTCACGCCCTGCTGGATCGCCTGGGCGCTGGCGAGCGTGGCTGCCGGGTCCGCCGGGGGTGAGAACCAGCGGTGGCCCCCCGCCTACCGTCCAGTAGGCGATATTCACCCGGTCGTCGGTGCGGGCGTATCGGGTGGGCGGTGCGTCCATGCGGCGCAGTCTAGTTGCTGAAACGAGTGGTTATTTTCCGTGCCAGCCTGGTTCACCCACGCGGGTCGAGTCGGACGATCGGAATCTCGCGCGGCTGGGCGCGCTCCTGGTACACGGTGTAGTTCGGGAACTCCGCGCTGACGCGGTCCCACGCCTGCGCCCGCTCCTCGCCCTCCAGAACGACGGCTGTCACGGGAATCCGCTTGCGTTTGATGTGGACCCAGGCGTGCGGAATCGCGCGCAGGTTGTGATACCAATCGGCGTGCCGCGCGCGGCCACCCACCGAACCCACGATCAAGAAGGAATCGCCGTCGGCGAAGTAGAAGATCGGCAAGCTGATCAGGTCACCCGACTGGCGGCCTTCCGTGGTCAGCGTGAACGTCGCGATGGACGACACCCCCGGGCCCTTCACCGCTCCCCGGCTGACGAGCGAGTAGTCGAACCAGCGCACGAGAAACGCGTCCACCGGGCGACGGATCTGCAGGCGGGTCAGGAGTTGGAGCAGCATGGGGATTCCTCGTTCGCCTCGCTCGGCACAGATCGTCTGCTGGGGCGGCCGCTGACATCACAAGCGCGTGTCCGCGCGGCGCAGTCTAGGCGTTGAGCTGGGCGGATTCCTGTTCCGGAGGTCGGGCAGCATCTATCTGGGCCACCTTCACGGGAGGATCTGGCCGAACGCCTACATACAATTGACCACGCGTGACGGTTTTGCCGCCGCAGGCGAAACCGTCACGCATGTGCGACGCGCCGATTTACATGATTTCCCGGAAGCTGCGGTCAGCAGGGCCGTCTACCCTGATCTCATTAGCAACGCCTCAGAGGTGGCGCCAGCTCGCCGAGATCGTTCAGCGCTTCCTGCCCGAGGCAGAGATCACGTTCGAAGCGGATGAGGGCGGGCGCGAGGCGTCCGGCCTCCTCATGGACAACTCGCGGCTGGTCGAGGAGTTCGAAGTCGAATTCGCTCCGTTCGACCAGCGTGTGATGGAGACGATCACTGAAGCGCGCGGGGAAGGCTGACCGGCCGCGCCGCGTGAACGCGCTGTCCGGGCGCGCCGCCGAGTGGTGACCGGATCGCCTTCGTTTGGGATCGCAATGGCGATTTAGACATCTACACCATGCGGCCCGATGGCACAGACGTGCGCCAACTGACGGCGAACGATGCGTGGGGCGGGACCGCTGCTTGGTCCCCCTAACGAGCCCCGATCAGCGTCCCCCAACTGCCGCCTGTCTCGCGGAGAGGCGGGAAGTGATCATCCGGGCCGTGCAGAATTGGAGCGGACACCCTTGCCGCGCCTAATGAGACGAAGGGACACACACGAGGGGCGCGGGAGGTGAGCCGCAGTCGAACTCCGCTACGTTGCAGGCCCGGCGAGGCTTCAGCTCGCGGTCAAGCCGACGCCCAAACCCACGCCACAGGGAAATGTAGAGCGTGGCTTGCCGATACCAGTCCGTGCGACACCGGCCCCACAGGGTAGATATAAGGTCGGGCGGCACCGACCCCCACACCCCGCACGCCCCCGTCGAGACCGCTTGGGGCACGGGACCACACGGTCTCCAGCTCGGTCTGGTGCCCCCCCCCCGAGTCCGGGTGGGATTTTGTGGCCACGTTGTGGCCAAGGGCCCTGGGAGCGGGTGGGATTCAGTGGGACGCGGAGGGAGGGTGACGCCGGAAGTCTCCAATGCCATGAGGCCCGTTGGGAGGTGATGGGAGAGGGTGGGACCCGTGCACCCAAACTTCGGATCTGAGGGTCGGGGGTTCGAGTCCCTCCGGGCGCGCCACGCAAAACTGCCAAGGCATGGGCTTTCCGTGCACTGGCCCCCTGGCCCGGCGAAGACCGTGGATCAATCGTTTTGGCGAGATCGACGCGGTCGCGGAGTGTGTCACGCAGGTCCGTCAAGACGCGGTCGATGGGGTTCTGCTTCCGCGGTTCATTTTTCGCTGCGACCCAACCGGCCATGAACGTTTGGAGTTGATCGCGGAGGCCACCGCTGGCTGCCTTAGTAGGTATCCAACGTGAAGCTTGTCGTGGCATGGCCTAAGCGCCTGGAGATGGTGAGCAAGTCGACGTTCGCGCACTCGGCCGACGAGGTTCAGCGTCAGTTGTCATGGGCCCGTTTCGGGTTCACACTTCGCGTATAGCGACCTGAGGGGACCGGCATGACCGATTCATTCTACGAGCACTTGTTCAGCGTGCGTGGGAAAGTCGCGCTCGTGACCGGCGGAACGCGCGGCATCGGATTGATGATCGCCGAGGGGCTCGTCCGGGCGGGGGCACGGGTCTACGTCTCGTCGCGCAAGTCCGATGCCTGTGCCGAAGCAGAACGGACCTTATCGCAGCATGGCGATGCCATCGCGATCCCGAGCGACCTGGGTTCGATGGCGGGAATCGAGCAGTTGGCGTCCGAGATAGCGGCGCGGGAACCACGCCTGCACCTACTCGTCAACAACGCCGGCTTGACCTGGAATCAACCTCTTGATGAATTCCCGGAGAAGGGATGGGACCGGGTCCTGGACTTGGATGCCAAAGCCCCCTTCTTTCTCTCGCAGAAACTGCTGCCACTGCTCCGTGCTGCTGCGAGCCCATCCGAGCGCTCCGTCATCGTCAACGTCTCTTCCGTCAATGGCATTAAACCGAGTGGGCTGCAGAACTACTCCTACGTCGTCGCGAAGGCGGGCCTGCGGCAGCTGAGCGCGCAAATGGCACGCGACCTGATGGACGATCAGATCAATGTCAACGTGATCGCGCCTGGTCCGTTCAAATCGAAAATGACGGGCCCAATGTATGCGACTCCAGAACTGGACGAGCAGGCCCGTGCGCGCTTCCCGATGAAGCGGTGGGGCGCGATGGAGGACGTGGCCGGTCTCACGATCCTGCTCGCCTCGCGAGCCGGCAGCTACCTCACCGGTATCGAAATTCCCTGCGATGGCGGCTCGACCTCGATCGGATAGGTGATTCCAGCCGAATGGGACTTGCTCTCAGCCCCGCGGGGCTTACGTGGATCAGACTTCTGTCGACGACGTTTAACAGGGGAGAGGTGCCCACGAGCACCGCTACTGACGCGACGGCAAAGCGATGGTGACCCGCGAGAGGCCTCGGAAAACCCCCAGATCGGCGCACGCTGTGCTTCCGGTTGCACGTGGTGCCACGACCAGGAACTTACTTCGGATCTGAGGGTCGGGGGTTTGAGTCCCTCCGGGCGCGCCACGCAAAACCGCCAAGGCATGGGCTTTCCGTGCACTGGCCCCCTGGCGATCTGGGGAGGCTTCGGCGACTTTCACCTGCCCTGTCATCCGTCGCCTGATCGAGCTGATCGCCGCGACCTCGATGTGGGCGGTGAGCTCGACGTTGGCAGGCGGTCCACGGCCGTGCGGGAGGCGAGCTTGAAGCCCCGTCGCCCATGGACTTGACCTCATAGGCAGCCACGCCTGACGGTAGGAAAGGGCAGTCGGCGAGCACGCTCCCCTACGCGAGGCTCATCGACCCGATCGCTACTCCAAATCGACCAGCCGTCGACGCACCGCGTTGAGTTCGGCATCGCTCAGACCGTGCGCCCGGAAGAAGCCCCGCCCGCTGCCAAACTCCTCACGCACCAACCCCAGGAATTCCGCCATCCGCTCGGCGGGACACTGCCACCATGCGGTCAGCTCCTCGCGCGACTCGTCCAAGTTCCGACCGAACTCCCGCGAGTGGGCGATCAGCCGATCGATCGCGGCATTGCTCTTCTCGTAGTCCAGCCCGATCTCCTCCGGCGGCACCCCCGCGACCTCCAGCAACAACCCGACCAGAATGCCTGTGCGATCCTTTCCTGCCGTGCAGTGGATCAACGCCGGAAAGGTCGACTCCGTCAGTAGCTGCGCCGCCTCCGCATAGCGAGCGCCGCCGCTCTGCAGCCCGATGAAGTAGCGCTCCGGCGTTTGTTGCTCGCGCGCCACACCCATCAATCGATTCAGCGCCTCGACTTGCTCCGCCTTCGACCGCTCCGTGGAAACGGGAGAAATGTGGTATCGCGTCACGTGCTCCGCAATCAGCGGCCCGCGCGACGGCAGGGCCAGCGACGTGTCCTTTACGGTCAGCGGGAAAACTACCCGGCGGAGCGGGCTTTCCGTTACAAGGATGATCAATACTTTCTACATGGTGCACGTCTCGGATCTGGAACTGTTGGGGGACGGTGCTGAGGCGGAGATCTTCGCTTGGCCGGACGATCGCGTCGTGCGCTTGATGCGAGCGGGGATCGGCTCGCCCGCTCTGGAGCAGGTCGCGATGCGCGCCGTCGAGGTCCTGGTTGATGTCCCGACGCCGGGCGAGTTGGTCACGATCGACGGGCGCCCCGGCCTGATCATGGAACGCATCGACGGTGCTGACTTCGGCTCGGCGTTGAGGCGGCGCCCCTGGACCTCGTTCCACGTCTTCGCCCTGATGGGGCGCCTGCATGCACGGCTCCTGAGCACGCCGGCGCCGCCTAAACTGCCCGATCTGCACGACTATCTCCGGACACAGCTCGAGCACCCCTCCGTCCCGCCCGCCGCTCGCGTCGCCGCGCTCGAAGCCCTTGACGGCCTTCCCACGGGCCGCGCCGTCTGCCATGGCGATTTCCTGCCGGGCAACCTGCTCTCCGACGGGACTCGGACCGTGGTCATCGACTGGGCGAACGCCACCCGTGGAAACCCGCAGGCCGATATCGCCCGCACCGACCTGCTCCTCCGTACGAGCGAGCTCACGGAACTGCCGCCCGCCGCGCGGTTCGTCGTCGGCGTCGGCCGCGGCCTGCTGCTGCGGAGCTATCATCGCGGTCTGCGACAGGCCGGCCTGCCAGCAGACAGCGAACAAGTGCGCCGCTGGCAGATCGTCCGGGCCGCCGCGCGCTTCGAGGAGCGACGCCCTGCGGACGAGAAGGTCAGGCTCCGCGAACTCCTGCGCCGCCAGGGCGTGGAACTCTGAGTCGTGTCCACCTGCCGTTGCGAGGTGATCGCCCCCGCTTGCTGGCGGCCGAGGCTGTTGTCCGGTGCGTCCACGCCGGTCGAATTGCCCCCTCTGCCCGCTTGACTGGTTCAGCCACGAAAGTCGAATTCGGGTTGGGCGGAATACCCGGTTCTCGCTACGAGCGGACTGGACTTCGCACAAGCAGGAAGCGTCTTGGGGGAAACATGAGCGAAAGCGACTCTTGGACGAACGCCGCCGCGTCTCTCGACGCACCGCTGTCAGACCTCAACCAAACGCCCGCGCAGCGCGTCGAGCTCCCCATCGCTCAGGCCGTGCGCGCGGAGGAACCCGCGGGCACCGCCGTACTCCGCGCGCAGCAGAGCGAGCAACTCCACCATCCGCTGCGCCGGCGTCCGCATGCGGGCGCTGAGCTCCGCGTCGGACTCGTCGAGATTGTGGCCGCGCGCACGTGAGTAGGCGACCAACTGGGCGATGGCCTGATTGCTCCGCTCGTAGTCGGCGCTGATCTGGTCAACCGGGACTCCGGCGACCTCGAGCACGAGCGCCGTCAACACTCCCGTGCGGTCTTTCCCGGCCGTGCAGTGAACCAGCACAGGAAGCGCCGACCCGGTGAGCACGCCCGCGGCTTCGGCGTAGCAGTCGCCGGCGCGCTGTAGATGGAGGAAGTAGCGCTCCGGGGACTGATGCTCGCGGATCGTGCCCATCATCGCGTTCAGTTCGGCGTCATGGTCCGCCTTGGGCCGGTCCGCAGGCACCGGGGAGATGTGATGCCGGATGACGTCACCGGCGATGAGCGGTCCGCGCGAAGGCGCGTCCCGCAACTCATCGGGGTGGCGCAAGTCAACCACCGTCTGGATCCCCAACTCGCGGCGTGCTCGGCGTGCCGCTGCGGCCGTGATCCGGTCCGGGGTCCCCGAACGATACAACCGCCCACGTTGGATCTGGCCGCCATCGTGCGTCGCCAGACCTCCGACATCGCGGAAATTGAAGATGCCTTCCAGTGCAATGTCCGTCATCTCGACTCCGGCCGGAGCGTCGAGGAGCGAAGCCCACCAGACGCGAACGTCAGGCGACGCGAATTCTGTGCCACTCGGGCGTGGGACTCCACAGGGCACGCCATGTCCGCTAGGCCTGCAAGGCAATGGCCGAGTCGTCAGGTTCAAAGCCTCGCTGACACCACTATGAACCCGGCGACGCCGCGCTCCACGGGACTCCAGAGCACTCTACGGGACGAGGAGGCGTGGGAGGGGGAGCGCGACGCCATGCGCTTCGGCCCGGTCTGCCTCCAACAACCGATACCGGGCATTTTCGGCGAGATCGGGACGCCCCCGAATCCCTCCGGCAACGAATGCCTCTGGTGGCTGGATCGTAGAGGTCGGCGCTCGCCGATACGTTCCGCGGGCCAATCCCGCCGGTAATCAGCACCCGCCCATCCGCGAGCAGGGTCGCGGTGTCCCCGCGTCGGGGTGGGATTTTGTGGCCAAGTTGTGGCCAAAGGCCCTGGGAGCGGGTGGGATTCAGTGGGATGTGGAGGGAGGGTGACATCGGAAGTCTCCAATGCCATGGGGTCCGTTGGGACGTGATGGGAGCGGGTGGGACCCGTGCACCCAAACTTCGGATCGGAGGGGCGGGGGTTCGAGTCCCTCCGGGCGCACCACACAAAACCGCCAAGGCATGGGCGTTGGGGAGCAGGCCGGCCGTCGGGGTTGGCTGCGGTTCCGCAATAGGTGGCCACAAAGCCGGGGCCCGCCCCCGGACCCCAGCCTGCGTGGAACTCGGCGTGCCGAGAGCTGGCACTGGGTGGTTGTGGTGCGAGGGCGTTTCCCCCCTTGAGGGGGTGCGGCTGGGACGGGACACGGGGGGCGGTCAGCGCTGAAACCCGCCCTGGCACGGACCGTTCGCGCGGGGAGCGCGCGTGTGGGGGTCTAGCCCACGGCGCACCTTCGGACCCGATTGGGAACGGGCTTTCCCCTCCCCGACCGCCCGCAGCGTACGGGCCCGTGGCTGATGACGATCGTATGGGGTGCGCGACCTAATCCAGAGCGGACTAGGCCGGGACGAGGCTGATTGTTACGGCGAACGGCAGACCGAGTTTGTCACCAGCGCTTCGAGCGGACTATCACCATGCGCGAAATGTTCGCCCGATCTATCGGCGGGTTCGGCCTAGGAATCCAAGGCCGTCGGGGCGATGGCGTCCAACGGTGGTGCGATCCGGCTGGCGAGCAGGAAGAGCACGCCAGAGATGGCCGCGCTGATCGCGAACATGACGAGCGCCCAGTCGTAGGAGTTGGTCGCGTCGTAGACCGCGCCGGCCGCCGTAGGCGCCACGACGAGTCCAAGAGCCTGCAGCGTGAAGCTCGCCCCGAGGATTGTCCCATAGCTGGACAGCCCGAAGGAACGCATGAGGACCAGCGGCTCCAGGAGCGGTCCGGCCGCGAAGCCGAGCAGAAATAGCACGATGAAGAGGGCGATGCTCCAAATCGCCCCCCCGCCGACAAGCAGGGCAATCATCGCGGTGCCGAGCAAGAGTGAGAACACCACCGAGGGACCCTCGACGCGGGCGAAGCGGTTCGCATAACGGCCATAGAGCAGCATCGCCACGATTGCCCCGGCGGATGTAAGTGAAACTACGCCTGCCGCCCACGCACCGGAGAGCCCGACGGACTCGTAGTAGGGCACGGCATGCACCATCCAGCCAACCACACCGTAGAAGAACCCCGTGATCGCAAGGGTGAGCACCCAAAACATTCGGGTACGCAGCGCGGCTCCGAGGCTCAACCCCCGGGTGGTGTCTGCCGGAGCCGCGTTCGGTGTCCGCGCCGGCTGGACCTCATCGGCATCGGCGGGCGGCTGATCACGAATGACGAAGAGCGCGAGTGGGACGAAAAGCAGGGTCACGACGATGCCGGCGAAGACGAACGCGCCCTCCCACTCCACGGCTTCGATCACGACCGTCATGATCGGCACCATCACGACGGCGCCGAGCGACATCCCCCCCCCCAGAATCGAGAGAGCGGTCGCACGGCGCCTAACGAACCAGCGCGCCATCAGCACTTGGAAGGGGATATACGCGATCATCTGGCGAACCGCCGCATTGATGGCGAGGAAGACGTACCACTCCCAGAGGTTGGAGACCGTCGCCAGCAGCAAGAACGACAGACCCGTGAGCACGGTTCCGAGCAGCACGAGTCGGCGAACCCCAAACCGATCGGCCGCACGGCCAACCACGGGGGCCACCATCCCGCTGACCAAGAGCGAAACGGAGAATCCCAGCGCCACCTCGGCACGTGCCCAGGCGAACTCATCCTCCAGTGGCTCAACGAAGAGCCCGAACGAGGAGAACACCATTCCCTCGCCAACGGTCATTCCGAGGACTGCGGCAGCGAGGATCCACCAGCCGTGATAGGCCTGTCGCAGTCGGCTATGCCAATTCGGGGACGTGGTCGGCAGGCGCGTGACACGGGGCGGCATCCGACTAGTCTGACGGCTCTGTCGGGTACGTTCCGCTGTTGACTCCGGAGCCAGGGGCACCAGGCCACGAGTGCGTCAAGGTTTGAACGCCTGCCGCCGCCCGACCTCCACCCCCCTCACGCTCCCGTCGAGACCGCTTGGGGCATGCGACCAAATGGTCTCCACCTCGGGCCAGTGTCCCCGAGTTCGGGTGGGATGACGTGCGCCAGCTGACCGCGAACGATGCGGGGGACTGGTACCCAGCCTGGTCCCCCTAACGCGCCCCGATCAGCGTCGCGCGATTGCCATCTGTCTCGCGGAGAGACGGCGGTGATCCGCATGTGCCCATCCTGCAGTGAAACGGGCACCCTTGCCCAACCTATTGAAGCGATGGTCGACGCGCGAGGGGGCGCGGGAGGCTAGCCGCAGTCGAACTCCGCTACTTTGCCGGCCCGGCGAGGCTTCAACTCGCGGCCAAGCCGACGCCCAAACCCATGCCACCGGGAAATGCAGAGCGTGGCTTGGCCGTTACCAGTTCGTGCGACAGCGGCCCCATAGGGTTAAGAAGAGGTCGCGCGGTCCCGACCTCCACACCCCTCACGCCCCGTCGAGACCGCGTGGGGCATGCGACCCCACGGTCTCCACCTCGGGCCGGTGTCCCCGAGTTGGAGTGGGATTTTGTGGCCACGTTGTGGCCAAGGGC
>Ga0310121_10005679_pt1 | contig 10659 bp, 11 predicted proteins | sample CB27_Tmax_986_MG_FD_203504 | JGI IMG/M metagenome (GOLD analysis project Ga0310121, IMG submission 203504) | Marine microbial communities from Western Arctic Ocean, Canada - CB27_Tmax_986 | ecosystem: Environmental > Aquatic > Marine > Oceanic | place: Canada: Western Arctic Ocean | collected... | reverse complement strand
AATTTAGGACGTGGTTGAATGATTTTAAACATACTATGTAATTAAAAGTAGGATATTTTTTATAACTTAACAAAAAATTGAAAAATATCATGAGTAAATCTGATAGCTTACGTAAGGATCTTGAATCAAAATCCATTCTAAAAGTTGGAGGTGCATTTGATGCAATGTCTGCGAAATTGATAGAAAATAGCGGATTTGATGCAGTTTGGGCAGGTAGTTTTGCTATTTCAGCGACGCATGCATTACCTGATGCAAGTATTCTAACAATGACAGAATTTTTTGATGCGGCATCAAGTATGTCATCAACATGCGAAATACCAGTCATCGCAGATTGTGATACGGGCTATGGTGGACCAAGTAATGTTCGTCATATGATACAAAAGTATGAACGTGCAGGAATTTCTTCAATTTGTATTGAGGATAAAACATTTCCAAAACAAAATAGCCTATTAGAAAATGGAAAAAATGATTTGCTGTCAGAAAAAGAATTTGTTGCAAAAATATTAGCTGCAAAAGAGGCAAGAAATGATAAAAATTTTATAATTATTGCCAGAGTTGAAGCACTAATTTCTGGTGCTGGAATGAATGAGGCATTAAAGAGAGCTGCTGCCTATGAAGATGCTGGTGCAGATGCAATTTTAATTCATTCTAAACAAAAAACACCTGATGAAATATTTGAATTTACAGATTCCTGGAAGGGTTCAGCACCAATAGTAGTTGTTCCTACAACATACGACAGTGTAAAAATTTCAGAACTAGAAGCACATAAAATCAAAATGGTAATCTATGCTAATCAAACATTACGTGCTGCTCACATGGCAATGATTAGATTGCTTAAAGAAATGATTAAAGCGGATCATATATCAGATGTTAAAGATAAGATGTCTACAATGCAAGATATTTTTAATTTACAAGAAATGTATGATGTAAAAGATAAAGAAAAGAAATTAGAAGAAGAGCTCAAAAAACTAGGTTACATTAATTGAAAGAACTAACACAAAAACGAGTGTTTGATTTTTTATCTAATAATGGAATTGAAAATTTTATTGGGGTGCCAGATTCTACTTTAAAGCATTTCATTGAACAAGGATTAAAAAAGAAAAAAATTCTTATCGCAACGAGAGAAGAAGAGGCAATTGGGATTGCAACTGGGATGCTATTATCAAAAAGTCCGTCATTGATATTTTTACAGAACGCTGGATTTGCAAATTCACTAAGTACGATCACATCATTAGTACAATTATATCAATTTCCATTAATTTTTTTGATTGGTTGGAGAGGGTATCAAAAAAATGATGCCCCAGAACATAAAAAAATTGGGAAGATTCAACCAGAATTAATAAAATCTCTAGGACTGAAATCTAGAATTATTAGAGATAAAAACTGGAAAGAATGCTGTAACTGGGTAATAACGGAAAGCAGGAATGGCTACACATGTGCACTAATTGTGCCGAGGGAGTTTGTTGATTAGAAAAGAGGCAATCGAGATTGCAATAAAAGAAATAGGAAAGCAACCAATAATCTCTGCTAATGGATACATTAGCAGAGATTTATTCAATGTTTATGATAAACAGAGTAATTTCTATATGATAGGTTCTATGGGACTTGCATCATCAATAGGATTAGGAGTCGCGTTAAAAAATTCGAAAAAAAGAATTTTTATTTTTGATGGTGATGGAAATATTTTGATGAATCTTGGCTCATTGACAACAATATCAAGTCAAAAACCTAAGAATCTAATTCATATTGTTTTTGATAATTCTGTTCATGAATCGACCGGAAGTCAACCAACGAATTCTAATATTGTTCATATTGAAAAAATTGCGAAAGCGTGTGATTATAACCATGTGTACATAGCAAAAGATCAAAATAATTTTTTAAAAATCATTCATAAAATCAAAAAATTGAAAGGACCGATAATGATTCTAGTAAAAATTCAACAAAGTAAAGGACAAAGAAGCGAGAGAATTAAAATTTCGCCTATAAAGATTAAAGAGCGTTTTATGCAAAGTATTTGAATTTATGAAAATAATCATTCTTGCAGCTGGTTCATCAACAAGACTAAGTAAGGAAATATTAGATATGCCCAAGGGTCTGTTGAAAATTAATGATAAATCAATCATTGAAATTCAATTAGACCTGTTCAAAAAAAATCAATTATCTGACATTACAATAATTGTAGGCCCAAATAAAGAAAAATTCAAATTTAAAAATGTAAACTATGTATTAGATGATGACTTTCAAAATCATGATATTTTAGGCTCATTGATGGCATCTAAATCAATTATTAACGATGATACCCTGACTACATATTCTGATATCATCTTTGATGAAAATATTTTGCGTTCAATGTTAGACTTCAAAGGTGATATAGGAATTGCAGTAGATTTGTATTGGGAGAAAAACTACGTAAACCGTATTCAACATCCTAAGAGTCAAGCGGATAATGTTTTGCTGCAAAATAATAAAATACTAAAAATTAGAAAAAATATCAAAGAATCTAAATCAACGCAGAATCTGGGCGAATTTATTGGTTTAATAAAATTATCAAAAAATGGTGCCAAAATTTTTGTTGAAAAATTTAATCATTTAATAAAATCTCATAAAGGAAAATTTCATGATGCACCGTCATTAAAAAAGGCATATTTGACAGATATGATACAAGAATTGGTTGATTCAGGGTTTTTGGTAGAACCCATAATTATAAATGGAAAATGGTATGAAATTGATACGTACAAGGATTTAGAAAGGGCTAGAAAAATTTTTCAAAAAAACTGATTCAAATTAGTGTATATTAGAGAGATTAAAAATTATGGCTTTGCTATTTTCTGATAACATGAATTAACTCACGATTTCTAAAAAGGATTAAAATCTTGCTATTATCATATAACCTTAATTAATAAATAATCTTTTTGAGTTTTAAATCAATGTCCGCAAAAAATATTATTCTAATAACACTTGATGGTTTCCGTAGAGACAAAGTTGATTTATGTTCCTCATTAAAGGCACTCAAAGAACGTAGTTTATTTTTTTCAAGAATGAAAACAGCTGCACCTTATACATTTGCTTCGTTACATTCTATATTTTCTGGAATGTATCCAGCACGTAATGGTGTTGATGGTTACTACAAACTGTTCAGATTCAAAAAAGATGAAATAACAACACTAGCTCAACTACTAAAAGAAAATAATTATTATACAATATCTGAGACTTTGCATGATTATGAACTTCCTAGTCAGGGTTTTGATGAGTATAATGTATTTGATGAGAACACCGTTAATTTAAAGAAACGGCATATGGAATTAATTAAAAGACTATCTAAGAAGGAAAGATTTTTTGCGTTTCTACATTTCACAGATGTTCACGTACATTATGTTCGTGAAATAATACAAAAATATGAAAAATCAGAAAATGATGACGAATATTACAAATTAAAAAAGGAAAATGATAAAAAATATAATGCTAGTGTTTCTTTGTGCGATGAATACGTTTCTACGATTATAAAAACACTTCAAGATACAGGTCTTTTTGAAAAAACCATATTGATTTTCATTTCGGATCACGGAACTAGTATTGGTGAAAAATATGGTGAAAAATTTTATGGTGTATTTGTTTATGAAAATACAATCAACGTCTTTTGTATAATGCATGTTCCAGGTAAATCGCCACAAGTTATATCAAAACAATGTAGTACAATAGATCTGTATCCTACAATAGCAGAACTAGCAGGAATTCAGATCGAAAACAAATCCAAAATTCAAGGTGAAAGTTTACTACGTTTGATAGATAATCCTTCTGCCAAAGATAGAGAAGTTTTTGTTGAAACAGGCGGGTTATACGGACCCTGGCCGTCTCCCGAAAAACATAATGTGTTTTGTGTTGTAAGAAATAATAAAAAACTTATTTACAACGATACTCCTCAAACATGGGAATTCTATGATTTAATCCAAGATCCATGCGAATTAAAAAATATTTACCAAGAGGATTCAGATGAAATTTTAAATTATAAAAAACGCTTATACCACTATTTTAAAGAAAATGAAATTGTAACTAAACTTAACGAGAATGTTTGATAAAGTATTTTTCCTTAGTAGTTGATTTATATCGCAAGTGCAAATTTTAATAATTAAACCATGAAATGTAACGTACTAATTATTACTATTGATTCATTAAGAGCCGACAAATGTTTTGGACCAAAAAAAACTGCTACAACACCAAACATTGATGGATTGATTAAGAATGGATTTTATTTTACTCAAGCAATTAGCGTCTCAGATGGAACGTATGAATCTCTCGGTAGTATTTTAACTGGTCAACATCCATTTAATCATAATATTTCTTTATTTGAAAATCATTCAAATGCTAAGATAAATTTTAATGGACTAAAACTAAATGGCTATCATCTATATGCTACCACTCCAGACAATCATTTCTTTCAAACATTAACTTCTGAATTTGATGGAAAAGATATTGTATCAGGCAGACCTTATTTAAGAACTTTTGAAGGGTTTGGAGAAAAGATTGTTACGAGATTATCTTCTAAAAAAATGAAGGAACCATGGATATATTTTACACATATAATGGATTTGCATGTTTCAAAACCTATTCCAAATGAATTTACTGATGAAAAATATGGTTCTGATACTTTTGATCAACGTTTGTCAATAATTGATGTTTGGATTGGAAAAATACTTGCAAAGATTGACATGGAAAAAACACTAGTGATACTATCTGCTGATCATGGGGAGTTCGAACCAAATTTAGATAATGATATAGGTTCTGTACCAGAACTACAAAAAACATTGAGAGGAATCAAATCTATCTCACCTCAATTTATGGAACCGGTTGGTGTCAAACTTTTTGTTTCAATAAGAGAGAAAATACGAAAAAAAAGATTAAAAAAAATACAACAAAACATGAATGAAAATGAAATGCGAAGAATGACTGAAAGAGGTCATGATAAATTATACGATGAATGCTTACGCATACCACTTGTTTTTTCAGGGTTTGGAATTAAATCATCACAAGTTGTTGATCAACAGGTCAGACAAATAGACATATTTCCAACGATTACAGAAGTTATCGGTATACCCCAAAATGTAGCCATAAATGGAACTAGTCTCGTTCCATTTTTCCAAGAGAAAGAAATAAACCGATTACCAGCCTATTTTGAAGGTACACCGCTACAGAACCAAGATCAGCCACAACTATATGAAAAATTTGGTAAATCTATTGGTATTAGAACTCCAGATTACAAATATTATCGTTCAAGACATGATTCTAGTAAGAACGTAAGGTTATTTGACTTAAAAAATGATCCTTTTGAAAAAAAAAATATTGCAGAATCTAATCCAGAAATTGTTGTTGACATGGAAAAAATTTTACAGAATATTCAACGTACAAAACAGTCAACCAAAACTAATGAAAAAATGAGTTACGATGAAATTGCCAAAGCAAAAAAAATCTTAGGAGAACTAGGTTACATATAATATGTTGATGTATTATGAAACCAAATGTCCTGTTAATTATAATTGATGGTCTTAGAGCAGACAAATTCTTTGGTCCAAATAAAACATCACATACTCCTAACATGGATACTTTAAGAAAAAACGGCGTGTACTTTAACCAAGCTATTAGTTCATCAGATGCAACCTGGATTTGTGTCGGAAGTATTCTATCTTCTTTATATCCATTTCAAAGTGGGATTACTCGATTTGCGAACCACGAAAAAGCCTCACAAATTTATGATGTAATGAAAAAACATGGGTATCATACATTTGCAACTAGTAAAAACACAACATTTTTTCAAACTTTAACTTCAAAATTAGACGGCAAAGATCTCTTTCCGGTGGATAATGGGTATTTATTTAGTGGTTTTGGTGATGTTGGCAAAACAATAATTGATAGGTTAGAATCAAAAAATTTCAAAGAGCCTTGGTTTCATTATATTCATATTATGGATTTACACCGTAACGTAAATTTTCCATTGCCTGAACAATTTAAAGATAAAAAATTTGGTGATAATGATTATGACAGAATGATATCTGGAATAGATTTCTGGATTGGAAAAATTTTAGAAAAAATTAATTTAGAGAACACGTTGGTTGTTTTGACATCTGATCACGGTAATTTCTTACCTGTTAAAGAAATTGGTCATGAATTAACCTACATACCTACTCTAGTTGATAACGCCCGTAAAATTAAAAAATACACCCCGCAATCACTTCAACCTACTGGCCTCAAAGTTTTTGAAGCTTTTAGATCCTTCCTAACACCCTTAAGGGCAAAAAAACTTTCACGTGAACTATCTAAAGAGGATTTTCGAACTTTACTATCATATGGTACTAATAAAATGTGGGATCTGTTTGAAGAAATTATTCGTGTACCACTACTTTTTGTTGGTCACGGTGTACCTTCTTCAAAAACTATCACACAACAAGTTCGCCACGTTGATATTTTCCCTACAGTAATGGAAATAATTGGTTTAAAACAAACAAATAGAGTTGAAGGTCAGAGTTTAGCTCCTCTATTCCAGAACAAAAAAGTAGAAGAACTTCCAGTTATAATTCAAAATATGACCGCTGATCCCAAGCAACCACATAATGTGATAGGTGTTAGAACTCCAGATTACAAATATTACAGAGCAGTTAAAAATATTAAAAACCATGTTACACTTTTTGATCTTAAAAACGATCCCGCAGAAAATTATAATATTGCAGAACAGAACAATACTATAGTAGAAAATATGGAAAAAATTTTATCTGACACTCTCTCGAGATCAACTGTTGAAGAATTTGAGCAACTAGATGATGAGACACTTAAAGATGTAGAAGCTGAATTGAAAAAACTTGGATATATATAGAAATTCTAAAATTTAGATTATTTCATCCTTATATTTTGCTTCATGGAGAGGGCTATTTCCAAATTTCGCGCCATTTTTTCGTTCATTATCAGGTGGAAGTTCTCTTCTTTTTCTATCTAAATATTTAGAACGTAAATTTCCGTCTGATGCTAAATTGTAAGTTAGATAGATATTACTTCTTGGCTTATTACTATTATTTGGTTTTGACTGGTGCGGTGTGAAATGATCAAAAAATAAAGCATCGCCAATTTCAGTTGGAACCATCTCAAATTTCATTCCTTTAAGCTCCTCACCCTCTAAAGGTCTATCATATTTTCCAATTAGTCCACGTTTATGTTGTCCAGGCGCAACTTCTAAACAACCATTTTTAGGGGTACTTTGATCTGTTGAAATCATAACACTCATTGTATATTCAACAAAATCATCCCATCTAGCTTGAACATCTTGGTGTGGTCGGAAACCACCACCATTGGGTCTTTTGAAATTGATTTTATCTTTGAAAAGTATGCAAGGACCTCCCATTAGATCTTCTAGCGAATTTAGAATTTTCTCAGATGTCGCTAATTTTTGAAATTCTGGATGATAATTAACATATTTCTCAATTCGACATAATATTCGTTCATTTTCATTTTTAGCGCTGGCTTCGTTCATAACGTAATCACCTATTGATGTGCTGGTTTCGTAATATGCCATCTCTTTACCTGGTTCCCAATAATTTGGTTTCATTTTGGAAAATTTTTCAATAGATTTGTTAATAGTTTCCAGTTCATCTTTGCTAAAGAAATTTTTTATAAGTAAAAATCCGTCGTTTTGAAATTTTTTAATGTGCTTCTCAGTCAAGTACTTCATATTAAAAAAAAACTAAATTGCATTAAAATAGATTCCGCAGAATTCCACAAGATAAAATATACATTAATTTTGATGAATATTGAGTGAATTGGGTAAAAATGTCATAATTATTCTCATAGATGGTGGTAGAGTGGATAGAGCAAGAAGATCGTCTATATTTACAAATTTGCAATCAAAATCTGTCTTCTTTCCTCAAACTATTACTTATGCCCCATTTACGAACGCAGCTATGCACGCATTGTTTAGTGGATGCTACGGGAATAGAAATGGAACAAATAGTTATTGGCATACTTACAGATTTAAGAAAAATAAGTTCAAAACAATCACAGAATACCTTAAAGATCAAGGATATTTTACATGCGGAGATGCACATACAAAACTGATCGTTCCAAAACAGGGATTTGACGAATTTCATATTCACGAAGAAAATGAAGTCGACCTATCAAAACATCATTCTAATTTGATAGATTTAGTAAAGACTAAAAACGATCAAGGAAGTAATTTTTTCCTTTATTTGACCTATAGTAATATTCATACTGGTATGAAGGATGAAGTGTTAAAAATCTATAATAATTTTAGTAAAGAATATTTTCAAAACAAAATAATCAACGAGAAGAGATATGATGTATTTTTTAGTAAAGCAGAGAATTATTTAGAAATTATTCTTCAAAAAATTCAAGATCTCAATTTGTATGAGAACTCGATAATACTTATCATATCAGATCATGGAATAAGCATTGGCGAAAAATTTGGGGAACGAGCTTATGGTGCTTTTTGCTATGATTATACAATCAAAACATTTGCGTATTTGCTTACAAATGATTTTACTCCAACGGAAATATCTAGCCAAGTTAGACACATAGATTTTATGCCTACAATTTTGGATTTGCTGCAGATAAAACTAGAGCCATATTATCAACCACTAGATGGTAAATCTCTTTATTCATTGATTAACGGTGAAAACTTTGAAGAAAACATTGCATATTCGGAAACCGGTAATCCATTAGATACAAAGAAACCCCCTAGAATGCCTAACACAAAATCCGTTAGAACCTCAAAATGGAAATTAATTGTGAATGAATATAATAATTCTAAAGAATTGTATGATTTAGAAAAAGATCCAGAAGAAAATACAAATCTTATTGATACAAATTTGGAAATTCAGGAAACGCTTTGGAAGAAATTTTTAGAAATTCAATCAACAAGTATAAATGACTAACTAGAATTCAAATATTACTGAATGTGTTTAGATTTTATTAAATACTGTGCCATCATTAATTTGTTTTAATAAAAAAACTATATCATTTTTCGAAATCTGCCGCGGATTATTATCCAAATGTTTTCTATCTGTAAGTATAAGTTCGGCTGCCTCAGATAAATCTTGTTTTAAAAAAATTTCCTTGAAATTTAATTTTTTCACGATTTTATAAAACCTATCATAAAAAATAGAATTATTAAATTCATGTGCAACTGTTGTTGTAAATGCAAGCGCATGACCATGTGAAATGCCTTCATTTGAAAAAACATATGATAATGCATGCCCTAATGTAGTTGAAGAATTTCCAAATCCTAGACCACAATAAAGAGAACCGATTGCTAAATCCTCATATTTTTCAGTCATTATTCCGTTTTCTAAAACATCAAATGCCTTTTTACATAGAAATTTTGTATAATTATTGCTGATTTTACTGTCATATGCTTCACTACACTGTGCAAGAGCATCTATAACAGAATTTTTAATAATGTCTTGAGAAGTATTTTGTAAAAATTGTGGATCGATAATTGCTACATCAGCAAATAGCATATCATCGTGAAAACTTTGTTTCTTCCCATTTACTTTTAGAACTGAAATGCGAGTAACTTCACTACCACTTCCAAAAGTAGTTGGAATTAAAATTTTAAATTTTTTTAATTTGAATGCAACAAATTTAGCAACATCTAATGAACTACCGCCGCCCAATCCAATAATATGAGAAAAATTTGAATCTCTAAAATCAGAAATTATTTCATCAATAATTTCAATTGAAGGGTTTGATTCTACTTTATCAAAAATATAATAATTCTTTGATTTAAAACGATCTAACCATCCCCTTGATTTAGCTCCTTTGGATGTTATAACTAAACAATTTGCCGGAAAGTTAAATTCGTCAATTGAGTTTTTGCCAAAAATTATAAAATTTGGTTGTTTAATCGAATTCATTTAAGCACAACTAGATAAAGATGAAACAGCATTAAAATGTGCTAAGAGGAAATTGTTAGAAGAAACAGGTTATAAAGCAAAAAAAATTGAACATCTGATCAGATTTTTTCCTAAATTAGGTTACAATACACAAATTATTGATTGTTATCTTGCAACCAAACTTGAGAAAATTTCTGAGCCAAATTTAGATGAAGTTGAACTTATTACTGTTAAAAGAATAAAATTTAAAAAATTACTGAATATGATTAAGAATGGTAAAATTTCTGCTTCGTATACAATTTGTGCAGCATTAACTTATGAACTAAAAAAAAGATTATGAATTAATCGTGATCATACCAAACACTATCACTAGAGCCTCTACCTTTTGAGGATGTGTATAATTTAATTGATTCTTTAACAATTGGCTTTCTCCAAAGATTTGTACTTGAAATCATACGTAGTGCCTTACTTTTTCCCACTATCGTTTCACCATATGCTTTCAACGTATCTTGGACAGTTTGGAATTGTTTTTGACTTAATTGGAAACTAATGTGGTGTGAATTTATTAACTTAAATTTCTCTAATGGTTCTTCTTTTGTGTTCTTTAACCACTCTATAATATCATATTTAAATTCAAATTCAGGGTTAGTTTCCATTCTATCTTTTCCTAATGTGTTATGTGCGGTTCCACGACAAAAGTTTGAAACATGAGAAAATTTTTCTTTCCAGTTTTTATCTTTTATATTGGAATTTTTGATAAAAGAATACG
>Ga0310121_10005678_pt1 | contig 10659 bp, 7 predicted proteins | sample CB27_Tmax_986_MG_FD_203504 | JGI IMG/M metagenome (GOLD analysis project Ga0310121, IMG submission 203504) | Marine microbial communities from Western Arctic Ocean, Canada - CB27_Tmax_986 | ecosystem: Environmental > Aquatic > Marine > Oceanic | place: Canada: Western Arctic Ocean | collected... | reverse complement strand
TCCTGCAGGACAACATCGACGGCGAGACCAGCAACTGGGAACAGATCAGCAAGGCCCTGCCGGCCGCCGCCCTGGGCAATATCAAGATCGAGTTCCGCCTCATTACCGACGACTTTAACGACCCCACCCAGGCCGGATGGTACCTCGACGACGTCGAGGTCACGGTGCCGTGAGGCACGATATCCATTACCCCGGGGGAGTCCCTGCCGTTCACTGGAAACAAATTGCCCTCGTGGTCACGGGTGGGGCCGTTCTGGCCATCGTCGCGCCGCACGCCCACGGCAGTCCGTACTCGGACGCCGTGTTGGCCGACAATCCGGTCTCCTACTGGCAGTTCGAGGACGCCAGCGCCAACGATGGCGATCCGGCTGCCGATACGCAGGGAGTGAATCCCGGCACCTACCGATCCAGCGGCACCTCGATCAGCCTGGTGGCCAACCCGCTGGTGGGGCTCGGTGGCAACGCCGCGGATTTCTCCGGTTCGATTGCGAGCCATTGGCTATTAGAGGGACAGGTCATTTATTAGGAATCGTCGCTGGCCTTCCAGAGAGACAGCGGGCTTAGAGGATTAGAGGGACACTCCCTGGAGTTCCAGTCACTCCACACCTGGAAAGGGGGTTGCTCGCGGTGCTCGCTCCGAGCTCAAGCGCGGACTTCCCATCGAATGCCCCCGAACGACCATCTCCGGCTCGTAGCCCTCCGGTTTTCGCTCGCAGGCCGGGTGAAGGAATCCCCACCCGCCGCTTGCGGCTTCATCAGGCCCCTTTTAACATCGGAGCACGTTCCTCTGGAGATCCCGCATCGTACACAACGAGGTGGCTACCCGCCTCATGCGGCGCGCACCACTTTGCCGCTTGCCTCCGAAATACCCCCGTGTCAGCGCAAAAACCTGATCCACAAACGCCTCACTGCCGATTACGAGTCCATCCACGAAATACCGCGTCCGGCACCACATCAGCTCGGCCTCACTCAATTCTCCACCATTGGCCAAGACCTTCTGGACCCGCGAGAGCGGAATCCCGGCCCGTTTCTTGACCTCATCCCTGGCCCGCTGCTGTCCCTCCTCGAAGAGGACCACCCGGTAGCTCCGCATCACCTCGGCCCACGTGGACACCTCCCTCGCCGCCCGCTCTTCACTCGTCCGCGTCGAAAGCTCCTCGAACAACACCAGCCGCAACCCGGCCCGCGCCGCGTCCTTTCCGGCCACCGCCTCTCCGTAGCCACTCCACCGATAGTCCTTGGGATCCTCCACGATCCCCGCGCGCACGGGATTGAGATCAATATATCCTGCCACCCTGCGTGCGGCATGCCCTTCCTCCACCAACTCACTCTTGAAGCGCTCCTCCCATAGCACCCCGCGTCGGCCGTGCTTGCGGTTGAACCACTGCGTGAAACTCTGCTTCACGATCTTCATGTACGCCGAGAGATCCCACATCCGCGCAAAATACTTCGCTCGGAACGCCTCCGCCGCCGCCTCATTCCCCTGTTCCCGGTAGTGCGCCAACTCCCACCGGAATTGACCCAACTGCGAATCATCATAAATCAATCCGAGGTGCTCGAGCAGCCGCTCATCCGACCACGAGGCCCCGCCGTCATCCGGGCCATCCGGAACCTCCAGCAGGATGTGAAAGTGATTGGACATCACGCAGAAGGTGAGCACCTGCACCTGGGAAAACGCTTCGTAGCGCCGCATCAGGCGCACAAATTGCTCCTTTTCTTCCCGCTTGAGCACGAACTCCCGGTTCACGACCCGCGACACGCAATGGTAGATTGCCGCCTTGCCCTGCAGCGCCACCAAAGCCGCCGCGGCCTCCTCTCCTTCCAGTAGCAACTCACTCACATCTAGCACCTTGCGGTGCCAAGGAGCCAGATAGCGTCGCTTGCGCATGAAGAAAAACTACTCATGCGAACAGCTTTGGCAAGATCTTTCTCGCCTCGCGCGCGCGCTCTCTCTCTCCTCTCTATTGACCTGTCCCTCTCTCCCCCGCTCTCTCCCCCGCTCTCTATTGACCTGTCCCTCTGTCCCTGGTCCCTCTCTGTCCCCCGCTCTCTATTGACCTCTCTATTGACCTGTCGTAGCGCGGGGTTGAGGAGCGAGTTCGCGAGCGACGACACCCCGGGGTACCGGGCGCGGAGGGAAGACGACCCCGGAGGGTGTCGAAGCGGCGCTGTGATCCCTTCAGGATCACGTTGCTCGCACTCGCCATAAGGTCCCGGGGTATCTCCCGCCACGGCGGGCTCAACCCCGCGCTACAAGCTGTGATCCCTGCCGGGATCGATCCCTAACCTCGCACCATTCTTGTCTGTCCCAATGGACTCACTTCTCGGGCTCCTTGCGCTCATGTAGCCCTTTCCGGCCGAGGAACCGCGACAGTTGATCGGCGACCTCCAGGTTGTTCCGGTCGGAGAACATGAAATGGGAATTGCCGCGGAGGCCCACCTCGGGCAGGTGCAGGATATCCGCGTCCCCTCCCCGGCTATTGACGGCCTTCTCGAAGAGACGCGCGGCCACGACCTGGGCCCGCCGTCGATCAGCCCAAAGATCGGAGATCGGACTGGTCGGGATGTTGTCGCCATAGACCACCTGGAGGGGAATCCTGGTGAGGTTGGCGAATTCGGCCGGCGGCACGGCGCTCCCCGCGGTGCTGATCCCCTTGGAGAGGGGAATGGGCGGCGGCACGGCCCCCTCGGGAAAGAGAAAGCCGGGTTCGTAGCTCACAATCCCCTTCACGAGTTTCGGGCGGCGAATCGCGGTGAGCCATCCCAGCTTCCCTGATTGCGAGTGGGTGACCAGAATGGCCGGACCGATCTTGTCGAGCAGCGCGACCAGAGCGTCGGTGATGACGGTCTTGTCGTCGGTGACAGTGGGGACGAGGGCCTGGAAGAACTGGTCAATGCTCGCGCGGTCGGTTGGGAACTGTTGCACCGGAAAGACGTCGGGATACTTGGGGCCGATGCGCCACATCGTCCACGCATGCTGGACTCCGACTTTCTCGGTCCGGTTCGGGATGATCTTTTTGTCGTCCAGCTTGCCGAACGCCCCGTTGAAGGTGGGCAGGCCGGCACGACCACGTCTCGGGAAGTCGACAATGTAGACCGAGTAGCCTCGGCGCAGGAAGATGGTCCGATAGCCTTCCCGGCCATCGGGCGTCGACTCCCAGACCCGACCGGTCCCGCCACCTCCGTGAATCAGCACAAGCGAATAGATCCGCGGGTTTACGGGGATCTGGTACTGCACGTACATCTGATCGACCCAAAGCGTCTGCCCCTCGTTGCTGCGGTTGAGGGATCTGGTCGGGTCGAACCGGCCGGCGCCCTCTACTTTGCGACCGCCCACCGAAAAGCTCCCCTGCCGGGCGACGACGAGGGGCTGCTTCGCTTCTGCATTTTGCGCGGTCGCGGCAAGTGGGACCGGATTGAGCAGAATTGCCAGGGTCGCCAGGATCGTTCGTGGGGAAAATCTCATCTCTTGAAACTGATTCGTATGGCAAAGACGCGGAGCGGAGCAAGATCTCGAAAAGGCAAAGTTCCTCCTTGCGATTCGATGACGAACAAAAAATAACCACCGAAGCGCATTCTAGAAAGCCTGCGCTACCCCCGATCGACCGGCGGTCCGAATGGCGCCTTCAATTTGAGGATGACCCCGGAGGATGAACCGCAACGATTCCGTCCAGCCATGACCGGACTCCGCTCCGGGGAGCGTTTCATGGAGAGACCCGGCTGCGGAGGCTCGGCTTGAGCTGGACGGCCCTTTGATGGTGGAATCTCGCCTCCTCGAGGAATCCCGACTCCTTCAGGGCGGTGCCCAGATTGAAGTGCGCCTCGGCGAAGTCGGGCTTGAGTTGCACCGCCTTGCGGAAGGCGGGGATGGCCTCCTGCGGTTTCCCCAGGGCGCCCAATGATCTGCCGAGATTACTCCAGGCCTCGGGATAGGCGGACTTGATCCGCAGGGCCTCCCGGAAACGGATCGTGGCCTCCTCGAACTGCCCTCCGCGCATCAAAATGTTGCCCCAATTGAAATGGGCCTCTGCGAATTTCGGATTCAGCTTCACGGCCTCCTGGTAGTGCGCGATCGCGTCGTCGCTCCGTCGCATTTTTGTCAGCACCTTGCCCAGGTTGTAGTGGGTCATGGGAAGCTCCGGCTTGGCCCGCAAGGCTTCCTGGTAGTGGGCCACCGCCTGCTCGGGGTGTCCCAGCTGTTCGAGGATGTTGCCGAGGTTGTTGTAGGCCTGCGCGAAGTCCGGTTTGAGGCGCGTCGCCTCTTCATACTCGGTAGCAGCCTCCCGGAGGCGGCCCATGCCCTTGAGCACCTGCCCATAATCGTATCGGACCTCGGCCAGGTCGGAATGAGTCTCCAGCACGTCGCGGTATTGGGCGGCTGCGCTTCCGAGTTGACCACCGCTCTTCAACTGGAAGGCGAGGAGGATGCGCAAACTCGCCGACCAATCGCGCGCCAACTCCTCGACCCGCGGGTGCGACAGCGGCGTCCCCCCAAACGGGGCGGCACGCACCCATCGTTCGCGCCGATTTGCCGCGGGCAATTTCGCGTCTGCAAGCAATTGGTCGGCCGAGACCGGTCCCTTGTAGATCACAGCGAGTCGGCTTTTTTCTGCCCGCCGGTCGATCAGATAACTGCTCGGCAGGGGGAGGGCGCGGTGCAGCGCAAAGCGGACGTCGTTTAGCAATTGCAATTGCGCGGTGAGCTCCCTGGTGGCCTGACCCACCGCGAAGGGATACTTGTGTTTGGCGGCGAGGCGGGCGGCGTTCTCGACCCCCGCGGGTTCGTCCCCGAGCCCGTCCACCGAGAGCGCCACCACCTCGATCCCTCCGGCCTGCAGCTCCTCGTATCGCTTCGCGAATTCGTCCAGTTCCTTGATGCAGGGCGCACACCAGCTGGCCCAAAGGTTGAGCAGGAGTAACTTGCCCTCCTTGGCCACCAGGGTCTTCTTGTTGCCCGCGAAGTCCGAATAACCCAGCTCCGGAACGAGGACGGTTTCCACCATGGGAATCCTCGCAACTTGCGTTGGGGGGAGAATTTCCTGAGTCGATGCCGCGAGCACCGTCCGGCGCGCGGGGCGGGTGTGATCGACCGCCTTGCCGGAGCCCTGCACCAGCTGATAGCGACGATCCACGGCGAGGCCGGACAAAAAAAACTCTTCCGCCTCGCCGCCCGGCCAGCGGACGATCACTTTCTCGACGGCATCGGAAGCGCCCAGCCCGAAGGATAGCCACTTGCTCGACTGCGCCAGAAATCCCTCCCCGGCGCGCAAGGTCTTGACCGAGCGCGGAAGGCGGGAAGCGGGATGCGGAGCTTTCGGGATCACTTCGACGCGGGCGCCGACCGCATCGCGGTTGGTGGTCACGCCGTCGCCCTTGAGGCGGAGCGCGAGAAAGTGATTTCCGCCGGGGGCGTCGTTGCGCATCAGGCGCAGGCGCGGGGCATTGCGGTTGGAGATCCACAGGTCCTGGTCGCCGTCATGATCCCAGTCAACCAGCGCCACCGCCCGGCCGTCGTCGGGGAAATCGAGCCCGCTGACCGCCGAGACATTGGCGAAGCGCTCCCCGGCGGCGGGTGCTGCGCCGGTGTTCAAGAAGCAGACATTGCGCTCGCGTCCGCTGAAGGAGCGGCCCTGGCGCAACATCCGCGCCAGCTCGCTGTCCGGAGCCGGCCCTCCCGCCGATTCCGCGGTGTCCTGCGACAAGACCTGCCGCCACCAAAAACTTCACAAGTCCCCCGTGTCCTCCGTCGTGATGTAGCCGTTGGAAACGAAGAGGTCTTCCCAACCATCGTTGTTCAAATCGACGAAGTGTGAACCCCAGGCCCAGCGCCCGAATTCAATACCGGCGGCCGCGCTCCGGGCCGCGAAGGTTCCGTCACCCTCGTTTCGCAGCAAGGTATTGCCGCGAGCCAGGCGCTGATACCGGCGCTTGATCTCGGGCGTCGCGTCCTTTTGAAATCGCTCCTGGTAGCTGATCCGCTGCCCGGCGGAGGACCACATGTTGCTGACCAGGACATCTATCCAACCGTCGCGGTCGTAATCGCCACAGGTGATCGACATGCCGGTGGCCGAGTCTTCGACCCCTGCGGACTCCGAGACTTCGGCGAAACGCACGCCGGCCCCTTCGATGGTGTCATTTCGATAAAAGTTGTCACGCCCGTAGTCGTTGGCGACGTAGAGGTCGAGATCTCCGTCGTTATCGAAGTCATCCCAGGCGGCGGCGAAACTGTAGCGGAAGTTTTTCGAATCCAACCCCACCTCGCGGGTGACCTCCGCAAACCGCCACTCGTCCCCCGCGGTGATCTCGTTGCGCCACAGGCTGTTGCGTCCGCCATTGTTGGCGTCGTGGACCACAAACCCTGCCGCCGCACCGGGCAACGGCGTCGAGTCGGTGCTCTCCAGCGCCAACTTCGCGTAGTAAACGCAGACGTACAAATCCAGGCGTCCGTCGCGGTCGTAATCGGCCGCACTGAGCGACATCGTATCCATGTCGGTCGACAACACCTCACGGAGGTGGAAGCGCCCCTGCCCGTCATTTTCGGCGATCGCCAGGCCACCCAGGATTGCCACCGCGAGATCCTGATCCCCGTCGTTATCAAGATCGACCAGCAGGGCGCTGCGCGAGGTTTCCAACCAATCGACGCCCCACTCCGTGGACACCTCGCGAGCGGATCCGTCCGGGCTCTGAATGAAGAGGCGGTTCGGCAGGGCGCTCTCCTGGCAGACGTAGAGGTCGTCCAGCCCGTCCCCGTTGACGTCGCCCACCGCCAGGCCGGGGTTGCCGAGCAGGGAAAAGTAGCGGGTATCCTGGACCTGGATGCGGTCGAACCAGTGGTTCATGCCGCGCAGGAACTGGCCGGCGTAACCCTCGTTTCCGCCGAGCACCGATTGGGTGCAATCGGAGTAGAGGACGCCGGTGGTTTGGCGGCCCGCCGATTGTTCGAAGTCCACCACCTCGATGGACCGCAAGCGTGGCGGAGCGGACTCGTCGCCCGGTTTCCAGCGGATTTCCCAGGTCGCGTGTTGTTCCAGGGGACGGCCCTTCCGCTGGCCAAACAGGGAGAGATACTGCCGGGTGCGCACTTCATCGGGGGATCGTTTGACGTCGAAGATCTTGAATTCGAAGCGCAGCCCGGTCGCATCCAGGAACGGGGCCGCCGCCATCTGCAGCGCCTCGGAGAAACCGCCGGCCCCCTTGAATGATTTCGCGGCCGGAGGCGACGCGTCTTCGGATGGCAGGCGATCAATCGTGAAAAACTTATCCTCAAAGACCGTCCTCAGCTCTTCGGGCAAGAGGGGGGCACATTCGAAATCCTTCTCGATGAGAGCCGCGAGGCCCGCGGCATCGGGCTCCTCGCCCCGGATCAGCACCTTGCCGATCGCATCCAGCTGCTTTTTCGCCCGCAGGCTGAACGCCTCGGTGTCCCAGCCGTCCTGGTTCGGATCATCGCGCCACGCTTCCCGGCCCGTGAGGACCGGCAGGCCATCGCCATCGCCATCGCGATCGGCTGTCAGGGCGGAAGGCTCACGCGGGTCACCCGTCCGCGCCTTCGAGGCCAGGCGCACCGCCGCGACGATCGCGATGAGCGCCGCGGCGACCACGCCGCACGCGATCCAAATAATTCGCCGGTTGGCATTGGGCTTGGCCTGCACAGGGGATTTCATCCTACCTGCGAAGCAGATGGGGTGGAAGCACCACTTGTCGCGATGAAGTAGTCCATAAAGATCGGGGCCGGAGCCAATGATTTCTCCGTCAATCAACCGGGCACTCGAATTCGTCCCTGGGCGTTCCCTCCCCGGCACCACGCCGGGATCCGCGGCCCACCGCGTCGCGGCCGGCCGTCTCAACCTGCGCGGCTTCGCGGGCAATGACATGAACGATTAGACAGGCCCGATATTGCCGGAAACTTATCATCCAAATATACCAGACAATCCGGGTGCTCAGCTCCTGAGCAGGATGTGAGGATTGGACCTTCTTTGGAAATTGGAGGGGCGCCTTTTCGGCCCCGGCCGTCACAATTTGTCTGTCCCGAATGGATCGATCCCGGCCGGGATCACAGCCCGTAGCGCGGGGTTGAGCCCGCCGTGGCGGGGGATACCCCGGGAACCTACGGCGAGTGAGAACAACGTGATCCTGAAGGGATCACAGCGCCGCTTCGACACCCTCCGGGGTCGTGTTCCCTCCGCGGCCGGTACCCCGGGGTGTCGTCGCTCGCGAACTCGCTCCTCAACCCCGCGCTACAGGATTCGATCCCTGCCGGGATCGGGGTGGTCCCCTAACCTCGCCGCATTCTTGAGCGCCGGCGTGGTCCGTCCCTTGGTGGCACCCCTCGTATCAAGAGCTCAGCGAGACCGGTTTTCTGCATTTCTCCCTTGATCTCGGTCACGCACCGGAAGAGGAAGGTCTGATAATATCCGCATCGGGGGATATCAGGCCCCGTCCGCACTTTGCAAACCCAGCAAACCCAGCAAATCCAGCAAATCCAGCAAATCCAGCAAATCCAGCAAACCCAGGCTCTCTCTTCGCCGTCGCTGGAGTCGAAAAAAGGAGCCCCTCACCAGCCATGAAAACAATTATAACAGCCATGAAAACAATTATAATACGGGAACAGAATGGCGATTTTCGCCGGGCAGTTTGTCGGGGAGTTGCCCGCCCTGTCGCCGCCGCATTGGTCACCGGCCTTGCAGCCACCTCCGGATTGGCGGTGGCGGCCAACTATTCCCTCACGGTTTTGGCCGACAACCCGGTCTCCTACTGGCAATTCGAGGACGCCAGCGTCAACGATAGCGACCCGGCGGCCGACACGCAGGGGAACAATCCCGGCACCTACCGAATCAGCGGCGGCGGCTCGATCACTTCGGCGCCCAACCCGCTGATTGGGATTGGCGGCAATGCGGCGCAATTCTCGTCGAGTGCCGGCCTTGGCGACAACACCGGTAGCGCGAGGGCCTATGTCGAGGCGGCCGACTCCGCATCGCTGGATTTTACCAACGCCATGACCATGGAGGCCTGGGTCAATACCACATATAACGATACCACCGGCGCGGCCTTCTTTCCCCGGATCATGGACAAGCGGTTTGACACCGGCTACGGCCTCTATATGAACGAGGACGGGGGGGAACTTTTCCCATACGTGGGGGGTGCGGGTTTCGCGACTGGAAGTATCATCAACGACGGCCAGTGGCACCACGTGGTGCTTACCTACGACACCTTCTCGGTGGGCACGGAAGTGAATATCTATGTCGACGGCGGGGTGCCGGTCTTCACGGGATCGTATACCGGGCCGCTCACTCCCAACACCGAACCCTTCGCCATAGCGAGTGAAGTCTTCGGTGGTGTTACCGGGAACACGGGATTCCCGGGACTCATCGATGAGGTCGCCGTCTACAACACCGCCCTGTTACCAGGACAAGTACAGGCCCACTACGACGCGGCGTTTGTCCCCGAGCCGGGAGCCATGGCGTTACTGGCGATTGCCGGCCTGGGCCTCGCGGGGTTCACCAGGAGGAGGCGGATGAGTTGGTGATGCCGGATTTCACTTCCCCCCGGGGAGCCACGGCCATGTCCTGGAAACCCCTTGCCCTCCTGATCACGGGTGGGGCCGTTCTTGCCCTTGCCGCTCCGCACGCCCAGGGCAGCCCGTATTCGGATGCCGTGTTGGCGGACGGCCCGGTCTCCTACTGGCAGTTCGAGGATGCCACCGTCAGTCATGGCGATCTGGCCGCCGACACCCGGGGCGTGAATCCCGGCACCTACCGAATCAGCGGCGGCTCGATCACCCAGGTGCCCAACCCGCTGGTTGGGATCGGCGGCAATGCGGCGGAATTCTCGTCGGATGCCGGCCTTGGCGACAACACCGGTAGCACGACCGCCTATGTCGAGGTGGCCGACGACGACACGCTGGATTTTACCACCGCCATGACCATGGAGGCCTGGGTCAATACCACTTATAACGATTCCAGCGGCGCGGACTTCTTTCCCCGGATCATGGACAAGCGGTTTGACACCGGCTACGGCCTGTATACGAACGAGAACGGGGGGGAACTTATCTTGTTCATCGAAGACGTGCCGGGTGTGGGTTACAGGAGTGGTGTATCCATCAACGACGGCGAGTGGCACCACGTGGTGGCCACTTTCGACAGCGCGGACACCGACTCGGAGGTGAAGATCTACATTGACGGCGGGTCGCCGGTCGCCACGCACGCCTTTGCCGGGCCGCTCAATCCCAACACCGAGCCCTTCGCCATCTCGAGTGAAGTCTTCGGCGGTGTTACCGGGAACACGGGATTCCCGGGCCTCATCGATGAGGCCGCCGTCTACGACTACGCCCTCTCGCAGGGGCGAATACAGGCCCACTACAACGCGGCGTTTACCACGGAGCGCTCGACGCTCAATCTGGACGTCGAATCCAGCGGAAACGAACTTGTCTTCACCTGGACCAGCCAGAGCGGAACACTTTACAACCTGCTCAGCGATCCCGGCCTTGCGGCCGACTGGCCGGTCTGGGACGGCCACCAGGATATCGAGGCGACCCCGCCCGAGAACACCCTCACGATCTCCCGCCCCGTCGAACCGGTGCGCTTTTTCGTGGTGCAGGCCTTCCCCGCCCCGCCCGTGACGGTCTTCACGGAAGACTTCGAGAGCGGACAGGTCGCCTGG
>Ga0310121_10005677_pt1 | contig 10659 bp, 8 predicted proteins | sample CB27_Tmax_986_MG_FD_203504 | JGI IMG/M metagenome (GOLD analysis project Ga0310121, IMG submission 203504) | Marine microbial communities from Western Arctic Ocean, Canada - CB27_Tmax_986 | ecosystem: Environmental > Aquatic > Marine > Oceanic | place: Canada: Western Arctic Ocean | collected... | reverse complement strand
GCCACGGACTGGAGGCTTTCTCGAGTGCGAGGAAGGCCAGGTAGAGAAAGATCGACCCGGCCGTGATGATGATGCCAAGCAATTTTTCGGCGGCAATCCGCTGGTCGGCACGGGCGCCGAAGACCAACGGCGAAATCATCCCCGCAATGGGCGGGATGAGAAAGGCCCACGTGATGGTGGAATCCCAGCCCCGCGCCTTCAGAACGTTCGAGAGGACCGGCACCCACGATCCCGGCGCGGCGGCCAGCAAGCAGAAAACCACCGCGATCCAGTAGCGATGACCCACCATTCCCGCCCGGCACACGCCGGGACGCTAGCCGTTTTTTTCCGCCTTCCAACGATGAATTCGGTTCGACGAACCGGCTTACCGCTCCTCGAGCAAACCGAGAATCTTCTCGAGCATCGCGCGCTGCTCCTTGAACTCGCGCTTCAGTTCGCGCACCTCGGCGTCGCGATCCTCGTCCGCCTTGGCCCTGGCCCTGGCCGCGCTTTTGGGCTGGCCCTCCTTCTTACTTTTCCCGGCTCCGGGCTTGGCAGGCTCTTGCGCCTTCGGCTTGGCGGGCTTCGGGGGCTCCGGCTTGGCCTGTCCGCCGAGGAGCTGCCTCATCAATTCCCGCGCGGCCCCGTCCTTCAGGGCCTGCTCCATGAGTTTCATCGCGGCCGGATCGCTCAGCCCCTTTTGAAGAAGCCCCTTCAAGGCAGGATCCTTCATGGCCTGGCCGAGGAGATCTGCTACACCGGGATCTCCAGCACCCTGACCGGGGCGCTTGGGCGTGGCGTCATCGCCGAGCACTTCGCCGATGAAATCGACCAGGTCCGGCCCGGGCTCGATTCCGAGTTCGAGGGCCGCGCCGCCTTCCTTCACTCTCTCTTCGAGCTTTTCGGGCTTCATCCCGGCGGCATTGCCAAGCACGACTTCCCGGCGCACGCCATCCGGTCCCACTACGAATCCGTGAAGCTTGGCGTCCGCGAGTTGGTCGAAATTGCGAAGCCCTGCGAGGGCCTTCTTGAGGAATTTCCTGTCGAGCCCGTCCTCCTCGTAGGCGGCCTTGAGTTCGTTCATTAGCTTTTCGACCCCGGCCTGATTCGGCGCCACCTTCAGCTCCATCCGCACCCCGCCATAGCGATTCTCGAGCTTCTTCTCCTCCCCAAACTTGAACTCCCGCGCCACGCCATCGGGCCCCACGAAGAAGGCCCGGCCCTGCGCCTTCACGAGGGGCTCTGGGTTCGGAATCTCGACCTTTTGCTTTCCGCCCTCCTCGGCCAGGACCGGAACCAAACCGCCCAGCAGCGCCAGGCCCGTCATCGTCAATGCAGTCAGTTTCATGCCAAAATCCCTCCGGTAGAGCCACAGCTATCAGCCCTCCACCGGTTCAGCGAGGCAGGAGGCGGAGTTTGTGTCATTTCACCCAGCAGGCCCCTGCAATTCCCCCGGAAATGGTGTGGCCGGTTCCTATCGCTCTAATGTGAGGACCCCCCGCGCGAACACCGCCGCGTCAGAGGAAGCCTCGTCGATGCGAACCGAGACCCATTCGCTGAGTCCGTCACCGGCGGGAACTCGCTCAAGCTCGGTCGCGGAAGCAAGCTGCCATGTGACCAGATCACCGGAGACTTCGAAATGGAATTGCAGTCCGAGGGTCTCTCCGTCCAGGCGGCGACGGTATCTGAGTAGAAGCACGCGCTGCCCGGCCACCGGACCGGCCTCCACCGAGGGATAGGGCCCGAGTTCTCCGGCATCCGCTCGGGTCGGAATGCCGCCCTGCACGAATTCCCTGAAATTGGTGACTCCATCGCGGTCCGGATCGGCCTCTCGGCTGGCCTGCGCCCCGGTCAGCCCGTAGGACTGCGCCCACAAATCGTAGGGATCCGGCTGGCCGGGATCGCCGGTCGCCATCAGGACGGGCAGGAGCAGCAAATCGCTGCTGGTCGCCGCGTCGTTGAGCCCGTGAATGGCGAGGACGTTCTCACCGGCCACCAGCGTGCTGCGCAACGACGAAAGATCAAAATCCTCGAACACGACCGCCTCCGAATCGCGGTGCGCCCGGGTCGCGGTCGAATTCCATGCAGGCTGCGCCGGGGCGTTCCGGCGTTGCACCTCCCGCCCGTTGAGATATGCCACGAAGCCGTCGTCGTACTTCATGCGCAAGCTCAGCGATTGCAGACCGGCGGGGTTCGCGATGTAGAACGGGACGCGAAAGTAGACGCTGCCGTTTCGGTCGTGCATGCGGTCCCCCACCTCGAGGCCGATGAACTCGTCATAACTGTTTTCGGACACGAGGTCGTATCCCACCCCCGTTGCGCCCTGTTGCCAGCTCCCATCGTCGAAGTCGCTCCGGGTCCAACCGGGCGCATCCTCCGCTCCGGCCGGAACCAGGGCGCGGGCCGGTGCACCGGCTTCCAGGAGAGCAAAGGGCGGAAGCGGCCCCAGATCGCCGACCGCCTTCAGCTGCGCGACGATCAGCATGTCGCTGCTGTCCGCCGAATCGTTCAGTCCGTGAACGGCGAGCACGTTCTCCCCCGGAACGATGGCCCCAAGCGATCCCGAGACATCGAAATCGACGAATTCCATCGCCTCGGTGTCGCGATGGCTGGTGGTGGCCGGGGTCCTCCAGCCCAGCCGGGTGGGGGCGTTGGCCCGCGCCACCTCGGTGCCGTTGAGGTAGGCCACGAAGCCATCGTCGTATTTCATGCGCAAAGTCAACGCCTCCAACCGCGGCGAGGTGCCCATCAAAAACGGAAAACGGATATAGACGCCGGCATTGCGGTTCCACATTTCATCTTCGATGTCGATCCCGATCAGGGACCGGTAGGTGTCGATGAGATCGTATCCGATGCCCGCGATCCCGAGGCGCCACCCGGCGTCGTCAAAGACGCGCTGGGTCCAACCCGGTGCGTCCCCCCCCGCGGCCGGCACCAGCACCCGGGCCGGACTACGGTCCGAAACCAAAATGGACACCGGAGGGCTCGGGAAGGCCACCGCCACCAGTTCCGGCACCACGAGCATGTCGCTGCTCTCGACGGAATCGTTCAGCCCGTGAATGGCGAGCACGTTCGTCCCGGAGGCCAGCTCGCCGATACTCGCCGAGACGTCGAATTCCACAAACTGGATCGCCTCGTTGTCGCGGTGCGCGGCGGTCGCCACCGAGTTCCACGCCGGGCTGCCCGGAGCGTTGGCCCGCGCAATCTCGCTGCCATTCAGGTAGGCCACGAATCCGTCGTCGTACTTCATGCGCAGTGTCATCCTCACCACCCCGTCCGCGCCATTTGCCATCTCGAACGGAAGCCGCAGCAAGACCGAGCCATTGACGGAATTCATCTCGCTTTCCACGTCCAGCGCGATGAGTTCATCGTAGCTGCCCTGCGTGTCGTAGCCGACCCCTGTAAATCCCTCTCGCCATGCGCCGTCGTCGAACCCTGGTGCCGTCCAGCCCTGGGCCGCTCCGCGGCTCGAGGGCACCAGGACCCGAACCGGCGACCCGGCCGCCACCAGAGGTGTGGACCTCACTCCTCCGCCCGGCACGGTGCCGCCAATCGTGTAGGTTCCCAGCGAGGCGTAGTCGCTGTAGCCGTCGCCCTGCGGGTTGCCCCGGCCCACGCCGCTGACATGGAGAAAGTAACGGCCGCCACCGATGCGCTGCGCGATGCCGGCGTGCAGGTTCCCGTCGGGATTCGACGACGCCACGAGGCGGTTCGCCGCGTCGTAGAGCTCGGCGAGGACATCGAGGTTGGGGCCCACGCTTTCCGGGTTGATGGAGAGACTGAGGTTGCCGCCGGTGCTGCGGAAGGAAAACACGTCCACGTCGTCGCGGGTCTGGATCACACCCTCGTCGTCCACCGAATCGTTTTCGAGGATCCAGAGCCGGCTCGCCCCGTCCCGGCTGCCTCCGTGGTCGTCCCCGCGGAAACCCGTGTTGTTGTTGTTGGCGATCATCCCGACGTCATCCTCACCCCGGTTGGCGTTTGCATATTCGCCTCGCGACCACTGGCTCAGATGCCGGTCGAAGCTGGTTCCCATGATGGGCGCCCACCCGACCTCCCCGCCGCCGTGCCCGGAGTAGTATTCCTCCGAGGGGTTGCTCCGGCCATCGTGTGTCAGATCGAGGGTGTGCCCCAGTTCGTGCGAGATCGTCTCCGCGGCGTGCTTGCCCCGCGAGGCGAAGGCCCAGCACGGCGTGTCGCCGCCCCAGTCGAACGATCCCACGAAGGCCACTCCCCCGGCATTCGGCGAGGCGTCCTTGGTGGGCGTGATGATGCAGCGCTGGCGGCTGTTCGCGGGCGCTCGCTGGAAGACCTGCAGGTCGGTCGTGACGTTCAAGTTGAAGGGCGCGAAGTCTTCCGCCACCCGCCGCCAGATCTCGAAAACGTTTCCGGTGCTGCGATCCTCCGCCGGCGCCGCATCGAAATCCCCCCACCCCTCTTGCGGTCTGCCCTCGCCATCGAAGTCCAGGTAGAGCACCGCCGTGACGCCAGGCCGGCTCTGCAACGAGACCACTCCGTTCTGGTATCCGGGAATTGGAAGGTCGGTGGGATGATCGGCCGGGACTTCCTGCACCACCGGGTCGTCCGCCTCCGGGACGCCCCCCAGCGCAAACTGGCGGCACACCACTTCATTGACGGGTCGCTCCACCAGCCTTGCCGCGCCGTCGCCGGTCGGCTCGACCCGGTACGAAACCTCTTCCCCGAACAAGTGCACCACCCCGGAGCTCGGCCACGCGTTGCCCGGATCGGTTTCCTCGCGAAACAGGAACCGCCCCGGCCCAGGTTCCTCGAGAGTGCCTTCCACCATCACGACCCGGCCTTCCGCGTCGATTTCCCGCCGTTCGATCCGCCCCGTCGCCCGCCGCCCGTCCGGCAGGTCGATACCGATCGCCTCCCCTCTCGCATGACGCCCGAGATCGGACACAAAGGCCCGCTCCAGGATCCGCGAGCGCGGAAGGGGGCCCACCGTTGCCACCGCGTGACGACGATTCGCCCGCTCCTCGGCCCCGGACGCTTGGGGCGCCTCGCCTGGCGTCGTCCGGCCGCCCGTCCTCGCGGAGATTCTCTGCCCCACCCGTCCGTCACTGCCTTCCGACCCCGCCTCACTTTCGATCGTTCTCCTCCGCTCGGCTTCGCGTGGCGTAACATGGTCCTTCCCCCACCAGCCGCCCAACCCAAGCACAAGAATGGCGATGGAGATGAAAACCGGGAGTGCCTTCTTCATAAGTCTGAAAGGGCAGTGGACACGCAACGCCACGGCCCGTCGTCTACGTTTATCCTAGATTCACCCCGGGCGCCGTCAACGGGAGTGTTCCGCTTCACGTCTAATTAACTCAATAAGAGCGCCGACTGGGACATCGATGATTTCGCCGTCACCGCGCCCTGGCCACCATCTTGCCGCGCCCGGTCTCCGCAAACCCTGTCCACGCCCACCTTTTCAACCGGGAAGGGGTGGTGTCCCGGTGTCGAACGCCAAGACATCGAGGACGCAACCCCTTCGGGGTAGGGACTCGTCGCGGCTCGATCCCGGGGTAGGCGTCGCCCGCCTTCGCGGGACGCCAACCCCGGGCTGGGTGATGATGGGAACCCCGTTGGGGTTCAATCGCTTTGCATGCTAAGCCTGATCCCGCTGCGGAGGGACCGTCGCGGGAGCGGGCCATGCGGACTGCAGGCTGCTCCTCCGCAGCCTGGCTAGCTGGGTTTGTCGCTCAAAAACGCGGTGGTAGGCCTTCGCACTCAATCCCCTCACCTCCGATTCTCCAGTCTGAACACTGAATACTGCTCACTGTACACTGATTCGTGGGCCCGGCAGGATTGACTGCGCTCCCATCTTCGCTTCGCTACGCCGTGGCAGGCCTTCGCACTCAATCCCCTCACCTCCGATTCTCCAGTCTGAACACTGAATACTGTTCACTGTACACTGACTCGTGGGCCCGGCAGGATTCGAACCTGCGACCAAGGGATTATGAGTCCCCTGCTCTAACCGCTGAGCTACAGGCCCTGAAGGCATTTTGTTAAGATTTCCAGTTGCTTTCCACAACGTCTTGCCACAAGTTCCCCCGAACAGAGCAAAACAGGAGGCGACAGATGGCAACAAAACGACAAACCGTTAGACTGAAGAAATCGAAGCTGGAAAACCTCTACCGTCATGTGAACGGGACCTATTATGCACGGGTTATGGTCGCAGGCAAAGCCAAGGAGCGGTCTCTTCGAACGAGCGACTTCAACGCGGCGGCAGCGAAATTGCCGGACACCCTGAACGACCTGCGCGGAGCATCGGAGGAACACAAGGCCGGAACCTTGGTAGAGGCCGTCCTGAGGGAAGCGGAACGTGACGATCCCACCATCAAACCCGCAACCCGGCATTATTACCTACAACTCGCCAGGAGCATCGTGGCGACCCTCCCCCGGGACATTGCCTCCAAGAAGCTCCCGCAAGTCACAGTGGGGGATCTCAAAGCCTGGCAGGCGGTCTACGCCAAGAAGGCCAGCGTGACGCGCCACAACGGCGCTCTGGCCCTCCTGCGGCGTGTCTGGCATAGCGCCATCGACAACCGGCAAGTGGCGAGAAACCCCGCCGCAGAATTGAAGCGGCTCCGTCCCGAAGAGCGGAAGTGGTATCCGCCCACGAGGGAGGAGTTCGTGCAAATTCTGGAGTCCATTCGGAGCCAGGGTAGGCGCTTCTCTAAGGCCACTGCCGCAGCGGTTGAGTTTCTCGCCTACACGGGCCTGCGGATTTCAGAAGCTCAAGAGATCACCTGGGCGGACATCAAGGGAGATCACATTGTTCGCCGGGTCGCCAAGAATGACAAGGTGATCCGCACCCCCTTGATCCCAGCCGCGAAGGCCCTCCTGGAGCGCCTGAAAGCCGCGGGAGTCCCTTGCGGGAAGAATGATCCTGCGATGCTCATCAAGTCCCCCCGGCTCGGTTTGGAAGCCGCTTGTGAGCGTTTGGAACTCGACCACATCCGCGTGCATGACCTCCGCCACATTTTCGCGACCCGTTGCATCGAGTCTGGGGTGGAGATCCCCACCGTGGCAGCTTGGCTGGGCCACAAGGACGGCGGAATTTTGGCCGCCAAAACCTACGGCCACCTGATCCCGAAGCATTCCGAGGCGCAGGCGGCGAAGGTACTTGTTTGAACCAAGCAAGAGGACCGACACACGATGTTGAGTAGTGAGGATTACAAAAGGCTCGTTTTTCAGAACGTTCTTCTAGAGGAAGTCGCCTGCCTTTATTCTGATGAGGAGCGGTGGAAGAACGCGCTCTATCCCACCTATTCAATAACGTTTCCAGAGCATTTCTCTCTTGACGACCCTCCGGAAATAGTGGGTCCAATGACCAGATCTCATCTGGAGCTATACCCGACCATGGATGATTGCCAGTAGGATGCATTCCGCCCGGGCGGTGCAACCGACAGGCGAGGACATTCACGCACTCGCACCGCTTATTGGTTTGGTCCGACTGCATATGGTTCGCGCGAATATGGCCAGGGTGGCTGAACTGTACCCCGGGGTCGTTGAAGCACTCAAGGAGGAGCTTTTCGAAATGCTCCTCGGCGGTAAGACGCAACAACTTAAGTACGCCCTCAAGCTTGCCACCGATCCCTTGAATGAACACCCCAATTCACTAGTTTGGGATGCGATCTTTGAACTTTTGAATGAGTGTTTTGCGAAGGGCCCCGTGGAGGGTTGGCTCGATGGACTCGACACCCATGACGCTTTGGCGAAGCTGAAAACGATCTACCCGACTACAATGGAAGTCCGAGATTATGTCGCCAGGCCGGAGAACAAGGAGCGTTTCGCTGCTCTTCCTATAGAGACAACCCAATGGTCAGGAATATGGACGCAATCAGGAGCCGAGGTGATGGTTCCGAAAGCTGTCCGTGGTAAGGGAAAAAGGTAGGCAACATTCGCATGAGAATTGACTAGGCAAACTTTCTCGCGAAACTGCATACCTATATTACTAAAAGTTAGTGCGTTATGATTTTTCGGTGCGAACCTCTGCGCCGAAATGAGTAACAGCAAGACTCTTCAGAGACAGGCATTCTCCCTTGCGGAAACTGCGGAGATGATGGGGCGCCATCGCTCTTGGGCGTATCGGCAACGCGACAAAGGGCGAATCCGGACGGTGAAGGGGCTCGGGCGGGAACTGGTCCCGGCGTCGGAATTGGAGCGCATTCTAACGGGAGGAGACGGCCCAAAGTGAGCCGCCCCAAAAAAGGAACCCCCGGCGGCAACCGGGGCGGGTCGAATCAGCGGGAGAGCTTCAGCGACAGGAAAACAATCCCGGGCCGGACCGATGAAGATCCCCGAGCATCTCTTGGTTTTTGAACGCCCATGTCCACCGGAGCACGGGGTTCACGGCTGGATCATGGGAGAGGCGTGGCGATGCCGAAGCGCGGGGATGAGCGAGTCCGCAACTGTCTCGGTTATCAGAGCAACGGAGCCCCGCTTGCGGCCCGGCCGAAAGTTTGCTCAGGGAGAGGTCGAGCAGGCATGCGCGAAGGTGTTCGGTCGAAATCGTAAACCCACGTCCTCGCCCCCGAAGTGGCCGGAGTTCAATGAGTCCCTGCACGCCCGCGTGATGGAGTCGATGGAGTTCGCTTCCTGGGAGGACTTCTGCGACTCATCGCCGGATGATCCCGGTGAAATCGACAGCGCCGAATTCTTGCGGTTCGTCTTCCGTGGCCGCGAATTAGTCTGTCTCGGTCGGAAGGTCAAGGGGCGGAGTGGAAGGATAGGATATCCTTGTGAGACCCTTCCTCTTGAGATCCACATTGAGAATCTCATCGGCTTCAACCAGCTCGTCCCGAATCCGATGGCCGCGGCGATTGGCTTGAGTCACGAGGGCAAGCGTTCGCCGAGGTGCAACGGCAACCGACCTGGACGTCGAAGATGGCTCGTGATCGAGGCTGACCGGTTCGAGGATGATCGCTCGAAACAACTGGTGGTGATCGACGGGTTGCTCCATGCGCATCCAGAAATTCGCCTTGCGGCGGTGGTGGATTCCGGGAACAAAAGCCTCCACTCGTGGTGGACGGTCGATGAGATCGCCGAGGCGAAGATTCGGCAGTTCTTTGGATCGGGGGGTCGACTGGGGGGCTGCCCGGGCACCTGGGGTCTAGCGCAGTTGGTCCGCCTTCCTGGAGCGGTTCACAATAACGGAAACGATCAGCGCCTGGGATGGGTGGATCTGGAGGTGCTGTATGTCTGATCTCGAATCCGACATCCGGGGCGAGGGCTGGATGGAACCCTTCTATTTTTCGGGGAAGGACGGTTTTCTCGCAGACAACGGAACGGAGTTCGTCGAAATCGGAGTGCGGTCGATGCGTACACGACTCACGGAGATCGATCTCGGTGGTCTTACGGTGGAGCAGGCCCTCGTTCAGATCGAGAACCAGCGTTACGTCACCTACCGGGGGCCCGCCGCGGGCTCCGACAAGGGGTTGATCGTGACATCAGAGGGAGTCAAGTTGCTGGTGACCCAGTCACCCACCGTGATTAAAGCTCAACCTGGGGACTACCCGACAATCCGTTCCTTCCTCGACAATATGCTCGGCGCGGAGCAGTTGGTTTACTTCATGGGATGGCTCAAGTGCTCCCGGGTGGCGATGCTAAAGAGGAAACACGCGCCGGGGCATTTTCTTGGGCTTGCCGGGCCAAAGGGAACGGCGAAGACACAGTTGATACACCTAATTATTGTTCCTTCGATGGGGAGCCGTTCGGCGTCATGTGCGAAATACTTTGGCGGCGCGAATTTCAACGCGGAACTGCTGCGGGCGGAGGTGCTCGTAATCGATGACGACGATTTCAGCTCCAAGGCGGCGAGTCGGCAGCGCGTCAAGCAGTTGGTGAAGTCCCTTCTCTTCAGCAGTGCCCCCCAGTTTGAGGGCAAATACAAGGAACCATTCTCTTATCGAACCGTTACTCGAATCGTCGGCGCCTGCAATCTCGACGAGGGGGACCTCCGGGCGTTCCCTCTGGTCGACAGCGGAACCGACGACAAGCTCATGTTCTTGATGTGCTCCCCCGCGTTTGACAAGGAACCGACCGACGAGGAATTTGAGGAATGGAAGAGGAAGATTGCGGCTGAGCTTCCGGCCTTCCTTTTCGACGTAGAACGCTTTGAGATTCCCGAGCCGCTCCAGGCCTCCCGGGGGATGATCAAGGCCTTCCGGCATCCGGAGATAATGAGGTTGATCTCGGAGCAGGAGGGTTGGCGGTCACTCATGGAACTGGTTAACCTGCTGGACTCGTATGACGATCCTGCCACGGGGGCCCTGCTCTTTGAACGACCGTGGCGGGGAGGGGCTTCAAAGCTTGCGAGCTTGTTGTTGCAGTGCCCCGCGACACGGGACATGGCTCGCCCCCTGATCGGCACCTACACACCAAAATGCGGGATTCTGTTAACCGAGGCGGCTGGACACCCTGAAAGCGGGGTCTCGGTTGTCGGCAAACACTCGGACACCAATAGTTACGAGATCGTGAAGGTGGAGAAACCGGAGGAAAGGGACCCCTTTTGATTCAGGTGGGGGTGGTGGGGTCGTTTCTGAGTTTGTAGCGAAAACCACCTTCTCGGCTCCTCGTGGTGGGGGTGGTGGGGTGTGGTTTCTGAAAGTCGGGGTATTCTCACCACCCCCTCCTCTCTCTTTAATATTCTAAGTTTTAGAAAATGAC
>Ga0310121_10005676_pt1 | contig 10660 bp, 12 predicted proteins | sample CB27_Tmax_986_MG_FD_203504 | JGI IMG/M metagenome (GOLD analysis project Ga0310121, IMG submission 203504) | Marine microbial communities from Western Arctic Ocean, Canada - CB27_Tmax_986 | ecosystem: Environmental > Aquatic > Marine > Oceanic | place: Canada: Western Arctic Ocean | collected... | reverse complement strand
CTCTTTGTTGACCCATCCACGCTTTAGCGTGCCCGCGAGAACAGATATTGCTGGAGCGCGCGACGGTGGTCCGTGGCGGTGGACACGAGGTTGTAATCGTAACCACCGGTTCGACAGGCTGACGACCATCGATCAAGAAAAACGCGTAAGCGACGGTCGTAATCAGTGCGGATATCAGCCACGCAGATGGTCTGTCTCTTCATCGTTTCGCTGTCGGTGAACACGGCGCTGTCCACGTCGGGCAGCGTCAGTTCGTGTGCGTGCATCACGTGGAAAAGGATTACCTCGCCTCCATGTCGGCATCGATGGCTGTAACGGTTGAGCCCGGCGATGACGGCGTCGTGGTCATCGAGCAGATCAGAAAAAACGATCAACACGCCGCGCCGCCGAATGCGGTCGCCCATCGCGTCGATGGCGTCGGCGAGCCCCGCCTTACCCGCCGGTTTGGCCGACTCCATTGCATCTAGCATTGCGCCCAGATGTGCAAACGTTCCGCCCAGTGGACTGAACTGCTGCAGCCCGCTCTGCGCCAAGGCAAAGGCCACGTTGTCCTGCTGCCGGATCATGAGAAAGGCGATGGCGGCGCACATCCGGGCCGCGTAATCGTATTTACTCGGGGCCGACGACGACGCCCGGTACGCCATCGAAGCCGAGCCGTCTAGCAGCAGGCTGACTGTCAGGTCCGTCTGATGCTCGAAGAGTTTGACGTACATCCGATCGCTGCGGCCGAACACTTTCCAATCGATGTCGCCCATCTCGTCGCCGGGCATATAGGGTCGATAGTCGTTGAACTCGACACTGTGACCACGCTGGGGCGAGGCATGCCGGCCGGCGTAAAGCCCCTCGACGGCGTGGCGACTCGAGAAGACCACGTTGCGCAGGTGGGCGATATCAACCGGTTGAAGGTATTTGCTGCTGGTCAGGCTTTGCATGGATTGGAGCTGGGTTTCCGGGTATCAGGTTCTGCCCTTTTCAGGGCAGTCGACACCCACTCAGTCATATTGGGGCTCGGCGATCTCTTCGAGTACACGGGTCACGATGTCGGCCGCGTCGATGCCGTCGCCGGCGGCGTTGTAGTTGGGCAGCACCCGGTGGCGCAGCACGAACGGCACCGCATCGCGTACGTGTTCGGCGGCGACGGCGGGCTGACCATCGAGCAAGGCCATGGCCTTGGCAATCAAGACCAGGTGCTGGGCGGCGCGTGGCCCGGCTCCCCACTCGACATAACGCTGCACATAATCGCCCGCCGCCGCGCCACCCGGGCGGGTGGCGCGGGCGATGGCCACGGCATAACTGATCACGTGTTTCGATACCGGCATACGCCGCGCCAGGTCCTGAAACACCATCAACTCCTCACACGAGAACACCTGCTCGGCCTGCGACTGGCCCGGCTCGGTCGTCGCCGCGACGATCTGCTCTTCCTCCTCGACCGGCGGATAGTCCATCCACAAGCTGAGCATGAACCGATCAAGCTGTGCTTCGGGCAGCGGATAAGTACCCTCCTGCTCGATCGGGTTCTGCGTCGCGATCACGATAAACGGCCGCTCGAGTTCATGACTATGGCCCATGCTGGTCACCGTGTATTCCTGCATGGCCTCGAGCAGCGCCGACTGCGTCTTGGGCGGTGCGCGATTAATCTCGTCGGCCAACACGATGTGTGCGAAGACCGGCCCGGGCATGAAACGCATCGATCGAGTGCCGCTGCTGCGATCCTCCTGCAGCAATTCCATGCCGATGATGTCGGCAGGCATCATGTCGGGTGTGAATTGGATGCGCTTAAACCGCCCCCCGAGCACCTGCGCCAGCGTCTTGACCAGCAACGTCTTAGCCAATCCCGGCACACCAATAATCAATACGTGGCCCTGCGCGAACATCGCGCCCAGTAGAGGACGAACGATGTTCTCCTGGCCGATGATGACCCTGCCGATCTGTTCGCGAAGCTGCGCGTAACCCCGACCGGCCTGCTCGAGCAATTGCGTGTCGCTCATGGCATGGCTTCCTGCGCTGGCAAGCCGTCGCCCGGATGCGATGCGGACGACGAACCCAGCCCCAACTCCTTCTTGATCTGGTCGATCAACATTTTGTCACCACCGCTGTGGCCGAAGATCGGCTTTTCCAATCGATTGCCGAGTATCACTGGTACCTTCCTAGACCCGCTGGCGTCGTAGGCTGCGTGGCCCCTGGCAATGTATCTTTCGACCCACGGGTCGACCAGCGCCGCCGCCAATATATCGGCGCCGATCATCTGTTCGGCCTGGCGGCGGGCTTCATGGTATGCCCTCCAGCGTCGCCCGCTGATCAACCAGTGATCGTAAAAAGGAAATGACCTGCGATCGGCCTTGAATACGGCCAGCGCCAATCGCGCGATTTTGCAGGACTGCTTAAATTGATCTCGCCAGCGTGAGTCGGGGTTCTCACAGTTGCGCACCAGTGGCGCCGGCATCAACACGATCGCCAACTCATTCTCGTGTTGCTTCTGCAACTGCGACAGTGCGCCGTGCGCCGCGATGCAGTGCGGACAACCGTAATCAAACAGCATGACAAGAATATGTTCCACCCCGGCATTTCCGATGATGGGCGCTGCGTGCGGGCGAACGTTTAATTTGCCGTCAAGCAGTTCAATGACGTCGCCGCCGCTTTGGCGCGTATCGTTCGAAGCCGCCGGACCACCACGCACCAAGGAGCCCGACGACTCGACCCCTATCTGTATACTGACGAACGTTCCGACAAGCGCCAACCCGACGATTGCGGGCGCCAACGCCACCCTCCATGCCCTCCACAAAACCAATGCGGCCAGTACCACTGCGCACAGATGCGTCGCCGAGCAATAGAAGCAGAAACTGCGGTCCAACGCGAAATACTGCACACCGAAGAACCACAACCCCATGCCCATCGCCGCCACGGACAAGGCGACCAGCACCCGCCATGCCTTGCGCCGCGCCGGTGGCAGCGAGTGCGGCCCGACGGCGATGACCAAGCCGATGATCGCCACGTACACCACCGTGGCCGGCAGGCTCACCGGAACAAACGCTACTTTCGACCACCTGCTGGTCAACACTTCGCCGCAGCCCGAGTCTGGACCGCAACCGAGCGGTTGGCCCATGTTCGGCCAGGACTTGACGAACAGATACACCGACAGGCCACACGCCGCCAGCGCCAGCACCATCATGGCCACGCGTACAGGAGCAGGCGGCGAATCGGGCACGGCACCGATCGGGGATGCGTCAACCATAAGACTGCAAAACTATAGCACAAGACGAGCCGTTGATGCTCCACACGCTGTCAACTAGACTGATCGACATGAATAGTTGCTGCCGGACGGATTCGGTCGCCGCCTTGCTCTGCCTTGCCCTTGTCGCCGGCTGCTCATCTCGTCGTGCCGCCGACCCGCAGGAAGCTTTTTACAATCCCACCTCTACCGTCGCCATGGCCGACACGGACAACCCAGTACCGGCCTCGCATGGTGACAGCGAATCAACGACCTCAACGCAGACCGAAAGTTACATCGTCGATGGTGTTATCGGCCACGTCAACGGCGAACCGATCTATGTGGCGACGGTGTTCGATGAGATTGAGCAGCAGTTACAAACCCTCGGCCAGGATCTACCGCTGGCGCGATTCAAGCAACAGACCAACGTGTTGATTTACCAGCGTCTCTCGGCCATCGTCCATGAACGGCTGATACTCAGCGAAGCGCAGCGCGACCTGTCGGCACAGGAAGAGCAGATGGTCCGCAACATGCTCAAGGACGCGCGCGAGGAATTGATCCGCAGGATCGGCTCCGGCGTGCCGTTGGTCGCCGAATTGCAGTTGCAGGAGACGGAGGGCATGTCCATTGATACGCGGATGGAGGAGACCCGCCGAGCCATCATTGTCAAGAGATACGTGGCTCGCAAAATTGAGCCGCAGATCAGCGTCACCCGCCGCGATGTGATGCGATACTATGATGACCATTACGACGATTACAATTCGCCCCCCGGCCGGATATTACGCGTCATATTGACCCCGACGCGGCCTAATGCGGATAAGGTGGACAAACTGCTTGCCGACAAAGTTCCCTTTACGGACGTGGCGGCCCAGTCGCTCAATCTTTACGAGCGGGGCAAAGGCGGACTCTGGAGCGACAAACCATCGCTCGGCGATGAGGTGTTTAATGACAAGAAACTCAACGACGCGATGCTCAAACTCGGGCCGGGTGAGCATTCGCCCCGCACCGAAATCAACGACAAGTCCTGGTGGGTTTATCTCGAATCGATAACGCCGGCGCGATCCCAATCCATCAACGAGGTGCAACTGGCCATCCATGAGCACCTGCGCACCATGCAATACCGCACATTGAGCACACGCTTCCAACAGGATTTGTTTGTAAACGGCAGTTTTGACGATCTGCACATCATGACGGATCGACTGCTGGAGGTGGCGGTCAATCGTTATGCCAGCCAACCATGACCAACCCTCCGGCTGGCTGCGGCGTCTGCTCAAGCGGCGGCGGTGGGCATCGGTCGGCCGCGTGGGCGAGCGGCTGGCGGCGCAACACCTCAAACACCAGGGCTACCGCATCCTTGCGAGTAACCTGCGAAACCGCTTCGGGGAAATTGACATTCTCGCCGTCGCACCCGATCAGCGAACGGTCGTTATCGTCGAGGTCAAGTCATCGGCGCAGTCAGCCGGCTGCGGATCAGACATGACGCCGCCCGAAGTTCACGTCAACCGCCACAAGCAGCGAAAACTGGTCGGCTTGGCCTGCCAGATCGCCAGACGACATCGGCTCGCAGACCGACCCATCCGGTTCGACGTTCTGGCCGTTGATGTTTCTCCCGACCGAGGCGACACGCAGATCCGCCACCATGCCGGGGCATTCGAGTCGCACGTATGACGCCGTCGCCGCGTCAGTCCCCCCGTGCGGCACTACTCGACCTGCGCCGCCAAGGCGGCCACCGCCGGATGCGTCGGGGCAATCCGCCTGATCCTACCCACGTTCAGGGCTGCCCTGGATTTCTCACCGGCCCTGAGCCACATCTGTGCCGCGCCCTCGGGAAAACGCGGATCGACCGGGTTATGGCGAATCGCCGCCTCATAGACCAACGCCGCCTTCTTGAAACGCCCCTGCGCCGACCAACACATCGCTATTTCTTTAACGACCTCGTAGTTGCGACGTTCAAACTCTTCCAGATTCACCTCAATCGTTTGCAGAGCCTCGTCCGGCCGCAGATCGCGGCGCAGAATCCGCGCCCGCATCAGGTAATACTTCACCGCATCGTCATGCGCCGATACCCCCGCTTCGCTGATCGCTTTGTCGATCTGAATCAATGCCAAGTTCAACTTGTTGCTCTTGATATACACCTCGGCGAGCAAACCGTGCGCCTTGTGCAATGAGTCGTTGGCCTTCAGCAGTCGTACCAGGTCGTTGCGCGCGTCCTCGAGCCGATCCGACCCCTGCTCGATCCGGCACTCGGCCAAGTGCAACCGACCCTGCGTGTCCGCCGGCGCCAAGCTGACGGCCTCGATGTAGTGCTTCTCGGCCTGCTTGAACTGGCCCATGAGACGACTGATCTTGCCGCAAAGAAACTGCACCTGGGGCTGACGGGCATTTAGTTGCAGGCTGTCCTTTAAGTGCCCGTAAGCTTCTTCATAGTCCTCTTCCGCCAGCGCCAATTCACCTATCAGATTGTGGCCCGGTGCGTAGCGTGGGTAGCGGACCACAAAGGCCTGCACTTGTTCGCGCACAGCCTCGGGACGGCGACTGTTGATCGCGGCATGAACACGTTGCTCGAGCCTGACAAATGCTTCGTCGGCGGCCTGGCGGTTGAACTCGGTATCAGCCGGGGGATTGACCTTGTCGGCCTTGCTGTGCCAGTGCCGGACAGAAACGATACCCGCGATCACACCGACAAACAGCAGCGCAACGACCACCCACTGACCCGATGTCGGCTGCCATCTGCGTGAAGAAGCGTCCACCATAACGTGCAAGAGTACTGCAATCGGTCCGCGAGGCAATCGCCGGTGCGTTTTGGATGCGACCGCCTATAATCTCCGCATGCTCGAATTGAGCCGCACAGTCCGGTTTTTCCTAAACGACCCGTCCGTCGAGGACGTGCCGGCGGCGCACAACACCTTCGCCGCCTGGCCGCCGCCGCGCGGCCTGGGACGGTTTTACCAGCTTCACGTCCGCTGCGCCGGCGAGGCGGATACCGTCACCGGGCTGTTTATCAATATCCGGCGCATCGACCAAGCCGTACGCGAGCACGGGCTAAAATGCCTGCGTAGCGCCCTGAGCAACGAGGCCAGCAGCAACACCATGGCGATGGGCGGGCTGTTGACTGCGATGATCCAAGCCCTCCAACCGCCGCTGGACTCGACCGTGCACGAGTTGCGACTCGATCTGAGCCCGTATCATAGCCTCGCCATCAGGAGCACAGACATGGACCACGTAATCCTTACCCAGCAATACGAGTTCGCCGCCGGCCACCGCCTCCAGGTTGCGCAGTTCAGCGAGCACCGCAATCAGGAATTGTTCGGCAGCTGCCACCAACCCTCCGGGCACGGCCACAACTATCGCGTTGACGTGACCGTCTGCGCGCCGATGCAGGATGACGGCAGCATCATTCACATCGATCAGATCGATGCACTCGTGAACGAATGCGTGACTCGAAAACTCGATCACAAGAACCTCAATACGGACGTCCCCGAGTTTTCAAGTCTAAATCCATCGGTGGAAAACATTACGAAGGTAATTTTCGGAATGCTCGTTGATCGCATTGCGGAGTTGGGCGTCAAGTTGGAAGCCGTCAGTGTGTGGGAGACATCGAAGACCGTGTGCACATACCGCGGTGAAACCACCACCGTCTAAGGATGGCGGCTTTACCGCCCCCGCAACGGTACGCTCGGCCCTGATATGACAGACCGACACAACCGCCTCTCCGGGGCGCCGCCAGATGGCGTACAATTAATGCGATGTCCGATCCCGACACGATGGTGCAGGGTCTGTGGCTGATCATGCTGGCACTGCTGATCTGCCTAGGTGGTGCCGCGATGCTGGTGTTGCTGCGTGTGTTGCTGCGCCGGCGACGCTTCAGCCACGACCGTCAGCGCAACCAGCGTGCCGACGGGCAGATCGTGGACCCGTGGAAGGCATCTGCCCAACGCCTGATCGTGCCCACGCCACGGCCCAACGAACCGGAGGGAGAACCCGATGCCAACGGACCTGACAAGTAAGGTCGCCCTCGTTACCGGCGGTGCCCGCCGCGTGGGCAGGGCCGTTGCCCTTCGCCTGGCCGAGGCCGGGCTCGACGTGGCGATCACTTATCTGACCGGTGAGCCAGAAGCAAAGCAACTGGTCGCGCAGATCGAATCGATGGGCCGGCGTGCCTTGGCGATCCGAGTCGACCTGGCCGAACCGGAAGCCGCTGATTACGTGTCTGCCCAACTGGGGGTGTTCGACGGGCTTTACGTGTTGATCAACAACGCCAGCAGTTTCACGCCCTCGCCGCTCGGGCAGATCGGCGTCGATCAATACGACCATCACATGGCAGTCAACGCCCGCGCCCCGCTGATGTTAATTCAAAAGTTCGCGTCGCTGCTCGCCGCGCACGACTCGCCCGGTCGCGTTGTCAACCTCATCGACATCCATGTCATGGGCGAGCCGCTCAAAGGCTACTGCGCGTACAACGCCTCGAAGGCGGCGTTGCATGAAATCACCATGACCTGCGCTGCGGAGTTGGCGCCAAAGGTGACAGTCAACGCGATTGCGCCCGGCGTAATCGAGTGGGCCGAATCGTACACCGCGCAGCAGCGCGATCTTTACATGATGCGTGTACCGCTGGGCCGGCCGGGCTCACCGCGGGACGCCGCCGCGGCCGTTCTGTATCTGGTTCGCGACGCCGACTACTGTACCGGCCAAGTCATCAAACTTGACGGCGGCCGGTCGCTGACCTGACACCCCAAGCCCACGCGGGGGCCACCGATGAAGCCGCAGGCCGCATCCGTGGGACATCATCGCCCCTTTCCCGGACCGAGGCCCGTCGCTAAACATTGCTCAACCCGTGATTGGATCACCTCGACCATCAATGGGTGTAGGCCGATCGGCTGTGAGACTCCGTATGTCACCGCCGGATGTTTCGCCGCCGCCTGCCCCGCAAGCCCGGGGATATCCTCGTCCCAGTGCTTGCCCGGCGACAGAAAATACGGCGCCACGACGACGTGCACCGCTGCCTGCGCCACACATCGGTCAAATGCCGTCGCGATCGAAGGCTCGGCCAACTCCATGTGTGCCGGCTCGACGATCCGATACGACGTATGCGACTGAAACAGTTGCACGAAATCCAGCAGCATCCGGTTGGCATCATCACGGCGTGAGCCATGATCGACAATCACGATGCCGACACGATGAACACCCGTCGCATGTGGATCACCGTTGACCATGCGTACATTTTACAGACATTCACGGCCGGCAACCGGGGCCGATGCTTTTCGCCGGAACCATCGATGCTTGGCCCTCGTGCTTGTGACAATCGTTTTGCCGCCACACGACGCCCCCGTGCAGTGTTATCCATCACGCTAGCACGTACCGGTTGATCGCGTGGGCGACACCGTCCTTGTCGTTTGATTTGACGATGACGTCGGCGGCTTCGCGGGTAACACGCCAGCCATTGGCCATCGCGGCGCCCAGGCCAGCCCAGCGCAGCATGCCGGCGTCATTGGGCGCGTCACCGACAGCCATCACGTGGCGTTGCTCGACGCCGTAGTACTCGGCGACGCGGGCTAGGGCGGCGCCCTTGTCCACGCTCGGGTGGATGATCTGGATCAGGTGGGGATCACTGATGGTCATAGCGATCTGGCCGGCCAGTTTCGACTCGACCGCGGCACGCACCCCACCCAGCCTGCGCGGCGGCGCCAGCAGCATCAACTTCGTCACGGGCACGTGCAGGAACGATCCAAGCGGACCGATGAAGTCCGGCGAAAATCGTTTCGATGTCTCGGTCGGCAATGATTCATCGAAATGATCGGTGTACCACTTGTCGAGAATCTCGATGCTGACGAGCACCTTCGGGTCAGCACGACGTGCGACGCGGATCACGCGTTTGGCCACCACCGACGACAGGGGTTGATGAAACACGTGGCTGTTGCGGGTCGGGTCGTGGATCAACGCGCCGTTGTAATTGATCTGAAGGGTTTTGAGTTCGAGTATTTCCCGGATATTGCGCAGGCTTCGCGGCGGCCGAGCCGAGGCGAGCACCACGTGGACACCCCGATCCACCGCGCGACCGATCGCCTCAAACGTGCGCCGGCCAATCCGGCGATCTGAGCGAAGCAGCGTGCCATCGATGTCCAGAGCGACCAGTTCGATCCTGCCGTTGACGGCGTGGTCTGTCCCGTCGGGCGCGTCAGTCGGCGTCTGTCGTACACGAGTCCTGGCAGAAATTAGCCGAATCCTTCGCGAAAATGCCCGAATACCAACTCCACGGTGACATTATAATATGAAAAAAGACAGGCCGATGTGACCCGCCTCTTGTATGTTTTGCATTTAGAGCTTGTTTCAACGTCGCCGACGCCCCATGCTCAGGCCCAATGCGCCCAAGCCCAAGGCACAAAGCACCGAAGAAACCGGCTCGGGGTTGATACCCACCATCATGACCGGATCGTCATCGACTAACTCGTCCCAAGAATCACCGTTGTCACCGCCGAGATCAACGCCGGCCATGTCGGTCGTGTCGCCTTCATCCAAATCGGCGAATACAAGGCCATCATCGATGATGAGTTCAGCCTCTTCCTCCGCGGAGCCCACCGAGTCTTCAGCGCCAGCGATTTCTTCCTGCACTTCTCCAGCAGCGGGCTGGCCAGTGCCGGCTGCAGACGGTGACGGATCACTACCACCTAGTTCATCCGCCTTGTGACCGCCGTCGCTCGCGCCGCTACCATCGCAGCCAGCCATAAAGACCGTCAGCGTGACTGTCAGCAGGAAAATAATGAAGGAGTTGTTTCGCATCCCGCTACCAATCCCCCGTTTACAGCAATCTCGGCTCCGATCCTACACCTCCGTGCATAGGGTACCAGTATTTCATGGCAATGCAAGTGGTTTGCAACCGAGTCACCCGGGCGGATAAAGATTGTAACTTGTGAAAAATAAATATGTTATACGTCTTACCTGTGCTGTAATAAAAATCTTTCGTCGTTGACCGCATGGGTCTCGCTCGGGATCAGCGGTGGCGGCCACCCGGGGAGCAACCCCTCCGCTCGGCCCACGCACAAAAAACACGTCATGGTCCGGTGTGGACCACGGCGTGATCAGCGATGATTTTCGCGTCCGCACGCGTGTCAACCGCGGCTGGAATCAGTCAAACGCATCGGCGAGATTGGCCGGATCCTGCAGGGCAGACATGAAGATGACCGTGCCCAACTCGATCATGCCCACGTTCATCGGGCTGCTCAGTGCTTCACCCGTCTGCACATCGAAGGGCACAAGATGGTCGCCGGCATTATCGAAACCCATCAGCGTAGAACCTGCGAATTCCAGGCCGAACACCTGAGACTGTGTAAGGTTGCTGACCAGCGTTTCCGTCTGCGCCACCGAGTCGATCATGAACAGTAGCTGACCGGAGGTGGCGTAGAAGTTGAGGCCATCGGTCGTCGCCAGACCGTCGTAGGAACGATTCAGCGCCAT
>Ga0310121_10005675_pt1 | contig 10661 bp, 5 predicted proteins | sample CB27_Tmax_986_MG_FD_203504 | JGI IMG/M metagenome (GOLD analysis project Ga0310121, IMG submission 203504) | Marine microbial communities from Western Arctic Ocean, Canada - CB27_Tmax_986 | ecosystem: Environmental > Aquatic > Marine > Oceanic | place: Canada: Western Arctic Ocean | collected... | reverse complement strand
TCATCTCCAGCCTCCCTTCCGATTCATCGGTCTTGTCCCCATGACCAATTTATCGGCAGATGGCTGGCTACACTTTATACCTCGGACTGAGTACTAGAAAGGAAGATGATAATGATTATGCTCTGTAAACGGCGGGCGAAAATCGCGGCGGGTGGCGGGTTTCGCCCGCCGTTTACACCGGGAACGATGATGTTTTCAACGGGACTGTGTGGGATGACGATGCGGGCATACCGGCTACTGACGCGACCTACGTAAACGGAACCCCACAAGCGCAACTGGTTCCCGAAGAGGCGATGGCGGCCTTCATTGGCGAGGACCCGAATGGAACCTGGACGCTGTCCATCACCGATGACGCCGGGGGTGATACAGGCACTTTGAGCCAATGGGAGCTCTTGATTACCACTACCGAATGCGTGTTTGTCGAGGTGGACGTATTCGCGGATACGTCGGCGCTGGTTCAGATCGCCAACAACCCCGCGGGTGCCAACGCGCAGTCGTTCATTCTCAACGGCAGTGCCGTCAGTTTCTTCGACGTCTTCTTCGAACTGAATGTGCCGGGCGTCGGCATTTTGCACAACGGCCAGGCGCTGACCATTCAGGCGATCATTTTCGAGAAGCCCCCCTTCCGGCGCTATATCCACCTGATTCCGCCGGGCGGCGCGATCGAGTTGCTGGACGAAAACGACAATCCCAGCGGCGTCTTCATCGTACGGGCCGAACATCGCACCGGGAACACCGAGATCGACGTCCTGCAGAACACGCAGGCGCTGGTGCAGATCGAAGACCCGGGGGGTACCATCAGCACGCATATCCTTTCCGGTGACGCCGAAGCGCACGTCTTCTTTGAAGGCCCCAATGAAGGAGACGCCAAAGACGACGACAACGACGGGCTGGACGAAGTCGACACCGAACTGTTCCGCCTGAACCTGACCGACGGCAACGTGACGCTGTTGGAGAATCCGCTGCGGCCTTCGTTTGGCGGCATGACGGAACAGAGCAATGCGCAGCCGGGGACGCTGGATGTGGCCCCATTTGGCAACGGCGCGGTGGACAGCTTCTTTGACGTCTTCTTCCGACTGGACGTGGGCGGACTCCTGCTGCACAACGAAGACGTACTGACGCTGCTAGCCACGATCTACGAGAAGCCTCCCTTCCGCCGCTATGTGCACATCATCCCGCCCGGCGGAGGGATCGACCTGTTCGACGAAGCGGGCGATCCCACCGGCTTCCGAATTGTCCGCGCCGAGCATCGAACCGGCATCGTGGAAATTGACCAGTTCGTTGCGACGTTTGCGTCGCTGACGTTAATCGAATTGGCGAGCGGAAACTCAGAGGAGATCAACTTGGCGGGTCCGGCGACCGTCCACGTGTTTTTCGAAGGGCCCAACGAAGGGGATGCGACCGACGACGACATCGATGGGTTGGACGAAGTGCAAACCGAGATCGTGTCGATGAACCTGACCGGCACCAGTTCGCTCGGCCCGGTGCAGGTTCGGGTCCGTACGGATCAGCCTTCGTTGGGAGAAATCGAGGAGCAGGTCAACAACAACCCGGGTCTTTTGGATCTCGACCCGTTCGCGCCCGGCAATGCCGATAGCTTCTTCGATGTGTTCTTCGAAATTGAAGTGGGTGGTCAGCGTTTCATCACAGCGCAGCCCAAGCGGATGAGCGCGATCATCACCGAGAAGCCGCCGGGGCAAGGCGAAAGTTACTCCAACCCGGACATCATCGAACTCCTGGATGCCACCACGCTGCAGCCGACTGGTCTGGCCATCGGTTCGGCGGAGCATACGCCTAACCCGCTGCCGCCTCCATCGATCCACGGCCGTAAGTTTCACGACTTAAACGCGAATGGAATGCGTGATGCGGGAGAACCCTATCTCAACGGATGGAATATCTTTCTGTACGATGATATCGGCAACCTGTCGGATATCCAAGTGACAATGGATATGGACCTCGACATGAGCGGAACCATCGATCCGGAGACTGAAACAGGATGGTATTGGTTCGAAAATGTGACCCCCGGAGATTTCACGATAACCGAGGAGTCCCAGCCAGGTTGGGTCATCACAAGTCCCACCGCCCCAGACTTTCACCAATTAACCCTACAATCTGACGACGTGGTCTCTGGTGTGGATTTCGGAAACGCTACAAGCGCATCAATCCACGGTTTCAAATTTGAGGACAGGGAGGCCAAAGGGATTTACGATCCCCTTATCGATTTTCCTCTCCTGGGCGTCGAATTCACTCTCACCGGGACCGATTCACTCGGCAACTCGGTGAGCAGAACGGGTTTTACCGATGTGAACGGGGAGTATTGGTTTACAGGTCTTTTGCCAAGCAATGCTGGTGGTTACACGGTCACTGAGACTGTGCCGCCAGGGTGGTCACCCACGACCCCCACAAGCTTCACCTCGACCCTGAATTCGGGCGAAGAGCTCGTCGCATTCCCCGGCCAGGCTATGTTGGGACCGGGCCAGTTTGAGGTTTTGGTCGGTGAGCCACTCATGTTCGGGAACTTTGTCCACGGTTCCATCCACGCCCTGAAATTCAATGATGTGGATGAAAATGGGATCTATGAACCGTTCCAGGAGGGGTGTACCGCTCCCGATCGCGGGGACGGGACAGTGGCCCTCCCCGGTCAGGCTTGCGCATTGGAGAACCAACTCCCGGAACAATACATGATCATCGATGGTCTCCAGCCCGGGACTACCATCCAAATCGATGGGAGACTCGACAATTTTGTCTCCCTTGGGCCTTCCGCTTCACCCGGAGCACTTGGTGGCGAAGAAGAATTGTTTGATGCTGACCTAACCTTATCGTTGACAGGAACGGGTACGTTAGCTGGCTTCTCCCGTTCAATTAACCTGCCTGCCTCTTGTGTAGTCCATACTGCACCACGTACTCCGGGCGATCCGGTCCAAACCTTTCCGACGGACATGTTCGAGCTCCGGGGCGGGATCTTTGGCGATCCCGACTTCGATCAACTAGAAATCATTGCAGGCGACGGCTTTTTCCTCCCCAGCCCAGGGCAGACCACGCTTACACAGCTTCCAAACGGCGACTTCCAGGTGGACAGTTTCTTCGATATCACCTACCAGATTGATTTCATTGGCGCTCCCGGTGGGGCGCTGGAAGGACTCTCGGGTACCACACAGGGGACGGTTCGAATCGCAAGCCCCACTACAACCAGCGGCATCGATCTCCCCTTCCCAGGTGTGCCATTCGAACTGAACGGTACAGATGGCATGGGTAACCCGGTGGTCCGAAGTGCGACCAGTAACGCCAAGGGTGAAGTATGGTTCGAGAACCTCGTGCCGGGCGACTTTTATACGATATCCGAGTTGGGTTTCCCCGGCTTCGTCCCGACGACTCCAACGGCCGCGAGTTTCGGCGTCCGCTCCCGTGTGGAGTGGGTCTCTCTTCCCGGTCAGGCGTCGCTTTCGAACAACCAATTTGCAGCTCGGCTTTCCGGTGACCAGGAGTCGCCACCCTCAGGTTCCAACGCAACAGGTGTTGCCTTCCTTTCCCTCAACGATAGCGGAAGCGCTCTCCACTACTCAATCGAGGTATTCGGACTCGATTTCGGGCCTCTCCTTGGGTTGCCCCCGCAGACACCCGGCGATCCCAACGACGACGTGACCCTGATGCACATCCACAACGCACCGGCTGGTGTGAACGGGGGAGTCGTGTTCGGATTATTCAACCCTGCCCACGACACCGATGATCTCGTGGCGGTCATCAATCCGGATGGGTCGACATCCATCAGCGGCAGGTGGGAAGAAACCGACTCGGCAATCGCACCCTTGAGCGTGTTTGCACCAGCCCTGCAAGCAGCAAACCCGGGTGATGATGTCGAGTTGTATCTGAACGTTCACACAACCGGGAACGGAGGCGGTGAAATCCGCGGGCAGATTATTAAGGTGGATGCCGCCTATTACAAGTTTGAGATCGTCGCCCCCGACACACTTCTATTCGGAAACGCGCAGTTACCGCCGACCGATACACCCACGGTAACCGCAACCGAGACAGTGACTACGACTGCTACGAATACGGCATTTGGGATGGCGACGCCGACCCAGACCGATGTCCCCACAGTGACGAATACGCCTGTCGCAAGTCTCACCGACACACGAGTGCCGACCGCAACTGACACCGCCGATGGTGCAGCTACAGCTACCCAAACGCAAACACCCATAGCAAGTCAGACCGAAACACGCGTGCCAACTGCAACCAGCACACCCACACTGACAACATTCAACGGCGATCTAAACGGCGACAACTTTGTCAATTATCCCGACTTGATATTGCTCCTACAAGAATGGCCACCCCGCGACTTTGATGATCTTCTTATCTTACTCATGAACTGGAACAAGGATGTGGGGCCATAGGTCACCCACTTCCGTCATTCCCGGCCACTCGTCGTCGTCATTCCCGGCCCCGACCGGGAATCCACACGTGTGCCACCCCGTTGCGTGAAATGCCCTAAAGGGGCGACGCCCCGTTCTTTCCAGGATGAGGCTCAGATGCTAGCTTGCGGGATCCCTGGAATTCGGAGGTGAACCTAATGAAGATCGAATTTGTTCTTCTAATCTTTGTCTTAACTCTGCCAACCCAAGCGCGAGTGTTCGATGTCGACGGAGACAGTACCGTAGGCCCCGGTGAGGCCGTTGCGGTGGCTGAGGACTGGAAGGGACCGGCCAGTGCTTCGGATGAACATGATCACCTGGGTCAAACCTGGACCGGGGACGGGAATCCTTTATCCATACGCGGAAGCTTCCCTGATCAGCCGGTCATCATCCCTGGTCCTAATTCTAGGGTGAAGGGGGGGGACATTCCGAAGGCTCCCCTAATTCTGGACAACACCGCCAACAACGGAAACGACTTGGTTTTAGGAGGAAGAAGTGGAATCATTCGTGCCACCGAAATGGACAATAGCCAAGTACTGATTTATTCGAACGAGGACATCTTTCTCTTTCCCAACGCCGGTGGAAATCACCCTAGTGGTAGCGTCGGAGTTGTTGATGGTAATGGCACAACAGTGGCTGCCATTAGGGATACGGGCGAAATGAGGCTGTTTGGAGATTTGGAAGTAAGTGGGACCGTCGAAGCCAGTAACATTAGCCTGAAGCGAACTGATCCGATCGCGAAAGGAACGGTTTCCCATAACTTGGTTGCCGGTCCCGAACCAATGAACCAATACAGCGGCAATGTATTCCTCAATGGCCGGGGCGAAGCATGGGTCAATCTACCCGATTATTGCCAGGCATTAAACAGTGACTTCCGTCACCAGTTAACTCCTATTGGCACCTCCGCGCCAAACCTATACGTGGCTCAAAAGATCGAGGATAATCGTTTCAAAATTGCCGGGGGACAACCAAATATGGAGGTTTCCTGGATGGTAATGGGTGTCTGTACCGAATCAGCATCGAAGGACTAACGATGGATTTTGCCTTTCAGATGGCCGAATGGGCCGATCAATTAACGTTTGACAACCTCCCGGAAGAGACCGTCCACCAGACGCGATGCCGAGTGCTTGACTCCCTTAGTACGCTCCTGGGCGGATACCGCGCGGATCCAGCAAGGATCGCGCGGAAAGTGGCCGAGAGTGATGATGGCGCTGCAACAATCCTCGGTACTGGAAGGAAGACACGTCCCGAACTGGCCGCATTCGCTAATGGAACGGCCGTCCGTTACCTCGATTACAACGACACTTATCTGTCACTGGAGCCTGCGCACCCATCGGACAACATTCCCGCCTGCTGGGCGGCGGCTGAGACCGCTAGCGCCACTGGGAAAGACCTTATCACCGCAATCGTCATCGCCTACGAAATCCAGTGCCGCCTGTGTGATGCCGCCAGTCTTCGCGCGCATGGTTGGGACCATGTGACCTACGGCGCATTCAGCGCAACCTTGGGGGCAGGGAAGTTGTTGGGGTTGTCGCAAGAACAGATGGTTCATGCGATGGGTATTGCGGGTGTCAGTAGTATCGCTACTCGTCAAACACGCACGGGGGAACTGTCCATGTGGAAAGCCTGTGCCTTCTCAAATGTTGCGCGCGCAGGAGTTTTCGCCGCTGAACTTGCTCGTAACGGCATGACAGGTCCAAACGAAATCTTTGAAGGACCCAAAGGTGTCTTCAATCAGCTCACCGGCGGCCCATTCGATATTGTCCTGGGCGATAGCGAGAAAGGTTTTATGCTCCCGAAGACTTACATCAAAAACTGGCCGGCAGAGTACCACTCACAGTCCGCCATCGATGCTGCGCTGAAACTGCGCGAAAACTGGACCGAGTCCCAGGAAATTGAATCGATAACCATCGAAACATTCGAGGCGGGATACAGCATCATCGGATCAGAAAAAGAGAAGTGGCGGCCGACCAGCCGCGAGACCGCCGATCATTCGCTGCCTTACTGCACGGTCGTCGCATTCATCGATGGCGATGTGACTGTCGACTCGTTCGAAACGGAACGATTCACCGATCCCGAGGTCTTGCGTCTTCTGGATGTCACGAAAGTTCTCTACAATCCAGACCTCGATAGCGGATACCCCAAAGGCATCCCAAACCTTTTGAAGATCAAGTTGAAGGATGGCCGGACCTTTGAGGAACGTGTTGATTTCCCTCCGGGTCACTCGGAAAATCCGCTTAACAACTATCAGGTCGAGAATAAGTTCCGCCTACTGGCTGAAGGAATAATTGATGATACGACCGCAGACAGAATTGTGGATGCCGCCTGGCATTTGGAGCAGCTCGACTCCCTGGACGCGCTGTTGGGATGGACTGTAGCGGCGGCGCTCCCATGATTCCAGTTAAGAAGCGCTCCGCTGCCTTGCGGGCGGCAATCGAAGAGGGTGTGGTCGTTGCGCCGGGGGCCTTCAATGCTTTAGTCGCGCGCGCCATTGAACGTCGAGATTTTGGGGCCGTCTATCTTTCCGGGGCAGCCATCTCGAACTGCGTTCGCGGTATTCCCGATGTGGGTTTCCTGGGTTTGGTGGATGTGATCGGTCATGCCAGGCGTATTTCGGAGGCATGCGATCTGCCTCTCATTGCGGATATTGATACCGGTTTTGGCGGGCCGGAGCAGGTGCAGGAAACAATTCGCGCCATGGGAGAGGCGGGTGTGAGCGCTGTCCACATCGAAGACCAAAGGTTACCCAAACGGTGTGGTCACCTGTCCGGAAAAGAAATCGTCGACACTGAGGAGATGGTTGAAAAGATCCGGGCAGCGGTCCAGGCGCGACCGCACAAGGACTTCTTAATCTTAGCCCGCACGGATGCTGGCGCTGTGGAGGGATTCGAAGGCGCGGTCAGACGCGCGCAATGGTATTTAGAGGCGGGGGCCGATGGCATCTTCCCCGAAGCATTGGAAAGCGAAGAACAATTCGCCTGCTTTGCCCGCGAGGTGCCGACCATCCTGTTGGCCAACATGACCGAATTTGGCAAGAGTCCACCACTCCCAGTGGCGCGGCTGGCCGAGTTGGGTTATAAGATTGCCATATTTCCGATGACGCTGGCCCGCGCGGCAATGTTTGCAGTGGAACAGACCCTGGATGCAATTGAAATGGAAGGCACTTCAGTCGGTATGTTAGACCGAATGCAAACGCGCGCGGAGCTGTATGATCTATTGGATTATGATCCGGAAGAATTAACATCAAGGAGCGAAAAAGATGACTGAAACGATTATGGCTGAAGGTCTTGAAGGTGTGATCGCAGGGAGAACGGCGATCAGCAGTGTTGCGCAAGACGGGTTGTGGTACTGGGGGTATTCCATCGAGGAGCTGGCGAGGCAGTCCACCTTTGAAGAAGTGGCTTATCTCATGCTCAACGGCGAATTGCCGGATGAGAAACAACTCCTGCACTTTTCTGAACGAATGTTCCTCGCGAGGGCCGAGGCCGAACCGGCATTACGCCTTCTGCCCGAGATCCCTAAAGATGCGATCCTCATGGATGTGTTGCGGACATGCGTATCACTTCTGGCCCACCACGATCCTCAGACAAGCGACAACAGTCACGAGGCAAATATTTCCAAATCCGAAAGACTGATGGGCCAGGCCGCCGAGATTGTTCCAGCCTGGTTTCGTGTGATTGATGGCAAGCAACCGGTCCCGCCTCGCCCCGGTTTGTCACACGCAGGTCAGATCCTTTACCAGCTGCACGGTGATGAACCGGATCCAGTCGCTGTCGAGACCCTCGATATGACACTGATCCTTTATGCCGAACACGAATACAACGCCTCAACGTTCGCCGCGCGCACCACTGTCAGCACACTATCGGATATGCACTCAGCGATTGTCTCTGCCATCGGCACACTCAAGGGACCGCTCCATGGTGGAGCGAATGAAAAGGCCATGGACATCTTCGAAGAGCTTGAAAGTCCAGACCATGCGGAGAGTTGGCTTCGCGAGAGACTGGAGAAGCGCGAGCGTGTCATGGGCTTCGGCCACCGTGTGTACAAAAACGGCGACCACCGCGCTGTGGTGCTGGGCGAGAAGGCGAAAGAGCTGGCGAAGACCCACACAGACCGGGATTGGGCCGGCATCTACGATGTTTTGGTCAATACCGTCCTCAATGAAAAGGGCCTCCATCCGAACGTGGATTTCCCATGCGGGCTGGCCTATCTGCTCCTGGGATTACCAAGAGATATCTGTACCCCGTTATTCGTAGCCTCACGCCTCTCAGGCTGGTGCGCTCATGTCACCGAACAGCTCGACAACAACCGCTTGATCCGCCCGCTGTCTGAATACATTGGGCCTGATCCGAGGCCTTATGTCCCGATGGTGGAGCGGTAAGAATTGGAGATATAACTCTGATTCAACGGCAACCGATTCAATAAACCCGAATCCCGGCCGCGCCACTCGGCTCCGGATTCTCCGAGAGCCCAAAACGGAATTCTACATAGTCGAACAGAAACTGCACAAATCCCGGATGGTTCCCTGTCCCATATCCGAAAACTGGACCCTGAGTAGCGTTAGTCGGAAAGGTATGGATCGAGTTGATGCATGGCGTTCCCTGTATCCTTCCGATTCGTCCGAAAGCGGCCGTTGTGTCAATCGGAATGGAGAAGAGCCACGGATCGTTCTTCTCCGCCTTAAAGCCGAACCGAATGTGAGAGTCATCCATGATCTGAAAAAGAATGTATAACGGTTTATGGGCCAGAATCGATTCGGGGACCGGTTCCGCGAATCTAACATTCATGGTGGGATGATCAGGGGGCGGGAACGGCCCCGAATAGGTGTTCATGATTACATGCCCCACCCCGGGAATATTCTGGACACCGGGAGACCAGTTGGCAGCTACAGAGTTTCCGTCCTGGTCCCAGATGGCTATGGACGACATGAAAATATTCCAGGGGATTGCGTCATCTGGTGTGATGACACAGACCTCGACCTCGTATCCAGGGAAAGGATCGTACTGGGACAGATCGATTACGTTGTGGCCAATGTTTGTTTGGCACATAGCCCAACCATCCAAACTGGCTGGATTCAGGGTAACCGTCAGGAAACCAGGATTGGACCAGGTTTCCACATAAGCGCTACCTTCGTGCCACCACTTGTCCTGGTAGCCCGGCACGTCGAAGTGATCCGACATGTGCTCAATATTGTTCACTCCTGCTCCGAAAAAAACGGCATAGTCCACCATTTGTGGATATGATGGATCGGGCGGCAAAATGGGCGGTGAACTGGGTATCCCCAAAGCCGGAGCCAAGGTATCCGGGATCCAGCGATCCTGAGAGATGATGGGGCCAATTTCCCAAATTCCCGTTATGTTCCCGAATTGAGAAAGGTTAAGGTTTTTATTGGTCCATCCGGGGTGAGGCGCCCCCGTGTGGCCGCCATAGAATCCGATCTCTAAACTGGTTGGGCCAGCGAGCTTGACTCGAAAATCGAGAAGAAAACTGGCAGGACCACCTTGACGGTCTACCGAAGTGGGGATGTACGGAATCTTCCAGTTTCCGTTGATACTTGGCGCCAGATCGCCGCGGCCATAAACAGCATAAACATCTGGAGCTGTATCGAAATAATTCAATTGACTGGGTACGATCTGCGGAACCTTCAGGTGGGTGACAAACAGCTGGAAGGTACGCGTGTTCGGCGGTAATTGGTTCCGGTCCTGTGGCCAGGTGGAAGGATCCGAAAAGGTCACCGCGAGGTTTAATCCGATGGCATAATTCGTTTTCTGAAAGGGCATCTCGCTCGACCTCGCCTGAGCAAACCCCAGGTGAAATTCCCACGGAGGTGGAAAATCACTGATCCGAATTGGTTCCGGGAGGATTCCTTTTACATCTTGGCCAGTAGCATCCGTCCTAATGACAGCGTATCCCGGCCTCTCATCTGAAGAGATACTCCCGATATTACTTTCGGGGACAAACATCCACGGGGAAACATCTCCGTCTGTATCCGTGAAGTGCTGGCTGAAAATCCGGATGTCGTTAAGAACGGGCGTAGGTTGGGGGGTAAGTCGGGGGGTCGGCGTTGCAGCTATGCCGTCTTCGCTCTCTACGACGATATCATCGATTAAGACTGTGTCGTTAAGGGAACCCCATTTCAGCCAAACCTGCTGATGGCTAAAAGCAGTGGGGTCGCCACGAGTATCGTATTCGAGATTCCAAGTGGACCCGTTATCGCCAGACCATTCGATACGGCCACCCCGTTCATCGCCT
>Ga0310121_10005674_pt1 | contig 10661 bp, 13 predicted proteins | sample CB27_Tmax_986_MG_FD_203504 | JGI IMG/M metagenome (GOLD analysis project Ga0310121, IMG submission 203504) | Marine microbial communities from Western Arctic Ocean, Canada - CB27_Tmax_986 | ecosystem: Environmental > Aquatic > Marine > Oceanic | place: Canada: Western Arctic Ocean | collected... | reverse complement strand
CCTCAACCGTGAACTATTCGTCGGTTTAGAAGATGCTCGCTGGGTCGTCGATCGTTGGCGACTCGATTACAACCACCAGAGACCCCACAGTTCGTTAGACTACCAGACCCCGGCGGAGTTCGCCGCCCGCTGCTGTTCTTCCGTTCGGGCTACGCCCTCACTCCAGAACAGCAGCGGTCCCTTAACCCTAGATCCTCTCATTAAGGCTGGTACATAGTTTGGGGGAAGGCCAGGGTGTGGAAAAGACAAAATGATTGGCGGTTGCGTCGCGCGTCCTCGGACCTGCCCCTTGATCATGAATCTCCCGGAAACAAGGAGGTTTCCCCCATTTCCGTCCGAGCCACCAATCCCACTTTCTTAGCCATGACAAAGTACTAGCCTCAGGAGTTGTATATGAATCGTTTCAAGTTTGCCAATCTGGTTTGTGTGCTAGCTTTGGCTGCCGCGACGTCCATCTGGCCGGCCGACGGCGTCCAGGCCGAGGGCGCGGAGGGCATTGTCCAACAAAGAGAGGCCCTGGCGGACCGCCAGCGGAGGATCATCTTCAACAACGACGGCGACGATGCCATGCGGGCGGCGAAGGCGGGATTGACTGACGGCTTGACGTTCGTGACGGGGGGAGACTTGCGCGAAGATTTCCTGAGGTCCAGAACGTCAGCACTGGCAAATACACACGTCGACACTATCAGCTACTGCACGACCGCGATTGGACTCACGTTTCACCACGCGACAAAGGTTGGCCACTTCCTGGACAAGGAGACCTTTGAGGGGTGCATATCCCAGGACCTCATGGAGCAATATGGGGTTGACACGCTGGGAGTGCAGGTAGAGTTTTGCCGGCAGAACGGCCTGGAGATCTTCTGGTCCCTGCGAATGAACGACCGGCATGACTCCTATCCCGCCGGCAGCCGTAGGTGGACCTACGGACTTTCCCCTTTCAAGCGCGATCACCCAGAATATCTTTTTGGGGTACCCGAGGACTGGAACAAGTACGGGAAGCATAGCCCGAGGCGGTTGTGGTCAGGGCTCGACTTCAGCTACCCCGAGGTCCGCGAGCATATTTTCCGGCTGATCCAGGAGGTTTGCAAAGGGTACGACATTGACGGTGTGGAAATGGACTTCTTCAGACACCCTCCCTACTTCCCGCCCGGGCTGGACGATCAGCCGGCGGGGCCGGAGCACCTGGACATGATGACCGGTCTGGTGCGCCGGATCCGACGCATGGCCGACGAGGTTGGCACCCGGCGCGGACGCCCGATTCTCCTTGCGCCTCGCGTGCCTATCACTGCCGAGCTGTCGAGGTTCCATGGGCTGGACGTGGAGCAATGGCTCAAAGAAGGTCTCGTCGACCTCGTCATAGCCGGCCACGGCAATGGGAGGTACAGGCCCATGTCGATGATAGGACAGGCGGTAGAACTGGGACACCAATACAACGTGCCCGTGTACGCTTCCGTGGCCGCTTTCTTCGATTACCCCTGGCGCGTGGGCTTAATGGGGCCGCGCTCATGGCCCCCAACCGGAACGCTTCAAGCGTGGCGCGGGGTGACGATGAGTGCTTGGGGTGCGGGGGCCGACGGCATCTACACCTTCAACGCCTGGGATCCGAACAATCAGTTATTCCGGGAGATCGGAGACCCCGACGTGATAGCCGGGCTGGACAAGATCTACGGCGTGGACCACTTCAGTAGCATCAGCGGGCCGCCTTCCTATCGGTACGATGATACACTGACGATGAAGCTTAAAGAGGGGCAGGGTGTCAGTGTGGATCTTCGCGTGGGAAACGACGTGCATTCGAAAACGGTTTCCAAACTGTGGCTACGCGTCCACCTGGCAGGGACAACCGGCGAGGAGCAGGTGACAATCAAGCTCAATCAAGTCGGCCTCCCCATGTCCTTGGTCAAGGACAAGACGGGGCACTGGCTCGAATGCCGGCTGGAGCCGTCACAGATTCGGATCGGCGTGAACAAAGTTCAGGTGATGCTGAACAAGCGGGACCCGTCGACGCAAGAACCGATCCTGCTGAACGGGCTGCTGCTGCACGCGGCTTTCGTGGACATTGCTCCCGGCAGACGCCAGTTGTTCCTGGACGACTACGCAGTTGACAAGCTGGAAAACCTCACAAGAACGCTGCACCAACCAGACAAGAAGGGTGCGGTTATCACGCCGGAAAAATTCGTGGGAGAAACAGGCCCTCCAAACGCGAAGCGTGCCGGCCTGGGATGAGAAAAGCAAGGTCTTCAAACTGTGGGTGAACGCGAGCGATGGTCGCCCGTACCCGTACACCTGGACCGGCCCCACCTACCTCGAGAGTAAGGACGGGATTGATTGGACCAGGCCAATTCTCGGGCAACATGAGTATCACGGCTCTCGCGAGAACAATATCCTTGTGATTCGTCCGCAGGCGCACTGGGCGGCGAACGCGATTTTGAATGTCGTGTGCACTCCCGAGGACCCCGATCCCGAGCGGCGATATAAAGGGTTCTACTCCCGTTTCCCCCGTCAGCCGATCGTCAGCCCCGATGGGATTCATTGGAAGGAGTTGAGCGTGCCAAGGATCCCCTCGGGCGACGAGTCGAACATGAGCTACGACGCTTTATCGGGTACGTACATTGCCACGCTGAAAGTCGCTGGCCCTTTCGGCCGCTCGCAGGCTGTTTCGACCAGTAAGGATTTCGAGCACTGGACTAAACCGAGGCTGATGTATCATGCGGACGCCGAGGACCAGAAACGAGCCAAGGCGACGATCTTGGCGCGTCTGGCGGATCCCACACGGCAGGACCCGGTTTACAACGATCCCCGCTACTACGGAGTCGACATCTATAACGTCGCCGTTTTTCGGTATGAGGATCTTTACATTATCCTGCCGGCGATGTTCCACAGAACTGGTCCGCGTCCCGAAGGGAATACGGACGGATTCCACCACGTACAGCTCGCGTGTAGCCGCAACTTGACGTCGTGGACACGGCTCGCCGACCGTCAGCCGTTCATCGATAATTCACCAGTCGGCGACGCCTGGGATACGATGCTCACGTTTCCACCCAGCGCCCCGCTCGTCCGTGGTGACGAATTGTGGTTCTACTACACGGCCGGCAAGTATCGGGCTAAACCGCCGAATCCGCCGCCGCACAACGGGGCTGTCTGTTTGGCGGTCCTGAGACGCGACGGGTTCATGTCGCTTGATGCTGGAGAGAAACCGGGAACGCTGCTGACGAAGCCTTTTGTGCTCACCGGCGCGAAGCTGCTAGTCAACGTGGACGCGGCCGACGGGGCACTCGATGTGGAACTATTGGACGCCGCAGGAAATACCGTGGCGGTTTCCGAGCCGGTACTTGGCGACCAGCCCCGGGCGACGGTCCAGTGGAAGTCGGGCGATCTGGCAGACCTGAAAGGCAAAACAATAACCCTACGGTTCAAGCTCCGCAATGCGAGCTTCTATTCATTCTGGGTGGGAGCGAGCTAACCGTTCACGAAAGGAACCAACAACCTGAGCAACCGCCAGCACCGCTCGCGACTACAATATGCGTGCGAGCAGCGGTAGGGTGGGTGAACCCACCCCGCCGCCGCGGACGTCCCCGAAAACCGGCGTTTCACAGGCACCCTAACAACTGGTGTTAATGTTTTGCATCACTACTTTTCATTTTCAAAAGGACCGTCTCTAATGAAACAGTCAAAGTTCAACAGCATAGCGATCGTGGCTGTATTTGCATTAGTCGTCTGTCTGGCCCTTCCGACCGCGGCCCAGGCGGCTCCCGTTATCCCATGGTTCGGCGGCGACGGCAATTTTTCCGATGTTTACCACGGGGGGGGAGGCCCGGACCCCCAGGGTTGGGATTACCCAAGCAAACCGAACTCTGGTCTACTTGGCTATGTCACTACCGGCGCCACGGTGACCGTCGACCAGTTTGGCGAGGTGGCCTGGGTGGCAACGTTGGGCACCGACCCGTACTGCAACATCTCGGGCGAAGGCCATCTGGCGATAGGCACGGGCAGCTTTAGCACAGCCCAGCTTACTGTCGGCTGCGGCCCTGATAGCACGGGCACCATAACCCAGACCGGCGGCTCGGTGACTGTCTGTAGTAAATCAGGTCTGTCGCTAGGGAACCAGGACGGCAACGCCACGTACACCATCAGCGGCGGGAGTCTTAGCTTGCGTGCCACCAATCATGACATGTTTGTTGGACGAAACGGCACCGGCAAATTCAATATAATCGGCGATGACGCTTCGATCCTGCTTGGCATTCTCGTAATCAGCGAGCAGAATGGCGCGTCTGGGACCCTGGACTTGGATATCGACGCCGGCGGGATCTCGCCGATCCAGATCGTAAGTGGTGGGCACGTCCACATCAACAATGGGACCACCGCCACACGGACGCTCGATATCTCGTTGATCGGCTTGGCCCCGGAGACCGACCTGGTGTTGATCGATAACCTGGGCGCTGGTAACCCGGTGATGGGCATATTCGACGGCTTGCCGGAGGGGGCACCCATTCAAGCGAGTTTTGACGGACAAACTTATAACTGGAATATCAGCTATGCGTATGGCGCCAACAGCAACGACGTGGCGTTAGTCTTCGATTCAGTGGGCCCCGACGTCGGTTGTTTTGGTTGCCCGGACGGTGACTTTAACGCGAGCAACCTCGTCGGTCTCGAGGACTTGAATCTGGTATTGTTCAAGTGGGCTATCCACTTCCCTCTCGCAGGCACAAGATGTAGTATGGAGGGGTGCTGGACGACGAACGAAGACATCCTGTGGGCGGCACGGATTACCCACGTACGCTGCAGGAATTCGACGAGTGGTTCCCGTCAGAGGCCGCCTGTGTGGAGTACATCGAGCGGATTCGGTGGCCGGATGGGTTTCGATGCCCGGTCTGCGGGGGAGAGTCTGCATGGCGAACGGCCAGAGGCCAGTCCCGCTGCTCGACGTGCCAGCGTCAGACCTCACCAACGGCCGGAACGATCTTTGAAGGCACTCGCCGCAAGTCGCTTCGGACATGGTTCCAGGCGATGTGGTACGTGACCAGCCGAAAACATGGGGTGAGTGCTCTGGGTTTGCAGCGTGTCCTTGGCTTCGGGAGCTACCAAACGGCCTGGGCTTGGCTACACAAACTCCGGCGTGCCATGGTTCGATCGGGAAGAGACAAACTGAACGGCGAGGTGGAGGTGGACGAAACCTATGTCGGAGGTGCGGAGGCCAACGTGGTGGGACGCAAGACAATCAAGAAGTCGATCGTGGCGATCGCTGTTGAAATCCGAGGACGAGGCAGTGGACGAGTCCGCATGAGTTGCGTCAATGATGTGTCGACGGCGAGCTTGGTCCCGTGAGGTCGCGTTCGGTCTGTCGCACGACGTCCCCGGACTTTGTAAACTGGACCGAGCGGGTTCCGCTGAAGCCCAACCTGGAAGAGGAACACCTTTACACCACGCAAACCCATCCGTACTTTCGTGCCCCACACATTTACATAGCCACGCCCACGCGTTTTCATCCTGAACGCGGCAAAATCACCGACATCCTGTTCATGACGGCGCGTGGCAACCGTCGTTTCGACCGGTCGTTTGCCGAGGCGTTCATCCGACCAGGAATCGACAAGGCACGGTGGGGCAACCGCGGGAATTATGCAGTGCTAAATGTTGTGCCGACGAGTCCGACGGAGATGTCAATCTATAGCAGTCCCTTTCGCCGTTTCGTGCTGCGCACGGACGGCTTCGTTTCCGTCCACGCGGGTGCCAAGAAGGGCGAGATGACGACACATCCTGTGCGATTTGGCGGCACGAAACTTGTGGTTAATTATTCAACGAGCGCCGGCGGGCAATTGCAGGTGGAACTTCAAGACGCCGACGGCAACGCGCTGCCTGGGTACGAGCTTGCCGACTGCCAGGGCATGTACGGTGACGCGATCGAGCAAACTGTCGAATGGGAGAAGGGAAACGACGTTTCATTACTGGCAAAGCGACCGGTACGGTTGCGATTCGTCTTGCAGGATGCGGACCTATACGCCATCCAGTTCCGTGCGGAGTAGACGGGCAAGAGGGGCGATCGTTTAACCATGAGCCGGAGGCGTGCGCGGGGGAAAGGCCAATCTCCTTTTGGATCGTTTCCGCTCCAACGTGTCGCCCACGCCACTTGTCCTTAGAACGTTGCTCCATCAAGATGAACGGTAGTTGGCAATGACCCCCTCGCTATCGGGAATACTGGAAGCCGCGATTCGCATCCGCCCGTTCGCGCACAAGACCCCCGTACTCACATCACGCACTTTGGACGAGAGGGTGAATGCCCAGGTCTTCTTGAAGTGCGAAAATTTTCAAAAGGTTGGCGCGTTTAAGTTTCGGGGTGCATGCAACGCAGTCCTGTCTTTGGACGCCAAGGAAAAGACACGGGGCGTCGTCACGCACTCATCTGGCAACCACGCTCAGGCACTAGCACTGGCTGGGCAGAGTCAGGGGATCGCCGCTACCATCGTGATGCCGAGCAATGCGCCTCATGTTAAGGTCGACGCGGTTCGAGGATACGGAGCGGAGATTGTCTTCTGCGAGCCAAATCTGACGGCGCGGGAAACGACCGCCGCAGAGATTGTCGAGCAGACGGGGGCAACACTCATCCACGCGTACGACGATATTCGCATCATCCATGGTCAGGGCACCGCGGCCATGGAACTTATCGATCAAGTTGGCCAGCTGGACATGGTCATCGTGCCCGTTGGCGGAGGCGGCCTGTTGAGTGGTACTGCTCTCGCGACTGCTGGGCTATGCCCTGAAGCCAAAATAGTCGGCGCCGAACCATCAGGCGCAGACGACGCCTTCCGATCCCTACAGGAGGGAAGGATCATTCCTTCTGTCGACCCTCAGACAATCGCGGACGGATTGTTGACGTCGCTGGGAGAAACCAATTTCCCCATCATTCAAGAGCTCGTATCGCAGATCGTGACGGTCGATGAGGAAACGATCGTCGAGTCCCTGAGATTCGTTCTGATGAGAATGAAGATCGTCATCGAGCCCTCCGCTGCTGTTGCGGTAGCGGCACTGATGTCGGGGAAGATGAAAATCGCCGGAAAACGCGTTGGAGTGATCTTGTCGGGGGGAAACCTCGATCTGGGCAAGCTTGCCACGCTGGGGAAAGAGAAGGCAGAAAGTCGAACGTCCAACGAAACGCAACGTCCAACGTCGAGGGACGGATGAAGCAAGGGTGCACGTTGAACCCCTGGTGCCATGCCCAAGAATCCGTCCGGCGCGCAGTATCCCTCGCAAGCTGCCAGGCGGCCCTTCAGAAACGATTTCGAAGGGCGTGAGGTCAATTTTTTCAGTCGACCTGCAAATCCTCTGAGCATCTGGTCTTCGTCGTTTCCAAAGCCGGAAATCTCGCATATGGTCAAAAAACTGAAACGATACTGAAGTTATTTGGAGTTCCCATGTTAGACGCGATAGAGGAAGCAGAATTGTGCAGGCGCTGCGGCGCTGATCATATGCGAGTCACCGAAGGGAAGTCAGTTTGGTACGGTATCGACCAAATTCTAACGATGAACGCTGACTTCCATGAACGAAAACTGCGCGACGGGTAATCGGTCGTCACGCCGCTTCGCGATAATAGTAGTGAAGCAAGCCGCCGGGCCGATGCGTTCGGTGAAATACGAACTGGAGATGAACGAATTCTGGGCCGCCTGCATCACGGCTTCGCGCCCCACCACAGCGCCCATCGGACATGGCGCCGGTGTTACGGGATAGCGGCGTCGTGGTCATGGCCGGTCCCCTGTTTGAAGGCAGAAAGTGTCGAATTCAGTCTTTTGGAGGTGTTGCTAATTGTTCCCCGCTTCGATAAATCCCCACTCTTCTAACCATCGGATCCAACGGGCGCGGCGGGCACTTTCTTTGGGATTGGACAACCACCATGGATGGTATTGTGAACCGACCGTTCCCAGTGACTTTCTCGATTCCTTGTATTGGGCCACCTGCCCACGCAGATCCTCTCTTTCTTCAGCCGTCTTGGGATTGCTATAAAAGTTAAAGGTGCAGGTCCGGCGGTCCGCATAGCCACCGAATGCCGCGTGCCACGTCCTCTGGTTAAACGTGACCATATCGCCCGGCTCTGAACAAAATATGTAGCAGGGAATGTCTTCGCCACGTATCCCAGATTCGGAGAGAAAACGCGATTCTTTGCCGTCGCTTCGATTCAGTCCGATACGCAGCAGCTCATCATGCAGCGGATTCTTGTGCGATCCAGGAATAAGACGAAGCGCTCCACACTCTCCGATGGTGGGTTGCAGGTACATCACGTTTTTAACCATGAGCAAATGGCGCTCGGTAGCATCAGGATGCCATGGAGAGTTTTCAAAATAGCTGTTCGAATTCGAATGAACCGGAACAGCGTCTTTCCCCAATAACTGTTCCGACGGTACGTGAATACGCGGGTCTTCCAGAAAACTAGCAATATATGGCGTTTCTGGTCTTCGATTGGTCCAGTTGTTGAACTGATGTTCTTCCCTCGGACCGGCATCACGTAGGACGGAAGCCAAACGTCGATCAAACTCGTCATTGATCTGTAGTATTTCCTCCGCGCTAAACAACTTCCTTCTGACGAGAAAGCCAAAGATGTGGAAATGCTCGACCTGTTGTTCGGTGAGAGTGTGTTGTTCTTGCATCGTTGCGCCCACTTACGTCGTCATGATAAAAGTGTCGTGCTACCGTGTCCACAATGATACCACCAGTGGAAGTAAGGGACGACGCCCCTCCCAGTGGGGAGCGTTGATTTAATCAGCCGCAGGGCGCTAGCCCCCGGTTCAGCGTCTCGAGATCGTCGAAAAAACCGGGGGCTAGCGCCCTGCGGCTAATTCGTGGTCACGCCAGAACGATTAATTCACCACGCCCAGTGGGAGACGTGACAGCCCTGCAGTTACTTTTGCGTCGTCCCTAGAATAGGTTTACACATCGGTCTTTTAAACCGAAAGATGAGGGTTCGAATCCCTCCGGCCCTATTTCGCCACGGCGTGTAGCTCAGTGGTGAGAGCGGCGTCCTTATAAGACGCGGGCCGCAGGTTTGATTCCTTCCACGCCGACTGAAAACAAATTGGGACTGAGGTGTCCGCGATGTCATCCTGCCGGGCGAAATGAAGGACCTAATGAACAAGGTCACCGAGGCCAAGAAGGCGGCCGAGGCGAACTTGATCTCCCGACGTGAGGAGACGGCGGCTATGCGTAGCCAGGCGAACACCGCCAAGCTACTGGCCGATAACCCGACCCTTATGCGACTCCGGGAACTGGAGGTCCTGGAGAGGGTTGCCACTACCGGTAACCTGAACGTCGTGCTAGGCGAAAAGGGTCTGGCCGATCGGGTCGTCAACCTTTTGTAGTAGTGAACGCCGGAGGCCGGGAGTGATCTCGGTCTCCGGTTCTCTTTTTGTCTCTTCGGCAGAATCTGTGGGTCACCCGCAGACAAGACCCCTATGAGCTTGCTCGCAGGTGAATGAGGTTGAAAGCCACCAAATGCCACTCCCGAAGCTAAGACCCCCGCGAGCTTGCTCGTGGGTGAATGAGGTTGCTTGCTATACACGCGCCACAAAATCCGGCGATTTTTCTGTACTCGTAAGCGATGATGTTTTGAAGGAAATCCCAGGGCATAGCAAAAAACCTTTCTCACCCACGAGCAAGCTCGTGGGGGTCTCAGCAGAATCTACACAATGGCCCAGTGACGCGGGGGCCCGGTGACGCCGGCTGCCGATTGAAACGATACTCATTTTTTCGTCTTCCCATGCCTTACAAAACCTTTCAACTAAGTACAACACACCAAACCCCCTGGTTTTCACCCACAGGTTCTGCGGAAGAGCCCTTTTTTTGTCTCACCTCTGGTGCAATCAATCCCAAGAGCTGAACGTCGCAAGTTCTCCTGGCGGTGCACCCGGCCTTCTGTCACCGCAGAGATAATCACCTCTCGAAGGGCGAAATCTATCTTTGGTTGCCATGCGCTGCGGGACGGCCATCCTAATCCATCCTTCGTTCGGCCAAAATTATGCCTTTGTCGCCGCCCGCAGCTAGTTGTAATTCAGCAGACTGATTTTGCTCGCACCATCTTGCGGAAACAGGTGCTGGTAGTACTCCATGTCTTGCAAGACCGACAGTACTGCTCTCCGTCGTAGCGGAACATCAAGCACCAGTTGCCGGTTCGGTTGTCTTTTGGGAGGCTTGCCATCACCTTTTCCTCTCACCTGGATTCGTGTAACATCGATGCCGATCGCTCTTCTCTCACCGTACGGCACCTTGGCGCCGTATAACAGGAAGTGCAAATTCACCGATATTGCACTGGCCCAAGAAAAGTGCAAAAATTTCACTGAAACGCGGAAAATAGCCGGGAAAACGAAACGTTCTCCGCGAATTTCCGCACAAGCCAGAGTGGCGGAATTGGCAGACGCGCTGGATTCAAAATCCAGTGTCCGTAATGGACGTGAGGGTTCGAGTCCCTCCTCTGGTACTCTTTAAAATAGGGGTTTGCGGCTGACAGCCTTAATCCCTTTCGTGTTCTCCGCGATCTGAGACACCTGAGAGACACCCAATGGCCTTCCCCCAAACTATGTACCAGCCTTAATGAGAGGATCTAGGGTTAAGGGACCGCTGCTGTTCTGGAGTGAGGGCGTAGCCCGAACGGGTGCGTTGGGCATGGTGAAGTGATTGGGGGTGAA
>Ga0310121_10005673_pt1 | contig 10667 bp, 12 predicted proteins | sample CB27_Tmax_986_MG_FD_203504 | JGI IMG/M metagenome (GOLD analysis project Ga0310121, IMG submission 203504) | Marine microbial communities from Western Arctic Ocean, Canada - CB27_Tmax_986 | ecosystem: Environmental > Aquatic > Marine > Oceanic | place: Canada: Western Arctic Ocean | collected... | reverse complement strand
AAGGGCGGCAAGAACTTGAGCTTCAGTGCGCTGGTCATCGTGGGCGACGGGCTCGGTCACGTGGGGTTCGGGGTCGGCAAGGCCAAGGAAGTACCGTCGGCCATCAAGAAGGGGATCGAGGTGGCGTGGAAAGCCTTGATTCGTGTTCCGATTCAGGGAACGACGATTCCACACACCGTGGTCGGCCGCTTCGGTGCAGGCCGCGTGCTGTTGAAGCCGGCGCCCGAGGGCACCGGGATCATCGCGGGCGGCGCAGTCCGTGCGGTGGTCGAGTCGGCCGGCATACAGAACATCTTGACCAAGTCGATCGGCTCTTCCAATCCGCACAACGTCGTACGGGCGACGTTCGTCGGGCTGATGAGCTTGCTTAATCCAGCCACGGTGGCCCGGTTGCGCGGGAAGAATGTCGAGGATCTGATCGACGTCCCGGCGGCCAACCGTCGGATCGAGTCGCCGACCGCTTGAGGCTTGAGGCTTGAGGCGAGGACACGTGACGCATGGCTAAGCAGTCAACGCGGCGGGCGGAGCGCACGCTCACGGTAACGCTGGTGAAGAGTCCGATTGGCTACAACAAGCAGCAGGCGGCTGTCGTGCGCGGGCTCGGCTTGCGCCGGATAGGCCACTCGGTCCAGTGGGTGGATGCGCCGGCAATGCGCGGAATGATTCACAAGGTCCGGCATCTCGTGCGGGTCGAGGAGGCCGGGCCGTGAGCGCCTCCGTGGGAAGGACGGACGTGATGGATCTGAGCACGCTGCAGCCGCCGAAGGGGCGCACGCACTCGAAGAAGCGTGTGGGTCGCGGCCCCGGCTCTGGCACCGGCAAGACAGCCGGGCGAGGGCACAAGGGGGCGAAATCGCGCTCCGGATTCAGTCGGAAGCGCGGCTTCGAGGGTGGTCAGATGCCTCTGCACCGCCGAGTGCCGAAGCGAGGCTTTCATAATCCGTTTCGCGTCGACTACGCCGTCGTCAACCTCGACACGCTCGCGGAGCGGTTTGAGGCCGGGACGGAGGTGACGCCAGAGGCGCTGCGCGCGTGCGGCCTGATTCACGGAGCCAAGCGCCGCGTCAAGGTGCTGGCACGCGGTGAGGTGACGAAGGCGCTCACGGTGCACGCCCATCGGTTTAGCGGCAAGGCGGCGGAGAAGATCGCGGCCAGCGGCGGCCAGGCCATCGTCGTGGAAGGCTGAGACAACACGGAGCCATGATCGACACCCTCAAGAGCATCTTCGCCGTCCCGGAACTGCGGAACCGCGTACTGTTCACGTTTGCGGTACTGGGCGTCTACCGCGTGGGCAACCACGTACCGACGCCAGGCGTGAATGCGGAAGCGCTCGCGATCCTCGCGGAGCAGGCCCGGAATACGATGTTCGGGCTCTACGACATGTTTTCCGGCGGGAATCTGTCGCGGGTGACGATCTTCGCGTTGGGCATCATGCCCTACATCAGCGCGTCGATCATCTTGCAGCTACTGACGGTCGTGTGGCCCTACCTCGAGCGGTTAAAGAAAGAGGGCGAGCTCGGCCGGCGCAAGATCACGCAGTACACGCGATACGGCACGTTGTTTCTGTGCGTCGTGCAGTCGCTGGGCATTTCCATTTTCCTCGAGGGGCAGACGAATATCGCCGGCGGACTCCCCCTGGTGTACGAGCCTGGCTGGGCGTTCCGCCTGTTGACGGTCCTGACCCTGACGACCGGGACGATCTTCATCATGTGGCTCGGTGAACAGATCACGGAGCGAGGTATAGGCAACGGCATGTCGCTGATCATCTTTGCCGGCATCGTCGTGGGGTTGCCGAGCGCAGTGATCACGACCGTCGAGCAGCTGCGGACGGGTCAGATCGGACTGTTTCGCTTGATCGCTTTGCTCGCGCTGATGGTCGCAGTGGTTGGGGCGGTCGTCTTCATCGAGCGGGGCCATCGACGGGTGGTCGTGCAATATGCCAAGCGCGTGGTCGGGCGCCGCATGTACGGCGGCTCGAACACGCACATTCCACTGAAGGTGAACACCGGCGGCGTCATTCCGGTTATCTTCGCCTCTTCGATTTTGGCGTTCCCGGCGACGATTGCGGGCATGCTCCCGGCCGGCAGCTGGGGCCAGGCGCTCACGGATCAATTGAACTATGGGATGCCGTTGTATTACCTGCTCTACGGTGGGGGCATCATCTTTTTCGCGTATTTCTATACGGCTATCATCTTCAATCCCGATGACGTCGCCGAGAACATGCGAAAGTACGGCGGGTTCATTCCTGGAATTCGGCCCGGGAAGCGGACGGCGGAACACATCGACACGATCTTGACCCGCATTACGCTGGTCGGGGCGATCTACCTCGCCATGGTCGCGGTGCTGCCGGACCTCTTGATTGTCGGGTTCCGCGTCGCGCCGATTCCGTTCATCGGCGAGCAGCTCGACGCGATCTTGCCGCAGTTCATCACGCAGGGCATGAACGTGACGTTCTACTTCGGCGGGACGTCGCTCCTCATCATTGTCGGCGTATCGATGGATACGGTGCAGCAGGTCGAGTCACAGTTGATCATGCGGCACTACGACGGGTTCATGAAGAAGACTCGTATTCGAGGGCGTCGAGGCTAGCAGCCCGTGGTGGAAGACCCGCGTCGCACCGAGACCGTCGAGGCGCCCGCCCCGCAAGGCGCGAAGAGGGAGAATACCGGGAGTATTCGACCGACGAGCAACGCTGCGGGGCGGAATGCATCGGCGGTCGAATGCAGCTGGACTTTCACCACGGGCAGCTAGGGCAGCTAGGGCTGTCTCAGACCATGGCCATCAACATCGTGATGTTCGGGCCGCCGGGAGCGGGAAAGGGCACACAGGCCGAACAGCTGGCTCGGGTGCGGGGCGTTCCGAAGATTTCGACCGGAGACGTCCTGCGCGAGGAGGTGCGGACGGAGACCGAGTTGGGGCGGTCGGCGAAGGCGATCATGGATCGTGGAGCGTTGGTCAGCGATGAGATCATGATCGGAATCATCCGGAGACGTTTGGCGCGCGACGATGTGCGCCAGGGATTCGTGCTGGACGGGTTTCCCAGAACTCTCCCGCAGGCCGAGGTGCTGGATGCGATGATGGTCGGCTGCGATCCGATCATCGTGCTCGACATCATGGTGTCGTCGGATGAGGTCCTGCGGCGTATTGGCGCCAGGCACGTGTGTAGTCAGTGCGGGGCTATTTTTGGCGATGGGGCATTGACGGCCGTCTGCACGCGGTGCGGCGATGAGCTCGTGCGCCGCAGCGACGATCGCGAGTCGGTCGTTCGCAAACGGCTCAAGGTCTACGCGCGGGACACGGCGCCGCTGATGCACCGCTACCGGGACCGATCGACGTTTGCCGAGATCGACGGAGCAGGGACGCCAGACGCGGTCGCGCTGGCGGTGGCGGCAGCAGTCGATCGGCTGCACGGTGCGGCCTCACCCGAGCAAACCGGGAGGGTCAGTCAGTGATCGTCTGCCGGTCGTCGGAGGAGCTCGAGCGGATGTGGGCCGCGAACAAGGTCGTGGCCGGTGTCTTGGAGGAGTTGAGGACGCTGGCCGCGCCTGGGATGACTACGGCTGAGCTCGACGCCGCCGTGGAGGCGCGCGTCCGGGAAGCGGGGGGCACCCCGGCCTTTAAGGGATATCGTGGCTACCCGGCGACGCTCTGCGCGTCGGTCAACGACGAGGTGGTGCACGGCATCCCGTCAGGGCGGAAGCTGGCGAGCGGCGATCTGGTGTCGCTGGACGTCGGCGTCTTGCTGGACGGCTACTACGGTGACTCGGCGATCACCTTGGGGATCGGAACGATTTCTGAGGAGGCCGCCGCGCTCCTGCGGGTTACACAGGAGGCGCTGGAGTTGGGTATCGCCCAGGCCAGGGTCGGCGCGCGGGTCTCGGACATCGGTCACGCCGTGCAGCGCCACGTGGAGGAGCACGGGTTTTCCGTGGTGCGGGAGTTCGTCGGACACGGTATCGGCACGAAACTGCATGAGGAGCCGCAGATTCCGAACTATGGCGAGCCCGGTCTGGGGCCGCGGTTGGCCGAGGGGATGGTGCTGGCGATTGAGCCGATGGTCAATGTGGGCAAGGCAGCCGTGCGGGTGCTGGCTGACGGCTGGACCGCAGTGACCCGTGACGGCAGCCTGTCGGCGCATTTCGAGCACACGGTCGCTGTGACCGGGGACGGGCCGGAGGTCTTGACCCGCCGGCCGAGCGACGTGCCGAGCCTCGCGGCCAGCACGCCGCCGTCATGATGGCTCAGCTAGCGGCCGTGGTGGACATCTGGCGTTGCAGCGAGAGCGGTTGCGATGGAGAAGCGGGATCCGGTCGGTGTAGCGGGCGTCGTGGCCGAGGCGCTGCCGCACGCGATGTATCGCGTGGAGGTCGAGGGCCAGCGGGCGGTGTTGGCTCACGTGGCCGGTGGGTCGGGGAGGAATTTCGTAAGGCTGCTGCCAGGTGACCGAGTTGTCGTCGAGTTGGCTCGACACAACCTCGGGCGCTGACGAATCGTCCGGCGGCACGAGTAACGGCGGCGGTGTGGGTGGGAAGTGAGGGCAGAAGATGAAGGTTCGAGCATCCGTCAAGCGTATGTGCGCCAAGTGCAAGATCGTCCGGCGCCGCGGCGTCGTGCGAGTGCTCTGCACGAATCCGAAACACAAGCAACGGCAGGGGTGAAGGTAGTCGCTCGAATAGCACACGAGAGTGAAGGATAGCCATGGCACGCATCGCAGGTATTGATTTGCCGCAGACGAAGCGGATTGAGATCGGCCTGACCTACATCTACGGCATCGGCCGCAAGCGGTCGACTAACATTCTGGACGCCGCCGGCGTCGATGCCAGCGTACGCGTGAAGGATTTGTCCGAGGACGACGTCCGCACGATCAGTCGCGTCATCGAAGAACAGGGTCGCGTCGAGGGCGATCTGCGTAAAGAAATCTCCATAAACATTAAGCGGCTGATGGAAATCGGCTGCTATCGTGGGATGCGCCACCGGCGCAATCTGCCCGTCCGCGGCCAGCGGACGAAGACGAATGCGCGCACGCGGAAGGGGCCCCTGAAGCACGCGGTGGCGAAGAAGAGGAAGGTGTAGCAGCCCGTGGTGAAAGTCCCGCGTGGCACCGAGACCCCGCTGAACCAAAGCCGCGGTCGCCCGGGGCCAGGCGCGAGGCGGGAGAATACCGGGAGTATTCGACCCATGGTGGACAACGCTCAGCGCCGCCCATGCCGGTATGCATCGACGGTCGAATGCAGCGGGACTTTCACCACGGGCGGCTAGAGCCAGGCTCGCAATCGGGACAGCGGGTCCCTGGGCGGGCGGAGAGGTGTAGCGAGGCATGGCGAAGAACGAGGCGGTCGAGAGCGCGGTTCCGCAAACACCAAAACGCGCCGGGAAGCGAAAGAAGACGTTCAAGAAGCGTGGGGAGAAACGCGTCGTGCACAGTGGGTACGCGCACATTCGAGCCTCCTTCAATAATACGATCATCACGATTACCGACACTGACGGGAACGTGGTCGCCTGGTCGAGCGCGGGCGGCATCGGATTCAAGGGGTCGCGTAAGGGAACACCGTTCGCTGCGACCCAGGCGGCGATCAAGGCCGGAAACGCGGCGAAGGGTTTCGGAATGCGATCGCTCGAGGTGCGTCTCAAGGGGCCGGGTTCCGGTCGGGAGTCGGCGGTCAGGGCGTTGCAGACGATTGGGCTGGTCGTGCGTTCGATTCGAGACGTCACGCCGGTGCCGCACAACGGATGCCGGCCGCCGAAGCGGCGTCGAGTGTGAGCGACGCGGACGTTCAAGACTGAATGACGAAACGATAGGATCACAGCATGGCACGATACACGGGCGCAGTCTGCCGGCTTTGCCGGCGCGAAGGCATGAAGCTATTTCTTAAGGGTGAGCGCTGCTACGCTGACAAGTGCGCCATCGAGAAGCGCAACGTTCCGCCGGGCCACCATGGCAAAGGCCGGAAGGCAAAGCTCATGGGTTATGGACTGCAGTTGCGTGAGAAGCAGAAGGTCAAGCGGATCTACGGCGTACTCGAGAGTCAGTTCCGCCGGTACTTCGAGGCAGCCGACCGCCAGCGCGGAATCACCGGTGTGACGCTGTTACAGTTACTTGAGCGGCGGCTGGACAACGTCATCTACCGCCTCGGGTTGGCGACGTCACGGTCGCAGGCGCGACAGTTGGTCCGCCACGGTCACTTTCAGATTAATGGCCACCGGGTCAACGTGCCGTCCTACTCCGTCCGGGTCGGCGAAGTCGTGAGCGTGAAGGCCTCCCGCGCGAAGACCGCATCGATCCATTACGCGATGGAGGAGGTGAAGGGCCGCGGCATTCCGGAGTGGCTCGAGTTCGATGGCGAGAAACTCGCTGGACGGATTGCTTCGCTGCCGACGCGCGAGCAGATCAACCTGCCGGTCCAGGAGCAACTGATCGTCGAGCTGTACTCGAAGTAGCGCCCGTGACGGCCGTCGGGCGACGCCAGGTAGCAGTCCGTGGTGGAAGTTCAGCGTGGCACCGAGGGCCCTGGCGTGGAAGCCGCGGCCCGGCTTTGCAAGGCGCGACGAGTGAGAATATCGGGAATATTTAAACCAGGAGTAATGCAGCCAGCGGGGATGCATCGCCGGCCGAATGCAGCCGGACTTCCACCACGGGCTGCTGCTTTGAGAAAGGACTGACTTCGATGTTGTGGAAAGGTTTCCAGCGTCCAAAGCGCTTGGAGTTCGAGCGAGAGACATTGACCGAACGGTTCGGCCGGTTCTCCGCGCAACCGTTCGAGCGTGGCTTTGGTACGACCCTTGGCAATGCCCTGCGGCGGGTGCTGCTGTCGTCGATCGAAGGCACCGCGGTGACCGCGGTCAAAATCGACGGCGTACTTCACGAATTTTCGCCAATTCCTGGTGTCGTGGAGGACGCCACGGACATCATCCTGAACCTTAAACAAATACCACTTCGGATGCACGTCGACCAGACGAAGACGCTGTTGCTGAACGTTGACAAGTCCGGTGAGGTGAAGGCGCGCGACATCCAAACCGATGCCGACATCGAAATTCTTGAGCCGGATGTGCACATCGCCACGATTGCCGACGGCGGGCGCCTGCAGATGGAGATGCGGGTGCAGCGGGGTCGCGGCTACGTGTCGGCCGACAAGAACTTCGACGAGGAGCTCGGGATTGGGTGGATTCCGATTGATTCGGTGCACTCGCCAGTCAAGAAGGTCAACTATCTCGTCGAGGCGGCCCGGTTGGGGCAGACGACGGATTACGAAAAGCTCACACTGGACGTGTGGACCAACGGATCGATCACACCGCGCGATGGCGTGTCGCTGGCCTCAAAGCTGTTGCGCGATCATCTCAACATCTTCGTGTCACTGGACGATCCGGTCGACCAGGCACCCGAGTCGATCGCCGACCCACCGCAGCCCGCGTCCAACGAGCATCTCGAGAAGAGCGTTGAGGAGCTCGAGTTGTCCGTGCGGTCGTACAACTGTCTCAGGAACGCAGAAATTCGGACGATCCGAGAACTCGTCCAGAAGACCGAAGTCGAGATGTTGAAGACGAAGAATTTCGGCAGGAAGTCACTGAACGAGATCAAGGAGATTCTCACGAGCATGGGGCTCAGGCTGGGCATGCGGCTCGAGCAGCCGGCGACTCAGGCCGAACCCGAATAGCGCCAATTTAGGCGGCGTCGCGAGACGTCAGCGCCTGAACGGCGACGAGTCAGAGACAGATGCGTCATCGAGTAGCACATCGAAAGCTGGGACGGGTGGGTGAGCATCGCATGGCGATGCTCCGGAATCAGGCGCAGGCGCTGTTGCGCCACGAGCGCATTCGCACGACGGTGCCGCGCGCCAAGGAGTTGCGTCCGTTCGTCGAGCGCCTGATCACGATTGCCAAACGCGGGATCGCCAGCGGCGATGCCATCCGTGCCGTCCATGCCCGACGGCTGGTGCGGCGTGACATCGCCGATCAAGACGTGGTCAGCAAGTTGTTCGACGGGATTGCGCCGAGGTTCGAGGCGCGGCCCGGCGGCTACACGCGATTGTTACGGTTTGGCGCGCGGCGCGGAGACAGTGCCGAGATGGCACAGGTCGAATTGGTCGGCAGCGAATATTCGGCCGACGCCGGCGACGCGGACGAGCGTGTCGAGAGCGAGCTGGCCAGCAAGTCCAAGGGGGTCGGCGGGCGGCTGCGAGCCGCGGCGCGACGCATGCGCGGCCTGAAGGCTGCCGAGGTCCCAGAGGCTGAGGCCACGCCGAAGAAGAAGCGGGCGACGTCGAAGACGAAGAAGTCGTCCTAGCCCTTCACGGACTCCGACTCGCCGCGCTCGGCCTTGGCGGCCGAAATAATCTTGGCGTGCAAGTGAGCCGGGACTTCCTCGTAGTGTGACAATTCCATATGGTATGACCCGCGACCCCCGGTCGCCGAGGTCAGTTGCTGCTCGTAGGTGAGCATCTCGGCCATCGGCACCTGGGCCTTGATGGCCGTCGTCCCACTGCGCGGTTCCATCCCGCCGATTCGGCCGCGGCGGCCGTTCAGGTCACCCATGAGGTCGCCAGCGAACTCGCTCGGCGCGTGGATTTCTACGTCCATGACGGGCTCGAGCAGCGTGGGTCTAGCCCGCGTCATTGCGTCCTTGAACGCCAGCGACCCCGCTATCTTGAACGAGAGCTCGTTGGAATCGACGGGGTGGAACGACCCATCGATGACGGTTACCCTGAAGTCCACGACGGGGTAGCCTGCCAGATATCCGCGCATTCTGGAATCCTGAATTCCCTTCTCGATCGCGGGTACGAATCCCCTGGGAATGGCGCCGCCGAAGATCGCGTTGACGAATTCGAAATCGCCGCCGCGCGGCAGCGGTTCCATCTTGATCTTGCAGTCACCGAACTGGCCGTGGCCGCCTGTTTGCTTCTTGTGGCGGCCATGCGCTTCCGTCGAGGCCTGAATCGTCTCGCGGTAGGCGATCCGCGGAAGCTTCAAGTTCACCTCAACGCCGAAGCGCTTCTTGAGCTTCGCCACGGTCACCTCGATGTGCACCTGGCCCTGACCGGAAAGCAATAATTCTGACGTCTGGGGATCGCGGGAGTAGCGAATGGTCGAGTCCTCTTCTCGGAGGCGCGCCAGGGACGTGCTGATTTTTTCCTCATCGCCGCGGCTCTTCGGCTCGATCGCGTAGGCGAGCACCGGCTCGGGAAACGCAAACGGGGGAAAGGTCACCCCGCACGCCTTGTCGGCGAGCGTGTCACCCGTCTGGGTGTTCTTCAGCTTGGCGACCGCCCCGAGGTCCCCGGCGCGGACCTCGTTGATGGCTACCTGGGTCTTGCCCTGCAGCAACAGTAGAGTCCCGCACCGTTCACCCGAGTCCTTTGTTAGATTGTGAATCGCCGCGTCGGCCGCGAGCACGCCGGAGACGACGCGGAACATCGTAATGCGTCCGGCGAACGGATCGGCGATTGTCTTCCAGACGAAGGCGGCCGGCGGATCGTCGCTCGAGGCCGCGCAGTCGATCGGGTTGCCGTTGGCGTCTACGCCTGGAAACTGGCGCTCCGCTGGCGACGGCGTGTAGGTGATCAGCGCGTCCAGCAGCGGCACGATCCCCACGTTCTGCGTGGCGGACGTGCACAGGAGTGGCGCGAGCTGACCGCTCAGCGTGGCGGTGCGGAGGCCGGCCTTCAATTCTTCCTTGGTCAGCGTGCCGGCCTCGAAGAACTTCTCCATGAGATTGTCATTCGCCTCGGCGACCATCTCGGTCAGGGCGTCTCGCGCCGCCTTGGCGGCGTCGGCCATGTCCGCCGGGATCTCGGCCACCGACGGCTTGCCATCACCGCCAGGTTCGAACATCAGCGCCTGCATGGCCACCAGATCGACGACGCCACGAAACGCCTTCTCCTCACCGATTGGAATCTGAATCGGGACGATGCTCCGGCCGAGCACTTCACGCAGCGATTCGAGCGAGCGGTCGAGGCTGGCTCGCTCCCGGTCCAGCCGGTTGAGCACGATCAGCTTCGGGATGCCGAGTTCCTGTGCCGTGGCCCACGTCTTCTCGGTCTGGACCTCGACGCCGGCCACGCCATCGACGATGACGACCGCGACGTCGCTCACGCCGAGCGCCGCTCTCGCCTCGCTCAGAAAGTTGGCCATGCCTGGCGTGTCGATGAGGTTGAGTTTCGTCTTGTTCCATTCGGCGTAGGCAACACTGGCCGTCAGCGTGTGCTTGCGGGCGATCGCCTCTTCGTCGAAATCGGTTATCGTCGTGCCGTCGTCGACCATGCCCAAGCGGTTGACCATCCCCGCGTCAAAGAGCAGGGCCGAGGTCAGCTGCGTCTTGCCGGAGCCACTGTGCCCGACGATCGCAATGTTCCGGATGCTTGGCGTGTCGTAGGCCTTCATCGACCGTATCCTCCTCTCGCGTCTGCGGCCGAGCCGGCACCCAGACGGGTTCGGGCGGCGCTCGGCGAGCGCTGGCCGGGTGCGCCCGAAAGGACATCATATATCAGCCATTGGCTGCCGCCCACCGTGAGACGGTCTGCCAGATACCGACGGTGGTCTAGCAGCCTGTGGTGAAAGTTCCGCTGCAGTCGGCCGCCGATGCATCCCACCCCGCGGCGTTACTCGTCGGTCGAATACTTCCGGTATTCTCCCTCCTCACGCCTGGCGGGGCGGGCGCCTCGACGGTCTCGGTG
>Ga0310121_10005671_pt1 | contig 10670 bp, 11 predicted proteins | sample CB27_Tmax_986_MG_FD_203504 | JGI IMG/M metagenome (GOLD analysis project Ga0310121, IMG submission 203504) | Marine microbial communities from Western Arctic Ocean, Canada - CB27_Tmax_986 | ecosystem: Environmental > Aquatic > Marine > Oceanic | place: Canada: Western Arctic Ocean | collected... | reverse complement strand
GACGAACACATTCGCTTGGCATCACAAAGAACTGAGATTGATAAGGAATCCCAACAACTCAACGCTTTTTCACTTCATGAAAAACTACTTGTAATTACCATAATGAAATCTCCTAACATCTCAACAGGAGGTATCTATTCTGCCTACAAATTACTTTGTAAACTAACCCACCAAAATATACTCACACAAAGGCGGGTAACACAAATGCTTAACGAAATAGAGCTATCAGGACTCATTTCTGGCAAAATGATACACCAAGGAATTCACGGAAACACAAAAAAATTCAATCTCACAATTTCACCAGATTTGGTAAAAAACACTCTCAAAACTAACGAAATATTCGTTGATGTTCTTTAATTAGAAGTTAATGTAGGATTCTGGTTTTGTTTGGCTAATCACCATTACTGATAGGTCAGAAAACTCCTTTCCCTCTAATTCCTGCACACTTCCAGTGAAGGTTTGTTCTTTTCCATTAGTTAAAGACTCAAAAACATGAACAGGGATCTTAGACGTGTCAAAACCATTTTTCTTAAGATAAAATGCAACCTCTGACGGCATAAAATGCTTTTTTGGGTCTTTTGGCCACGGCCTGGGAATTAATATGATATTATAACCATCAACTACAGCTTTTTGAAGTTCCAGCTTTTTCTCTTCAATTGATGTGGTTACATGCATTGTAATAACCTTGGATTTGTCTAGAGGTATCTTGGCTTTTGAAGCAGCAATCTGAATTGAACTAATTCCAGGAATTATTTCAACATCTCCAAAAATCTCAATCAACCTGTCTACAACTTCAGATTCAGAAAAATTAACATCACCAGTAAAGGGGACAACCAAAATTCCACCTTCCAACTCTTTCTTGATTTGTTGGTATGTTTTTTCTTGATCTTCCATTGTAATTATGTGGACTTTTTTACCTTGAATCAAATCAGATATAATGTCAAGCGTGTATTTATAACCAACAACAACATCCGCACCAACAATAATTTTTCTCACTATTTCTGTGATATAATTTTGGGAGCCTGGACCAACCCCGACAGCAAAAACCCTACCCATTTTATTTCGTTATGATTTGTTTGTCTTGAATGTATTTTACAAACCCTGACCAATCAACCTTCAAATATTTCATAGGGGCGCTAATAGGATATTTCACCCAATCTTGCACAACAGAAAACTGAAGTTTCTTTTCCTTACCATCTTCAATTATATCCAAAAATAGTACACTACCCCAAACCTTTTCTTTTGCTTCAATGTATAAAATATTATCAAAGCTTATTTTTTGGTTTTTCTTATTTTCTAAATCTGTTTTTAATTTTTCCTCACCATATCCGTCTTCTATAAACATTACATCTTTAGATTGCAACAACCTAACTGTCTGCCTAGTTCTGACAGCACCCCACCACCTCATACCGGCCTCTGTTTTTTTAATAAATAACAAACGCTTGTTAGTTAAAATAAACATTCCCTCTTTACCTTTGCCGCCAAACAACCCCCTACTTTCTTTCCAAACTGAAAGAATGTGTGCCTGAATTCTTTCTTCTAACTCCACAGGACAACATAAATTTAACTTGATAAAAACTAATCCTAGGATTAGCTTTTATTGGAGTTGTGAAAACCATCACCATGAATTTCAAATTTTTTATAATTTCTATAATACTAACATCTGGTTTTGTAGGCATTGCATTCGCACAAACAACAAGTGTAGAAAAAGAATTTAGCCAGGAGGAGATAGACGAAATGAAATTCAAGGCCGTTCTCATCACTATGCAAGAGGGAACTTTTATGATTGAATTTTTTCCTGAAGATGCTCCTAACACAGTTAATAATTTTTTGAAGTTAGTTGAAAGCGGCTATTATGACGGTATAGTTTTTCATCGAATAATACCTGGGTTTATGATTCAATCTGGAGATCCAAACACCAAAGATCCTGAATCTGATCGAAGTTTATGGGGACAGGGTGGACCGGGATATGCTATTAAAGCAGAATTTAACACCTTGCAACACGACCGCAGTATTGTTTCTATGGCAAGAGGTAGCCACCCAGACAGTGCCGGCTCACAATTTTTTATTGTCCATAAAGATTCAAATTTTCTTGACGGGGAATATACCGCCTTTGGAAGATTAGTACAAGGTACATACAGCATTAGGCAGCTAGATAACATTGCCAGTCTTGAGACAGACAATCGCGACGCACCACTAGATGTTTCAAAAGCCACTATCATAAAAGCTACAATACTTGATCCTTTTACTGCTAGCAGTTTTGGCGACCCAGATAGAATTGCATCATTTATAAAAAAAATTAATACTGCTGGAGGTATTACTGAGAATTATTTTAGCGAGTTGCATAATGTTTCATTTAATCTTCCCTACCGATGGAATGTTGTTGAAGGAATGGGAGATTATCTTAACTTAGTAATAGAACCTGGTGCTTTGGAACACAATGTACAACAGCAGATAGAAAAAACTGGGTTTACTCCCCAAATTTTGATATTCTCAGAAGAAAGAGATCCAAGTAGAGAAAGTGGTGAGGTTAGTACTGCATACTTTTTAATAAAAGGAGCAGAAGAGCCTAAAGTTTTAAGCAACTACATAATTGAAAATGAGGACGGAAGAAAAGCCCATATTATAATTACAACCCAAGATATACAATCACCAACAGAAACCGTTCAACTCAAAACCATACAATTCCACTTTCTTAATTCAGAGTTCAGTTACTCTATAATCCATGTTAATCTTGCAGAATGGTTCAAGTACGAAATTAACGCTTTTATTCAAACAGTAGATAACTTTGAGGTTATGCTTGATGGAAAGATGCAACCCATAAATTTTAGTAAGAACCCCCTTTTTCGCCAAATTGTATTTGTTGATGCAATGACAAGCCCTGAACCTGAATCACCACCACTAGCAAGGATTGGTGGTTGTTTAATAGCTACGGCATCTTATGGTTCTGAGCTTGCCCCACAAGTTCAACAGCTCCGAGAACTACGTGACAACACTGTACTACAAACGGAATCTGGCTCTGCATTCATGGTAGGCTTCAACCAGTTTTACTATTCGTTTAGCCCTATGATTGCTGATTATGAAAGGGAAAATCCAGCATTCAAGGAAGCGGTGAAACTGACACTTACACCTCTATTGACCTCATTAACTCTATTGCAGTATGTAGACATTGATTCTGAATATGAGATGTTAGGATATGGAATTGCTGTCATATTACTAAACATTGGAATTTACTTTATTGCTCCAGCTGTTCTGATAACGAAGATTAGAAGTTTTTACAAGTTACAGTAAAATACCCAAAAATAGTATTATCTGTATGAGAAAAGAGTACGTTGTAGTACGTGTTGACGCTGCACCAGACGCCTCTCCTTACGTGATAGTTTCTTTATCTTCCAAAAAAGACGTACAAGAAAATAACGGACCGTTATCTTCTCCATTCGGCAAGACTAACGTTATGGGATTTTCCAATATGAACGACATGGCTAAAGAGCTTAACAAAATGATGTCTGGTGGGGGAGTTGGTATGATGGGTAATACTACCTCCATAAAACTAGACATGATTGAATACAAAAAACTTAGTCTTTCAGTAGGCGATAAGGTCTTTTTAGATCTTACAAAGGCTGAAAGTTCGGGCGTTTAATCTCCAACGATCCAGTTTATTTGAAAGTAAGCCCATACTAATAGAGCGAAATGGGACTGTTTGGTAAAAAAGACAATGACGAAACAAAATGTAACAAATGTGATCTAGAGTTTTCTTCGCCAGAGCGACTGAAACGTCATACAGAGAAGGCGCATAGTAAGAGCTCAAAAACACAGATTAAGAAGGAAACATGGGGAAGCATCAAAACCAGACACAGAAAGGACCGAAACGTAGCTTCTGGATAAAATTATCTTAGTTTTACGTATTCATACGCACCAAGCTTATTGTCAAAACAATACTGAGTTTTTTGGTAGTTTTTTCGAAATTCTGCAACTTGTTTTGTAATGTCTTTTGCATCTTTTTTATCAACAATCACATTTTTTATGAAAAACGCAATTTGTTTCATTTCTGATTCCCTCATTCCCAAACGCGTCACCTCGGAAGTTCCAAGCCTAATTCCGCCTGGGTGCATGTAATGTCTCTCTGCCTTAATGTCACCTGGAATCAGCTGGCGGTTAACAATGATGTTCGCCTTTTCCAAATCAGCCTCAATTTTGCCACCATCACCATAATCGAGCACGTTTACAACAACTTGGTGTGATTGTGTGAAACCTTTTTTCTCACCTAAAATTTTTAACCCTAAATCATTTAATGTTGAAGCTAGTACCTTTGCATTTTTGATTGTTTGAGCCGCATAGTCTTTTCCAAACTCAAGCGCTTCTGCAAACATAACTGCCTTTGCAGCCATATGATGAATGTGGTGAGAACTGGTAAGTCCTGGAAATGTTGCTTTTTTGATAACTTCTGCATCTTTCTCATATGCCAAAACAAGCCCACCCTGTGGACCAAACAATGTTTTGTGAGTGCTCATAGTCATGGTATCTACTCCCTCTCTTAGTGGGTCCTGAAATTCACCTCCAGCTATTAATCCAGCAACATGTGCAGCATCATAATTGATGTGTATGTTATGACCTTTCAAAAAGTCAGCCAGCTCTTTGACTGGGTGTGGAAACAAAAACACAGAGCCTCCAAACATAGCTATTTTTGGCAGCCTGCCTTGCTTTTTCAACTCTTCAACTTTTGCTTTTGTTTTTTCAACATCAATGTTCATCTCTTCAGAGTCAAACGCGAAAAACTCAATTTCTAAACCATGGACAAGACCAGCAGTTCCTGAGTGCTCTTTTTTACCATGTGAGATATGTCCGCCAGCTGGAATTGATGGGGCAATCATCACATCACCAGGATTTGAAAAAGCCGAATAAATTGCCAGATTAGCAACAACTCCAGAAATAGGTCTTACGTCTGCAAACTCAGATTTGAACAGTTTTTTTGCGAGATCCATACATTGGATCTCAACCTCATCAATGTAGGTACAACCTGCATAAACTCGTTCTCCGGGCCAACCTTCAGCATACCTGTTGCCAAAATCGGAGATTATTGCTTCTCTCACAGCTGGGCTTGGAACGTTTTCACTAGCGATCAAAGGAATTGAGTTTTCAAACCATTTGTTGTGTTTTTCCAAATTTGCGAAAACTTCGTCATAAGCGTCTTTATTTGAACTGTTTGTCATGGTATCCACATTATTTTTCCCAATTAAAAAATACCTATTGTTTACGAGCCGCTAAATAAAATAAGGTATAATATAGGCAGCTGTGAGTTTTTGAATATGACTGTTCAGGCATCAGGAGTAAACATGCCTGTTGTTTTGCTTAAAGATGGTGCAACACAAACTAAGGGCAGGGATGCACAAAAAAACAACATTGCGGCAGCAAAAATTATTGCTGATATAGTACATACTAGCCTAGGTCCAAGAGGCATGGATAAGATGCTTGTTGACTCGTTAGGAGACGTTACAATCACAAATGACGGAGCAACTATTCTAAAAGAAATTGACGTTCAACACCCAGCGGCAAAAATGCTAGTTGAGATTGCAAAATCAACCGACAACGAAGTGGGTGATGGTACCACGTCTGTGGTGGTTCTAGCCGGCGCTCTTCTAGAACAAGCTGAATCTCTTTTGGAACAGGAAGTTCATCCTACAGTTATTGTTGATGGTTATAGAAAAGCGGCAAACAAAGCCAAAGAATACATCAAAGATAACTCTGATCAAGTTACACCTGACGACAAATCGACTCTTCTAAAGATCGCAAAGACATCCATGCAAACAAAATTGGTAAGAAAATATTCTGACAAAATGGCTGACATGATTGTAAAAGCTGTGTTGGCAGTTGCTGAAAAAAGTGGTAGTAATTACACCGTCGATATAGACGACATAAAAGTGGAAAAGAAATCAGGAGGCTCAATTTCAGATTCTTCAATTTTACAGGGGATTGTTCTTGATAAGGAAGTTGTTCATTCAGGAATGCCAAAAAAAGTGACTGGCGCTAAAATCGCTCTTATTAACACCGCATTAGAAATTAGCAAGACAGAAACTGACGCTAAGATAAATATCTCAAATCCACAACAAATGAAATCATTTCTAGATGAAGAAAATAATATGCTTAAAAACATAGTTGACAAGGTTGTTGGTTCTGGGGCATCAGTAGTTTTTTGCCAAAAAGGAATTGATGATATGGCTCAACATTATCTATCCAAGGCGGGCATACTTGTTGTCAGAAGAGTAAAGGAAAGTGATTTAACAAAACTTGCAAAAGCCACCGGTGGAAGGATCATAACAAACCTTGACGATTTATCTGAAAAGGATTTGGGAGTTGCTGGTTTAGTTGAGGAAAGAAAAATTGAAGAGGACAGATGGGTCTTTGTCGAGGACTGTAAACATCCAAAGTCTGTGACTCTTTTACTGAGAGCAGGTTCACAAAGGGTTGTAGATGAGGCTGAAAGATCTGTCCATGATGCAATCATGGTAGTAAAAGACGTTATGGAATTACCATCAATCGTAGCCGGCGGCGGGGCGCCTGAAACATTTGCCGCAACTAAGATTAGAAGCTGGGCAAAATCACTTGAAGGCCGCGAACAACTTGCGGCAGAAAAGTTTGCAGAGGCATTAGAGTCTATTCCACTCTCACTTAGTGAAAATGCGGGAATGGATCCAATTGATACACTTGCTTCACTTCGTTCAAAACAGTTGAGTGGTAACAAATGGACAGGTATTGATGTAATGAATGGGAAAGTAGTAGATATGAAATCGAGTGATATTGTTGAGCCTTTAGCAGTTAAACTACAAATTATTTCAGCTGCCGCCGAGGCAGCATGTATGATTTTACGTATTGATGATGTTATTGCAACTGCAAAATCAGCAGGTCCACCACCTGGACCAGAAGGCGGAATGCCACCTGGAATGGGCGGAATGGGTGGAATGGGTGGAATGCCTGGAATGGGCGGAATGATGTAGTTTCTAATTTATTATTTTATGAAAATTATTACAAAAACTTAAGAAAGCTGTTTTTTGATTGTTAATGTACAAATGATACCTGTACTGGGAGATTTAGATGACTAAATGGGCACGTATGAGAAGACGAAAGGAAAGAACGAGGGCTGAAGAAGCATTAAGAGGATCTAAAGCTGAAGAAAAAGAAGTAAAACTAATCGAACCAGAAAAGATTTCTGAAAACATACAACGTTCTCAAGAAATTGAAAAACCTGAGAGTACTAAAACTTCCAAGCCAAACACAATTCTTGCTCAAATTCCTCGATATGCATACTTGATAGCAATTTTTGCGTTACTTACAGGAGTTTTTTTCCCGCTAATAACGCCTGGGGTATCTTTTGATCTTGTTATTCAAGGCACTGCAACGTTGTTTCTTGGACTAGTTGGAGCCATACTATTATTCAAAGCTGCGGCATCAGATAAAAGGCAAGGAATTTTTATCGGTGTGGGCTTTGCATTAATTATCATCTCCCTAGCATTGATTTTCCAGATACAGCAGCAGGGATATTTTTGACACTGTTCGATTGATTTAGACATCAAAATATAGATAAAACTCGTGAGGATGAGGCCTGATTGAAATCTCGCGCTGATCTTTCCTCTCCAACTCAATAATTTTATTAATTACATGATCTGAAAAAATTGGATTTAGATAACTTCTATCACTCCCAAGTTCATCTAAAGCTACGCCCAAGTTGGCTGGCAAAATTTCAATACCTCTCTTTTTTCTCTCTACTTTAGACATTTTGTAGATGTCTTCATGAATTGGATCTCCAGGATCTATTTTCTTTTTTATTCCATCAAGACCGGCAGACAAAACCGCAGAAAATACAAGATATGGATTAGACGATGGATCAGGAACTCTATATTCCAGTCTTTTCAGACGAGCATATTTTTCACCTTTAAAGTGACCAGGAATTCTTATCGTCGCGGATCTGTTGGCAGTACTCCACGCAATGTAAACTGGGGCTTCATATCCCGGCACGAGTCTGTGATATGAATTAGTTGTTGGGTTTGTAATCGCAGCCAATCCCTTAGCATGATCCATAATTCCACCACAAAAGTAGCGCCCTATCTGACTAAATTCATAGTCTGAATCTTTGTCATAGAAGATATTTTTTCCAGACTTCCAAAGGCTGACATTGGTATGCATTCCCGAACCTGAATCCATGGAGATTGGTTTAGGCATCATTGTAGCAATCTTATGGTGTTGTTTCGCTATGTTTCGTATAACATACTTGTAAGATTGGGCGCTGTCAGCAGCATTCGTCATTCTATCATAAATGATATCAATCTCACACTGTCCTGCAGTTGCTACTTCGTGATGATGGTTATCACACAAAATCCCAAAATTCTCGTTCAATACTTCTACACAGTCATTTCTGTATTCAGTTAACGTGTCTGAAGGCGTACTGGGATAGTAGCCTTCTTGCAGTCCCATTGGATATCCAGTTCCTTCTTGGCTCCAGGGGGCTTCATTTGATTCAATCGAGTACGACTGACCCTTGTAGGGAGTCAATACATCCCAATGAATTTTATCAAAAACAAAGAATTCAACTTCTGGTCCCCAAAAACTATCATCAAATCCCTGTGTTGTCAAATACTCCTCAGCCTTTTGGCATATGCCCCTAGGGTCAGTTTCTAACCTTCCTCTATCAGCTCCCCAATAGATATCACACAACATCCTCGCAGATTTTTTATCTGTCACCCATGGAATTATTGCAAATGTATTAGGGTCAGGCTTTAGTATTAGATCAGAATCGTCAATGGAGGTAAATCCCACAATAGAAGAACCATCAAGTTTCGGAAGACCATCTACCATTTGATCAGGCGTAAATGTATTGGCTGATATCGTAGTATGATGAAAACGCCCAGGCAAACTAGTAAATTGGAGATCGATAAATTTTATTTCCTCCTGTTTAATTTTAGCAAAGACGTCATCGGCAGAATATTCAATTCTGGTTGGTTTACCACCAATGACTTTATATGGCAATTTCTTTTCTTCAACAGAACAAAAATAACCCAGTGATTTAAGGATTATTAGATGCGTTTCAATGCCAGAACAAAGTAAAATCAACATAAACTATCTTCATACACTTGTATTGCAGGAATCTGAAACTGACACAATACAAGAAATCGATTCCGATCTTTACAACTCAGTTTCAAAATTAATTAAAATTTTGAAAAGCGAGGAATATGATGGCGTTAACGCAAAAATTAATCAAGCCATGATTAACATGATAGCTGACACAACATCAACACTTCTAAAATTAAGGCTAGAAAAAGCAATCTTGGAAAATTCGAACCAATCTGTTTTGCTTAATGAGGAAAAATACATCCTTGACTCCAAGAAGGAAATGTTAGAAAGAAGGGAAACAACTCTCTCTGGAATATTAAATGGGAAACCACATAGTTTAGATGATCAATAAAAAAATAGGCATCTGTAATGTCCCATCCCGGCTCGGTTGATATTATCGATTTTGTTTTATTGACAATTTATCCAGTAGGGGCGTTATTTATCATTGAAATTTTAAGTAGAATTATTAGCAGAACAGCCAAACCGGTTCCTTCATGGCTTAAACTATCTATACAGGGCATAACCATGGTTGGGTTTGCTGTGACTTATACTGCTTTTATGCCATTTTTGATAAATCAAGATGCTTATACCGTTGAACCGCATGCTATCACGGCATTTTGTTTGGTTGCACTTGCAATTGCATTGTTTTACCAGGCAAGACGCGCAAAAATCAATCCAAAAAAATCCCTTTACTAATTATTTGCCAAACCTGCCTAGCATTCTTCGGAACTTGTTCTTTCCCCCCGTTCCGCCATCACGAATAATTTTTCTTTTTTCGCCGAATCTTTTTGCTCTAATTTGAGTAAGCTTCACGCACCGATGCTCTTCTGGAAGTCTATGTTCGGAACAAAACGGATCCTTACAGTAATTACACTCAAAAGGCATGTCTGTCATATCCCCACAATAGGCGCACTTTTCTTGCAGCACGACAAAGTTAGGGTTTTTTTCCTAATAAATTAGCTATTATATTATTTTAAAAACACATTTACAGCGTTTGATAGTTGTGGCTTTTTATGACAATAAAGAACAAAGTAGCTATTATTACAGGAGCAAGCAGTGGTATTGGTTATGCTACTGCATTAGCGCTATCCAAAGCTGGGGCAAAAGTGGTGATAGGTGCCAGACGAACTGACAAGCTGGAGCAGCTGGAAAATGAAATTAAAAAGAATGGGGGCGAGGTATTGTCACAAAAGCTTGATGTTACAAAAAAAACTGATTGTGATGCCATTGTTGATCAGACAATAAAAAAATGGGGGACGGTTGATATTTTAATAAACAATGCGGGCCTGATGCCACTTAGCTTTGTAAAAAGTCTCAAAGTTGACGAATGGGAACAGATGATCGATGTGAACATTAAAGGAGTATTATTTTGTACCGCAGCAGTCATCTTACACATGAAAGAAAAAAAAGCAGGTCACATAGTTAACATTTCATCAGTTGCAGGCAGAGTGGTGTTTCCATCTGGAAGCGTATACTGTGCAACAAAACATGCTGTTACTGCTTTTAGCGAGGGATTAAGGCAAGAATTTAGCGCACGTTCAAACATTAGGGTAACATGCATTGAACCT
>Ga0310121_10005670_pt1 | contig 10671 bp, 7 predicted proteins | sample CB27_Tmax_986_MG_FD_203504 | JGI IMG/M metagenome (GOLD analysis project Ga0310121, IMG submission 203504) | Marine microbial communities from Western Arctic Ocean, Canada - CB27_Tmax_986 | ecosystem: Environmental > Aquatic > Marine > Oceanic | place: Canada: Western Arctic Ocean | collected... | reverse complement strand
GAGTGGCCAAGAACACCTGTGGCAGCGGCGCCGGTGCCGGCTGTCATCAGGCGCTCGTGGACAAGGTGGTCACCAACCAGATGGCCACCTTTTCCGGCGAGCTGGGTGTCGCCCGTTACCGTGCGGGCATCCAAAACAGTGGCGCGGGGACCAAGGCCGTTTACGAGGTGCGCGATGAGTCGTTCGTGTTTGGCCAGATCCCCGGTACGGTCGGGAGCTTGGACAAGATGCCCGAACCACGCATCGAAGAAGGCACCACGGAGATCGGCCCCTACCAAGATCTCTACCTCACCAAGGCGTGCATGCGGTGCCACACCTGGTCGTTTGGAGACAACAAGTTTCCGGGCGACTTCCGGTCGGGCGGCTGCACGGCGTGTCACATGCATTATGCCGACGATGGGTTAAGCCAGTCGGATGATCCCACGGTGGAGAAGGGGGCGCCGCCTCACCCGAAGAGACACGTGCTCACCGCCGCCATTCCCACGGAGCAGTGTACCCACTGTCATTATCGCGGCGGTCGCATTGGTCCCTCGTTTCAGGGGTACCGCGAGTCCGCCGGTGCCGGCCAGGACTCGGACAAAGTGGGCTATCTTGGCAAGGCGTTGCACGGGCACGACGCCAACTACTACATCACCGATGAAGATCTCACCAACAGCCACGACGAGACCCCGCCCGACGTGCACTTTCAGGCCGGTATGGACTGTGTGGATTGCCACACCGATCACGATGTTCATGGTGACGGCCACATCTACGTCAACACCGAGATCTCCGTAGAGATCCGGTGCGAGGATTGCCACGGCACTGCGGAAGCCCGGAGCACCATGACCACCTCAAAAGGCAACGTGCTCAAACAGCTCTCCAAGGATGAACTGGGTCAGATCTGGCTGAAGACCAAGGTGAGCGGCACGTCGCTGCGTGTCGCTCAGGTGAAGGACAGCCTAGACAACTCGGCACCGGGCAGCTTCATGCATCAATCCATGGGACGGGACGAGAGCGGCTTCTCTCACCTGGATTCCCTGGCGTGCCACACGTGCCACAGCGCCTGGATCCCCACGTGCTATGGCTGCCACGTCGAGGTGGACATGCGGGGCATCCAGCGGAGCCTCATCTCCGGCGTCATGACCCCGGGAAAAGTGATCGGTGACCGCCGCTGGGTGGCCACAGACGACCTCATCCTCATGCTCGACACCCGGGGTCGCATTGCCCCATCCATGCCCGCCGAGAAGATGTTCTTCACCGCCTACGATGGCAACGGTGATTTGCTGATCGATCGAGCGGTGCGCAAGGGTCCGCAGGGTCAACCGGGAATGGGGCATCGCACCTTCAATCCCCACACGATTCAGCGCTGGTCACCCTTTATGCGATGCGGTCGGTGCCATCTGGAAGAAGGCACTCACGCCAACAAAGAGCGCGTGGATCAGGCCATGGGACTCGGGACCGACCGTTACATTGAGACGGACGGCGCCGGCAAAACGTGGCGCCTGGACCAGGTGGTCACGGACGATGGTGAGATCACGGTGCTCATCGGCCACAAGTCCCCGGAGAAGTCCCAACCCCTCACCCTGGCGATCATGGATCGGATGCTGGGCGTTGAGGTGCCGGGCATGCTGTGCCCCACGCCCAGCGATGTCGCGCCGCCCTTCTCCCTGATCCTAGACACCATCTTCACCCCCAGTTGCGCGTTGAGCCAGTGCCACAACACAGACGCCAAAGCGGGCGGCTTGGATCTCAGTCCCAGCGCCGCGTGGCAGGCGCTGGTGAACCGCCCGGCCGTGGGGCAAGCCGGTCAGACGCTGGCGATTCCCGGCGATCCCGACGGGAGCTATCTCGTACAAAAAGTATTGGCAGGTGGAAACTTTGCAGGTAAGACCATGCCGCCCGAAGGGCCTGCGCTGGAGTCGTGCCAAATCGACATGATTATCAGTTGGATTGCCCGTGGGGCAGCACAGTAGGAGATGTGATGAGACGAGTGATTCCGATTGTTGTACTGACCATGCTGGCCATGGGCTGTGGTGGTGGTGGTGACGCGCAACCCGATGCGGCACAACCCGACGCCGCTGTGCCCGACGCCGCTGTGCCCGATACCGCCGTGCCCGACACGGCCGTGCCCGACACCATCGAGCCCGACACGAGCGGGCCCCAATGCCCCGAACCCGGGACCACCGTACGTCCCAACGGCAGAAGCGAGGCGTTCGGAGTCATGGATCCGGTCCGTCGGCGCCTGGTCTTTTTTGGCGGCGACGATGGCGCACCGGTCAACTGCAACCCCAACCCGCACCTGGTGGGGGGGACCTGGATTTACGACACGGTGTGTGCGGTGTTCGAGGAGGTCGTGACGAACGGAGACCCGGGTCCCCGATCCCGCGGTGCGTCCGTATACGATCCAGTCAACGATCGCATGGTCATCTTCGGTGGGCGGACTCGAACGGGCAACTCCGGGCCGTACACGCTGTTCGACGACGTGTGGGCGCTCGACTTGGAGACGCTCACCTGGGAGAAGCTTGAAATCAGCGGTGCCAAGCCGTTGGCTCGATACAATCCGGCGGGCGGGTACAACCCGCTAACCCGCGAGATGATCATCTTTGGCGGCACCAAAGGAACCAGCGGCATGAACTACGAGCCGCTCGCCGACACCTGGGCGCTCCACCTGGACACCCTCACGTGGCGACAGATCCAGAGCACCAACAACCCCTCCGCCCGGGTCCTCCACACGGCCGCCGTGGACTCGGACAACAACCGCCTGTACGTCTACGGTGGGACCAGCTCTTTCTTTGCTAGTTTCTTTGGTGATCTATGGTCCTTGGACCTAGCAACCGGTCAGTGGCAACAGCTCCATGGGGGCGGTCCGGGTGCGCCCATCGGTCGGATCTGGTCGACCATCACCTGGGACAAGGTGGGTGGGCGCATGCTGATGTTTGGAGGGCATGACTCGGGCGGCGTGGGGAACAACAACGACACCTGGAGTTTTGATCCCACGACCAAGGCGTGGACCGGGTTGACCGCGCCCGAGACGATCAATCAGCAGCCCAATGGCTTTTGCGACTTTCCGGCCGAATTCATCATTCCCAACATGGAGGCACCGGACCGACGAGCGGCCCAACTGGCGGCCCTCGACGAGACGCGGGGGGAGTGGGTGATTTTCGGCGGAAAAACCGACTGCGGCTTGATCGATGACGTGTGGATCTACAGTCTCGCCCAGGACGGTTGGATCCGTCTTATTCATGCCACCATGGGTGAAGCCTGCATCCGAGGCGAAACCCCGCAACTGTGTGTCGCCATGTGTAAGAACAGCTAATGGACTCTCGGGAACCGGGTACAAAGGGGGACAGTGACGTGTTTGCGTTGAACGTGCTGCGCTGGGTTCTTTGTTTGGTTCTGCTGCCTGTTTTTTCCGGTGTGGGATGCGAGGATTTGTTCGAGGACGAAGATGATGACGACCCGCAGGGCATTGTGGTCGATGTGGGCGTCTGTCTCAGCGGTCTCCAGTGGCAGGGCGGCGACGAGGAGTCTCCCTTGATGCGGCCCGGCGGCGACTGCATCGCTTGTCACAAAGCGGAGGGGGAAGGCCCCACGTACGCGATTGCCGGCACGGTGTTTGAGGCGCTGGATGAAGCCGACGACTGTTTTGGTGTCGGTGGCGTCACCGTTGAATTGACCGGTGCCGATGGCCAGGTTGTGACACTGTCCTCGAACGACGCGGGGAATTTCTTTCTCAAGGCCAACAAGTTCACGTTGGCCATGCCTTACACAGCGCGTGTCCTGGTGGGTGACAAAGAGCGGATCATGGCGACTCCACAGAGCGATGGAAACTGCGCCTCTTGCCATCAGACCGTCGGCGCAGAGGGCGCTCCAGGGCGAATCATCGCCCCGTGACCGTTTTCTTCTGTTTTTCGGCGGCCTCATTGGCCGGAGGACAAAGTCAGCCTTCTGCTCAACGTACCGGAACGTCCTACGGCGCGTGAGCCATTCGCTCCGTCCTACTTCTTAGCGGGGGCCCGGCGCACTTTGTTGCCGTTCCCGGTGTTCGACACTTTGGCCTTTTTACCGCCGATCCCCCTTTTCCAGGTGAGGGTGTTCTTGTTGCCCATGACGTTCACCTCGCCGACGCCATCGACCGTCACGATGTTGCGGTTGCCGGTAACGCTAACCTTAGCGCAGTCGCCGGTCAGAGTGACTGTGTTCTTGTTGCCCGCGATAAGAACCTGGACGTTCCCTCCAGTGCATGCGTGGGTTACCGTCTGCTTATTCTTAACGATGTGGATCACTATAAAGCCGCCTAACTCGGGGTTCGAGTTCCCCATCGTTGGATAGGCGAGCGCCGTGCTCGACACGGCGAGGGCAAGCGAAATAGCAAGAATTCGTACACTTCGCGTCTTCATAGGACGTTACTCCAGTGGGAAGGGTTCGATCTGACAAGAGGCCCCATTCTAGGGTATCGTGGACGCCTCTTGTAGACATGTTGTTCAAGCGCGAGCGTAGCCGACCTTTCAGACGGAGTCGCGGCTAGGTAACCATGTTCACATCCGCGCAGAGAGCCCGTGACATGCGTCAAGCTTGGAAGCCGTCCCCCGCCATTTGAAAGGGTTGTTAGGGGCAGGCGTTGACCGTGACGGTTGTCCGGACCGTCTCGCTGATGCCCCCAAGAGCGTGGTAAATGACCTTAACGCAGTACGTGTAGGCCTTGAGGGTGCCCAGACTGAACGACTGATCAAAGGCCGGTCCGGGCGGGTTCAAGCGCCGACGCCCACCTCACCAAGCATCTCTTCCAAGCGGGTGAGTCCCAGGTCGACGTTGTCCATGGGCGGACCAAATGAGAAGCGCATCCATTGGTGGAAGGGCGTGCCCGTGCGCATGGCGCCCGGGTTCACGTCGAAGAACTGACCGGGCACGGTCATGACCTTCCGGTCGAGCGCTTTCCAGAAGAAGTCTATGCCCGTGTTGTAGCCTTCGGGCAGCTGATCGAGGCAGGCCCAGATGTAGAAGGTGGCTTGGCCCGGCAGGCAGCGGATGCCCATCTTCGTCAAGCGCTTGGCCATCATGGTGCGTTTCTTCGCAAACTCATGGCGCAGCGCTTGGGTCTCCTGGTCTGCTTGTTGGGTTTCAAGGGCCTTCAGGGCGATGCGCTGGGTCACACGAGAGGGACCGCCATCGATGGCGCTGGCCGCTCTGCCCAGGGTCTCGATGCACTCGGGTGGGCCCAAAACCCAGCCCAGTCGCCAGCCCGGATAGCGGAACGACTTGGTCAGACCGTCGATGACGAGCACCGGATCGGTGTCGGGATCCTCCACGCAGCTTGCGGCCGTCACCGCACCCTCTGCGGGTCCGTCACCGTCGTAGATGAAGTGCGAGTAGAACTCGTCAAAAATCAGCATGCATCCGGTCTGTCGTGCGGTTTCGCAGAAGCCTTTGAGCGTCTCTTCCGGCATCACGTGCCCGGTGGGGTTGCACGGGTTGGAGACCACATAGGCATCGAGATCCAGGCTGCGCACCGCCGCATCGAACTCGTGGGCCGGAACAGAGAAGTTGTTCTCCTGGACCGTTGGGATCCGGTGATACTCACAGCGCGCTGCGGCGTAATCCATCATGTCCTGATAGGCGGTGTAGTCGGGGGTCTGGTAGCCCACTTTGCCCGAGAGCGAGCTGAACACCCGTGAGAGCATCAGACGGCCACCCTGCGCGATCCCCACGTTCTCTTTGGCGTAGGGCTTCTTCCCCTGGCGAAAGAGCCGATTGGTATGGTCCGCGACGGCTTGCCGCATCTCATCGGTGCCGTTGATGGGGCCGTACGCCTGGTCTTCGGGTTCGATCGTTACGCTGCGGATGCGCTCGGGCGCCCCGGGCATGTCGCCAATCTCGGGTTGGCCCTGCCCCAAGTTGCACCAGTCGGGGTTGCCATTCCAAAACCCGCGTTGAATGGCCTGGTGGACGACCCAAATGACACCCATGTATGGGACTTCGCGGAAACCTCGCATTGCGTTCCTTTCTTGCTCTGCGGCGCAGTTTAGCCCAACTCGAAGATTCTTGTCTGCAAATATCGAAGGGTTCGAGCGACTTAAACAACGCTCGCTCAGGACGCTCTATTTTTTCTGCCCGCACCGTGTAGCGCTGTGCGATGGGGTGCTTTGATGCCGACACACGCAAGATGAGGGGTGAGAGCATGTGGATCTGCCGAGACTCCCTACTGGTTGTACGGGGTGCAACAGTAGAACCTCCAACGTCGGTCCTCCTTGCCGTTGTCGTGGTAGCTTGAGAGGCCTGCGATAAAGCCGTTGCCGGGACAGACGTAGCTCATGTATTTGTCAAAATCGTTGACATAAGGCGTCCACGCGCAGGTCGTGCGTGCAATGGAGGTCTTGGGGCCTGCGGGACCGGTAGCGCCCGTGGCTCCGGTGCCTCCGTTATTTCCCTTGTCGCCCTTGGAACCGGTGGCTCCGTTATTTCCCTTGTCGCCCTTGGGGCCCTGGGAACCGGTCGCTCCGGTGTTTCCCTGGGGGCCCTGAGACCCGGTCGCCCCGGTATTTCCTTTAGGGCCGGCAGGGCCTTGGGAGCCGGTCGCTCCTGTGGCTCCGTTGTTGCCAGTGGGGCCCTGTGGCCCCGTCGCGCCTGTGGGGCCGGTGTTTCCGATATTTCCTTTGTCGCCCTTGGAGCCGGTCGCTCCCGTGGCACCGTTGTTGCCAGTGGCGCCCTGCGGACCGGTGGCTCCGGTATTTCCGTTGTCTCCCTTCGGTCCGGTCGCGCCTGTGGGGCCGTTGTTGCCAGTGGCGCCTTGGGGACCGGTGGCTCCGGTATTTCCCTTGTCGCCCTTGGGGCCGGTCGCTCCCTTGGGGCCGGTCGCTCCCGTGGCTCCGTTGTTGCCAGTGACGCCCTGAGGGCCGGTCGCTCCCGTGTCTCCCGTATCTCCCTTGGGGCCGACGTCACCCTTGAGGCCCTGCGGACCCACAGCGCCGTTAAGCCCGTCTTTTCCGTCGAGTCCGGGTGCGCCGTCGAGTCCGTTGATGCCAACCACTCCGTCTGCGCCTGGCGCACCGTCTTTTCCGGCAGGGCCTATCAAGCCCGTGGGGTCGCCTACCCATTGTCCGGTTTGGCTGATGACCGGTTCCCCCGAAAAGGAGAGGTCACCGTCTGCGGTGGTTCCCAACTGCGTGAGCGCGGCCGGGATCCCCAATAGATCGGTGTATTGACCGGTCGTTGCGACCAGGGCCAAATCAGCCAGCGTCGCAAAGCCCGCGTCGCCGGTGATCTGGACCACTTGGGCCTCGTTGAGTGTGGTGTCTACGTCCTCGGCGCAGATCCACTCCTGGCCGGTCCAACGGGCCACTTGGTTCGGGTTGCAGTTCAAGGCCATCAACGTGTCGTTGTCCACGACAGGCTGACACGTCCAACCGCCGGCACCGAAAACCGCACCGTCGCCCAGGTCGCAACTCAGCGTCGCCAGGGTGTCGTCGTCGCCATCCAGCAGGCCTTGCTCGGACAAGGTCTCGGAGAGTTCAACATCGGTGACATACTCGTTGGCGTTCTTTCCGGCCAACTTCTGGGCATTGAGCGCATTTTCGGCCACAGCGGACCGAATAGAGAACGCCGCCGCTACAATGGTTTGGCGGGGTTCGAGCTCCGGGGTGTTGTTGATGGTCAGGCCCAGGTACACCGTCCCGGAGGCCAGCACGTCGGCCTCAATGGGTACCGCAGAGCCCAACTCCACGTTGAAGAGTCCCGTGCGGATGGAGACACCCGCGTGCTCTTCTTCCCAGAGCACGGTCCCGCCCTGGGCCAGGTCATAGAGCCGGAACGTCATGTCGTACGCCGATCCATTGCAGGAAAACGCGTCGGGACAATTCACTAAATCCCCATTGTCGTCGCTCAATACACCCTGGTAATGGAGCTCCTGTGGAACGCTCGCCAGGACCCCACCGGCCATGGTGAGTACGCCGGCGGCGAGCAGCCAGGAAATTCGATGAATCCAGGAAGGTTGTGTCGTTTGTGATTTCATTGGATCGCTCCCTTTTGAAGACCGGGTGTCACAGTAAAGATGCCGTTGGTTGAGGTGCGCACCTGTCGAGGTGCGCCAAGGGTGTGGTGTACAAAATGTTCTCCGTTGTCCGACGAGAGCGAGAAGCCGTCGCCCATCAAGTGATCGTTCACTTGGGGGGCACAGGTCTCGTCCACAAACCCGTCACAGTCGTTGTCGATGCCGTCGCATGCTTCGGGCAAGGGCGCGGGCATACAGCTGTTTTCGCCGACCTCGACACACTGAAACACACCGGGACACGTGCCCGTGTCCGTTGGGGCCTGACACGCCGTCTTGGCGTCTTGTTGAACAGCCAGCGGGGTGCACGAACACATGGCGTCGATGGCGACGCATTGATGCACCTCGGTGCCATCTTGACTGGTGGCTAGCTCGCATTGATAGTCCGTCGGGCACGGTGCCGCCCCGGCCTCTGGTGCGCAGCCTATCGCGCAAAAATGGCCGCTGTCACCATAGGAAATGCAACGTTCGCTGTTATCGCCATAGGGGGTTTGGCATTCTCCATCGCTTGTGCACGGGCGACACAAATTGGGATGTGCGGCCACGCACAGAAAGGTGCTGTCGGGTCCAAACCCGCTGACAAATTCACAGGACCAGTCATCGGGGCAGTCTTCCACACACGTTTCCGTGCACACCTTGCCTTCCGGCGATTGGATGCAATACCCCGATTCACAGGCGCTGTTTTCGGTGCAGGGGCAATAGGCCGGGACCAGTCCGTTGTTATCCGGTTCACAACCGGTTGGATCCGGAGCCGGAGGTGGATCGACCGGGGGTGGCTCGCCAACGTCTGGACCGGATGGGTGAACATCGGGCACGTTTGGAGTGGATGCGGGCGGCACGGGTTCGCCACAGGCCGTGGCCAACAACGCCAAGATCCACGCCAGGACAAGGAGCGTACGTCCAACGCGTCGTCGCGCCCCCCTCCTTTCGTCCTGTAGAGACACTCGTCTACTAGGCAGAAAGTGCGTCATGGTTCTCCTCCCCTTCAATTGATTTTCGCTGATTTCTCACAATTGACTCTCCCCAAACCATTGTGCTCACCATCGTTGCGGCCGTGGCCCAGTGGAATACCTCCGTTTGGTGGCCGATGTAGAACATGCCTGCCAACAACAAACGGTTACATTGAAGAAATGACATCCCATGTTCGTGCTGTGTTTTCGCCAATCTTGGGTGGAAGGGGCGAAGCACCGGTTCGATGGTGTCCCAGACCATAGTCAAATCGGTCCGTTCTGAAATGGTTTTGTCGGTGTCATCGCAGTGGTTACGAGCCACCCCCCAAAACGGATCACATCTTTTTTCGGACCAACAACTCAACATGAAGCCTCCCCGCCTCGCATCACCTCATCTACAAGCTTGTAGGACGTCGATCACACCCCGACGATGCACTACCATCTCGGGGTCGACCTGGTGGGCTATGGGGGATGACCTATTTCAAGGGCAAAGGGGACTTTAAAGGCAGAAAAACACCCGATCATTTGGTCCATATTCATCCGCATTCACTTCCACGATAACAACGTCAACTTCAGCAGCAACCCAATGATTCCACAGGGGAATCTACCCGATTGGCAGATGCAATTATACCAAGAGAGTGATTTCTGAACAAACGTTATTTTATTTTTGTGTCGCAGTTCGTTTGCGGGCCATGTGTCGTAGGCTTCCTGTCGCGTTGTTGTTGATGGTCCGAAAAAAGATGTGATCCGTTTTGGGGGGTGGCTCGTAACCACTGCGATGACACCGACTGAACCATCTCAAAATCGTCTTCGAACGTGGCCTTCTTGGTGTGCGGTCGTCCTGTTTTTCGGTTCGGCTCTTGTGAGCTGCGCCAGCCCTCCCAACAGGACGACCCCACCGCTCTCTCTCGAGGATGTGCCGAGTGCAACGGTCGATTCCACAGCGACGACCGTTGACTCATTGGCGGTTCGCCCGGACTCCTCGGCCTCGGATACAAAGAACACGGTCGATGGCGTGCGTATCGCAACCCGAGATGTCGTTGTCGAGACCGGCCCACCGTCGCTGGTGTTTCGCGGGGGGCATGTTGTGGGCCATGGGACGGCAGACGTTCATGTGAAAGAGGGGCATATTGTCGGTGTGGTCGCGGCCAACACACCCGTGCCCGATTCCGCAACCATCGTGGACGTGACGGGCAAGTACCTGGCGCCCGCGTTCATCGACAGTCACGTGCATCTCTCGTACCTGCCCAAGGCGGCGGCGCTGGCCGACGGCGGCATCGCCGGAGCGGTGGACCACGCGGCGCCCCTCTCGTTTTTTGAGACGTCTTTTGCGCCGCTTCAGGTCTTGGGTTCGGGCCCCATGGTGACCGCTGTCAGCGGCTATCCCACGCAGGGTTGGGGGGCGAACGGGTATGGCATTGAATGCAAAGACAGCGCGGAAGCGGAGCAGGCGGTGACGCTCTTGGCTCAAACGGGCGCCCGGTTGATCAAGTTGCCCATCACCGGCACGTCTCAATTGACTCAGGACGCGCTCGAAGCGGCGGTTCAAAAGGCCCACGAGTTGAACCTTCCGGTGAGCAGTCACGCGTTGTCGGATGGGGACGCCGCCATGGCCGCAGCGGTCAATGCGGACGTGCTGGCCCACACCCCGGTCCAGCCCTTGAGCCTGGCTACCATTGAAGCCTGGAAGACACGCGC
>Ga0310121_10005669_pt1 | contig 10672 bp, 3 predicted proteins | sample CB27_Tmax_986_MG_FD_203504 | JGI IMG/M metagenome (GOLD analysis project Ga0310121, IMG submission 203504) | Marine microbial communities from Western Arctic Ocean, Canada - CB27_Tmax_986 | ecosystem: Environmental > Aquatic > Marine > Oceanic | place: Canada: Western Arctic Ocean | collected... | reverse complement strand
GATTGCCGCCAGTCACACTGCCCGGCATGGTTGACATACTGCTTGAACGAGGTGCCGCAGTCTTCCTGCGCACCCATGTCAAGCTTGAGGCTCTTGAGGTCCGTCACGCCGACGTAGCACATCGTTGAATAGTGATAGGAGTAATTCTCCGTGGAAATATCATCACGCATGTGATGCTTGAAGGCCACGCGGCCCCGATTATCGGCGCTCTTCGTCTTGGTGACCGGATCAGCCAATTCCTTGTTGGTAAACAACCGCGCCTGGTAATGGCGCGGCTTGCCGTAGATCGTGCGCGTGGCGTCGTAAAGGCAATACTCCGCTTTACCGTCGTTCCAGATCGGATCGTCACGCCATTGCGTTGTAAATAACGCGAATGGATCGGTGTCAGCCGCCGATCCGCAGGCAGCCAACACGATCAGCAGCGAGGCGGTCATCGCAAGTGGTCGTCTCATCGTATTGATCTCCTTTAATTTGACGTTGGCAACGTGTAAGCTATGTATGAGTACGATTGATATCGCAAGCGAGCCTCCAGAAAATGCGTGAAATCCGCGTGGCGACCGCACAATTCGAGAACCACGATAACGACAAATTGTACAACCTGTCGCGCATCTGCGACTTGACGCGGCGCGCCGTCGAGCGGGGTGCGGAAATTGTCAGCTTCCATGAAGGATGCGTTTGCGGTTACTCGTGGGTACAACCGCTGGACAAGCGGCAATTGCTCGACGTGGCCGAGCCCGTACCGGACGGCACGTCGGTCGGGAAACTGATCGAGATCGCCTCGCAATTCTCGGTCGTCTTGATGGCAGGGCTGATCGAGCGCGACGATCAGCAGAAACTGTACAACACCTACGTCACCGTGTCGCCGGACGGCTACGTTACCAGGTTCCGCAAGCTTCACCCGTTCATCAATCCACACATATCGCCGGGCGAGGGTTACAACGTGATCGATCTTCTTGGTTGCAAGGTCGGGTTTCTGATCTGCTACGACAACAACCTGGCGGAAAACGTTCGCATCACGACCATGCTCGGCGCCGAGATCATTTTCATGCCGCACGTCACCGGCTGTCTACCGTCGGTCATGCCGGGGCGCGGCGTGGTTGATCGCGCGTTGTGGGACAACCGCGACCGTAACCCCGTTCGACTGCGCCAGGAGTTCGACGGACCCAAGGGACGTGGTTGGCTGATGCGCTGGCTTCCGACCCGGGCGTACGAAAACGGCGTCTATGGCGTCTACAGCAACCCCATCGGCTGGGATTACGACACGGTCAAGCCGGGCGGCGCGATGATCATCGACCCATTCGGTGAGGTACTCGTCGAAAGTCGGGTGCTCGGTGACGACGTGGTCGTGGGGTTGCTCACACCGGACAGGATTTCGCTGTCATCGGGCCAGCGATATCTCAAGGCCCGCCGGCCCGAGTTGTACGGCAAATTGGTCGAACCTCAGGATTCGGTCACCGAGGCCGGCTGGAAGTGTCAGCGCAAGCCATAACCGGGACACGCGCAAAACCTACACGAGCGAGCCGGAAATCGTGATCAAACCAGTAAAATGACCGAGTCGTTACCGACTCCCCCGCCGCCAAACGGATCATCGCCGTCGTCGAGGTCCGGCTGCGTCAATTTGACGACCTCGTGAGCAGACAGGCCGAAGGGCTCACCGCCGTTGGCAAGTTGCACGCCGACAAGTTTGACGTTCTTCTGAATCCAGGCAGCGATGTTTGTGTTGATCATGGCGAACGGTTCGCCGTCGATGCCCTTGACTCGCAGTTTCGAGATGGTCGCGGTATCGTAGAAGTCGTCCAGCACAGACGGCAAATCGCTGTCGAAGTCGCCGGCGACAGCGGCATGGATGGTCGCGTTGCGCATGCCGCCAAATGTCAACGTGCCCAAGTGTCCGGCCGATCGCAGCAGACTGTCGGCGATAAAGCCGGTGACTTTCAGGCGGCTCATTGCCTTGGTCGAGGGCTTGTCCGCGACGACCTGTTGAGTCAGGTTGATCGTCGAGTTGACCAGGTCGCCGCGGATCGTCGCGGACTTGAGCACGCGCGCCGTGACGTCGGCGGTGAAATCGCCGGGCATAGCCATGGCCTTGTTGCCGGTGGTCTTGATCTTGCGAATTTCATCGGCCGTGATCTGGGCGGACTGGACCCGCCTGAACCTCGCGCTGCGCAGCATGTCGTCCACTTCGATCGTGGCGCTGACCACGTCGCCGAGCTTGAGCGATCTCAGTCCGCCTAGAATGTTGATCGTTGAGTCCTCGACAACGCCGTCGACCTTAAAGGTGCCGGTATCACCGGTGACGTTAAACGTGGCGCGGCGCAGATCGCCGCGGATATGAACCTTGTTCAGCGTGCGGCGGGCAGTGCCGCCATTGAGCCCGACGAGCATCTCGAAATCGGTGTCGATCTTGAGACGTTTGATCGAATCCGTGCTGATGCGTGCATCAGAATCTGGAGAGGTCGTCATGCTGGTCGCGTAGAGCTTGTTGATCGGGACTATGCTCCTCACCGTCGTGTCGTGCGCCTCGTCAAGAAATAGTGACAGCGTATCCTTTGGGTAAGGCGAGTAGCCGACCTGGAACACGCTGCCGGCCAGGGCGTCATCGATCTCTATCTTTCTACAGAACACGTTGGTGGAGAACGTACCGTCCAGATCGGTGGTCTTGGCGATGAAACTCTTGAGCGGCCCTGAGGAGAACACCCCAAAGAGCGTTGTCTCGCCGCCGTCGGTGGTGATCTTGACCTTCGACCGGATGGTTGTGTCGAAAATATCAAGTTGCAGGATGTCGCCCCCACCGATCCCGGATGTATGCGCCACAGCATAGCCGCCGCCACTGATGGAAATGGTTACCTCGACACCATTGCTATCGATGATTGTTTCCTTGCGGGTAACCACGGTGTGCTGCGGCAGGTTAGGGGTGTTGATGTAGACGATGCCGCCGCTGTCACGGATCGGCAGGATTATATGATCGCCCATGATCAGCGGTTGCATGCCACGCTTGGGCGATTGCAGGCTGCTTATGAAGACCATTGTCTCGGGCAGCGGCGCATCGAAGAATGAGTAACCGGTGTTCTGGGCAACCACGGCGATCGATCCGGAAAACGCAACGCGGGTCGGCACCGACCCGATATCGAAGCTACCGACCAGTTCTTGGTCACTCGCTTTGCTGACGTCAAATGCAAGCAGATTGCCCCGATCCGGGTCAGTGATGTAAAGCAGATCGTCATGGATGGCCGTGCCTCGCACCACCTTGTCCCTGTAGAACGAGTTGACGTGCTCCATGTCGGCCGGATCGGACACGTCGACGACCTTGATGCCGTCATCACGGTCACTGACGAATATGAACTGGTCATTTATGGTGATCCATATCGCGTCCGCGATCTTCTCGCCGGTGCCCTGGTTGTCAAACAACTGGATGGCGGCCAGATTGCTCGGGTCGGAGATGTCGATCGAGGCCAAGCCGCTCGCACCCGCGGCGACAAACAGGACGTTCGGGTGATCCGGGTGCATCAGGACCTTGCTCGCGGCGCCGGGAAACACCTGCGAGTCCAGCGGCATCGGGTTCGCCGGATCGCTGACATCGATGGCCAACACACCAGCATTGAAGTCGGCCAGGTAAGCGACGCTGTCTTGCACCACGACGTCCACAACCGGATCGGCCGGGGAGATGTCATCGAACGTGCCCAGCAGCATGGGCGCGTCCAAGTTTGAGATATCATAGATCCGCATTCCCGCCAAACCATTGGCGACGTACATGCGGTCACCGTCCACGAAACTGGTGTACGTCTTCTCGGTGGCGTCGGTCAGCACCGCGTGCTCGGCCGTCGCCACTAGAAAAGTGCGGCTTGTCGGGGTCAGCGTGGGGAAACCGCCCTCGACGGCCGTCACCGTCAGATCGAACACGAACAAATCGTCAGTCGGCAGCGTGATCGTCACCTCGTAGGTGTCACTGTCGATCTCAACATTGACCGACTGGTTGCTCGCCGACACGCCCAGTGCCAACGGCGTATTGCTGTCCACATCCTCATCCACGTCCAGATGACCATCACCGTCGATGTCTTCGGCGACGTCGAGATTGCCGTCGCCGTCCAGGTCTTCGTCGACCAGATCGAGCGTACCGTCACCATCGGTGTCTTCGTCAACGTCGAGATTACCGTCGCCGTCCAGGTCTTCGTTTATGTCGAGATTACCGTCGCCGTCAGCATCCTCGTTGACCATGTCGAGTTGATCGCCGTCGCTGTTGTAGTCAACGCCGTCAGTTGCCTCATCAAGCAACGCGGCGGCCAAGCCGTCGTTGAGCAGGCCGTCACCGTTGAGGTCTTCGTCGACCAGGTCAAGTTTTCCGTCACCATCAACATCTTCGGCCACGTCGAGATTGCCGTCGCCATCGACGTCTTCGTTGATATCCAGGTTGCCGTCGACGTCGACGTCCTCGTCGACCAGGTCAAGCGTGCCGTCGCCATCGACATCCTCGTCGACATCGAGATTGCCGTCACCGTCGACGTCCTCATCGAAATCGAGTTGACCGTCGCCATCGACGTCTTCGTCGACCAGGTCAAGTTTTCCGTCACCATCAACATCTTCGGCCACGTCGAGATTGCCGTCACCGTCAATATCTTCATCCACGTCGAGATTGCCGTCGCCGTCAATATCTTCATCCACGTCGAGAATGCCGTCGCCGTCAATATCTTCATCTACGTCGAGATTGCCGTCACCGTCAACGTCTTCATCCACATCGAGATTGCCATCACCATCAACGTCTTCGGCCACGTCGAGATTGCCGTCGCCGTCAAGATCCTCGTCAACGTCGAGGTGCCCGTCACCATCGTCGATGATGATCGGGGTGAACGTGACCGGTTCATCGGTCCTCTCGATGAGCACCGGACCGGTGTCCTTGATGACCGGCCGGTTGCCGAGTGTCGAGACTGTAAAGCTCATGGTGGTCGCGGCCAACAGATCCTCACCCGCCGTTTCGATGGCGGAAATCTTGACGTCGAAATGCACGAACTCGTCGGGCGGCAACTCGATGGTGACCTCGAACGTCTCCGGGTCGATCTGGGCAATAACGTTCTGCTCACCCGTTTCGACGGTGACGGTCAGCGGCGCGTTGGAATCATCTTCGATCTCGGCGAAGAAACTGATCGTCTCGCCGAGGCCGACAAACTGCGACTCGACGTCGGCGATGGTCGGGCGCTGGCCAATGGTGGAGATGACCACTTCTTGCGTGACACGTGGGTCGCCGTCCGCGACGGCCGTCTCGCTCGCCTCTATGGTGGACACGAAGTAGAAGTGCTCGTCGGGCGGCAGATCGACGGTGAATTGGTACATGTCAAGAAAATTGAGGGCCTCGATCGTCACCTGCGGACCCTCGGCCTCGGTGTCAACGGTCACGGTCAGGTCGGCGTCTAGATCGTCGGTGATGGTGTAGTTGATGCTGGTAAACCCGCCGGGAGCCAAATCGATTTGGGTCGGGCCGACGATCTGCGGCGGCAGACCGATGGTCGAAACGCTAAACATCGCCGTGGTCGGCTCGACCGACTCGACGCCCACGATTTCAGACTCGATCGCGGTGATCGTCACGTCAAAAAGCAGTGACTCGTCGGGCACCGTGATCGACACGTTGAAGTAGGACGAGTCCTCGATGCGTTCGATACCGACCTCAACGCCTTCTTGCTCGGTGCTGATGTCGATATCTATCGGCTGGTCGTAATCATCTATGATCAGCACCGGAAACGTATGCAGTGCGCCTGGGTCTATTACGACCGTGTCAAAGGGAACATCGTTGATATACGGGCGATCCCCCATTTCTATCACGTTGATCGTCTGCTCGACAATGTGTCCGGTGCCATCATCGAGGGTGACGGTCACGCCTGCGAGGCCATCAAACTCACTTGCGATAACGCTGTCACGGAATATAAACGAGGTGATCTCGGATATCGCCGAGGCTCGGCTCGTGGCATCGCCGAACACAAACGAGTTAGGCACGTCATATGGCGCTGGCGGTGGCCTTGAGCCGGTGTAGTCTTTCAGCACGTCATCGAGTATCTCGGTGCCGTCGGCAAACAGCGTATACCGACCGTCCTCGACGCGTAACGTGTAATCGCGGGCAATCGTCGTGTCGATCAGGGCCTCGGCGCCGTGAAGAAAATCCTCTTCGCCCGGCCCGGCGTCACCATCGAACTTGTACACAAATATCCGGTCTTCCCAAAAACCCAGTTCGATCGACTCGGTCGGATCGTCGCCGATGGCGATAATGCTGAACCCGGCGCGATCGAACGTGCTGTGCGATTCCTCGACGATGCGCAGGCTGAAATCCAGTGTGTACCCGCCCGTCGTGTCAAGGGTTATCGGATCAAACAGTTGGTTGTACCCGTGCGCCGCCCGGATGCCGTCATCGTCGGTGGTGTCAAAGGTATAAATATTGTTCTCGATGGTGCGTTCGGCGTTACCGCCTTCCTCGGTGAAGAACCACACGGGAAAATCAGGCAAAATAGGGGTGTCCGTGTGATACAGCACCGTCTCGGCAGCGATGGGGAGGCTGCGCACCGTCATCGAGCCCAGTTGAGGCGCATCGAAAATCTCCACCGACTGCATCACCGGCGGATCGGCCGGGAAGGCCGAGAACGGGTCGTCCGAGAGACGGCCCATGATCACCTCTAACACATCCTGGCCGGTGATCAACTGCCCGAGAATGGCGTAGCCGCCCTCATTATTGAGAAATAGCGCTTCCTTCCAAGTAACGAATATCTGACTGTCACTGGTATTCAGCGCGCCGCTGTTGGCCCAGGCGACCACACCCTGGGCGGCGAATCCGGTGATTTCCTGATCGAACACGCCGTCGAACGGGCCCAGCGGGCTACCTCCGGTGCCGTCGCCATTCTCGGCGTCACCCGTCTGAAATACAAAACCAGGGGCCACGCGGTGGACCAGCACGTCCGTCCAGAACGGCGGCGCCTCGGGATCGATGTTGCCTTGTTCATCGAAACCCGTGGTCGCCAGGGTCACGAACCGCTCCGTGTTCTCCGGCAATCGTTGCTCGAACAACTCGATCACGATCTCGCCGATTGGCGTGATCACATCGTCGTTGGGGTCGCTGAGATCGTTTTCCTCGACATCGACGAAGGTCAGCCGTGCGAAGCGGTTGCCCTGGGGTATAACGACAGACAGGCCCGGGTCGTCGCTGACAGCGGTGATGGTCAACGCATCGCCATCGGCGTCGGCACCAACGATAGGAACCGTGAGGCCCGTGGTGCCACTTAGGACCCCAGCAGGCAAATGGATGTCTTCAAGATCGACGAGGAATGTCGGCGCGTTGGTCAGCAACAGTCTCGGCTCGAGGCTCTCGATCGCTGCGACGGGTTTAACCGCCGTGCGAACTCGCCTGCGCCGCCGACCGGAGATTCCGCGTGATCTCCCCCCCTTGGGGCAATGATGACCTGATAACCGACCCATCTACGTCCCTTTTTGTTCCCTGTCCTGCCCGTACCCCTTTATGGCGCGGACCACCGTCTTCCCACCACCAAACAGATCTCAACAAGGCAACCATGTGCCTTGTTCTCGCCCGCTAAACGTTCCAAACAGCAGGGTATTGCCAAGAGTAATCCACCATTTGTGCGAGTTCTACCCGTGGCCACGGATTTCCGCGACAATCAGGTGAGTCGTGCGGTTTGGATGAACAATACTACGTCTCCAATCGACCTTTGGGTCACCACGCTCGCAAATAATGCGAGTGGAACCGGCTTGACGACCACATCGGAGCAAGGCGTGTTAGGGAGATGATTGGGCATTCTCGTCGGCGTCTGCGCTGACGAACCCGACTCGCTTTTCGAGCAATTCGAGCGCCAGCGGCCCCCGGGTCACATCGCGCATCATCGACAGCCCGATCATGGCTGTGATCCGCGGGTCTTGTGCTGCCTGCTGGTACTGCGACCGGGTCACCGGTTTGTATTCGTCAATTCGTACGATTGCCAGATTCAGGTCGCGGTCGACCGGCACGGCGTCGATGCGTTGGGCCGGTTCGACAGCCTCGATGCCGCCGGCGTCGGCGACCCGTTCGGCCAGGGCGAACACGGCGTTGACGAACTTCGCGTCCCGGCCGATCCCCGCCACATCCGGCACGGCGAGTTGTCCCAGGAAGTTCTGGCGACGTCGTGGAAACGCCGGCGGCCTGCGGATCAGTGCGCTGATCTGCTTACTCAGCAACTCAAGCGTTTTCTCGCGCGCGTCGGCGAGCCATTTATCCGTATCGGCCAACAGCAACTTGTACGCTGCCTCGCGCCGCACATCCATGAGCACCTGCGCGCGCACGACCTCGAGCGAATCAGGGCTGTGTTCCGCCTCGGCGTCAATCATGCGAAACAGGTAGAAATTCGAGCCGAACAGTCCCGTGTCGATCATCGGCTTGCTGGTGATACCCACCTGCAAACGCAGCGTCGTCAGTCTGTCATTTTGATCGGGTTGCAACTGGCGCGTGGTGAATGCGTAATCGGCGAATCCTTCCTGGCCATCGAGCAGGTAACTGCCGCCGATTCCCGGCAGCGCCTTGACGGCGTCGCGATCTCGCCACCGTTTTTCCAACCGGTACACCTTCGGCAACACGGCGAACTTTGATTGGATGTGTGCCTGCACGTCCTCGAACAGCAAAGGCTGCCAGTTCTCGGCTGCGGCCGGAGCCAGATCGTAGTAGGCGTCATCGGTCTTTTTCAGACCGCGCCGGTGTGAGGCGAGCAGGTTTGACGCGGCTTTGAGTATGTCGCGGCCCAATCGATCCGCCGCCCGCCGCTGGAGTTCAAACTTTATCTCTTGACGGTATTTTCCGTACAGTTGTTGCTTTGACAACTGTGGTTCGGCTTTTTCCGAATCCTCGGCGCCGGGTTCGGATGCCTGCCGCTCACGCTGACGATACTTCTGCTCGGTCGCATCAAACTCCTCAATGATGTCGGCCTCACGAATCTTGTCCCCGGCGATCTTCATCAGCATTTCGGACGAAAGTTGCAGGTATTCGAGCTTTACCCGATCGGGATATCGATAACCGAAGCCGTATGGATCGCTGCTCTGCGGCAGCAGGTCCTTGTATTTCTCGAAATGTTCTGCAAGAACCGTCTCATCTGGCGGTTCGATCTTGTCAAGGTACTCGGTCGCATTGATCATCACACCCGAAATCTTCACGGTCGTGCTCAGATCATGGATGAAATGACGCAACAGCCGCTCGCTCAAACGCGGCAGTCCCCTGCCCAGCCCGTACATCAGGCCGCTGTATCTCTGCATCGTGAGCCAGTTGTATATCGCGTGGCGCACCTGCTCGACAGTGATCTTCCGGCGTCTTGCATATTCGGTGATGCGCGGCTCGCCCAAGCTTACGATGACATCCTGCACCTCCTGTTCACTGGCCGACAACCCCAGTGCGGCGGCCTCGTGCTTCATCAGCAGCCATTGCAGCGGATCATCCACCTCGATCCGCAAACCAACCTGCTGGAGCATCTCCATCTCGCCCCCCGCATTGTACAACTCGGTTTGGGTGATCGGCCGGTCCGCGATGTGCCCAATCGGTTGATCCGCCGGCCTACCGATGAACATGTCTACCGTACCTTGAATCAGAAACGAGATCATCAGCAGGGACATGCCGACGACGAGTATGTACTTGTTGTACTTGCGGAAGAACTTGAACATTGATCGGCGTCGCTCCTAACTATCCGGGTCCTCCGCCGATGGTCGGACCCGCGTCGATTGATCGGCGTTACCTGCCGTAAGCTCCCAGCATCCGCGACGAGCGGATACCATGGGGGATCAGCATGATACTGATCGACGTGTCATTATCGACTTCATCGTAAAACGCAACCATCGCCATGGTCCAACGCGGCAGTTCACGCTGCAGAATCAACTCCGTTCGACGGTTCTTGTTCTGCTCAAGGTCCCAACGCTGGTTGACCCCGATCTGATATTTGCTGGTCAACTGGTAGGTAAAGCCCAGGCTCAGCATCCGGCTGCTCAGTGCATCGATATCGGAATAATCGATGGAATAGGTCAGATCGGGGCGGTGGTTAATGACCAGCCCGGAGTGCCACTGCGCCATCTGGTTCGACTCGAAGTTGTGGGTGGCGTCGGCCTGCAGGGCGAACCCATCGGCGAGTTGCCAGGCCAGGTCGCTGTAAAAATGATCGCCCCCGGTCGAGAACTCGGGCCGATACGAGAAGAAACGCGGCGGATCGGCCGAGATGTCCGCATCATCGCTGCGGGCGACGAAATCGGTATTGACCACCAGCCAATCGACGCGGCGCCATCGGCCCGGACCACCTCGCCGCGTCTGGAACGTGTGGCGAACCCCGACCCGAGCGCCGGCACCGTTGGCCAGGCTCTCGACGTCAGGATCGTACACCGGGAGGTCTTCCTCGCTCAGCGTGGTAGCGGCCAGGAAAACATCGGCGCTGGGCTCGATAATATGTCGCAACCCGTGCAGGTTGAGCACGTGATCTTCGACCTGCAGATCGGTGCGGGTCAAACTGGTGTGCAACCGCGCCCCGGTGATACCCCACAGCCTTACGTTGTCGCCTTCGCCCCCGAACGCCTTGAAGTCGTCGTCATAAAAGGTGACCCGGCCGGCGGCGTACGGCACGACGTCGATATCGCCGATTTTTATCGGCGCCTGAATCTCATGGCGTGTATCAAGTCGTGTGAC
>Ga0310121_10005668_pt1 | contig 10672 bp, 15 predicted proteins | sample CB27_Tmax_986_MG_FD_203504 | JGI IMG/M metagenome (GOLD analysis project Ga0310121, IMG submission 203504) | Marine microbial communities from Western Arctic Ocean, Canada - CB27_Tmax_986 | ecosystem: Environmental > Aquatic > Marine > Oceanic | place: Canada: Western Arctic Ocean | collected... | reverse complement strand
CCTAATTTTTGTTCCAACTTCAATCATTTTCAATTTCCTATTTGAGATAAAGGGGGCCGGTCCACCGAATGGTGTAACCGCCATCAACAATATTTCCCCGGGCAGCGTTCCGAGCAGGAGCAGCATAACCCGCAGCCTTCAGAATATCACCCTTGGCAAACTTCTTGTCCTTGAATGTATTGACAACAAAACCCCAAACGCTACCACCTTCGGTATACACCTTGATGTATTTGGAACCCGTCTTGTAGGTGAGTTTCTCGTTGAACTCAGCAATCATCGTCTTGTTGATATCGCTGAGAGTACCTTTGGCACAACCCATCGTCCAATCAAAATAGTCTTTTTTGATGTTCTCAATCAGGACGTTCATTTCGTTTTTCATATCAATCTCTCTCTCATTTCTCATTATAACTAATTATACCATACTGAACAGGTTTTGTCAAGAACTATTTTAGCCCGCAACAGCGAATATTTCTGCATTGCTGTCATACAGGTTAAACACCTTGCCGACCAGTTCACGCTTTCCTGCCTTGGGGAAGTCAATCACCTTGGAATAAGGCGACTTTTTGGCGTAGATCACCACGCCAGGGGTCTTTGCCAGTTTGTTCCAGACATACCGTCCACCAGCAGACTGACTTGAACCAGCCTTCATCGTGATGGCCATTTTCCTCATCAGGAAACGATAGAGCTTGACAGCGAGGTTCTTACCCTTATAGCGACTATCGACCTGTAGCATATCAACATGCCAGGCCCCGCGCTCCTTGGACAATTCGACCACGGCCGCAATGCGAAATCGCGTTTCGCCACAAATTTTCTTGGTCACATTACGGTCATAGACCCAGATCACATTGTAGCTGCAGTAGGTGCATTCATCTTTTTCAACGTGAATATCGTACCCAAAGGCACGGCCTACGAGTTCCATATCATCTAGGTTGCCATACCCAAGGGAAACACCCTTAGCCATCGTAATTCTGCTAACCATTCAAAACCTCTTGTTTTCTCATCATACCCTATAATACCACATAAAACAGGGTTTGTCAACTAAAATCGTTCAGGAATCCAAGAAAAATTAACGGCATCTAACCATCGCCATTCGCCTGTTTTTAGTGATTTTATGGGGGGTAGGGCAGGTTTGGGGGTCATATTGACCACGCCAGGGGGTAGGTCCATGACTTCCCACTGATCACCATGCTCCCTGATTCGGTTCTTACCCTTGCCGGTAAGACCTCTGAGGGTGAGGATCATGCTATCCCCCGATTATTCATATTCGGCATTTTCAGCCCTGATTTTTTGAAAGCGTCATTCACTTTCTTTTCATTGTCTAGGGGTGAAATGTCAAATCCAGCTTCCTTCAAAGCGTTTTTCTTAACCATAAGGTTCCTAATTATCCAGTTGCAATTCATCATAACGTCTTCCTTTTCTCAGTGTATACCTTATGCTACCATATGGAACAGGGTTTGTCAAGATAATAATGGAGCTGGATGTCGTTTTATTGGATATTTATGAAAAGTGTGATATTTTTGCAACAGTTATCGACGTTTTTTAGCCAGTTCCATAGAAATCCAGTTTTGTGCTCTGGTATTAGTGACCTTCTTTTTTAGTAGCCCCCGCACACGTTTCCATATTTCCTTAAAAAGTTCCAAATCCTTTGGATCAACGGGGTCGTTATTGTCAACCACAATAAATCCTTGCCGAAACATGTTACTGAATTGACCTATATTGTTCTGAACAGCTTTCCACATTTTAACAACATCAGCATCTGGAAGGGATCGAGGTCGCTGTGCATTGTTAGCTAATGCAACATCAACAGAGGTATTCACGAAAATCATATATGTGTCATAACCAAGTTCTTCAAGGTGGTTTTTCTGAAACAATATCTTTTCTGCATCTTTACCCGTACCATCTATGATTAATCCAAGACGGCCATCAAGGTAATTTGACTTTTGTTTTGCGGTAAGTTTTTTTGCATGAGCTCGAACCTTTTCTTTGCGTTCAAACTCTTCTGGAGGCATTTTTAGAGACAACCCAGCCTGTTTTAGAAGTAATTCAAACGCAGGGTCTGAATTGACTAGCTTGAGTCCATGACCGCCAGTACTCTTACCAGCAACAAGTGACTTACCGCTGCCAGGTCCACCAGCAAGGAAAATTGCCTTAAATATGTTTGGGTCATAAACTCCTTCAAGCAAAGGAGTTCGCAAATCTTGGAATCTTTTCATTTGTTCGTCCTATTAATCCTTTTTTATATCCTGACATTTTCACTATGTATTTATCTTCTTCGGAAAGTGGTTCTAGAGGTTCATGACTACGTGCTTGTTTTTGGAAGTGCATCTTGTTGATTCGTTTTCTGGTTCTAGCCATTTTTAATTCCTTTTGGTTATCATGTTTGTTGGATATTATTTTTGAATTAATTTGGACTTCTCCTTTCTATTTTAAATTTACGTCCACACATCAAAAGTCAATGGAATTTTTTTATTGCTTTTACCATATACTTTTGGAATGAGGTTTTTATCTGTAGCAGGTATTTGTTCTTCAATACAATCTGCAACACAAGACATTTCTATAGTATGTTTATTTCCTTTATCGTCCACAGTAAAATCATGCATTATATTACGAATAAGAAATGCTCCTCTATAAAACCTATCCTTTTGGTTTTCTTTAGTCTGTTTATTTTGTGCATTAGAAGGTAGAGTTAGATTTACCATCTCCCCTGCTCTTACGCCAGTATGGCCATCTACTACTATATTAGCTTCTATGGCGTCATAATTATTCATCATTGAAGTTCTTTTTGTAATCCATGAGTCTGGGTCATAACCACTAAAAGCATGGCTACCAGAAGAATTAGTAAAATGGGCATCACTCCTAGAATCTATATCGCTAAAAGATATTGGCCGTAAAAAAGTCTTTACTGAAAGATCAGCAGCATTTGATTTATTATCATCTATAGCAACAGCGCTAAATATGGGAGCTTGTTTACCTCTACCATTGAAATAATTAATATGTTTTTCTTTTTCAAAGCTTTCAAAATAGTTATAACTAGTCTGACTGTATGTCTTATTAAAGATATCATGAGTAATAACTTTAGAACCATAGGCCCCACTTATACTATCTGATAAAGAATCATTAGCATTGTTTAATGATGATTTTCTTATTTTGTTTAATTCTGTAAGTACATTAGAATATCCCTTTTTTCTTTCTGTAAACCCAGCTTCACTATCTGCCGTATAATCCATAACTGTATCTTCTTTATATAAACTTTCTAATGATCTAAAATGAAAGCCCTCTAGAGTTTCGAAAAACATATATGTAGGCGAACCAAATTTTTCTGATACTGCTTGTTCAGCAAAATTGTTTATTAAAAATATCGGAGAGATATCTGTAGCCACAATTTTCTTTATGCCTATTGTTGGGTCTATGAAAAAATCTTTAGTAGATTTTAAATCAGTCCTCAAAATAGTTTCTACCATGTCAGAAAATGAGCCTGTTAAAGTTCTGTGCATTGTTTTTCTTCGATTCTCCATACCCTCTAGAGAAATAAACTCAAAAGAAATTAGTTTTTTATTAGCATTAATTTCCAAGGAAGTAGATAAACTTTTTATATAGAATAAAGATTCTATAATCTCGTATGGCTCTTTCATAGATGGAGTTCTTATTTTAAGTTTTAATAATTCTTGCCCTATAAGTGGCAATAAGTTTTGTAAGTTATGGTCATCCATAAAACTTATATTTCCCGTCAAATAGGGATTTTCAATGTCTTCAAATATAGTAACACTGACAACTCTTTCAGTAAGATTTAAAGGAGAACCATCAACAGTAATTATTTCTGCCAAGTCTATTACAAATTCACCAGCAGTAGTTATAGCGTCAGCCATTAAATTGTACTCTCATTCATCAAGCTTGTATATTCTTCAACAAATTGTGGAACATAGCCAGGAACAAGCAAACGAATATTTCTAAGTTTATCTTGGTTTGATTCTTCATATTCCATATTAGTCACTATAGATGCCCCCGCATAATCTGCATTAGTAGTACCAATATTAATAGTCTTTGCGGTATCACCAGAAGTTGCATTGATCTCATAATGATGAACTGCATTTGCATCATCATACTTCTCATCGACAAATGCAAGAAATTGTGGCGTTGTCATTGGCCACTCATGATACCTGTCGGTGATATCATTCAACATCAAAATAATCCAATGATATTCCGAATCGCCGTATAATTTATGTGCTATCATTTCTGGTGTTTCGCCTTCTTTAATATCATAGGTATCAAATATGCCCATATTTGCCTTTATCTTCGCTCGTATACCAACACGGCGTAAAAGATTGGTGACAATTTTATGATCGGAGCCTCCTTTACCCGAATAATATATTTTAGGAAATGCAGAAAAATACATGATTAGAATCCTTGCTCAATGCGTTCTCTAGACATCTTTTCAATCTCTTCAAAATTTAAACTAATTGTAGTATGTGTAGGGACAGGACCAGCGCCCGGCATTCCTGTCTTTGCGGGTTTTTCTAGTGGCTCATAAAACCCTGCTTTATCGCTACCATACTGTACATCCAAATTAGTTAGATAACAAGAGGAAATCTTATTAATCCAAGGATTTTCGTTACCCTTATACATATATTGAATATCAAAAGTTTCTGGTATGTTTAAAATCCTCCCGCCGGCAGTTGATGACATACCTAGAGCACCTATACTACCAAATGATGGCGTCATATGTTTTTTAAATGTGTGTACAATTTTAGCAACCATTTCACTTTCTTTTTCGCTCTTTGGAATAAATGTAAATGTGTAACTAAATTTTCTGCGACCAACGCCAGTAAACAGCAATTCCATTTTATCGCTCATTACTTTTCCAGAAGCAATTTGCCCTGCAGCTAATGCTCCCTGCATCCCAAGTATCGGCCCGCCGACAGTTTCGATACCTTTTAAAGCAGTAAAGGTCTGTGCAATCGCCGCATCTCCCAATGTTTGGCCGGCGGAAGCCCATTTCTTCGCCCCCCCCGACCCAATTCCAACCATAGATTTCGCGTCTGCCGCGAGAGTTCCTGATTTTGAACTGTCTATCGCTGACTGAATCATACTGGCAGCTGCTTGAGCCCCCGCACCAATTTCTGTGTCTGCATATAGCGAACTATATGTTGCTTTAACTGATCCCGGCATGTAAAGGGATATTGCTTTCTCAAGACGAACCGTTGCAGGCCTTTTAACTGCAAGCGCACCTTTTGGTGCTGAAGAAAGTGCTGACGTTCCAGTTGGAGAAATCGGCGCATCTGCTTGTGTCTCCGCACCGTATTCCACGGCCATTTTATGTCTCGCCAACTCTTTTTTATATTTATTAACCTTTGCTGAATCAACTTTATTGATGAAAAACATTATATAATGTCCTTGTTGCTCATCACCTTCAACATTCATTGGATACTGAAGATTAATAGATTCCCGCATGTTCTCAGTGCGTACAAAGGCTGGTTTAATGCCACTGCCGCCCGTTGTAGCTGAGCGATTACTCGAATTTAATGGTGCGTGTGTTGACATGTATAAATATCCTTACAATGAAACTATTTAGGTGTTTTGGTCATGGCTTACAAAGGTAAATATATCCCTAAAAACCCAAAAAAATATAAAGGTGATCTTACTCGTATTGTATATCGATCTTTATGGGAAAGAAAATTCATGGTATATTGTGATACCAATGATGCTATTTTAGAATGGGGTAGCGAAGAGATCATTATCCCTTATTTATCACCTATAGATGGAAGAATCCATAGATACTTCCCAGATTTTTATATAAAAGTGAGACAACATGACGGTTCCATAGAGAGGTCTATTGTAGAGATTAAACCAAAAAATCAGTGCGGGCCGCCTAAAGTGCCAACCAGAAAAACCAAAAGATTTTATAGTGCAGTTAAAACATGGGCTATAAACGAAGCGAAGTGGAAATATGCAACAGAGTTTTGTGATATGAATAGTATGGATTTTAAAATACTCAATGAAGATCATCTTGGTATTTCGTATAAATAGTTACATGGCTATTAGTAAATATATGCAATCAGTTAAAGATGCAGCAAAGGGGCGCCCCAAATCTACTCAATGGTATAGAGATAAGATTAAAGAGTTTGGTACACCCAAATCTTTAGATTTGCTCAGGGACGGTAAACGAGATAGTAAACCATTCTATGGTAAACTTAATATGTTTATTTACGATCCAAAACATAAAAAGATATTGCCATATTATGATACTTTTCCTTTGGTGCTACCAATAGAAAAATATCCTGATGGGTTTCTGGGTATCAATTTACACTATCTGCCCATATCTTTAAGAATTAAACTATTAGATACTTTGGTAGATTATAGTAATAATACCAAATTTGATGAAACCACTCGTATTGTAGCAGATTATAGTCAATTGAAGAAGATTAAATTAATTAAACCCACTTTACATAGATATTTGGCCGGGCAGACCAAATCTCAATTTCGTAGAATTGATGCCGACGAATTTACTATTGCAACACTACTACCAGTGCAAAAATTTAAGAAAGAAGATGCTGGTAAAGTATGGAAAGATTCTAGGAGTATGCTCTAATGGCAGTTTTACCAAGATATACGGAAGGCGAGTCGTTTGCTCTATTAAATGATATTCGTGCTCAAATGCATTCTGATAACGGTTTTGCTCGACCAAATCATTATGAAGTTATAATTTATAAACCAGCAATAGGAACAACTAATACCAAGCAGGAAAATAATAACAGCGAAGATATTGTTGGTGTTACAGATATGGATAGAATCTCTATGAGATGTGAATCTATTACGTTGCCAGGCAGAACCCTTTCAACCGTCGATGATACGAACATACATGGGCCAAGGAGGCAAGTTGTTGATAACGTGATGTATGCCGATAGTGTTGCTATGACTTTTCAGAGTTCTTCTGATGGGTCAGAAAGGGTTGCGTTTGAAAAATGGCAACATCGTGCATTTAATCCCAATACTTGGCAAGTAGGATATTATAATCATTACGTTGGTACAGTAGAAATATTCCTATTAGATCATCAAATGAAAAGAAGGTACGGCATACAGCTGATGGAAGCATTCCCCAAAAATCTGGGAGATGTTTCTTTGTCTGGCGGCTCATCGACAGAAATTATAAAATGGAGTGTAGAAATGAATTTCAGATATTGGCGAACTGCTGATCTTAATCAACGAAAACCAACCCTAAATGCGAAAATGGATGAAACATTAGCAAATATAGCAGAAAGGAATCTCTCTCGAAATAACCCTGCTATAATGAGTCTATATTAATCACGAACTTAAAGGATGAAAAATTATGGCGTTACCAAAACTTAATACCCCCGAATATGAATTGGAATTACCTTCTACTGGAGAAAAAATTAAATTCCGGCCTTGGCTTGTCAAGGAACAAAAACTCCTTATGATGGCCCAAGAATCTGAAGATGATAAAGAAATAGAAAGCGCGTTTGCAAATATTGTAAGTGAATGTACCTACGAAAAAGTTAATCCTTATGAAAATCCCCTATTCGACATAGAATATATTTTCTTACAATTACGGGCAAAATCTATAGGTCAAAAGGCTAAGCTCAATTTACTTTGTCCAGATGATGAAGTAACTAGAGTTGAATATGAAATAAATTTGGAAGATGTTGTCGTTCAAATGCCAGATGGCCATACTAATGTTATTCAAATTACAGATGATATATCTATGATTATGCGTTATCCAAAACTTTCTGATATGTCTGGATTTACTGAAGGAGGACAGATCAAACTAATCTTTGATATGGTAAAACGATGCGTAGTTGAAATACGTGATGGGGAAACTATTCATAATAAAATAGATATATCTGATAAAGAATTGGACGAATTTATTGAGAGCATGGATCAATCTAGTTTTGAGTTGGTTAGTAATTTCTTTGAAACTATGCCAAAATTAATTCATGAAGTTTCTGTAACCAATCCTAAGACTAAAAAGAAGAATAATATTACTATTGAGGGCCTGCAAAGTTTTTTTTGATAGCCCTTTCTCATGACTCTCTTGAGAACTATTATCAAACAAACTTCGCATTGATGCAACACCACAATTATAGTTTAGCAGAGTTAGAAAATATGATACCGTGGGAAAGGGAAGTTTACTTAGGACTATTATCAAAATATATAACAGAAGAAAACCAAAGACAAAAAGAAGAAGAAAGGCGGAGGAAATCAAATGGCGGATGAAACCGTTAAGATCACAGAAACAACAAAAGAGTATGAATTACTCAAAAGTGATATTATTCCTAGTCATCCAGACGAAGAACCAACTTGGTATAATAAAACAGCAGGAATGTTGGACAAATTTCGTGTTATCCCACGACTAGTTATGCTTTCATATTGTTGGGCGTTCTATGCGTCTGTACAATGGTTCATGCATCTCGCTAATCCCACCAATGCACAAGCGATGTTTATATCAACCATCGTTGGTGCTGGCGCAGCATTCTTTGGTTTATATGTAGGTAAACCTGGCGCTTCATTACCTAAAGGTAAAAAATAGGAATAAGTTATGGCAGATGAATTCGATAAAACTGTTGAAAAATTAACTAAAGCTGTTGATAAATTACCAGCCGCTAAATCAAGCGGTGGCAATGTTGAAAAAGAAAGAGAACAAGCAGCAAGAGAAAACCAATCCAACGAATATCTTAAAACCATAGCAAATGTAGTATCTAGTAGCCAGGGCGGCGGTGGTGACGCAGACGCAAAAAAGGCAGGAAAAAAGGGTGGTCTTCTTGCTGGCATAGGTGGTGCATTAGGTGGAATGGGGGTTGGTGCTGGTGTTGCAATGGCCGGCATGGGTGCATTATTTGCTGGTGGCGGATATCTTCTTAAACAAATTGCTGAATTTGATGGTAAAGCAGTTGTTGCAAATGTAAAAGAATTAGCAAAGATTGCAGATATAGCTGATGGAATAGGCGGTGCATTATCTAAGGGTGGTTCATTTCTTATAATGATGACAGGCATAGGTGCGGGTCTTGCTGCATTTTCAATTGGAGCTGGAGTTGCTGCTGCTGTTACTTATTTTACTAAAGGTACTAAGTGGGCTGAAACAGTAGTTAAAAATGTAACGACTCTTATTGGTATACAATCTGTCAAGGGCTATGCTAGCTTTAAGACAACGGAATTCACGGCTGTGATGACTGGCATTGGTGCTGGACTTTTTGCATTTGCTATTGGTACAACTGCCATTACTATGGCTCAAACACTTACCCGATTTACAGGCGGTGAAGATTGGGCTAAAACAATAGTTAAAAATGTAACAACTCTTATTGGTATACAATCTGTCAAGGGTTATGATTCATTTGGATATGTCAAGTTTACGGCTGTGATGGGCGGCATTGCTGTTGGACTTATAGCATTTGCTTTTGGTGAAGCAGCAACTAATATGGCTGGAACACTTACCCGATTTACAGGCGGTGAAGATTGGGCTAAAACAATAGTCAAAAATGTAACGACTCTTATTGGTATACAAGATGTTAAGGGCTATGATTCATTTAGATATGTCAAGTTCGCCGCCGTGATGCTTGGCATTGGTCTTGGACTTGTTGCGTTTAGTATTGGTAAAGTTGCAGCTAGTATGGCTACAGCGTTTACTCAATTTACAGATACAAAAGATTGGGCTCAAATAATTGTTGATAATATAACGACTCTTGTTGGTATACAAAATATTCCGGGCTATGATTCATTTGGTGCTACCGGTTTTGCAGCAACGATGCTTGGCATTGGTCTTGGACTTGTGGCATTCTCTATCGGTAAAGTTGCAGATAGTATGACTACAGCGCTTACTCAATTTACAGGTGTTGGAAATTGGGCTCAAATAATTGTTGATAATGTAACGACTCTTGTTGGTATACAATATATTATGGGTTATGATTCATTCAGCCCGGGTGGTTTTGCAGTAACTATGGGTGCCATTGCTCTTGGACTTATTGCGTTTAGTGTTGGTAAAGTTGCAGCTAGTATGACTACAGCGCTTACTCAATTTACAGATACAAAAGATTGGGCAATGTCGATTTATGATAATGTAGAGACTCTTGTTAGTATAAAATTTATTCCGGGCTATGATTCATTTGGTAAAACCAAGTTTATATTTACTATGGGTGCCATTGCTCTTGGACTTATTGCATTTGCTCTTGGTGAAGGTGCTACAGGTATGGCTCAATCACTTACCAAATTCACAGAGACAGGAAATTGGGCAATGTCGATTTATGATAATGTAGCAACTCTTGTGTCAATATCATCAATTCCTGATATTGGCAAAGATACGGCGAAATTTGCCGCCGTTATGGCAGGCCTGGCTGCTGGACTTGTTGCATTTGCTATTGGTAAGGGAGCATCTGGTGCCGCTGAAGCTGTAACAAAATTTTCTGGCGGTGGAAAAGAAGGAGATTTTGCTGACAGAATAAAAAAGCAAGTTGTAACTCTATTGAGTATTCTTAATGATCCAAACGTAGACCAGAAAAAAGCGGACTCTTTTAGTTCAATAATGGGCACTATATCAGGCGGATTGTTAAAGTTTTCTGGCGGTACATTTTTAAGCGGTCTTGCCGGTGCGGCAACAAAAGTTATGAGCTTCTTAACTGGGTCTAAAAGTCCAGTTCAGCAAATGACAACAATTGCTAAAAATGCA